>LNAP01003804.1_pt1 | contig 20780 bp, 18 predicted proteins | sample 602601 | NCBI WGS metagenome assembly LNAP01 (sample SAMN02440304, study PRJNA202911) | soil metagenome | biome: Subtropical and temperate rainforests or woodlands; isolation source: soil samples (1 kg each in a 20% v/v slurry with milli Q water) were... ...
TACGACATCTTGGCTTTGGAATACGTAACCTTTGATTTTTCCTTCAGACTTTACGACGCGCACCTTAAACTCATCCACCGGCGCGGAAATATCTACATTACCTGCAAACACTTCGCTGATGCGCTGCTGCTCCATCCCACCGTAATCCTTAGCTTGCAAGGTAACAAAACTAATGCATAGCAATATGCACATAAGCACGGCAAAACGACTGAAAAGCAAGACGAATTTGGAGACGAATTTTTTATAATTATCCATGCGACAACGGCGCCATCCAATTTGCATTAAGTATAAAACACGCTTTTCCACCGCACTATTCTACTCTAGTTTTTCTTGACCTTAGACTAGAGACATGAACATTTCAAGTTCGTTGCTTAATAAACGACGCATTATCAGCGCTCCCCTAAAAATATAAAAAAAATATTTACAAAACAATAGGTTACCCACGCAAGATGCGTCATCCGTCAAAGAAGCACCTATAGCCCCCGCGACAGTCACTTTCGTACGACAACACGCGAGTACTCAAAAGCACTAATTCGAACATTTTTTATCGCATTTTTGACTAAGGCGGTAAATAAACCCTTCTTGCGGTTCGTTCCTACAAGCTATTAGCCGCTCAATTGCAGTGCGCAAGAAATTCGTAGATGGACACTATGCCGAAAATAGCGAATCAGACCGATATTCAGACGATTAGGAAATAACTCATTGCCAGTCAAAGCTGACGGATCAAAACCGATGATGTTCGTGGCGAAACCAAACCTGCCCCATGCACGCTAAGCATTTTGTGGCATGGAAGCTAACGACACGCTCACATTCCCGGCGTTTTTCAAGGTAGTTGTCGCGTCACCGTCTAATTATGCAGCTCTTTTCTCAGCTGGCTGCTCCCGGTCTGGGTTCAGCAGCACCGTGCCTATCGGCTCCCAGTTGCGTGTCTGGCCAGGCCAGCGCTCCGGATTTTTCTCCCTCGCCTGCTTGTACACTACATGACGCCGCGCCAGGATCTTTCGGTCCAACCCTTGGTGGCGTTCGGCCGGGGTCACGAATCGGATTCGGCTAAGCCGGCGGTTGTGGCTGGCTAACCTGGACGGCAGAATGCACCTCTCCGGCCCTCCACTCATCCCGATGCATAGATAGGGTTAAGGGAGCACGCGGTGCCATCGGTCAGTGCAATGGCGTAGAGGTGTGAGTCTATGGGCACAAAGTTAGCATTCAGATGTGTTACGGGCGATCGTTCTCAAGCCCGGCGACGGTAGACCGACGGTGTTGGCATAACCCGATTCAGCATTGCTTGAACCCCAGCGCACGACGGCAACATCTTCGGGTGGTGCCGCGCCCCTCTCCCAAGGGCCGAGGATCTGCAGCACATCAACGCTATTACGACGCTCAGGAGGTGTTTTGCGGTTCAACAGCTTGGCATTGCGCTCAAGGCACCGCTGATCGCGGGGATCGATACCCTTCGCGACCAGCGCCCTTGCTATATCACGCAGAGCGCGAGCATCGCCTACCGCTCGCTTATTCAACCGCACTTTGTTTCCACCCCTTCCGCTGCTACGCTCTTGAGTCCTCGATTGGAGCCAAAACGATGCCCAGCGAATATTCACTTTCTGATGTTCTTGAGCGGCTATATCAAAATAAGCTAGCCCTGGAGGCTGCGGTGATGGAACTGACCTTGAAGGTAGAAAACCAAAGTACAACAGATATTGGCGCCAACGTCCGAGGGGCACTTCACACGATCGGCGAGAACGCCGGACACATCAAACAGGCTTGGCTAAGCTGAGAGCCCAGGCACTGATTAGCGGACCCAACGCACCGGCGAGCTTGGCGGTTATCCTGCTCAGCAGGAAGGCTGGACTTGCCGAAGTGTCAGACTTCCCGCGTGTTGCACGGCGACATCGTGAAGATACGGGCCCTCTCAATCTTTCGTTATCAAAAGCGGCGCACCTTGATAATCCTGCCCGAAGCTATCTTATGCTTGGGCTTGGCCACTCGAATAACCTTGTGCTGACCATCGGCCGTTGTATCAACGAGCACGCCATTCATGACTTCCATCACACTGAGTCCGGCCGCCAGCGTATTGATATAGGCCGCATTAATCGTGCCTTTCGCCATCGCTGGAATTTTCTCCTCCAGCCGGCTCACCAGTTCATCACACAACGGTTGGTTGTCATTTATAATGAGAACCACATCCAAGGCCAGCAAGGAGCCAGCCATCGTGTCATTTCTGCGTTCCGGGACAAGTGCCGCCCTTCCTTGGGATGCACGCAAGGCGTTTGGCCGTCGACGCCGCATAAACCTTCTACGGAACCACCGACACCCCACAGAAGCCCGCCCTCCTCAGCAAGTCCTAATGAATGGCGATTTAAGCCATAGAGAGCGGATTCCAGGGACCACTGTTCTGGCATCGACTGTACGTCTTTGAAGCAGGCCTGGCGCTGTGCAGTCTCGCCGCCGTCGTCGTTCTCAAACTGCCTCCGGGAGAGCGGATCAAAATCTTTGAATCGCTGGACTTCGTAACCTTCGCGCTACTTGCTGATAGCTGCGGTGCTGGCCCAGGGCCGCGTGCAATGGTGGAACAGCCAGCTATGGATGGGGTATGCGCTGCTCGCATCGGTCATTTTGCTGACCGCTGCCTTCATCATCGAGTACAACCGCAAGAACCCATTGCTGCAAACTCGCTGGCTGGGATCATTGGAGACTTTGCGTTTCGCCATGGGCGCAATGATGTTGCGCTTCATCCTCTCAGAACAGAACTTCGGCGCCGTCGGACTACTACAGACACTTGGTATGGGCGCAGACCAACTGCATTCGTTGTATGCAGTCATGCTTGCAGGTTTGCTGGGAGGTATGTGCACCAGCGCTCTGACGTTCAGTCAGAAGGCGGTGATTCCGCAGATCCTGACGTCCATCGTCCTGATAGGCCTGGGTAGCTTCATGGACGCCGACGCAACCAATCTGACGCGTCCACACGATATGTTCCTCAGCCAGGGACTGCTCTCGTTTGCAGCCGGGATGTTCATGGGGCCGCTGATGCTGATTGGCGTAATGAGCGCCTTGAAAAACGGGCCGCAGTACATGGTCAGTTTTGCCGTGCTGTTCTCTCTCACCCAAAGCATAGGTGGGTTGGCGGGCCCCGCTGCTTTCGGCTCTTTCCAGGTGATGCGCGAAAAATTCCATTCGAGCCAGATCAATGGCCATCTCGACCCGACCAATCCTGTGGTGGCTCAGCGGTTGCAGATCCAGAACCAGATCTACAGCGCGACCCAGACCGACCCTGTTCTACGTCAGGCCCAGGGCATCTCGCAACTGAGCCAGGCAGCCAGCCGTGAAGCCAATGTGCTGGCATTCAATGACGTCTTTCGTGTTATCGGCTTGCTGACCATCAGCTTCTTGAGTTGGTCGCTATTCCACACCGTGCGTGCCGCACGGGCGGCAAAGAAGGCCGAACAGCCCAAGCCCGACATTACCCATCCTGTGACTGTGTGACCCTCTTATGACCCGAAATGACAAAGCCGGAAACGGACAGCCCAACCCGCAGAATCCAGCGACGCAAGACTCCATCTCGGTGGCAGATACTGGCAGTGCGGCCCAGGACCCGCCAAAAATCATAAAGCCCCGACGGGGTACGGTTTTCATAATGATTGGTGTGGCTTTGGCGGGTATTCTGGCGATTCTTTACGCTTGGCAATTCTGGCCTTTCAACAGCGCCATCACCACCACTGAAAACGCCTATGTCCGGGGACAGATAACGGTCATGGCACCTCAGGTCAACGGTTATGTCGCAAAGGTATTGGTGCGCGACTTCGAGGCTGTGCGTCGAGGCCAGACCCTGTTGCAAATCGATGATCGGATTTATCGCCAGCGAGTCGAGCAAGCACAGGCCGACCTTGACGCCCGGAAGGCAGAACTGGACAACTCTGTGCAAACCCAGGCGTCAGACCAGGCGACACTCACCTCTCGAGGGGCGGAACTCTATTCGGCGCAAGCAGAATATGCCCGTGCGCAGGCCGACGAACTGCGGGTCAACGAGTTGGCCTCTCGTGGGTCGGTCTCTGTACGTGAACGCGACCAGATTCGCGCGACCGCTCGGGCCGCCAGTGCGAACGTCAAAAAAGCGCGAGCCGCCATCAACATTGCAGAAGAGACCGTCAAGTCCACCCGTGTTTCACGAGGGGTGCTCCAGGCGCAGGTCAGAACCGCACAAGCGGCTCTTCATCTGGCTGAGATCGATTTGGACAATACACAGATCAGGGCGCCGCGCGACGGCGTTCTCAGCGAGGTATCGGTGCGTCTTGGCCAATATGTATCGGCGGGCTCGCAACTGCTCTACCTGGTGCCGGAACAACTGTGGGTGATCGCCAATTATAAGGAAACCCAGATTCACCATATGCTAGTGGGCCAACCTGTCAGCCTTGATGTGGACGCACTGGACGGCGCACGTCTGACGGGGCGACTCGAACGTTTGGCCCCAGCCACCGGCTCGGAATTCAGCGTCCTGCGTCCGGACAACGCAACAGGCAACTTTACTAAAGTCGCACAACGTATTCCCGTTCGAATAGTCCTGGATCCAGAGCAACCCTTGTTGCACCGGCTGCGTCCAGGCATGTCGGTGATCACCCATGTCGATACCAGCGACACCTCGAAGCGGAGTTCGGCGCCATGAATATCAAAGCGTATGGTGCCCTGCAGTGGATGTCGTTAGGCGCCGCATTCGGCTTGATTGCTTGCGCCCCGGTCAAAACAGCCTCACCCCAGGAGGCCAAAGTATTTGCCCCGGCGGCCTGGCGCGCACCCATCGGAGTCCCCGCACCGATATCCGGCACGTGGTGGCAAACGTTCGATGAACCAGCGATTAATGACCTGGTTGAGGCTGCTCTGGCCCATAACACTGACATTCTAGAGGCCATATCCAGAGTTGAAGAAGCCCGACAGCAGATCAGGCTGTCCCACTCAGCGCTGTTGCCGACTCTGGACGGTTCGGTCGGCGGACAAACCAATCGCAGTTTGGGGACTACCGGCATCACCCATACGCGGTCCATACAACCGGAGCTGCAGGCGTCTTATGAACTGGACCTCTGGGGCCGCCTGCGCACCTTGGAAAACGCGGCGCAGATGAGTTATCAGGCAAGCCAGTCTGACAGGGATAACATTCGCCTGTCTGTGGCCAGTACCACCGTGCGGGCCTACATTTCACTGGTGTCCCTGGACACCCAGTTAAAGGTTACCCGAGATACCGCACAATCACGCCGTGACGCATTGCGTGTCGCTGAGGATCGAGCAAACGAAGGCTACACCTCGCAACTGGAACTTACCCAGGCGCAGTCTGAGTACGAATCTGCCGCACAGATGATCCCCGAACTTGAGCAGGCTATCCGTCAGCAAGAGAACGCCATTCGTTTATTAACCGGCACGCTGCCGGGCGATCTACACCGGGGACGAGAGCTTCAAACCCTTACACCGCCCACGGTGCCAGGACTCTTGCCCGCGCAATTGCTGCGCAGGCGCCCTGATATACAGCAGGCCGAACAGTTGGTCGCCGCTGCTGACCTGAAGCTGGATGCACGGCGTGACGAATTCCTCCCCCAAGTGCAACTGTCGAGTGGCATAGGACGGCTTTATGTAAATGCCTTGGATTTCGATCCAGTCAAAGTTTGGGATCTGGGGGCGAGCGTCTTGGCACCGATCTATAGCGCTGGTCGACTCGAAGCCCAAGTCGGGGTCGCCACCGCCCAACGCAATCAAGCGGCTTATTCGTACAGGGCCACTGCGCTCAAAGCTTTTGGTGAAGTTGAAAATTCATTATCTGGCGTCAAACGCCTCGAGGAGCAGATAACGCGAGTGCATGCTCGCCGGGTTACCTTGGCTCGCTCACTGGAAATCGCCAGGGATCGTTACCAAGGGGGCTACTCTTCGTACCTTGAAGTACTGGACGCTCAGCGCAATCTGTTTAACACCGAATTGTCAGCCATTCAGATTCGGGAGAACCAGCTTAAGAACGTGATTTCTCTGTATCAGGCGCTTGGAGGGGGATGGGTGCCGGAAAAATGAACAGGGTCCCAGCAATGAACCCCGCGGTCGAACAGGTCCCATCACCATGAAGCAAATCCCCCTCACCTCTTGTCTCATTCTGATACTGACACCCTTCGCCCTAGCAGAACTGACAGTTGTTGAGGGTCTGCCCGGCGACTTCGCTCAAACCGATCTTCGAGTATTCGATGCTCAGATGAATGGAGGGACACCTAACGGACTTTTCCGTGCCGAGGTCTCCCTGCTATCTGATGAGGCCTGGATGCTACCCATCAGCAGTTCTCGGTTGAGCCCAGGCAAGATCACACCTCGAACCCTGGACATGCCTGGCCTGCCGCCCTTCTTTCTGGTGGGGGACGATCCCAAGTCACTGGCTTGGCTTCAGGAGCGGGGCACAGTCCTGCGCGAGCTGGGTACAGTTGGCCTGGCTGTCGAAGTGGCTGATTTAAAAGCTCTGGCTCGGATTCGCGCAGCCGCTCCCGGGATCACCATTCTCCCGCTCAATGGCAACAGCATCGCAACACGCTTGCAGATCAAGCATTACCCAGTCCTGGTCACTGCCACCTCGCTGGAACAGTGAATCGAGGAAATGGCCTTCGAAACAGAACACCCTGCGAAAGTTTAGATTTTACAGGGGTGACTATCTCATCAAGCGCCCTGCTTTTCTATTGCCTCAAGGTATGCAACCAAGGCGCGTGGCGCCTCGTTTAGAATAAGCAAACTTTTAAAATTATCATTTTCAAATGCTGCGCGACAAAGACCAGCAGGTAACGCCAACATTGCAACCGCATACACTTCACACATTTCGGTACTGACATTAGGAATGCGTAACATAACAACATGACTATAAATTTCTTTGAGCTGTACCTGTAAATCAGAAGCCTGAAGCTGGCCAGCAGAGAAATTCGGGCTGATCATATGCAGAAAATCAGGATTTTTCTCAACATACTCCAGCAATGGAAGCACTAAATGTTTAACTGTATCCGCCGTACTAAATCCAATCCAGGTGGCGGGTTCAATAAGAAGAAGCTCACTGGCAATTTTGCCTAGCGCATCAATATGGCGACGGCCCAATGCGCTCAGGACCTCCTCCTTATCCCTAAAAAAATGATAAAGCGACCCAATGGAAGTACCCGCTTCCTTGGCAATACCATGCATGGTCAGACTGAGCACACCTTTCCCCACCATGAGGCGTGCACAAGCATCCAGAATCATCTCGACACGCTCATGGCCACGCATCTGTTGTGGACGACGTTTGTATCTCGGGGAGGCGGGTGCCTGTGAGTCTGTCATGATCTTCAAAATCGAGAGGGCTTTCCATTATGGCATGGCGTCCAGTCGATCACATCGTCGGCCAGGCAGGCCGCGAACAGGAAGCCTGTGGATCGCTGCGCTCTCAGAGCGTCGAAGGGCTTACTTGCGCATCAGTCATGTCAAACAGAGGGACGCCATTAAGCAAGCCGTATCAATCGCGTATGCGGCCCTTCCGCCAACATAGGCAGAGCGCCACTAGAAACCCGCCTGCTGACATCAGTGCAGCACAGAGAAATATCGCAGCATAGCCAAAACCTGAGGCAACCAGGCCCATCACCGGGCCGGCGATCCCCACTGCAATATCAAAAAATATTGAAAGGGCACTGAGCGCCGAGTTACGGTTCGCGGCCGGAGTGCTCGCCAATGTCTCCACGCCTAGCCCCGGATAGACCCATGACACCCCTATCCCGGTCAACGCCCCGCCGGCAATGGCCAGCGCAGGAGACGGCGCGAGCCATATCAGCAGCATGCCCAAGGTCTGTACAAGCAGGCACCCACCCACCACCTTGTACCCTCTGAATCGCTGCAGTATTCCCGGCGACGACAATCGGGCAACGATAAAACCTGCCCCGAAGCCACTTAGACAGTAGGCGGCGTGATCCCAGCCCAGACTGTCGAAGAACAGTGCGACGAACGCCGTCAGCCCGCCAAACCCCACCGAACTGCAAACCAGGACCAGGCCATTTGGCATGACGGCGAACAGGACTCGATAAAATGCCAGACGGGCGCCTGTCACTAATGGAGCTGACCGCTTGCCCAGAGCCAAAAGCAGGAACATCAGGCCAAGCAACACGGTGCTCAACCCCACACTGGCGATACCCAACGAATTGTGCAGCAGCACACCCAGTGGCGCGCCAACAGCCGTGCCGCCGTAAGCCGCTATTCCGTTCCACGACATGACCTGTGCTGCCCGAGGGGCACCGCATAACCCGATGGCCCAGGTGCAGCAGGGCGTGGAAATCATGGCTGTGGACGCCCCCAACACCAACCTCCCCAGCAGTAATAGTGTCAGGGTCAACCAGGGTTGGGTGTGCAGGAAAATGGCGAGCGCAGTCAGGGTGCCGCTCAACATCAAGCCACTGAACCCACACACCACCGCGTATTTGGCACCCAGGCGATCGGCCACGCCACCAGCCAAGGGGCGGGTCAGGAGCGTCGCCAGGTACTGCGAGCTGATCACCACACCCGCGAAAACCGAGGGCAGGCCCAGGTCATTGAGGACGTAGCCCGGCAACACAGCAAGCGGCAAGCCACTGCATACGTACGAGATAAAGTTGAAGCTGATAATGGACAGAATCATCCAATGGCTACGGGTCGCCTTGTCGCTGCCATGGCTCAAAACACCGATATCACCCATCATTGATCACTTGATTGCATAGCAGCCCACGGCGACGATGTACCCGTTCACCCGCTGCAGAAAAGTCCTCTTGTATTCGTTCTGCCCGGTCATAGGGTTGCGCCACAGATAGGCGATCTCCCCTGTTTCATGGGCGCTCATCTGCTTGAGAATATCCTCGCCAATAGGCTTGCCGTCGGTTGAGCGCAATGACTTGAAGTCGGTGCCGATCAACCGGGGCGAAAAACCGTGAGCGACAAACCGCTGGGTTTTCAGGTCCACCACAAAGGCATAAAGATCATCCCGGGTGAGCTGCTTATCGTGCTGATTAATGAGGCTGAAGGTGGTTTTAGCGTCGTTGGCAACTTGCCCCGAGATTTGGCGCAGCAGTTGTTGTGCCTGTTCCGGGCTCGACCGTGGCATGTAGTAACCCACGGAGATCACCCGATCCTGCACACGCTGATAGAACACCCGTTTGCGCTCGACCTTGGCGTGTTGCCAGTTCCACCAGCGGTATTCGGCGCTATGCACAACGCCGTCATCTGGCTGTGAAATGGCTTGCTGGAATACAGCTTTGAGGTCGTCGTCCAGGAAGCTGACCACCGGTTTGCCGACCAGTGAAACTGAAGGCCCGCCGCTCGCAAGCATTACACCGGAGGTATCTACCACGTAGATGTACAGCTCACCATCGACATAGGCCCCCTGCCGGCTGAACTCGGCTAACGCTGTGTCGCCCTTGGCTTTGTACTCGGCGACAGCTTTTGCCAGCAAGGCTTTGGCACGCTGGGTGTCGGCACCATAGGCATCCGCTGGGGCTTGCTGAGCAACGCCGACTAGAGAGACAAAACACAGGCAAAGCGCAGCGAATGCTCGATAAAGACCCACTGTCGTTTCCTTTGGTGATCTTTCTGTTTTCACGATGGACTGAGGCCCCCCTTTAGACTGTGTGGTGATGCATTCCGTGATGGTTAATTCAGTCACCCAGGCGAAGATCCACCGTCAAATTATCGATGAGTCGCGTTTTACCGATGCGCGCCGCCACCAGGATCACAAAATGAGTATCAGTGCTTGTCACAGGATTTAAATTCTGGGCATTCCTGACCTCAAAGTACTCCAGCTGAAAACCGGCGTCGCTTATACGTCGACGACATTCCATCAACTGGCCCTCAGCCACCCGACCCTCAACCTGGATAGACGCCGCCATTTGTTGCAGGCATGCATAAAGCACTGGAGCAATGGCACGCTCTCTATCGGTCAGATAACCGTTGCGGGAAGATAACGCCAACCCATCCGGGGCTCGAATGGTCGGAGCAGCGACAATGTCGACTGTCATATTGAGATCCCTGGCCATTGAACGAATGACCGCCAACTGCTGATAGTCCTTCTCCCCGAAAACCGCGACGTTCGGCTGAACGATATTCAGCAATTTGACAACGACCGTAGCCATGCCATCGAAGTGTCCTGGGCGCGCTGCACCGCACAAACCTTCGGAGACGTTCGGCACACTAACAATGGCCTGGTTAAGCATTCCTTCGGGATAGATCTGTTCGACAGCCGGGACAAATAGCGCATCACAGCCAGCGTCGACCAGTTTCTCTCGATCCGCCTCCGGCGTCCGAGGATAGCCGGCCAGATCCTCACTCGCCCCGAACTGGAGTGGATTGACGAAGATACTCGCGACCACATAATCAGCCCGCTGCCTGGCCCAATGAACCAGGGCTATATGACCCTCATGTAAATTGCCCATGGTTGCCACCAGAGCGACTTTCTTGTTTTCACTGCGCGCGCGGGTTACCAACGCGCGAAGTGCACTCACTGTGTCGACCGTCTGCACGCCTAAGCCTCTTTGGCCAACTGTGTATTTATCGCGTCAAGCAACCGAGGGTCATCCGCCGTAACGTCCGGAGCGAAACGCGCAACCACCGCGCCGTGGCGGTCGATCAAAAATTTCTCGAAATTCCACAGCACGTCCGTGGTGTTGGCCGACTCGATGCCATATCCCTTCAACCGCTCACGGAACGGACCGTCACCGATGGCTTCAGGTTGCGAGCCAGTCAGTTGAGTGTAGAGAGGGTGCTGATCCGCGCCGACCACCGAGATTTTCGAGAACAACGGAAAGTGGACGTCATAGTTGACCGAACAGAACTCGACGATTTCCGCGTCGCTCCCCGGCTCCTGTTCCCTGAAGTTATTGGCCGGGAAACCCAACACCTCAAACCCCTGGTCTTTTTTACTTTGGTACAGCTTTTCCAACCCCTCGTATTGCGGGGTCAGGCCGCATTTTGAAGCGACGTTGACCACCAGCAGAACTTTGCCCTGGTAGTCGCCCAGGCGGCTGGCACTGCCATCGTTTTTTTTCAAAGGAATGTCATAAAGGGAGTTATTCATCTGATTGCCTCCTGCGGCAGTACTTCAAAGGGTACGGCCGATAATTTCTTTCATGATTTCCGAGGTGCCGCCGTAGATCCGAGCAACGCGAGCATCTACCCAGGCACGGCTGATCTTGTATTCGCTCATGAAGCCATAACCACCGTGCAATTGCAGGAACTCGTCGAGCAGCTTGCCCTGCATTTCCGACCCCAGTAGCTTGGCCATCGCGGCGATTTCAGGCGTCAACTCACCGCGCATCACCTTGGTCAGGCAGTCGTCAACGAACACCCGCAACATGGTGGCCTGGGCCTTGGCTTCAGCGAGTTTGAAACGGGTGTTCTGGAAGTCGAGCACCGGTTTGCCGAAGACCTTGCGCTCACGGGTATAACCAATGGTTTCCTCCAGCAGCGTGTCGATCGATTGCGCGGCACGGATCGCGATAATCAGGCGCTCCCAGGCCAGTTGATGGGTCAGGTATTTGAACCCCATGCCCTCCTCGCCCAAACGATTGCCGACAGGCACCCGGACTTCATCAAAAAACAGTTCGGCGGTGTCTTGCCCTTTCAGGCCGATCTTTTCCAGCAGGCGTCCCTTGGCGAAGCCGGCACGGTCTTCTTCGACGCAGATCAAGGTCAACTCTTTGGCCGCGGGGTCAATCTTGGTGGCAGTGACCACCAGGCCAGCATTCCCACCGTTGGTGATAAAGGTCTTCTGGCCACTGACAATGTAGTCGTCACCGTCGCGCCGCGCCGAGGTGCGCATGGCCCTCAGGTCACTGCCGATCCCCGGTTCGCTCATGGCGATCACGCCAATCAATTCACCACTGACCATACGCGGCAGCCATTGCTGCTTCTGCTCTTCGCTGCCGTAGGCCACGATGTAAGGCGTTACGATTTCCGAGTGGGTGGTGAAACCCACGGCAGTGGCGTTGGCTCGCGCCAGCTCTTCGATCATCACCGCCGAATGACCGAAGTCACCTCCGGGGCCGCCATATTCTTCTGGCACCGTGGAGCACAGCAATCCGTTCTCGCCGGCCTTGAGCCAAACCTCCTTGGGAACGATGCCGTTCTTTTCCCACTCATGCAGGTAAGGCACGATTTCGCGGTCGACGAAGCGGCGGGCCTGATCACGGAACATGTTGTGGTCTTCTCGAAATACGCCACGCATTTTGCTTACTCCAGATCGATTCTTGTTGTGGGCAATGGGTGATCAGCGGTCCTGATAATCGGGATCGCGCTTGTCGACAAAAGCCGCCACCGCCTCTTGATGGTCTTCGGTGTGATGCGCCAGCGCCTGATACGCCGCGGACAATTCCAGCAGCGAATCCAGGCGCATATGTTGGCCTTCACGCAGCAGGCGCTTGCACAGGCGCAACGCATGCCCCGGATTACTGGCGATTCGTCGCGCCAGCGCCTGAGCTTCCGTCTGGAGCGTTTCGTGCGTGCAGACTTGCTCCACCAGGCCCCATTCCAGCGCCTTTGCGGCATCGATGGCATCGCCGGTAAACGCCATGAGACTGGCTTTGGGAATGCCGATGATGCGCGGCAACAGCCAGGCACCGCCGTCCCCGGGAACAATGCCCAGGCGCACGAAACTCTCGGCGAAGATCGCCTTGGGCGCCGCCAGGCGGATGTCGCACATGCACGCCAGATCGAGACCCGCGCCAATCGCCGGGCCGTTTACCGCCGCGATGACTGGAATATCCAGCTCGTAAATCGCCAGGGGAATGCGTTGAATGCCATCGCGGTAGGTATTGCGCAACTCATAGGGCGAACCGGCGAAGATACCGCCACGCTCGTGCATATCCTTGACGTTACCGCCGGCACAGAACGCGCTGCCATTGCCCGTGAGCACCATCACCCGCGCCGACTTGTCGCGCCGCAGTTCCGCACACAGGTCGACAAACTCCTGAATCTGCTCGGGCGTCGTCAGCGCATTGCGGGTATCGGGATGGTTCATGCGCACAGTGACGATGCCGTCCTCGCGCTCGATCTGAAGAAAGTTGCTCATGCCGGGTTACTCGCAGGACAGATTAAGGATTGCTGGCCGTGGCTGGTCAGCAACGGCCAGTATCCATCGCTGCCTCCCTGGCATATTTGAGCGCCGAAACGTTGACTCCAAACGCTGGCCGATCCGAATTCGCTGCGCCACGCCCACAACCGCCGCGTGAGCAAATGCAGGGGGTACTCCTCGGTAAACCCGATAGCCCCATGCACGGAATGCGCAATGCCGGCGCCAACACTGGCCGCTTCTGCCGTGCTGATTTTCGCGGCAGCAATGGTCAGCGCGGCCAGGCCCCAACGGGACTCTGCAAAGGCGGCCTCGGCGGCAATGCCGGCGGCAGCAGCCTGTTCGGCGAATACCGCCAATTGCTGTTGAATGGCCTGGAACGAACCAATGGCCTTCCCGAACTGTTTGCGTTCGCCGGCGTAGTTGGCGGTCATGTCCAATAGCGCGTGCAAAGCCCCGGCGGTCTGCGCCGCACGCAGCATCGCACCGCCCAGTTCCAGGACATCGGCGTCGAGCCCGGCGGGTAGCGGCGCTTGCGCCAGTACCTGGGCACTGGTGAACCCCAGGTCATCCCGTGGCTCGCCCGCCACATTCAAGCTCGGCGTGAGTTCGCTGGCAGCACTGCGCTCAAGCAACACCACATGTGGGACACCGGTTACGCTATTGGCAATCGCTACCAGCGCTTCGACATTGCGCCCCCAAGGGACCGAATAGGCAGCGCCATGAACGCGCTCGCCATCGAGCACCAGATCAGCGCTGGCCGCCATGCTCAGGGCGCCTGCCCTGCCCTCCAGGCCGGCCTTGCTCAGTAGCCAGTTGGCGAGCAGGGCCTCACCCAATGGCGCGGGCACCGAAAAGCGCCCGGCGGCACGGACCAGCACATACATATCGGCCCAACTGGCTTCAGCACCTCCCAGCGCTTCGGTGACACCCGCCTGGGTAAAGCCCGACTCGTCCAGCGCGGCCCATAATTCGGCCGGCCATTCGCCGCCTTCACAACCCATCACATAAGCCGGCGTCGCCACATCGGCAAACAGGCGTTCAATCGTCGTTTCAAATATCTCGCGCATTATCGCAACCCCAACCCGCGGGCAATGATGCCGCGTAGAATTTCGCGCGTGCCCCCGCGCAGTGAGAATGAGGGCGCCATCTGAGTCAGGTAGGCCAGCACCCGTGCATGTTCGCTGCCGCCGTCTTGCCGTGGTTCGGTTTCCAGTAACAGCTGGGCAACCTCGGGAATTTCCTGCTCAAAGGCATTGCCCAAGTCCTTCACGCAGGAAGCCGCCCAGGCCGGATGCTCACCCGCTGCCAGCTGTGCCGTGACCGACAACGACATATTGCGCAGTGTCAGCAACTTGGCCGAAAGCCGCCCGATCTCCCGCGCCTGTAGCGCATTGGGTGTCTTACCCACCGCGTCAATCAGCGTTTTCAACAAGGCCATGCAACTGAGGAACCGCTCAGGGCCGCTGCGCTCGAAGGCCAGTTCAGCGGTGACCTGGTCCCACCCTTTGCCTTCAGTGCCGATCAAGGCGTCGGCGGGCAGCCGCACATTGTCGAAAAACACTTCGTTGAAGTGCTCGCCACCGGCCAGGTCGCGAATCGGTCGGATGGTGATGCCGGGCAGGCTCAGATCGACGATGAATTGCGACATGCCCTCATGCCTGGCGGCCTGTTTCTCACCGGTACGCACCAGGGCAATCATGTAGTGCGAATGGTGGGCGTTGGTGGTCCAGACCTTCTGGCCATTGACCAGCCAATCATCGCCCTCACGCACCGCAGTGCTTTTGATCGACGCCAGGTCCGAACCGGAATTGGGCTCGCTCATGCCAATGCAGAAGTAGCTTTCACCCCGGCAAATGGCCGGCAGGTAATGCTGTTTTTGCTGCTCGGTGCCGAAACGATTGATCAGCGGCCCGCTTTGCCGGTCGGCGATCCAATGAGCCGATACCGGCGCACCGGCAGCCAGCAACTCTTCGATAATCACATAGCGGGCAAACGGGCTCGCCTGTGCACCGCCGTAGGCGTTGGGCAAGGCCATGCCGACCCAGCCCCTGGCGCCGAGTTTCTTGCTGAACTCGGCGTCGAACCCCATCCAGGACCGCGCACTCAGGGTGGGAGGATAATCGGCCAGCGTGTCGTGAATGAACGCTCGCACCTCTGGGCGAAGCGCTTCCGCCTCGGGAGGAATACTGCTGTAGGAAAATTGACTGATGGCCATATGCGCTCTCTCACGCTCAACACAGGCGCAATCGCTTCGAACGAAGCGACCACAGAACGGCAACCGCTCCACAGCCGCCATTGGCCGGCGACTGTGGGAGCAGCGACAACTTACAACGCGGTTTGCGCGTCAGCCTGGGCGAACATCGCATTGATGTCGCCGGAGGTGACCGGCTTGTTGTCATGGCGACCATGATCGGCGCCGCCCAGGCCCAGGGCAGGCTCGATGCTGACGTGCGTGGCCTGAGCCCGTAGCGCGCCGACCGTGCAGTTTTCCCGGCCATGGATGGAGAACGGATCGAAGGAAAACTCACGCATGGCATTCAAGTGAGTGACCTTGTCGATCATCTCCTTGGGCAGGTGCTGCAACCCTTCCCAGGCGGTTTCCGGCGAGTTTGGCCAGGTGCAGTCGGAGTGCGGGTAATCGCTTTCCCAGGTGACCATCTCGGCGTTCAAGTAATCGAGGTTTTTCAGGCCGAAATTATCTTCGATGAAGCACGTGATGAAGTGCTTGTTGAAAATGTCACTGGGCATTTTTCCGTCGAAATTGGAGTTGGTCCAGGCGTTGTGATGACGGTGGGTGAAGTCAGCCCGCTCCAGCAGGTAAGGAATCCAACCGATACCGCCTTCGGAAAGCGCCATGCGCAGGTCCGGGAATTTTTTCCACATGGGCGCCCAGATCCAGTCGGCGGCGGAGTTGGCGATGGAAATCGGCATGGAGGTAATCCAGGCATCGATGGGTGACAAATCCGATGCGTGGTTGGCTTTTACGCCGGTACCGATGTGACAGCAGATCACCACCTTGTTATCGCTGCAGGCCTTCCACAACGGGTCCCAGTAATCGCTGTGAATCGACGGGTAACCGTGAATGGCCGGGTTATCCGACAGCGATAGCGCGTGCACCCCCTGCTTGGCCAGGCGCTCGACCTCGGCGGCAGCGGCCTTCATGTCCCACCACGGCACGATCATCAGCGGGATGAAACGGCCTGGCGCTGCATTGCACCAGTCATGCAAATGCCAGTCGTTGTAAGCCTGGATGGCCGCCATCGACACGTCACGGTCAGCGTGCACCTGGAAACGTTGCCCGGCAAAACCCGGGAAGGTAGGAAAGCACAATGAACCGAGCACGCCGTTGGCGTTCATATCGTCGACGCGGTCCTTGATACTCCAGGTGCCACGACGCATCTGCTCGTAGCCCAGCGGCTCCATGCCGTATTCCTCTTTGGGTCGGCCGACCACGGAGTTGAGGCCCATGTAGCCAGTGGCCTGCTCCTCGAACACCCAAACATCGCGATCGCCTTTCTTGATCACATGCGGCTCGCGCCCCTTGAAACGGGCAGGCATGTGACGAGCAAAGGCATTTGGCGGCTCGATCGCGTGGTCATCGACACTGACGAGAATCAGATCTTCAACTTTCATTGTTTTCCCCTTCGCATTCGGGCTTGTTGTTGTGCCTGAATCATAGTGCACATCACATTTTTTATTTGTGTTCATATTAAATCAGACCCAAGCGCCCATCAGTCCCACTGCACATGCAGGTAGTGCGGGCCGCGCAGCTGCGCGCCGACGATTTGCGGGCCGGGTTTGCTCGGGTCGAGGCGAATGTTGGGCATGAGGTCGAGGATGGCATTCAGCGCACAGTTGATCTCGGTTTTGGCAACGAACTGACCGATACACATGTGCGGACCGAAGCCGAAGCCGAACGAGGGTTTGGGTTTTCGGTCGATGTCGAATTGATCGGCATTTTCGAACGCCTCTTCATCGCGGTTGGCGGAAGTGACAATGCATTGCACCATCGCCCCCTTAGGGATGGGCACGCCACGAATCTCCAGGTCTTTAGCGGCCTGACGCACCTTGAAAGTAGCCACCGGTTCAAAGCGCACCGCTTCATCGATGGCCTTGTTCACGAGGCTGCGGTCATTGCGCACCCGCTCCAGTACGTCCGGATTTTGCAGAAGCAAGGACATCAAGGTGCCGAAGGTTCGGGTTGTGGTTTCACTGGCAGCCGGAAGCAGCGAACGCACAAAGGTGGCAATCTCATGATCGTCCAGGGAGCGTCCCTGGTATTCGGCGTTAATCAGCCGGCTGATCAGATCATCGCCCGATGCCCCGCTTGCGCGACGCTCGGCCACGACTACTTTCACCACATCATACAAGGACTGCGCCGCTTGCATGGCGGCGCCCCGGGCAGCCGCGGCTTTTTCCGGGTCGACTTGCGGACCCGCCAGAATGGCCAGGGCCCAGGCAGCGTATTGCTCGATCTGCTCGGGACGGTCCTCGGGGAAGCCGATCAACGAGTAAATTACCCGGATGGGGAAATACAGCGCGAAATCCATCAGGTCCGCGCCTTTGGCCTGCACCATCGGCTTGAGGTATTCCTCGCGAATCACCCGGTCGATCTTGGTTTCTTTCCAGCGATTCACCGTCTCCGGCATGAAGACCGGCTGCAACAGGTTACGGATGTTCTTGTGGGCATCCCCGTCCATTGCCGTGAGGATCAAGCCATCGAAAAACGCACCCAGCCCTTCCGCGATGAAACCACTCGTGAAGGTGCCGGCGTCACGCATGACAGCCATGACATCGTCGTACTTGAACAATGTGAAGGTCGGTCGACTGGCATCCAGCCCGGCAATCGAGGGCACGCCCAGCCGGGCCATGAAATTGTCTTGCAGCACCGGCGAGTTGGCGCGCATGTCGCGGTAGACCGCGTGCAAGTCGATATCGCTGGTGCCGCGATAATTACTGGCTACGTCAGTAAAAACCTTGACCAGGTCACTCTGTGCGGGTGTGGACATGATCGTCTCCGTAATTTTTGTCATTATTTTTCAAGAAAGCTCGCTTAAGGCCATACTTTACGGCCAATCATAGGCCTTGCCCGAACACTATTGGACACTTATTAAAAAATAGATCATATATACCTCGACATCGAAGGTATCAATAGGCCTGCTGCACCAGGGTCATACGACCTCCAGCCAACATCAGCGCGCAATACAGCCCAAGCTCTACCACTTGGGCCGTGGAGAAGAAGTCCCCAAGCTGGAGGAAATCGGTGTCGTCAATTGCCAGGTAGTCGCCGGCAAACAACTCGGCATAACGCAGCGCAGCGCGCTCGGCTGGCGTGAAGGACGCGCTGTCCGTTGCCATGCACGCAATATCTTCCTCAGTGACCGCATCGGACTTACGCGCCAGTTGGCAGGCCTTGCAGGTGGTGATGCTGGCAATCTTCAGCCGCACCAGCTCGCGCAAGCGCTCATCGAGCACACTGTCGTTGTGCAAGCTCTCCATCAAGCCCAGCCAAGCCAGCGCTACCGCCGGTCGATGCGCCCAGACCTGAACCGGCGTCGTGGAACTGAGCATGCGGCTGTACCGACCACGCTCGACTGCGTCCTGCAACGCAACCGGCATGGCCTCCAGCGAAACCAGCGGTAGGCGCGCCATCTCAATCGAGCCGTTCGATGATGGTCGCCGTGCCCATGCCGCCAGCGCAGCAAATGGCTTGCAGGCCAAAACGACCACCACGGCGTTCGAGCTCGTTCAACAAAGTCGTCATCAATCGCGCACCGCTGGCACCCAACGGATGACCGAGGGCGATGGCGCCACCGTTGACGTTCAACTTATCGTGAGGCACACCGGTTTCCCGCATCCACGCCAGCGGCACGGAGGCAAACGCCTCATTGACTTCGAACAGGTCGATGTCGTTGATGCTCAGCCCGGCCTTGCTCAATACCTTCCAGGTGGCATCGATGGGGCCTGTGAGCATCAACGTCGGATCGGAACCGACCGTGGTGAAGGCCACAACCCGCGCGCGCGCCCTGAGCCCGAGTTTTTTCGCGGTTTCGGCACTCATCAACAATAAAGCCGCAGCACCATCGGAGATCTGCGACGAGTTGCCAGCCGTAATGCGTCCAGTGTCCGGACGAAAACTGGTCTTAAGCGTCGACAGCTTTTCCCGCGACGTGTCACGACGAATGGTTTCATCCTGACGCAACACAGCGGCCGGCGCCGCCAGCACCCGCTCAGACAACTCCTCGACCGCAACCGGCACGATTTCATGATCGAAATAACCGGCATCGGACGCCGAGGCGGCGCGCTGATGACTGGCGAACGCAAAATCATCCAGGGCATCACGGCTGAGCCCCCATTTGTCGGCGATACGCTCGGCTGCCTCGCCTTGACCAGTCAGTTCATAACGCTGCGCCACCATCCAGCCAAACGCCTCGCCGTGAATTTCGCGATTGCTGCCCATGGGCACGCGGCTCATGTTTTCCGCGCCCCCCGCCACCACGACATCAGCGGCGCCAGCAGCAATAGCGCCAGCAGCCACATGCACCGCCACTTCACCCGAACCACATTTGCGGTCGATGGTCAGCCCCGGAACAGTCACTGGCCATCCGGCACCGAGCAAGGCTGTGCGGGCGATGTTGGCGGACTGCTCACCGATTTGCGTGACGCAACCGAAGATCACATCATCGACCAGATTCGGCGACACATCGACCCGCTCCAGCAAGCGGTTGAGCACCAGCGACCCAAGATGATCGGCGCGCACGCTGGCAAGGCCGCCACGGAACTTGCCGATTGGCGTACGTACGGCATCAACGATGACGATGTCTTTCATAGCGCGCTCGCCTTGAGCCCCGAACCCGGAACTTGTTTACCCTCTTCATAGCGGTAGACCCCCTGCCCCGACTTGCGACCCAGCCGCCCGGCGGCAACCATTTTGATGATCAGCGGGCAAGGCCGGAATTTTTCGCCCAGGGTCTGGTGCAAATAGCGCAGCACCGACAACCGCGTATCCCAACCAGTCAGGTCACCCAGCTCCAATGGTCCCATCGGATGGTTGAAGCCCAGGCGCAACGCCGTGTCGATGTCTTCGGCGGTCGCCGTACCCTCCTGGAGCATCCACATCGCCTCGTTACCCAAGAGCGCAGACATGCGGCTGGTGGTCAGTCCTGGCGATTCATTGACGACGATAGAGGTTTTGCCGATCTGCTCACACAGGGTGCGCGTACGCGCCACGACTTCATCGCGAGTGGCCAACCCTCGCACCAGCTCCACCAGCTTCATCTTGTGCACGGGGTTGAAGAAGTGCATGCCGATCACGCGATCCGAACAGTCCACCGACGCAGCAATTTCGGTCACGCTGAGGGCCGAAGTATTGGTCGCGATAATCGCGTCCGGTGCCAGCAGTGGCGCCGCCTGAGCGATAACGGTTTTCTTCACCGCCAACTGCTCGGACACCGTCTCCACCAACCAATTTGCGCCACTCGCGGCTTCGCTCAGGTCGCTGCAGGTCAGCAGGTTGGCCAGGGACTGCTGGGCTTTTTCGTCACTGACTTTGCCCAGGCGCACACCATCGGCAAGGATCTTTTCGATGCTCGCCCTGGCATTTGTCAATGAGGCGGCATTGGTATCGACCAGCAACGTGTTGAACCCGGAGCTGGCGAACGCATGTGCAATACCGGTACCCATCAAGCCAGCACCGACGACGACTACTTTTTCTTTATTGGCGTTC
>LNAP01002012.1_pt1 | contig 20777 bp, 21 predicted proteins | sample 602601 | NCBI WGS metagenome assembly LNAP01 (sample SAMN02440304, study PRJNA202911) | soil metagenome | biome: Subtropical and temperate rainforests or woodlands; isolation source: soil samples (1 kg each in a 20% v/v slurry with milli Q water) were... ...
GTTCCTCGAATCGGAACACTCTACCAAACTTATATAATCGATGAAGCTTTCGTGAAGGCTAATGTTAAAAAGCCTGATGATATATTAGAACAGCTCTTTGAATAATTTATCTGTACTCAACCCTCATTTAAAATTATTAAAAAATTGAATATTATTTTTTATCAACTATCATTAAAATGGAAGTTATAAAAACTTGTAGTAAATGTGGTAATTGTAAAATAATTAAGGAATTTAAAATTCCAGGATGTATATGTAAACAATGTGTAAATAAAAATCTTCGCGAGTGGCGTGCGATTAATAAAGATAAACAACAAATTTATTATAAAAGATATCAACTCAGAATTAAAAAGTGGCGGAAAGAAAACAAAGAACGTGTAAAAATAAATAATAAAAAATATAGTGAGAAAAAGAAAAGGAATGTTGAGGAACACGTTTCTTATATTTTAATGAGCCTTAAAAAATTATAAATAATAGCAACTATTAATTTATTTTTTATAATCATTATAAGCTAAATATCCAGTTAGTAGTAAAGGTGTACCTAAAACTAATCCCATAAATATAAATCTTACTGTAAATATTGGATTACCTCCATTATCCATCGCGCCTAATGCATAACCCGCTGCTAACATTATTAAATAAACCGGCCCATAAAATACACAAAGTAAAATAAAAATTAGTATCCAACCATCCATTTTATTTAACTATAATTATGTAATTTATTTTTTATTTTTTCCAACCATCTTCATTAACAAATGGTTGATTCATATATGTAGATGGAACTCTTGTATCTACAACAAATTCAAACCACATTGTTAAATATTTTCCTTTTCCATTAAGCTCCATACACATATAACTGTCAAATTTTTTATCATGAAATACAATAACCGGAATATTATTTTCTTTAAATCTCATTGCAATTAATAATTCATTATTTTTAGTATATTTTAGAGAATGCTTATATATTCGTTTATCTCCAATAATTATTTTAGGTGGTAAAATTCTATTAGTGTTTATTATGTTATTACTTATTATAATATGTTGCCCGCAATAAGCTTCAAGTTTGTTTAATGATTCATTGTCTATAATTTTAACGCAACAATATTTATTAATATCAGTTATGCGTTGTCTTTGTAATTTAGCATAAATTAATTCGCTTGGAATTTCATGTTTTTCCAGTTGTAATAATTCTATTTCCGATAATTCATTGTAACATTTTTGCATCAATGATTCCATTTTTATTTATTAAAAAGTACATTCAATTTTAGATAAATTCCGCAATTATGTAATTAATTTCAGTAGGTAGAGATGTAATTTTACAAAGTGTTTGAGTTAATTTATTCAATTGTCTTTTCTTAGAAAAAATTCTAAATTCTTTATGCATCTCAAATTTCTTATAAGCTGATTTCTTAAACTGTTTATGCGCTATATTTTCAACACAAATTGCAAAATTTAAAGGATAGGGTAGCTCTTCTGCTACAGGATACACAGGGTCCAATCTAATAGATATATAATTAGGAAATACTATTTTAGGAATAGCCATAATATATTGTTCTTTCCAGTTTATATAATCAAACCAAATCCCAATATTATTGGAATTACGGTATATAATTTTACAACTGCTGGTCAGTGAATATTCACTTGGGATTATCATTTTATAAAAATAAATTTTTTTCTTAAAAAGAAGAATTTTATCCGCTTGAGAATAGGAGGGCGCTATATTATATACTAATAAAATTGATTTTATTTTTTAAAGCTATAGCGTATTATCAATAAAATGAGTTCAATTACTATACTTTGTAAACACGGTCTGAAAATAACAATTTGTGAAGATGATTTAAAAAATATTCCAGTGCTTTACCAAAGGTATTTAAATAAATTAGACAAGTCTAAAATAAATTTATCTGTAAATTTTGATTATGATATAATTATTCATATTATAAACTTTTATTCAACTGGTAAAATAAATAATTTATATAAGAACGATAAGAATAAATTATTGTCTATATCACAATTTGCATTAATTTATGGATGTAAAGATTTACAAAATCCTATATTTGAATAATATTTATATATAAAATTGAATTAAACTATTAAAATTCATAACAATGCAGCACTCAATTAATTTCGTAGATAAGCCTGTTCAAATATCAACTATCTCTTTAAATTCATGTGGATTATTACATGACAAATTTCAGGATAATCCTAATATAATTGTTCCATTTAAGTCTATAATCGGTCTTTCCGCATTTATATTTAAGGAAAAATATATAAGCGACCCAAAATGGTATAAATATAAAATAAGAAAGTTAGTAAATTATAATAAGTCTAAATGCAAAGATATTATCATTATTCTAAGGGAATTTGCACATACTTATAAGTGTGATAATCTGCTTAAAGTATTAGACTTGATTAAACCGATATCAAAATATAATATGCTTGAATTTTACATAGTTACAGAAAATAACTTAAAATTAACAGCACAAGAACTTGCATATAATATATTAGTTCATAATGGTATTCAATCTTCCGACAGTGGATATTATGAAGACACATTTAAAGAATTTGAAAAGATGATACCTAATCACACTGTAGATTACAATCTCTGGGTTTCAACTCATAATTATTTGCCAAATAATATAAAATATGGTTCATTTAAATGCTTACATAAATATAAATTTTCACAGAAACATATTCCTTATTTAAATTATGTATTTACAATTTATGCAAGTGAGATTAAATCAATTTGCGATTGGTTAGACGGTGCAAAATATACAATTCGAGAAAGTGACGAATTAGAGCCATTATCAACTAGTTTGCATAAGCTAGTTGAGAATCTTATTAATCAAGGTTACAAGATAAAATATCGCAGTGAGATAAATGTTGCTTATTGTGATGCTTGTGATTTAGATAATGAGTTTAAACAAAAAAGAAAATGGTTAAAATATAAAATTATGGAATTTTAGAGTTTAGAATTTATTTATTTTTTATTCATCTTGGAGCTTCTTTATATCTTTAATTTTGCGTAGACTTACGAATCTGTGAAGTGAGATATATTCCTTATCATCTGCAGATAAACGGTCAGATAAAGCTCTATCAGCTTTAGCAAATCTATCAAACATGGTATTCATTGAAGAATTAAGTTCAACTTCAAATCCTAGCTTACTAGCTTCTGATATAATAACATCTACATTACAAAGTGGTTCTTGATACATTTCATCTGAGAACGGAAGCAGAACTGAAATCATTTGCCCAGTTTGTGACAACTTATCACCTGCATAATCTTTCTTAATAGCGTATTTAATAACGCCATTTTCACGAGTTTCCCACTGCTGTCCACGAGAAAGTGGTTTCAATAGGTCGAATACTGCTTTACCATCCATTACAGTAAAGATAAATAAACCGCCTATTTTAAGCATTTTAGCATTGAAAATTAGTAAATTACGAATATGTTCAATAGTATCACACATATAGTGTAGTGCGAAATTGCATACAATACCATCTACAATACCTACATTAAGTCCAAACTGAAAAGTATGCGCTATTAAATCAGAGGCAGGTGATTTTAAGTCGGCTACAAGAGTATGAACAGTCAAGCTCTTCATATCCTTGACAATAAGCTTATCATATTCAATATCATGGACGCGGTCATAAGAAGTAATAACCTTTGTAGTTTTACCCGGCTCATCTTCTCCACCTCCGCGCTTTCCATTTTGCATCCAATTGCGAACATGACGCTTCTTAACCGCGAAGAATGCAAACTTTCTACGAATAAGTTCAGCGATTGCAGTAGGATCGATATCAATAAATAGTGCATTTTCAACACCAATTTCTTGATATCTATGTAAGTCGCCACCTCGACCGGCAGCTTCATCAATTACCCATTTGACACCTGAAAGGTTGTCCTTTAATAATACAGAGATAATAAATCGTTTAAACTTATTAGACGCCATGTAAATATCACCAGCTGTCTTAGTAAAATAGGAGCCAGATGGCTTCCACAAATCCTCGAAGTTAAAAGGGTCGATGTAATTTAAGAATGTTAATTCGGCGATTCTGAAGTCATTGCCAAAGTAATTTTTCTCTAATTTTCTATCAGTTCTTACCTGATGAAATATCCAAGTTGTGTTATCTTTATCGCGAGCCAATTCAATGATTTGACGATCAATGTCTCCAAACTTAGAATCATGATAATAAAGATACGCAAGTGGGTCTGCAGAAGGTGTGAATTGTATTGGATAATATCCACTATCACTCTTAGGGAATAGCAAATGATATTGAGGGATAAATCCAAGTCCTAACTTTTCTCGCATTTGATGATTAATACCAACGAACAAGATATATAGGTCCTTGTCCTTTATCACATCATAAGGTTTAATACCTAGAAGTTTTTGCGGGCATTTAACTGCAAGAAAATCAATGGTGTTTCTTTCATAGGGTTTCCATTTATAATTTTTAGTCACCATGTAAGGTTCGTCAGGCTCAGTGATAATTAGCCCATCTACAACGTATGGGAATTCATTTTCCCATACTTCGCGGAAACCATTTTCAAGATTATCCTTTGTTAAACGTACATAGTTTTTAGCTTGAGCGTGATTACCTTCGAGATTAACTAAAGTATCAATTAATTCAGCCGCATCTACTAAATGAACTGCTCTTACAGCAAATCCACTTTTTGATACATTGTTATTTTTGTAAACCATAACATCAAATACATAAAGTGTGAATTTATCAGTCTTTTTAGGTTTAACCAGTTGCGAATCATAAATAAGTTCAGCATCGGCTATGGTAACTTCACCAGGTATAAATTGTTCACCTTGGATAAATTCCATCATACCATCTGACATCAATACCCGGCATCGATTTCCATTTACTGAAATCATTGCTCGTTTACCATCGGCTTTATCGGTTGCGAAGTACTGGTCAGGTGGAAAAACATCACTTACATAAGTATTTTTTGAAAGTGCTATCGCTTGATTACCGAGTTGCTTTAAACGGTGCGTAGGATTTTTATACATATGCAAAGTATTTAAGTTAATAATGATATGTTCTGCTACATGGTAGATTTCCTCCTGGTATGCAATTTCGCTTATATATTGCGGATTAACAAGAGAAAATACCTTTTTAGCTATATATATGTCATCTATAGTAAAATTAGCAGGTAAATCAATATATTCAATTTCTACTTCATACGAGTCAATCATATTGAAGTTTAATTCACGAAGGAAATTACCTGGCGATAAAGCCTCAGTAAATAATTCATTCTTAATCATTTTTAAACTAGCTCCAATTTCACTTAAAACTCCAAATTTAACAGCTGTTAAATCAAATCTCCATCGAGCGGGATGTGCAGGAGTTCCAATGTAGTCAAAACTAACGCGAACCTTAAATCTTACAAGAGCATTATTTGAAGTAGAAAACTTCTTGCTTTTACTTTCACGAGAAAGTCCAACAGAATATTTGATATAATCATTCATTTGAACTGGCCTCATTAATCTTATTTTTTGCATATATTCATCTGAGATGATTGAGCCTTTATCAAAGGTCATTTTACGAATATATTGAGTCTCATCAGTTTTACCACTGACACTCCTTTCATATACATTCTCAGAAATTACATTTACCGAACACTCTAGTTCTGGATTAGAGAACTCGGGATTACCATTAATAGCATTATATACAGCCTCAAATGCATCCCGAGTAATATCCTTAAATCGTATCTCAAGCTCGATATTTTCACCCGCGCTTAGATTAGCAGTCTCTTGACTATATTTATTAATCATTTCATTTAACATCTTATCAGCAAAATTGCTAGACATGGTCGCACTTTAAGGCTATATAGTCCACTAATATGCTATCTTATAATAAGTTCTTTATTATAATTTCAATTATAAATTGTACCTATACCTTTAATAGGGGGTAAATAGAGAGTATTAAATATAATAAAATTGATTTGAATATATGATATTTAACAACGCCTTTGACGATAATCAAAGCTCCGCAATGGATATTGACAATACAGAGGATAAAATGGAGATAACCGGCAGAAATTTATTCAATGTATTGTCAAATGAAGTATTAGAAAAGATAGCAGGGTATAATATTAATATATCGTTTGATGTGAATTATGATAAAAATAGTGTATACATCACAATGTATAAATATGATGAAATCCTTGATATAAATATTATGAATTTCACTACCATCAATGGTATCATATATCGGCAATTATCTAATGTAGATATCGAAAAAATGGTCCATTTTATTCAAAATATGAATAGTGGTGTATTCTTTAAAACTCCACAAATTGAATTTATTGTAAATGATAGGATAACAATCAAGACCGTAAATTGTAAAATACAACTTAAAAACAATGAAAAAATAAATAATTCATTTCGAACTACCCTTGTTAAAGCAATTGATATAATAATTAAGTTTCCACAACAACCTATACCGTCTCTTATATCACCTAGATGTTTATAAATTATAACTGCGTTAAATCATCATCGTCATTATTATTTAACCATTCAATAGTTTCTAATTTTTTGTTAACATTAATAGCAATTAATTCTTCAACGCCAACCCTACCTTTTTCTGAATTGAATGTTGTGTCACCTAAACTACTAACTGGTAGGATACCAGAAACTTTACCTTTACAGTAAACAATACGTTGTGTTGCATCTGTGCGAGCGTTTGCACGATAAATACGACCAAGCACTTGTTTTAAATCAATTGATGACCAAGTTGGTGAAATAATACTAACGCGCGGGTAATTACCGATAAGGTCGTGCAGACTTACTCCAACACCTCCAGCCTTAATATTAGCTAACATTAATCTCGAACGATCGGATTGAAAAGATTTAATATTGTAATCGCGTTCTTCAACTGTTTGCCCACCCTGAATAAATGTAACAAAGCTGCGGAATTCTTTTTGTACAAATTCATCAAGAGCCTCGAATAAACTTGTTATAGTATCATTAAAATTAACGAAGATTACAACAGAATTATCATTTAACATATATTCCATAGCTAGTAAAATCATAGTTGGTACTTTTAGCATTTCGATACGTTGCCTTGCTCTTAGAATGATAGTAAGTGGGCAAGTTTCAAGTAGCATTTTATTTTTCAAAGCTTGTACAGCACGATCAATATCATGATAAGCATCAACAATTTCTTGTTCAGCCTCTGGTGACATTTGATATGTTTCAGCTAAAACATCATTTTTCTTAAATAAAGTATTAATACGTTCATCTTCAGATTGTTTCAAATCACGAATTCGCATTCTTGAACCAAACTTAGGATAGATAATTTTATGAATCATTTGTATCTGAGTTTCACCCGGATATGACGGCATTAATTTTCGCAGCCAAGCGCGATATGCATGTTTACCATATTGAGATAAACCAAGCAAATGTGCAGTAACTCTAAAGCATTCTATTTTATCAGTTATAGTGGCCGATAGAATTAATAACTTAATACCATGTTGAATTATTCTGCGTGTACTAACAAGTAATGCAGAATTAATAGTGATATTATTTTTTCCTTTATGAGCTTCATCAAAGATAATAACCGCATCAGCTGGTAAATCCCAATTAAAATCGTCCACACCATCTTCATGTACTACATCAATATAAGGACAAGGTATACGTTTATCGCTACGAAATAGTTCGAGAGAATCATAATATTTGCCATTTTTAATAGCCTCATAATTAGATACACCCAGAATTTCGACGCCAAAATTAGTTAAAACTGTAAACCAGGCCTCAACTACAGGCTTTGGACAAATAACAAAGGCTTTGCGATTTTTCCATTTTAGCAATGCAGAACCTGTATAAGTTTTACCAGTTCCTGTGTCGCTTGAATCGAGAGTGCAACCGTTTTCATCAAATGATTTTCCTAGTGTGACCAAGTGAATAAGTTGGTAAGGAAACAACGTATCAAATGGTGCACCAACGGGAATGTTCATGTTTATATGATGAGATAATTATAATTTCAATTTGTAATTTCAATTTATTTTATTTTTTTCGCACACGTCATTTCACATTCAAGCCCTAATTCCTTTTCTAAGTGTTCATTTCTATAAGGTTTTGCGGTTTGTTTCTCGATATATTGTATAGGTTTATCATCTATAAATTTAACATCGTATAACCTAGAAAGCAAATAATTACGCCAGTGTATACGGGGTAGGGACATATCGACTACTATAAGATTAACATTGTGCTTTTTACATAATTTCTTTTTTACAACATCACGCACTATCCTATCAAAGTATTTTGTATAAGGTTCTTTTTCAGGATACCATTTGGTATGTAATGGGCCAGAAAACTCAATACCTAGTTTATGCTTTTCACAATATCCATCTAATTCAAGAGTATGTCCGCGCCATATCAGCCATTTTGGATAAACAGTTGGGAATTTTTCGCCAACTATAGATTCTAATATCTCAATTACATAATGCTCACTTTTGCTCCTCGGAAATTTAGATAAATCTTTAGTACGATAATTATTACCGCCACCTATAATTACTCCTGCTTGCATATTTCTAGAGATGAGCATCGCAACTGCAATGACAAATAAGATAAATAGTAAAATTATTATAAATAGTAATAAATCCATTATACTTATAATATATTATACTTAATTTTGTACACATATATATAAGTGAAACTAACAATTTTATTTTATCACCTTATTAAAATGAATAGATTCAGTCAAGCAATCATTTCAGAATTTTCATCAACTGAAAACCGAGAATATTTAGGCAATACTCTATGCGGTTATTTTAATAACCAAAAGGTATTTAGATTTTTGAAAGACAATTTAGATGATTTTATAGATAATTATGCAAAATTAATGGTCAGGGAATTGAACCTCAGCGATCCTTTGCCTGGTGTTACTATTGTTGACCAATTAAATTGTTTTAATAATCAGTTTATTCAGGATAGAATACATTTTATTGCATCACATGTTATAGGTGATAATGAGGTGTCAAGTTATATGGTAAAAGATGGTATACCAACTAGTCGCCGCGGGATTGGTCATTTCTTAAAATCGCCAAACGATATATTACAAACCTGGCGTGGTAATTCCAGCAGGGGTGTTCAGGCCAGAGAAGATTTGTCCGGTGATGCTTACCAACATAATACATTTTATGGACAAGGTGATAATCACCTTAGTACAGGTATTGTATTTTGTGACCAGAGTAATCTTGGTACACAAAATCATATTGACCAATTTAACACAAAATATATGGAAGCGCTTAACAAAACTAATTATGAACATGAGAAAACAGCATTTGGTGTATCAAACCCCGCCGCAGATGCTAGATTACTTTCAAGAAGTATTTTTAGAAAGAATGAAGCTGGTGATGAAAATGGCATTCCAAGATATGAGGCAAGATTATATAAACGCCATTTAGAACGCGATATTACAGAAGGATTACGCGGAGATTCACATACTGCGAATGTATCTGGTCATGACATGTCATCTCTTAGAGCCAGAGTAGATCATAAAAATAAAATCCGCGAACAATATGCACAAAAACGCTCACAACTCAGTCTTAATAACACGGTAGAGGACGAAATGAGGTATAGTTAAAAATTGAATATTTTATTTTATTATTAAGTTAAACTGAAATGGAAGACCAAGTTGATATTAAGATTAGAGCTAGGCGTAGCAAGAATGTAAAAAATGAGGTCACCACATTACAAACTATAATTAATCCATTTATTGAACATACGATTGAACAAGATTTACCCCAAATTGAGCATCATGCAGAATTATTTGAAAAACTTGACGATAGTGAAAAAGAAGTATTATACACGCTTGTATTTGATGGTAAAACATTAGACTACTATTATGGTTCATACATAACAACATATCAATTATATATCATATCTCAACAAAATAATAATAATTTATCTATTTCATTAAACTCATTTATACAGGTTATCTCTTCAAGAATTATAAATGCTATCCGAAATAATCAAAAAACATCAGGTGTGAAATGAAAAAATAAAACTTTATAATTTATTTTAAAACAATGTATATTAAAATTATTTTTTAGTCCATCAGTAGTGAATCAGCACTAACGCCAGATAGCTTGTCTGACTTAATATTCGTTAAATAATCCAAATCTATTTTTGATGAATTTAAATCAGTTTCTACTCTAATCGCTTCTGCATTGATGCCGTTTTCTCCGGCCTTTTGCATAAAGTTTCGTAGTTCCTCAACTCTGCGGTCTTTAAATATTTCCTCTTCAGCATTCACCTCTTTGTTAAATTCCTCAGCATATGTTTTAAACGCATCATGTTCGCGTTGAAGCATATTTCGAACATTTCTACGCAGATTATTTACATCTGTTTTATTCCAGCGTAAATGTTTAATCTGATACAAAAGTACAACATAATCAGTTTGAGAATCAAGATATTCAATTTCATTCTTCCATGGATGTTTCTCAATTTTAATAAGATACTTCTTAAGAGCCCTGCTATCATACTCATCCATTTGACACATATAACGAAGAACAATAGGGTATGATTTACAAAATTCTGGATTTGTTTTTCTTATTTCTGACATAAGGGCTTCAGCCGCATCAATATTACCAAACGGTATTTTGCGCTTGCGTACCATCTGCCAAATTTGATTTGCTTCTGTTACAATATCATCAACAGTAACGTTTTTTTCGCTCTGAATATGAATTTTAAGGTCCTTATCTCCGGTAGCATATCCCGACATTTTAATTAATTTTATTAATGTTAACTTTACGTATAATTAATTATTATCCAATTTCTAATTTATTTTAGGAACTGCATAATATTAGTATCTTCTTCATCTATGTCTTCAGTTTCTTCAGTTTCTTTAATCTCATCAGAGTCTAAAGTTATCGTATCTTGATTATAATTATCAATTTCGATATCGATATCGGAATCAGAATTTATTTCATCTTCAGATTCACCACTGTTATTATTTTTATCTATCTCTTGCGCCATAAAATAATCATCCTTGTCAGAATTTTCAATATCTTCATTTAACTTTCCTTCAGAATCAGGACATGAATATAATATTTCATCTGATATATCACTATATCGCACGGCAGGAGCTTCATCATATTTTGCATTTCCTCCGGTCTTGATTGTTTTTATTGGTTTGCCATATGTAGGTTCGAGGTTTTTATCTATATTACTAAATAATTTAAGCAGTCCCGGCTCAACAGTTGATACAGGTTTTCTATCATCTGCGCCAATTGTGATTATTTTGTTCGGTTCAAAGTAAAGATTATCAAGTTCTGATTCATCAATAGCATATTCCCCATGACCATAATAATTACCTATTCTAGTCGTATGCTGTGAAAGTTTATCATTACTGATATTATTGTCAAAACCACCAACAATACTAAATTTATCTGGTGAATATCGTGGAAGTTCCTTCCAATATCTATAAATAAACTCCGACATTTTGATTATATATATACATAAAAAAATATTTAATTAGGTTTCCAAATATTAGCTACGATTAGTAATTTTAAACAACATAAGGTTATACATTTGTTCAACTACATGAGTGGGTAGTGTATCTAGATTAATAACAGTACCTTCTGCGCACCATTTAAGGTCAGATTTTCTACTGTTCATAACTAAAACATTACCAATTGCCTTTTTATCGTTTATTGACATAGTATCAATATACCGTTTGAGATATCTTTTTTGTTCATCAAGTGGAATCATATCTTTTGTATTTTCATCTGCATTATCTGATTCCATCGCGAGCGCCTCTAATATTTTAGAAGCAATTTCAGTACCTAACATATCAATAGTGGTCATTTTTATTATTCTACACAATAATTTGTTTAAATTGTTAAAATGGAAAAAATAAAATTAGTTTAGAGTTTTACTTGAAATATAATAATTATAGCTTATTTTTCTTGAAAATCTGCCACAAATTCCTATGAGTACTTAGTAATTCTTCAGTTGAGTAAATATTAATCATTTCACGAATGGTTCTCAAATGTGAACAATAATCTTCGAGGAGGATAATTAATACATTACCCGTTGGTAAATCATTTCTAACTACTGCATTTTTAGGAATAGAATCAGCTTGTACATTATTATAACCATATACACTAGGCGTTGATAAATCAATACGTGAATCTCTGCTAAGATACTTGATATTTTTATCAAAGTTTTTAACAATATCAAGTAAATTATGAACCATGGCCTCACTCGGGGTTTCTTGTTCTTCTTTATAAGCATATAATAAAGTACTGAATGTTTTCCAAGCACTGGCCTTTTCTTTTTTGAGAAGTTCCATTTCTTTTTCTTCTGAGCTAATTCTATCAAGAACATTAGAAAGCAAAATTTTAACCGGTTCAGTGATATTTCCAATTTTATAAATTACCGGGCGATGGTTAAATAGATATGGTATGGCATTAATTGATACCTTTGGTGAGCCTTGATTATAACGAATATTACCAACTCTTACAGATATCATCTGTCCTTTATTAATACTTTCAAGGGACCTATGTGCTACAAGCATAATACCAGCAATATCAGTACTGCAAATGATAATACCATTTTTATCTTTCTTTTGGACCATACATCCATTGATAATTTCACCCACTGCATACACGATGGCTGTAACCTCCATGATTATAGGAATCGTACCAAATCCAGGTATACCATCTTGATTAATAAGACATTCCCCTACACGAAGAATACGGTTTATACTTTTAATATAACAACCTCGATAACATTTTCCCTCAAAACGGTCCGCAAGAATATGTATCATATTCTCAGGGTCGGTATAAATACCAATACAATCACGGATATCTACCCCAACCTCAATATTCTTCTTAATAATCATTTAGGCTGTAAAATACCCTAATTATATATACCGTTATATAATTTAAAATGAAAATTCAATTATAAAGTAAAAAAGAAAATAATGATTATCAAGTGATAATCAATTTTGGGGAGTTAATCTGACTCATACTCCCCAAGGTTCTCAGTTTCGTACTCTTCAGGCTCCTCTTCAGTTTCTTCCGGCTCTTCTTTGGGTTCGCTCCTTCTGGGTCCCTTCTTACTTTGCAAAGCTAGACGAAGTTTGTTGCACTCGGTACAGTACAGATGCCCGCCAGTCCTTTGACCACAGATACCAACCAAATAGCGAACATTACCATCCGGGGTCACGGTTCTCAGCATTTGGTGCACGACCCATTTGCACCCCTTCATGCCATCAAGATAGGGAACTACCTCAGCCTCAATGTGTTCAACTTTACGAGGTCTGGCGTTTGAAACTTGTTGAGCCTTCATTGACGGTTTGCCCTTTATTTCTCTTTCTGGTTTATATCCACTCTCAGGTTTGAGTTCTCTGGGAGATTTCCTGGGAGCTTCATTCTTCTTCCAAGATTGTCTAGTTGAAGCATCAGACAGCTTAAGTGTGGCTGTTTTCGGTTCATAACGAGGCTTAGGAGCCGCTGTTTTCTGCACAGCCGGCTTAGCAGTCGTTCCTCCGTGTTCAGATTCCATATGCGCAATGACATCAGAATCTTTCAACATGAAATGTTCGCAGAACATCTTCTTTGGGCAGGTTTGACCTTGCATATGTTCTTCCCAGGCGTGGGTATACTTGCAGGTAGTAGGATCGCAGCTCATTTTGGTTAGTAGGGTCTTTTTCAAGCTCTACTGATAATATAAGGAAGTCCCAATTCAATTTTTCTTATTAAACCAGACTGATATATACAGTTAAATACCCTTATTTAATTTTTATATAGATTATTTATAGCTTATATAAAAATCATGGATTATATTGAATATACCCAATTTATCAAGGAAGTGATCTCACAATATAGGTCATATGATGATATTTTTGGCCCAAAATGCCGACATTGTAATATAGATATTAAAAAATATTGGTGGTTTTCGCTACAAGTTTCATATACAAAATATTGGTTTTATTGTTCAACAGAGTGCATGAAAACTCATAAATATACTGCAAATACTGAATTTAAAATAAATAAAATTAAGGAAACATTTAATTAGGATTCATGTTATAAATTTACATAAGCGATGTTAATGAAACTTCACTATCCCACCATCCATATAGATATTTATACCGCGAATCTTTTTGCCTTTCTTTCATTTCACTATCCATTAATCTGCGTTTTATAACTTCGCATAATTTTTTGATACGAATATCAGATTTATCCAATTTTGACACAGAGATTCCCAAGTTTGCAATAATTTGTAGCAATTCATGTTTATTTTTTGTAGCGCATACAATACCCCTTTCAATAAGTCGAGTGTCGCCTACTGCAGTCCTTGCAGTTATACCCTCTAACTCTGATTTTGATATCTTTCTTGCATGGGCTTCTTTTTGAATTTCTTCTTTAATTTTTTGCACAGGTTTACGCAATTTAAACTTCATATAATCTTCTGCGGATTCTAAGTAACCAACTATAATTTCATTTTCCTTATAGTTCATATGACGATTAAGTGATATCTTGCTAATTTCTATCCATTTACCCCTTTCAACCATTTCAGGTGAGACCTTATTTTTAACATTGATTGTTTGCGGATCAAACAATCTTATTGATTTAGCTGTCATATACCCCATCGCAGTATCATCTGGTAATTCGGGTAAACCGCTTTTATACTGTTTTACAGTATCCTTATATTTACGAATTTCCTTCATGTAAACTATTACACCAAATTTATCTAGTAAATCAAGGACCTTTTCATAAAGTTGATACATATTTAAATCAGCGGGAATAGCTTTAGGGCCAAGCATAGAATAAATGATTGCCTCTTCTGTAAAGCTCATTTGGAACTGTGTTGAAAAATCGGATAGAAACCCAGTAATATCATCACGTTGTTTATATATTGAAACGAATACATTCTTTTTAGCAACATAATTAACATTTGCCTTTGATTCTTTAACAAAATTATCAATATTAATTCTAACGCCCGCCTGTTTTACCATTGGGCGCAAATACGTTTCAACATCAACGAGTATACGGTCATTTGGTTCAACCAGTTCCTTAATCATAGCACGCTCTTTATCACGGACGTGTTCTATGTATTCAGCATATATCACATTAAGAGGGTTTGATGGTATACCGGCCACGGGGAATAATATGTAATATTCTCCAACTTGTTCTATTTTATGGCGCTCTCCATTCATATAAATATATCTTTCGTTGTAATCAAAAATACGTTCTATTAAGAATGTTTCAGTTAATTCCTGTTTTTGTTTATTGGCTGCTATAATTGTTGTTGCTGAGTTAATTAGATTATTTAAAGCTATAATAAAATTATTTTCATTGAATAACTTGGGGTTCATTTCAACACCAATTGGCGGGCTTTGTACGCGTTTCCAAAGATCGTTGTAAGTCCAAACCGGTTGCATCATAAATAATCTTTTAATAATAAATGAAATTGTCTTAATTTCCTCTTCATAGTATTTATAGGCAGTAAATGTAGATAAATTGATTTCATCCAGTGTATAATTTGGCACAGTTGTATTAGGTTCAAAATATAAATTACCAATTGTGTTTACCTGCTCAGTTCCAGGCCCATTTGGGAAATATTCAGCTTTGAGACCTGGTGGCATAATAATATCACGATGAATATCGGCATCAATTGCATTGCGATTGAATTCTCTTTCTATATTCTGAATTACAATATAGTCTGATAATTTATCAATGTATCGATACATTTCCGGCGAAATGGGATCATCATATTTAAATGATGCATTGACTGTAGAAATTAATATGCGAATAAACACTTGTCTTTGTTCAGGTGGTAAGTTAATATGTGAATTTTTGCGAATACATCTGCCAAATACCTGTATAAGAGTGGGTATATTAATTGGCAATGACATAATAATTAGATTTTGAATATCCTTAAAATCATATGATTCTTTGATAATCTTTGAGCCTATTAGAATCATATAATTCATACCATGAGCATTATCTGCCGAATTAAATTTATTAAGTGATTGGTCCATTGTTACTTTATCTATATCAGAATGAGCAATTACAAATCTTACAGGCCTAAAATTATGAGAATGCTCTGCTTTTTTATCAATATGTTCAGCTAAAGACTTACCACAAATACAACAAATAGTGGAATCTACTGGCTCACTATGCTCATCAAGTATGTTATTTGCTCGCAGAAGTTCCTGTAGAAGTAGCACACCAGACATCTTCACCCTGTCATGGTAAATCATAATTTTTTGACATTTTGTCGGATCTCCATTATTACCATTTATTATATTAAATAAGATGTCAAGAAGTTCCTTACATTTTGTTGAAAATTTACCAATATTAGTATGTAATAGAAAGTCACCAGTTAATAAACTATTATTTGCTGAATATTTTTTCATCATAATTTTATTCTCGTCGCGCCATTCTTGCGAAGCAAGTGATATCTTATTTCGGACTTCACTTGACTTAAATAAACCGTATTCTTTAGTATCGGGGTTTGGAAAAACTATATCGTAAATTGAGTAACCATCAGTAGGTATGGAATGATAAACATATTTAGTTGCGCCTATAGCCAATTCTTCTGTTTCCTCTGCTTCTGGTTCTTTTTCAATATGTTCAGTAGGTTCCTTTTCATTAGGTTTAATACCCATTGCTTCCTCAAGTAATGAACCTTTTTCCACACCTGACCAAGCTATTTCAAGATGATGATTATAAGTAGCTTGATGAAAATCAGACATTGGACATTGTATAAACTTTAAATATGGTATGGACGAGCCTTCCGGAAAGTTCTCAACTTGTTTAGGTAGAAGCAACGGTTTACCTATAAAAACACGTTTCGGGAAATATTTAATATTTACATCCTGCAAAAATGAAATACGACCTTTAGTCAATTCACCGATTTCATCAAGTTTACCAGGTATGAGTGTGCGCGGATTTGAAAAGAAATCCTTTTTAGTAATCTTTTTATCAGTTGGTACTAAATAATTAATAAGTTCAACAACTTCAGTGGGTGAATTATTAATTGGGGTGGCCGAAAGAGAAAGGAATCGAAGCGATGGCACCGAATCAAGTAAAAATTGAATAGCAACACCACGATTGTTTTTCATACTCATATTGTAGGTATTATGAATTTCGTCGCAAATTAAGAGAGAATTTTCAAACATATCAATTAATTGCTGATTAATCTGAATTTTACCACTGTTAATATTTTCATAAATAATAGTTTCTAACGTTACATTTTCACCAGCACGATGCCTTTGTATAGCTTGAGCTTCAAGGTCTGTTAATTTAACATCTTCACTAAGAAACAATCTATTTACAAATTCGTCATAACCAAAGAATTTGTAAAACCCATCCTTTGATTTGTTTGTTATACGCTTTTTCAAAAATGTGTAAAATTCTTTAAGATGTTTAATATCATCTGGTAATCCAGCATCGGCTATTTTTTGACGCTTGATAAATTCATCTTTTTCGCTCAAAGTTATAAAACCGAACTCGGGATATCTAAGCAATTCACGTATGAAAGCGCCCTTTGTACCACCAAAACCAAGTACAAATACAGTTGGTGTTGACCTATCTAATTCAGTATAGTTACGGCGACCAGCTTGCATTTTCGCGGCATAACTAGCATATAGTTTTTTATAAACACCAATGAATTCTTGTGCTATTGATACAGCACCAATAGTTTTACCTGTACCAGTGGCATGCATTAAATGCAGCCGCTTATATGGAGTATTAGGATTCATAAAATTACGTACAAACAACTGATGTGAGTGTACTTTAAGAAATTTACCAAGTAATGGGTCTCTTTTAGCCTCTGGAGGGTCTCTAAAATTCCTTTCTGGGTCGGCTTTTAGAGAAAAGAACTCTTTTCTTTTCAAAAGCTTCCCTAAAAAATCCTTTTCATCATTCGATGGATAACTCATTTTATTTACTAAATTACCAAATCAATAAATTACTAATTACTAAATTACTATTATCTTCAAACTATATTATATTAAAATAGCAAATTGTGAACTTATTATTTATATTTTTATATATTTTCTATTTAAACTTGATTTGATATTAATAGATATTTGAAGATAATAGTAAGGGATGGATTTTATTAATGATTTAAGTTCTAAAGTTAACCAATTTTTAAGTTCTAATAAAAATCTTCTAGAAGAAAGTACTGAAAATATAAATGTGAAGGCTTTTGAATTGAGGGAGAAATTTATTTATACAATGGATACTATTCTAAATTCCCTTACTGATATTACAATTAATATTGAGACTGTTTTTGCTCTGGCAAAAAATATTCAAACTAAGGAAATATCAGTTATGAATTCTTTATTTAATAAGCTTAATAAAAAACAAGTTGTAGAAAATGATTGGAAAACAGTTGCTGCAACACCGCAGATTAAACAAAGTCCACAGAAGAATCAACAAATTGTGCCGTCTACGCGTCCTGTGCAATCAACGCAACTTGTACAAATGGTAAAAACTGACAAACCTACATACTCACGTATTAAATTTACCGAAGCTCTTTCATTGCCAGCTATTAAAGTTCCAACATTTGATTATGTTAAGCAAGATGGTGAACTATACTATGTTGAATGTGCCGAGCATTTTGCAATTATTATAAGCGGTAAACTTCTACATGGTAATATTGGTACAATTTATACAGATGAGAGAAATCCTGAGAAAATTAAAGATTGTAAATTCACATCAAATTGTATGAAACAAGATAAATGCGATTATTACCACTCTCCCACTAGATTTCATGGCTCGCATGATCGCAGGAATTATATAGCTAGTTCATGGTTATATACACCGGCAAACAGTCAGTACAATAGACCTCGTTCTCGGCGATTTGGTTCACGAGACCACCTAGATACCGATATTGTAGGTTTACAGTCCGAGGAAATTGAGCGTTTCCATGACCAGGCCATGCATGATTTGCTCTGCTCTCTATTACTAGATGATGCTTATCGCCAAAAGTAAGGATTGCCACGATATCTTTAAAATTGAATTCTTTTTTTCAATAAATTACCATAACATATTACATTGTAATAAAATGGCTATCATACCAACCGATATTGCTCTTCGTATTATTTCATATTTGCATAAGACTGTAATTACATGGGCTGAACCCGTTGAAAAGCATCTTATTAAATGTGTATATTGTAATAAATATCATGGTGATAAAATAACTAGAAAATATAACCATTATACAGCAGATATTATCGATCCTGTAAATATAACTACGGCGCTAGCACTTAGACTCGTGTCAACTGATTGCGCGAGGGCATTTAGCCCAGTTTATATTCATTTGAAAATTGGAGGCGATTTTGGAGTTTCAGAATATATAAGATTGATGAAATATAATTTTACGCTGGCGAAACCATTTATAATGCAAAAAATAAAAAATTATGAAGGCGCAACTGTAATTTCTAAATTTGAGAATTATTATTGGGATATTGAACCATATATTAATTCAAATAAGTGCAATCCTTTTACCAACCCTGATGAAACATCTGCTACTTTATCTGCAAAATATATGAGGTTATATCCAAGTATAGTGATGGAATATACACGGAATATAATTAAGAGTGTTGGAAATTCATTATATGGATACTTAATTGCATGTGAAACACCGGAAGGTGGAAAAGTTGGTTTAGTTAATTCTATGGAGTTTAATACAGAGGATGGAATTAGTTATTCAACATGGGATAATACTAGAATCGAACAACGAATACATAGAGTCTATCGTGTTGTGAGTCATACAATGTTACCGGATGTACAAAATGAGGAACATAATCAGCCTATACAACTCGAACAACTCGCTCCAAAACCCATGCTTAAAAAACAAAAGCGCCAATATCAACATAACCGTAAAAATATGCAACGTATGAATAAAATGACTCAACGTAAGCAAAAATATCAAAAAAATTATCGTTAGATATTTTGGTATATATTCGTAATTTAATTTTTTGCATGTTTTTTCATAAAATTAAATATTGGCGATATAAACTTCTCAAGGCGCCCGGTATCATCAACAAACCTAATTGCTGAAATATCCATCCAGCGAATATCACAAATTTCATCAACTTGCTCCTGCATACCAAAATCAATTCTAGGTTCAATATTGTATTTTGTAAATGCTAAATAATAAATATTGGTGTAACGCGTGCCATCATCTATGTAAGAATATAACCTTTTCACCCCAGGAAATAATTTATAATTTTTCTTTAACACTCCAGTCTCTTCATAAAATTCTCTAATAGCGCAATGAATATCTGGTTCCGTTTTATTTGTTTTTCGACCTTTCGGGATTTCCCAAATTTTATTAACATGTGTGCTTTTAGCAAGTAATTTTCTAAGTCTAACGCCATTATCTACTACAAAAGTGCTCTCGAATTTATTCTTAGCAAGAAAATAATTAGGTGAACGTGATGTATTGTCCAACCAAATACGATACCAAATTTGCATAAAATTTAAAGACCTAATATCAATTTTTTCTTCAACTGTCATACCGTTAAATAGTGTAATTAATTCAGCATTATTATTTGAGTTGTATTTTCCATGTGTAAAAAGATTATATGCGTATGTATATCGCTTACATACTAAAAGTATTTCTGGATTTTTACCATTAAATCTACAACATGCAATTCCAAGTGAAACCTTATCCCTGTTAACAAAATCTTTTTGTGGGCGATTCACTACATAATTTCTCTTATTTTGTTTAGGTTCAACATGATTATTTTTTGGCAAATCCCGCCATTTGTCTAATTTAACGGAATTACTCATCTGTGTA
>LNAP01002014.1_pt1 | contig 20773 bp, 21 predicted proteins | sample 602601 | NCBI WGS metagenome assembly LNAP01 (sample SAMN02440304, study PRJNA202911) | soil metagenome | biome: Subtropical and temperate rainforests or woodlands; isolation source: soil samples (1 kg each in a 20% v/v slurry with milli Q water) were... ...
GTCCGGTCGGGGCGGTGGTCGGCGGCACCGTGGGTGCGGCCGTCGGCGCTGGCCTGGAAATCCCGAACGCGATCCTGGGCGGTATCCCGCGCTCCGACTCTGTCGTGGTCGAGGAGCGCGTTGTGGTCGGTGAGCCGTTGCCCCCGACTGTGGTGCTGCGTCCCGTGCCGAACTACACCGAGTATCGATATGCGGTCGTGAACGATCGCCGTGTGATCGTCGAACCGCGCACGCGCAGGGTCGTCAAGATCATCGACTGACCGGCCAGAGCACAGGCGTTTGAAGAAAACGGGCCCTGCGGAGCGTTACTCCGCGGGGCCTTCGCTTGTGACCGCAGGACTGGCACGAAGGCGCGCCACGGCCCAATCAGCGGCGGCCGCGAGCACAAAGCCCGCGCAGGCCGTGGCTGCATCGACGAGAAAATCTTCCAGGCGCGCGTGGCGTCCGGGCGCCCAGTATTGCATCAGTTCGAGCACGCCAATCAGGACCACCGCGACGGCGGCGACGACCCAGCGGCGATTCCGGTAGGCGAGGCCGAAGGCCAACCCTACCAGGACGAAGGCGAGTGCATGCTCGCCATCCTGGCCGAGGTCGGAATGGGGCCGCAGGCCGGGCGGGCCGAGGGTTGCGAAAGTGACGGCGGCGGCAAGCAGCCAGGCAAAACAGCGAACTAAAATCGTCATCCAGTGCGAATAGCACGGATTTGCAACAGCCCGCTACGCGGCCGGGATCAGATCGTCGTGTAGTTAATGACGAAACGTTAAAGTGGCTCGCGCACACCGAGTCCGTGCATGAAGCGTTCCCGGATTTGCACGGGATCGCGCCGGGTGGCGCCGACGCCCGGCTTGTCGTCGATCCGGACCGCGATCAGGCTCGGCTCGGAAGTTGACATCGCCGTGTCGACCAGTCGCTCGAAATCCTCCTCGTCCGCGGCCCAGGCGCTGTTGGCCAGCCCCGAAGCAGTGGCGATGCCGACGATGTCGGCCACATTTGCCGCCGGCGTTGGCTGTGCGCCGGTGATCTGGTAGATGCCGTTGTCCATCAGGATCATGATGAGGTTCTTCGGCTTCAGCGTCGCGATCGTCGAGAGGGCACCGAGCTGCATCAGCAGCGAGCCGTCGCCCTCGAGTGCGAAGACGCGGCGGTCGGGCTGCGCGATTGCGACACCCAGTGCGATCGGGAAGGCGAGGCCCATGCTGCCGAGCATGTAGAAATTCTGCGGACGGTGGCCCGCGGCCCAAAGGTCGAAATTGGTGTTGCCGATGCCGCCGATCACGGCTTCCTCGAGCCTGAGCTTTGCGATCAGGCGCGAGGTCACGTCGAACCGGTTCATCACCTTGGTATTGCGCGTGCTCATGGCCGACCTCACTTGTCGAAAGTCTTGCCGCCGGTGAGCAGCGGGTTGAGGATCAGCGCCACCGGCGCCTGTGTCGTGACGGCCTGCTTGATCGAGCGGTCGGCGATGAATTCGAGCTCGTCGAGCCGGGTGATGGTGTGATGCTCCAACGCCAGCGAGTCCAGCACCGGGCGCATGGTGCGGCAGACCAGCGACTGGCCGTAGTTGAACTCGCCGAGCGTGCCGCGCTCGGACACGAACATGATCAGCGGGATCTGGTAGGGCACTGCCAGCGAGGCCAGCACGTTGGCAAGCGTTGCAAAGCCTGACGTCTGCATCAGCACGGCGCCGCGCCGTCCGCCCATCCAGGCGCCCGAGACGATGCCGACGGCCTCTTCCTCGCGGGCGGTGGCAAAGGTCGTGAAGAAGGGGTCGGCGTGCAGGTTCTGGATCAGCGGCGTCAGCACGCGGTCGGGCACGTAAGGGATGAGGCTGATTTCGTTTCGCTTCAGGGTTTGCAGGACGATGCCATGCCAGCTCTTGTCGCTGGACCCCTGCGTCACCTGGGGCGAGGTCTGCTGCTCCGCAATCGCCATTGCGCTCTCCCTTGAGCCGCGCATGCTTCTTGGTTCTGGCCGTCGCGGCGATCTCCCGAACTTGACGCAGGCAGCGGGATTGTCAACATGTCCGGGCCGGTACCGTGATCTGCGCCAGACGGCCTGCCGTGGCCGGCCCCGCCATGTCATAAGCGGCGACAACGAGAAAATGGGAGGGACGCATGGACGGGGCGCGCATCGCGCTGACCTTGCGGGTCTCCTCGAGAGAGCCGGAAGGGTCCTGATGTCCGTCAACAGCAAGCGCGTCTTCTACGTCAAATACCTGGCCAATCCGATCTATATCGACATCCTGAAGGCGCGGCCCGACGTCCGGCTCGATCGCATCGAGAACGAGAGTTCCGAGGATTTCTACGCGCCGATCATCAGCGCCGCCCATGTCTACCAGATCGGCGCCGCCCGCGACGAGCTCGCGCCGCATTTCCATGTCGATGCCGGCTTCCTGAAGCGAACGCCGAATCTGCTGCTCGTGTCGAGCAACGGCGCCGGCTTTGATCCTGTTGACGTCGAGGCCTGCACCGATGCGGGCGTGCTGGTCGTCAACCAGTCCGGCGGCAACGCCCATTCGGTTGCCGAACACGCGCTGGCGATGATGCTGACACTGTCCAAGCGCATCATCCAGTCCGACCGCAAGCTCCGCAGGGAGTCCAACGTCAACCGCAACGAGCTCGTCGGCAACGAGGTCGAGCACAAGACCGTCGGCATCATCGGTCTCGGCAATGTCGGCCGCCGGATCGCGGCACTCTGCAAGGGCCTGTTCGGCATGAAGGTGCTGGCCTACGATCCGTACCTCACGGCCGAGGTGATGGCCGAGCGGGGCGGCGAGAAGGTCGAGCTCGACGAGCTCTTGCGCCGCGCCGATTTCGTTTCGATCTCCTGTCCACTCGACAAAAGGAGCCGCAACATGATCAGCACGCGCGAGTTCGCGCTGATGCAGTCGCATGCCTATTTTATTACCACCGCGCGCGGCTTTATCCACGACGAGGACGCGTTGCTCCGGGCATTGCGCGACAAGCGCATTGCCGGTGCCGGCCTCGACGTCTGGTCCAAGGAGCCGCCGCCGCCGGAGCATCCGTTGCTCCAGTTCGACAACGTGCTGGCCAGCCCGCACACCGCCGGTGTCACCATCGAGGCGCGCCAGAACATGGGCCGCATCGCCGCCGAACAGGTGCTGGACACGCTCGACGGCGAGCGCCCGCCGCGCATCATCAATCCCGAGGTCTGGCCTCGCTATGCCGAGCGCTTCAAGCAGGCCTTCGGCGTGACGCCGGGGTAGCGGCGCGCGAAGTCCGATTGCGCTCCGGTCGTTGGTTACGACGATGGAAGCGGAAAGCGGAGGATTTTACTGATGGCGTGAGGGAACGCGTATGACTTGTCCTGTAGATCAGGGGCATGAGCATATTTTCGATTGCGACCTCCGGACTTTCTGCAGCGAGCCTGCGCGTGAACGTCGCCGCGAGCAACATCGCCAACGTCAACACGACCGGCCCGCTGCCCGCTTCAGGCGGATCGAGCTCGTCGGCCGGTGCGGGCAGTCCGGGCATCGCGCCAACGTTTCCTGCGGCCTACGTGCCGCTGCGAGTCGATCAGGTCTCCCAATCGAGCGGCTCGACGCCGGACGGTACGGTCGCGACCGTGTCGACGGTGTCGCCGAGCTACACCGCGCAATCCGACCCGAGCGCCCCCTTTGCAAATCAGGACGGCATGGTGGCCGCGCCGAACGTCGATCTCGCCAATGAATTCGCTCAGCTGGCGACCGCGAAGTACAGCTTCATTGCCAATGCGAAGGTCATTCAGGCTTACGCCGAAACGACGGATTCGCTCCTCGACATCACGACGTGACGACGCCGGGGTAGGTCGTCTACCCCAGCTTTGCGCCGAGCTGTTTGAACACGGCCTCGCAAGTCATGAGGTCGAGATGGCCGCCGCCTGCGTTCTTGAAGAACGTGATGTCGGACGGTGACGTGCGTCTCTGCACGCGGCCGCTGGCGAGATCGTAGAGATCGCCGAGAACATCCTTTTCGCTGATCGCGCCGCTTGCGATCGGCTGCAGGATGTCGCCGACGCCATGGAATGCGGATTCTCGCCGGTCCACGAAGACACGCGACATCCTTGCCGCCTCGTCATCGGCCTCGCGGGTTTGCGGTGTATAGCCGCCGACGAGGTCCAGATGCGTGCCCGGCCGCAAATTGCGGCCTTTGATCAGTGGTTGATGCGCGCGGGTGCAGGTGGTGATGACGTTGGCTTCGCGCGTCGCGGCATCGAGGTCCGTGATCGTCTCCGTCTTCACGCCGTCCGCGGTCAGTCGCTTGGCGAGATCATCGGCGCGTTCCACGCTCCTGTTCCAGATCAGCACGCGTTGCAGCGACGGCCGGACCGTTCGATGTCCCCGGATCAGCCATTCCGACATCTCACCGGCACCCACGCAAAGCAGCGTTTCGGGATTGGACGGTGCGAGCAGTTTCGTGCCCAGCGCGGAGTCGGCGGCGGTGCGCCAATGCGTGATCTCGGTGCCGTCCATCGCCGCCAGCGGCCGCCCGTTGGTGCCGTCGAACAGCACGCAGACGGCCTGCACCGCCGGCATCTTTCCTTCCGCCAGATTGGCCGGAAAGCTGGTGAACATCTTGCTCGCCATGTACCGGCCGGGATCGACGGCGCTGCGGATGACGTATTGCCCTTTCTCGTCGCCGAGGAAGGCGTCCAGAACCTCCATCTTCGACCGGCGGTGCGCTTCTTCCAGGGCCGCAATGAGGACGGGAAACGTCAGGGCATTCGTGACTTCGGTATCGGCGACAAAGTGCAAGACAAGATCCTCATCGGTGGCCGGCAATTGCCCTTAAACCCGCGCGGAAAGTTCCGCAATGAATCTTGCGCGAGAGATCATCAACCTTGATCCGCGTCAAAATCTCCTTCCCATGTTCAGGCCAAATGGGATTTAATCGGCTGCCGGGGCAGCAGGAGGTCCCATGTCTATCTATGTCGTCAGGTTCATGAAGGACGTGCTCGGGGAGTACGGCCGGCAGAGCGAGATTTGCCAGGGTACGCTGGAGATCGACGCCGCCGACGAGAACGAAGCCACGGAGCGGGCAAAGGCAAAGTTCTGCCAGGACCAGGCGTTGCATGACTGGTCGCTGCATGCCGACCGCATCCATGTAAAGCCGGCAGACTTTCCGTCCTGAGACTTATCTTCCGGGCACTGTTCCCGGAGGCGGAGCGGTCGCGCCGGTTCCGAGCGATCGCTGCACCATGACGGTGTCGGACCAGCGGCCGTGGCGATAGGCGACGCCGCAAAGCAGGCCGGCGCGTGCGAAGCCGAATTTCTCGTGCAGCGCCAGCGAGGGGGCGTTGTCGGTATCGATATAGCCGATCATCTGGCGGAAGCCGGCCGCCGCACAGGCATCGATCAATTCCTGAAGCAGCAAACGTCCGACACCGCGGCCGAGATGGGCGTGGTGGACGTAGATCGAGTGCTTGGCCGTGTAGCGATAGGCCGGACGCTTGCGGAACAGCACCGCATAGGCATAGCCGACAACCTCGCCGCGAAAGGTCGCCACCAGATGCGGCAGCCGGGTCTGCTTCAGATTCTTGCGCCGGTCGCGTAGATCATCCGGCTCCGGCGCGCCTGTTCCCTCGACGTCGCGCGGCACCCCATTGCGGACGTGGTGGCGATAGATCGCCAGCATCGCCTCGATATCGCTCTCGCGTGATGGCCGGACCAGCACCGGCTCGTCGTCTGGACGCGCAATCGCTGTTTCGGTCATCGACACCTACTCGACGGCGACGTAAGTGTAGAGCCCGATGCGGCCATGGGCATCGACCTCCTTGTAGACGCCCTGGATTTCCACATCGAAGCCCGGAAATGTATTGAAGCAGCTTTCGAACATCTTGAGATAATCGACCATGGGCTTGGCCCGTTCCGTCAGCCGCTCGCCGGGAACGATGGTCGCGATGCCGGGCGGATAGACAACGAAGGGCGTGGTCGCGATGCGGCCCGCGATCGCCTCGATCGGCAGATAGTCGACATCGTTGCGGATCAGGCGGCGCGCAGCATCGCGCGGCGACATCGCGATCTCCGGCATGTGCTCCGGCATGAACTGCCGGGCCTGGAGCGCGCTGACATTGGCATCACGGAAGAAGCGGTGCATCTCGCCGCATAGATCACGCAGCCGGACGCCGGCATAGCGCATCTGTCGCCGCTGGTAGAACTCCGGGATCGCGTCGGCTAGCAGCGCATTGTCGTCGTGCAGCCTCTTGAACGCGACGAGGCCGGAGATCAGCGTGCCGGCCTTGCTCGCCTCGACGCCGGGCGTCAGCAGGAAGAGCAGGGAGTTGAGGTCGTTCTTTTCGGGGACGATGCGGTTCTCGCGCAGATATTGCGCGACGATCGGCGCCGGGATGCCGTGCTCGGCATAGGCGCCGGTGGCGCGGTCGAAGCCGGGTGTCAGCAGTGTCAGCTTGTTCGGATCGGTCATGGCAAAGCCTTCCGCAAGATCGGGAAAGCCGTGCCAGCTGGTATCGGGAGAGAGCTGCCAGAGGGCGGGATTGGTTGCAAGCTCGTCGGTCGAGAGCGTTTCCCAGGCGACGTTGTGCGCGGCGCCGGGGCGGCTGACGTCGGGAATGGCGACGCGGTCGGGGACGAAGGGTTCGAAGAACCAGCGGCGATCCGGATTCTGCTCCTTCTCCTCGAACTCCCGGCGCATCGCGCGGATCTTCTTGCGAAGCTCGATGCCGAGGCGGATCGTGTCGTCCCAGAGAACTTCGCCGGAGCGGCCCTTCATCATCTGCGCGCCGACATCGAGCGAGGCGAACAATGGATAGAAAGGAGACGTGGAAGCGTGCTGCATGAAGCTTTCGTTGAAGCGGCGGTGCTCGACGCGGCGCTTCTGGCCGCGGATATGGCGGTCCTTGATGTGGATTTGCGAGGCCTGCGAAAAGCTCGCGAGCTGCTTGTGGGTCGACTGCGTCGCGATGATGCCCGGGGCGTCGGGAGGCAAGTTCGCCAGCCCCATCGCAAAGCGGCCGGCATAGAGCGGGTGGAACTTCATGAAGCCGGCCCAGGCCTCGTCGAACAGGATGTATTCGCAGAGTTGGCCGATACGCTTCAAAATCATCTCGGCGCTGTGGATCGATCCGTCATAGGTGCATTGCTCGACGACGGCGACGCGGAACGGCCGCTCCTTGCGCCAGGCGTCCTTGTCCTCGACCAGCGGGTGGTTGCGGATGGCGTCGCGCAGCGCCTGTTCGTCGAGGGCGTCCCAACGCATCGGCCCGATCAGGCCCCAGGCGTTACGGATGGTCGGCACGTAGATCGGGATGCCGCCATTGATCATTAATGCGCCGTGATGGGCGGCCTTGTGGTTGTTGCGGTCGAACAGCACGAGGTCGCCGTCGGTGACAAGCGCGCCGAGCGCGATCTTGTTGGAGGTCGAGGTGCCGTTGAGCACGAAATAGGTCTTTTCCGCGCCGAAGATCGCTGCTGCTTCCTTCTGCGCCTTCAGCGCCGGGCCCTCATGGGTGAGGAGGTCGCCAAGGTCGAGCACGGAATTGTCGAGATCGTCCCGGAACACGGACTCGCCGAGATGTTCGACGAAGACCCGGCCGATCGGACTGCGGTTGTAGAACACGCCGCCGTTGTGACCGGGGCAGGTCCAGAGCTGGTTGCCTTCCTCGGCATAGTCGACCAGCGCGCCGAAGAACGGTGTCTTCAGCGTCTCGGCATATTGCTTGAGCCGGCTGATCAGATTCTTGGCGATGAAGGTCGGCGTCTCCTCGGACAGGAAGACATACCCGTCGATGAAGTCGAGCACCTCGACCGGCAAATCCTCGAACCGCTTGCGCCGGATCAGGAGGATGATCGGGAAGTCGAGGCCTCGGCGGCGCATCAAATTGATCAGCGCCGAGGTCTTGCCCTCCAGCCCCTTTTTACCCCAGTCCACCACCATGCAGCCGATCGCGGCATCGGTCTGCACCGCCATCTCGGCGTCTTCCAGCTTGCGAGCCCGGACCACCTCGAAGCCGGAGCGCTGGATCTCCTCAATGATCTGGTTGAAGCGGTTGCCTTCGAGGTCGTCGGCGTCGAAAACAGGTGCGGCGAACAGGAAGTTGAAGCGCTTGAAATAATCCATGTGCGGTCCCGAATATGCCCCGCCACACGTCTCGGTGTATTTGATGACGGTTCTATGACAGCGGTCACGTCGGCTTGCGATACCGGCTGCCGAGCGCGGCTTCGATCGTCTCGGGCTTCTCGATGCGCTCGATCAGCAGATCGATGCGGTCGCCGCCCCAGAACAGCTCGCCGTTGAACACCATGGTGGGCACGCCGAACACGCCGAGCGTCTCGGCCTCGTCGATGATGCTGTCGTGCTCGGCGCGGGCGGGGCCGTGGACATAAGCCTCGAAGTCGCTGGCTGAGCCGCCGCAGGCGGTGATGACGCCGGTGATGTCGGCGAGATCGTCGATCTCCAGCTCATGGCTCCAGAACTTGCGGAACACCGCGTCGTGGTAGGGGCGGAAGAAGCCGTGGCGTTGCGCGAACAGCATGCCGACGCTGGCATGGAAGGCATCGTAGATGCGCCGCGGTCCCTTCATGACGAGCCCCTGCGCGTTGGCATAGCGGCGCGCGTCCATATAGGCGTACCGCACCTTGCGCCAGAAATGCGGCGTGCGGTCCTCTACCGTCCCCATGAATTCGGCGACGCGCAGCGTGTAGGGCAGCCATTCGAGCTCGACACCGTGCGTTTCCTCGAGCGAGAACAACCGCTTGTTGGCGACGAACGCGTAGGGGCTCTTGTAGTCGGTGTAGATGCGCACAAGTGGCTTGGACATTGCGAGCCTCCCTAAGCTTCTGCCTTCGTCAGCCTGTATTGCCCCAAATCGGGGTCATGCGTCATGCGCCAGTAATCCACGAATCGCCACGGCATCGCGGAGAACACGCGGCCACTGGAATTGCGGTAGTAGGTGCTCATGCCTGGATGGGTCCAGATCATGGTTTCGTGCTCGGCATCGACCTTGCGGACGTAGTCGTCGAGCACGTCCTGGCGCACGTCGACGGCGGCGACGTCCTGCTCGACCATGTCGGCGAGGCAGGCGGAGATGTAGCGGCTCTGGCACTCCGACTGGAAAATGACGCTGCCGCCGTGTGCTGGGCCCGAGTTCGGTCCGAGCATGCAGAAGAAGTTCGGAAAGCCCGGCACGGTGAGGCCGAGGAACGCGGTCGGGTTGTCGTTGGCCCAGGCCTGCCGCAAATCCTTGCCGTCGCGGCCGCTGATGTTGAGGCGCGCCGCCATCTCCGTGACTTTGAAGCCGGTTGCGACCACGATGATGTCGGCGGGACGGCGCTCGCCGTCGGCGGTGACGATGCCGCCCTCGTCGAAATGATCGATCGTGTCGGTGACGAGCTCGACATTGTCCCGAGTCAGCGTCTTGAACCAGTTGTTGTCGAGCAGGATGCGCTTGCCGTAGGGCGGATAGGTCGGCACGCACTTTGCGATCAGGTCGGGCCGATCCTTCAGCTCGGCGAGGATGAAGTCGGTCAGTTCCTGGCGGTGCCGGTCATTGCCCTTGTTGACGGCGCGCTCGGGATGCGGCCAGGCCGGGTCCTTGCGAAGGAAGGGCAGCAGGCCGTCGCCGTAGCGCCAGAACATGTTGAAGCGATACCACTGCACGTAGAACGGCAGATGCGCCAGCAGCCAGCGTGCGCCTTCGCTGATCGGGTCGGCGTAGCCCTTCACCGGCCGCGCCCATTGTGCGCTCCTCTGATAGACCGTAACCGAGGCGACGCGGCCGGCGATGGTCGGCACGAGTTGCATCGATGTCGCGCCGGTACCGATCACGGCGACATGCTTGCCGTCGAGCTTGATGTCATCCGACCACAGCGCTGAGTGCAGGATCGCTCCCTTGAAATTTTCCTCGCCCTTGAAGTGCGCGCGCGAGGGATCGTTGAGCTGGCCGATGGCAGAGACCAGCGCGGTGGACTCGAACGTCTCTTCGCCGTTCGCGGTCTTGAGTGTCGAGATCCAGCGTCGTTTCTCCTCATTCCAGCGCGATGATGTCAGCTCGGTGTTGACACGCAGATGCTTGCGGATGCCGTATTCCTCGGCGACCTTCTGAAGATAGCCGAGCAACTCCTCGCGTTGACAGAAGTAACGCGTCCATTCGTTGTGCGAGCCGAAGGAATAGGAGTAGGAGTGGTTCGGCGTGTCGACGCCGCAGCCGGGATAGCGGTTGATCCACCAGGTGCCGCCGAGCTTGTCGTTCTTTTCGACGATGGTGTAGGGGATTCCGAGATGGCCGAGTGCTACGCCGAGCGCGATGGCGCAGACGCCGGCGCCGACGATGAGGACATGCTGTTCCGCGAGCTTTTCGTCGGAGGGGCGCTTGGTCCAGCGCGGCTCGCGCGGCACGAATCCCATCTCCTCGCGCATCAAGGGCGCGTATTCCGGCGCGACGTTCTCGCCGAGGCAGGTGCGCATCATCTTTAACAACAACTCTTCGCCGGGATCGGCGATGACGGGCTTGGGCGTGCCGTCGGCAAAGAGCTTGACCACGGCGGCGCGGATCTCGTCCTGGACCTCTTTCGGCACCCCGGCCTCGGGATCGGGAATGAGGCGGATGTCGCGCTTAGGCAGATAGGGCGGCTCTAGCCAGCGCTTATCGCCGGTCATGTGCACCAGCACCATCAGGAGGCAGCGGATATCGCCCTCGGCGATCGCCGAGGCGAGGTCGAGCGGCTGGCGTGGAGATTCGATGTTCATGGCGATTTCTGATCTCCGGATCAACTAAACAGGCCGCGCGTCATCAGCTTGCGATAGGCGGAGATGACGTGGTCGGGCACGGCGGTAACGCCGCCTTCCGAATAGGAGTAGCGGCGGCTGAGATAGCCGCGCGAGCCCATCAGCATGTGGACGATCGCCTCGAATTCCTCGTCGCTGTAATCCTCGATGGCGCCGGCCCCGCGGGCGCGACGCAGGATGCGGACATAGGCAACCGAGATGTTGTCGAGATGCTTCTGGTAGCCGATCGGTGCAAAGAATTCGGCCTCGTTGAGGATGCGCAGGAATTCCGGCACCTCGCGGATGAAGTCGAAGAAAGCAGAGAAGCGCGCGATCTCCTGGCGGGCCGCATCGGCATTGCCGGTGCGGGCGCGGATGAACTCGACCATGTCCAGGCCAATCTTGGGCAGGAGCTGGTCGAGCAGCTCCTGGCGGTTTTCGAAATGATTGTAGAAGGTGCCTTGCGCGACGCCGGCCTCTTCAGTGATGCGGGCGACGGAGGCCTCGGCATAGCCATGCTTTCCGACGACCTTGGTGGCGGCCTCAAAGATCTTCTGCTTGGTCCAGGCGTTGCGCTCGACGCGATTGAGCTTTGCGACCTTGGCGTTCGCGTGCGTCATTCAGACGTCTCCAGCTCGGCGCGCAACACGCGCTTGAGAATCTTTCCGCTCGGATTGCGCGGAAGGCTGTCGCGGATGACGAGCTGCTTCGGCACCTTGAAGCTCGCCAGCCGGGCGCGGCAATGTTCGGTGAGGGCAGGGAGCTCAAGGCTCGCGCCTTCGGCCAGCACCACGATCGCGACCGGCCGCTCGCCCCAGCGCGCATCGCGCAGGCCGATCACCGCGACCTCGCGCACCTCTGATAGCTCGTAGATGACACGCTCAACCTCGGAAGAGGCGATATTCTCGCCGCCGGAGATAATCATGTCCTTCTTGCGGTCGGTCAGATACAGGAAGCCTTCATCGTCGAGATAGCCGACATCGCCGCTGCGGAACCAGTCGCCGAAGAAGGCGGCTGCCGTCTTGTCCGGATCCTTCCAGTAGCCGCGCGTGATCTTGGGGCCGCGCAGGCAGATCTCGCCGTTGACGTTCGACGGCAGCGTCCTGCCATCCTCGTCGCGAATCTCGATCTCGACATGGGCGATGGCCCGCCCCGTCGAACCGATCTTCTCGATCTCGCGGCCGGCGTCCATGAAGGTGTCGCCGCCGACGGTTTCAGTGAGGCCGTAGGCGTCGATGTAGCGCGCATTGCGGAAGTATTCGGAGAAGGCGCGGATGCGCGCCTCCGGCGTCTTTTCGCCGCCCCCGATCGCCCATGCCAGGCTGGAGACGTCGTAGCTGTCGCGGGTCGGGCAGGTGAGCATCGCGGTGGTCATCACGGGGGCGAACCAGGCGGCGTTGAGCTTGTCTTCCGCGATGGCGGCAAGCGCGGCTTCCGGCTCAAAATTACGTTCGATGTGGATGAATCCGCCATGCCAGAGCACGGCGATGCCGGGGAGGTCGAGCGCGCCGACGTGATAGAGCGGGCCGACGACGAGCAGACGTGTGCCGCCGCAGAGTCCGAGTGCGATGGTCTGGTCGGCGGACTTCCAGTAGAAATTATCGTAAGAGAGCATCACGCCCTTGGGGCGGTCGGTCGTCCCCGACGTGTACATCAGCCGCATCAGGTCGGATGGCGCGCGCAGATGCATCGGCGCAGCAGGCGCATCGCCCGCGAGGCGTGTGACGCTCCGTTGCGCGGCCTCGTCCAGCACGACGATGTTCGCGCCCGCTGCATGTGCGGCAAGTTCTTCATCGACGATCAAGAGGCGCGCACCGGCATTGCCTGTGATGTAACCTACTTCGTCGCGTGAAAGGCGGAAGTTGATCGGCAAGAACACCGCACCAAGATGGCTGGTGGCAAACACCAGTTCCAGGAACGCCGCGCTGTTCTTCATCAGCACAGCCACGACATCACCGGCGCCGATGCCCTGCGCGGCGAGCCAGCCGGCGGCCTTGCGGATGCGCGCATCGAAGACGGCATAGGAGATCTCCTCGCCGCGATATTTCAGCGCAGGCCGGTCCGGCGTGCGCCGGGCATGAAAGGCGATGAAGCTCGACAGGTTGATCATTGCGCGGATTTCGGGCCGGTTGCGGCCTCGGTGTCTCCATCGATGAATTCTGACTCGTAATTCATCTTTGGCTTGACGTCACCCCCCTACCTCTGAAATCCTTGAGCACACGGAGACGAGACGATCTCCGACAGGGATCAGGAAACGCTGACCCGACAGAGGGAGGGGATAATGACGAGAACCCGCACGCCGGGCATCAGCCGCCGTTCAACGCTGGCGCTGATGGGCGCCGGTGCGATGAGTGTTGCTGCGCCGTGGGTGGCGCGGGCCCAAGCCAAGACCATCAAGATCGGCATGCCGACAATTCTGTCGGGCCGCGTCGCGCAGCTCGGCACGTCGTCGCGAAATGCGGTGATGCTTGAGGTCGAGAAGGTCAACGCGGCCGGCGGCCTCGCCGGCCGGCAGATCGAGATGGTGATCCGCGATTCCAAAGGCCAGCCGCAGGAAGCCGCCCGTGTCGCGCGCGAGCTCGTCAACACCGACGGCTGTGAATGGCTGGTCGACGGCGAGGCGTCGTCCGGATCGTTCGCGGTTCACGAAGTGGCGCGCGATCTCGGCGTGCTCTGCGTCCACACCTGCTCGGAAGCCTCTTCGCTGACGGCCGATCCCAAGCAGCACATCCCGAACGCGTTCCGCTGCGTGCGGCAGGGCATCCACGATTCCATCGTCGGCGGCAGCTACGCCGCCGCGATCTCCAAGGCCAAGGGCCTGAAGAAGTGGGCGACTTGTTCGCCGGACTATGCCTATGGCCGCGACACCACCGGCGAGTTCACGCTGTACCTGAAGCGCTTTGCGCCCGACGTCGAGATCATCAGCGAGTCCTGGCCGAAGCTGTTCCAGCCTGACTACACCGAGGTGGTGACCAAGATTTTGCAGGCCAAGCCGCAGGCGCTGTACTCCTGCCTCTGGGGCGGCGATCTCACCTCCTACATCGACCAGGCCAACATCTACGCGATGTTCGGCCAGATGGAGGTGTTCGCGGTCAACATGGCAGACTACACCGCGCTCACCGTGGTGAAGAACCTGCCGAAGGGTATCCATTCCGGCAACCGCTACATCAAGACCTTCCCGACCACGCCGGAGAATGCCGCCTGGGGCGATGCCTACAAGGCCAAGTACAACGAATATCCGACCAACTGGTCGTGGCAGAACGCGACCGCCGTGATGTTCCTCGCCGAAGCCGCGAAGAAGGCGAATTCCACCGACGGCAAGAAGCTTGCGGAGACATTGAAGGGCCTCACCATCAAGTGCCCGTTCGGCGCCGACGGCACCGTGACGATGCGCGGCGACGACCACACGCTGGTCGGCTACGCGATCGGCTGGGGCACCACGATCCCGCAGGAGCCTTATGTGCCCGAGGTCAAGGCCGGCGACTGGAAGACCATCTTCGAGCTCGAAGCCGAGTGGAAGAAGAGCAAGGGTTACACCTGATCCGACACGCGGCGGAGACGGGCGACCGTCTCCGCCGTTTTCGTTTGGCTCTCCGCGCCGCTTCGGGCGCGCTGCAATGAAAGTGTTCCCGTGGATCTCGACGCGCTTGCCGGCTGCCTCACCAGTTCCTCCTGCTTGGTGACGCAAACCACCAGCGGCCTCATCATCGGCATGCTGCTGTTCCTGGTCGCGGTCGGGCTGACGCTGATCTTCGGCGTGCTCAAGGTCGTCAATTTCAGTCACGGTGCCTTCTATATGTTCGGCGCCTATTTCGCGATGACGGCATATCAGCTCACCGGGAGTTTTGCGCTGGCGATGCTGGCGGGTGCGGCGGGCACCGCGATCCTCGGCCTGATCTTCGAGCGCGTCTTCATGAGCCGCGTCTATGGTGCCGACGTGCTGATGCAGCTTCTCGTCTGCTATGCGTTCGTGCTGATCTTCGATGACGTCGTGCGCCTGATCTGGGGGCCGGAATTCAGGTCGATGGGCATGCCGGCGGCGTTCCAGGTGATGCCGCTGTTCATCGCCGGGGGCGTGGTGCCGCCTTATTATCTGTTGCTGATCGGCGTCGCACTCGTCGCGGCCATCGTGCTCGGCATCGGATTGTCGCGCAGCCGCATCGGCAAGGTGATCCGTGCGGCCGCGCACAATCCCGGCATGGTGTCGGCGCTCGGTATCAATACCGGCCTGATCTATGGCGGCGTGTTCGCGCTCGGCGGCATGCTGGCAGGCCTTGCCGGCGCGCTTGCGGCGCCGGTGCGGTCGCTGACGCCGGGGATGGGATTTTCGGTGCTGATCGAATCCTTCATCGTCACCGTGATCGGCGGCATGGGCTCGATCCTGGGCGCGCTGATCGGCGCGCTGTTGCTCGGCCTGATCCGCTCCTACGGCTCGCTCGGCTTTCCCCTGTTCACGGAAGGCCTGATGTATCTGTTCATGGTGATCGTGCTGGTCTCAAAACCCACTGGCCTGTTCGGCAAGGAGGCGGCATGACCGAGCTCGAGGCCGGACGCGCCGGGACGCTGGCGCCTGTGCACGGCGGCGCCGCGCTTGGGCGCTATCGCGACATCCTGATCGCGCTGATCGCTTTTGCCGTGCTGGCGAGCCTGCCGCTGTTCACGGGCAGCAAGGCGCTGCTCGATTTCGTCATCCGCTGCTCGGCTTACGGCCTGTTCGCGACTTCGCTCAACCTGCTCGTCGGCTATACCGGCCTGACCTCGTTCGGCCATGGCATGTTCTTTGGCCTTGGCGCCTACAGCTTCGGCCTGATCATGCAGAAGCTGGCCGTGCCGATTCCCGTCGCGTTCGTGGCGACGCTGGCGATCACGGCGCTGATCGCGGCCGTGATCGGCGCGATCTGCGTGCGGCTGAAGGAGATCTATTTCGCCTTCGTCACGCTCGCCTTCCAGATGCTGATCCATTCGACCATTTTGTCCTGGGCCTCTTTCACCGGCGGCGACCAGGGCCTGCGCGGCGGCATTCCGCGTCCCGCATTCCTCGGGATCAATCTCGCCAACCATGTCCATCTCTACGTCGCGAGCTGCGCGCTGCTGATCCTCGGCCTGCTCGCGATGCGCCAGATCGCGCAATCGCCGTTCGGCTACACCCTGCGGATGATCCGCGACAATGCCACGCGCGCGAGCTTTCTCGGTATCGACGTCTGGCGCACCAAGCTCACCGTCTTCGTGCTGGCGGCGGTGTTCGCGGCGATGGGTGGCATGGTGATGGCGCTGTTCGTCTCCGGCGCCTACCCGGAATTCGCTTACTGGACGATCTCGGGCGAAGCCATCTTCATCAACATGCTCGGCGGCGTCTCGACCTTCCTCGGGCCGATGGTCGGCACCGTGCTGCTCTTGCTGCTCAACGACACCGTGACGCGGTTCACCGAGTACCATGGCATCGTGCTTGGAATCGTCATCCTGTTCTTCGCGCTGGGCCTGCGCAAAGGCCTGCTGGACTTCGTCGCCGAATGGTTTTCGCAGCGGCGCGACGCAGGCGAGGGGCGCTAGGGATGCTCGAGATTCGCAACCTCGCAAAGTCCTTCGGTGGCGTGAAGGCGACCAACGACGTTTCGCTCGACTTCCCCGACGGTTCGCTCACCGCGGTGATCGGTCCGAACGGCGCCGGCAAGAGCACCTTCTTCAACCTGATCACCGGCGCGTTGAAGCCTGACACCGGCCAGGTGCTGCTCGACGGCGTCGATCTCGCCGGCCGTTCGCCGCCCGAGATCGTGCGCCATGGCATCGGCCGCGCCTTCCAGGTCGCCAGCATCTTCAAATCGCTGACGGTGCAGGAGACCATGCTCGCCGCCGTCAGCGCCGACCAACGCTCCTCCGCGGTGCTGCACAGGCGCTTTCCGTTGCCCGAGACGCGTGACCGCGCCGAGCACGTGATGGAGCTGCTTGGACTCGCGGGAAAGCGCAATCGCACCGCCGCAACGCTCTCGCACGGCGATCAGAAGCTCCTCGACATCGCGCTGGCGCTGGTGCTCGAACCGAAAGTTTTGTTGCTGGACGAGCCGACCGCCGGCATGGGACCTGAAGAGCGCTGGCGCATGATCGACAAGGTGCGCGAGCTCTGGGAGACCCAGAAAATCACCGTCGTCTTCATCGAGCACGACCTGGACATCGTGTTCAAGATCGCGCCGAAGATCGTCGTGCTCTGCTACGGCCGCATCCTGGCGACCGGTACGCCGGACGAGATCCGCAACAACAGCGCCGTGATCGAGGCTTATCTGGGTACTGAGCATGCGGGGGCGGCTGCATGAATGCTGTCGTCATCGAGGTCGCCGATCTCGACGTCTATTACGGCACCAGCCAGATCCTGTTCGGCGTCAGCCTCTCGGTGCGGCAGGGCGAGACCATGGCGCTGCTGGGCCGCAACGGCGCCGGCAAGTCCACCACCATGAAGGCGATCATGGGGCTGGCGCCGCCGCGGCGGGGCAAAGTGAGCCTGCGCGGTGCTCTGATCTCCGGCCGGAAGCCGCATCATATCGCGCGCGCCGGTCTCGGCTTCGTGCCGGAGGACCGCCAGATCTTTCCGGAGCACAGCGTCGAGGACAATCTGGTCATCGGCCGCAAGAAGGGACCGGAGGGCCAGGACGAATGGCCGATCAAGCGCATCTACGAGGTCTTCCCGCTGCTGGAGCCGCTGCGCCATCGTATCGCCGGGCGTCTCTCGGGCGGCGAGCAGCAGATGCTGGCCATCGCGCGCACGCTGATGGGTAACCCCGCGCTGCTGCTGCTGGACGAGCCGAGCGAGGGGCTCGCGCCGATCATCGTGCAGCGGATCGGCGAACTGTTGCGGCAGCTCCGAGGCATCGGATCGACCGTGCTGATTGCCGAGCAGAACATGCATTTCTGCCTGGGGCTCGCGAGCCACGCCACCATCATCGACAAGGGCCAGATCGTCTACGCCGCCGGAATCGACGAACTGAAAGCCAATGAGGCGATCCGCCGGCGTTATCTGGCGCTCTGAGCCTGGCGGACGGTGTCCGAATAGTCGAGAAGAAGAAAACTGTTGTCTGGGGTCATTCCAGCGGAAGGAGTTTCCCTGGGCAGGAGCAAAAACGCCAATCGCTTCCATTGCCGTTTGAGCGGGAAACGACGACATTCCCATCAGAATTTGATGGATTGACGGTCATGGAACGCACTGGATTTGAGCCCTTCGGCGAGCAATTGGTGTCCGCAACGGATGCCCAGCCGAAGTCGCGCGCGTCGAAGCTCCTGCTGCGGGTCGGCACCGGGCTGTTCTGGTCGCTGGTGACCGGAATCGTGCTTGCGCGTGCGGCATTCTTCGAACCCGGCGTCTATGACGGGTTCAGCCGGGTGGCCTCGCTTGCCAAGAGCCTGATCTTCTGAGGCCGATTATTCCGGGTTGAGGACAGAACTTCTCTCGGCCCTGATATGTCGAAAACTTATTCCCCATTGAGTCGGCGCTGCGTATAAATCTTTCTCCCTTGGGAGAGATTTGTGTCGCAGAATCAAGCATCCAGCCCGGCCGATGCCAAGCCGGCCACCGCCGCGAGCCGTATTTTCGGGCTGATTCCAGGCATCCTCCTCTGTATCGCCGTCGCCGGCGTCTCGGCCCTGCTCGAAAGGGCGGAGCTCGGCGTCTTCGAGCATCCCTATGTCGAGGCGCTGGTGATGGCGATCCTGCTCGGGATGGCCCTGCGCAGCTTCTGGAAACCCGCGCCGCGCTGGCAGGCCGGCATTGCCTTCAGCGCAAAACAGCTTCTCGAAGTCGCCGTCATGCTGCTGGGGGCCTCGATCAGCTTCGCCGCCATCGCGGCTTCCGGCGTCGCGCTGCTGGCGTCGATCGCAGCCGTCGTGGTGATTGCGCTGTGCGTCTCCTTCGGTCTCGGCCGGATGCTGGGCCTGTCGACGCGGCTGTCGATCCTGATTGCCTGCGGCAACTCGATCTGCGGCAATTCGGCGATCGCCGCGGTGGCCCCGATCATCGGTGCCACCAATGACGAGATCGCATCCTCGATCTCCTTCACCGCGATCCTCGGCGTGATGATGGTGCTCGGCCTGCCGCTGCTGATTCCGCTATTGCAATTATCTGCCACGCAATACGGCATCCTCGCCGGCCTCACGGTTTATGCGGTGCCGCAGGTACTGGCCGCGACGGTCCCGGCCGGGCTCGTCTCGACGCAGATCGGCACGCTCGTGAAGCTGATGCGTGTGCTGATGCTTGGGCCGGTCGTCGTCGGCCTGTCGCTCGCCGCGTCGCGCTGGCAGAGCGATGCCAAGAAGACCAATGTCGGCTTCTTCCGCCTCGTGCCCTGGTTCATCCTCGGCTTTCTGGCGCTGGCGACCTTGCGTTCCCTCGAAATCGTGCCGGGGACGGTGGTTGGTCCGGTGACCAAGATCACGAGCTTTCTCACCGTGGTGTCGATGGCGGCCCTCGGACTCGGCGTCGACGTGCGCGTGCTTGCCAATGTTGGCGGGCGGGTGACGGCCGCGGTGACGCTGTCCCTGATGCTGCTGCTCGGCATCAGCATCGCCTTGGTGCACTGGTTCAAGTGAGGGCCGCGCTCTCTGGACTTCCCCCGCCAGACGTTTATTGGTCTTCGCCAATGTGATCAGCTGCGGCTGATCCGAGAAACAACGAGGGCGCGGCCATGACGACATTGTCGGTGAAAGACCTTCTCCCCGAGGACGGAACACGCGGCACACTCGCCGGCCGCGTCTGGCTGCCGCAGGCGAACGGTCCGGCCGTGGTCGCCGTCCGTGGCGACGGCGTGTTCGACGTCACCGCAAGATTTCCGACCATCAGCGCGCTCTGCGAAGAGGACAACCCGGCCAAGGCCCTTGGCCTGACCAAGGGCGAGCGGATCGGCGATCTCGACGCCATCGTGGCCAACACGGCGCCGGACCAGCGCGATCGCCAAAAGCCCTGGCTGCTTGCGCCCGTGGACCTGCAGACGCTGAAGGCTGCCGGCGTCACCTTTGCCATCTCGATGCTGGAGCGGGTGATTGAGGAGCGCGCAAAGGGCAATCCTGCCTCGGCCGAAGCGATCCGCAAGGAAGTGACGCGGCTGATCGGCGATGATCTCTCCAAGCTCAAGCCAGGTTCCGACCAGGCGATGCATTTGAAGCAGGTGCTGATCGATCAGAACGCCTGGAGCCAATATCTCGAGGTCGGCATCGGCCCCGATGCGGAGGTCTTCACCAAGGCGCCGACGCTGTCCTCGGTCGGCACCGGCATGGATGCCGGCCTGCATCCGAAATCGACCTGGAACAACCCGGAGCCGGAGCTCGTGCTGTTCGTCTCGAGCCGCGGCAAGATCGTCGGCGGCGCGCTCGGCAACGACGTCAATCTGCGCGACTTCGAGGGCCGTTCGGCGCTGTTGCTGTCGAAGGCCAAGGACAACAACGCCTCCTGTGCGATCGGACCGCTGCTGCGCCTGTTCGACGACAGCTTTACGCTCGACGACGCGCGCAAGCTCGACATCAGCCTGAACGTGAAAGGAGTGGACGGCTTCGTTCTCGATGGCCATTCCTCGATCAGCAAGATCAGCCGTGATCCCGCCGATCTGGTCGAGCAGACCATCGGCAAGGTGCATCAATATCCCGATGGCTTCGTGCTGTTCCTCGGCACGATGTTCGCGCCGGTCAAGGATCGCGACGCGCCAGGGCAGGGGTTCACCCACAAGCGCGACGACATCGTCACGATCGCCGCGCCGCAGCTCGGAAAGCTCGTCAACCGCATGCGCACCAGCGACGAGTGCGAGCCCTGGACCTTCGGCATCGGTGCGCTGATGAAGAACCTGGCGCAGCGGAAGCTGATTTAACGCTTCGCGTCTGGCTCTGACCTCCCGCGCGAACGTCTATGCGGCAGTCATGCCCGGGCTTGTCCCGGGCATCCATGTTCTTGGTCATGCGAGGTGAAGCGTGGATGGCCGGGACAAGTGTTTAGCCCGGACAGATCACTGACGGGTGTTCGGAGACATAGCTGACACATCAACATTGGCTGGATTGGTCGATTCGGGAGGCCGTCCATGCCC
>LNAP01014299.1_pt1 | contig 20772 bp, 19 predicted proteins | sample 602601 | NCBI WGS metagenome assembly LNAP01 (sample SAMN02440304, study PRJNA202911) | soil metagenome | biome: Subtropical and temperate rainforests or woodlands; isolation source: soil samples (1 kg each in a 20% v/v slurry with milli Q water) were... ...
GCACGTTAGACAAATGCACTTCGATGAATGGGATGCTCACCGCCAGCAGCGCGTCACGTAATGCGACACTTGTATGTGTAAAAGCTGCTGGGTTGATCAGAATGAAGTCCACACCTTCACTGCGTGCAGCGTGGATGCGGTCGATCAATTCGTACTCGGCGTTGCTTTGCAGATGCAGCAAATGGTGACCGGCTTCGCGGGCACGACGTTCCAGGTCCTGGTTGATCTGCGCCAGCGTCGTGGCGCCGTAGGTGCCCGGTTCGCGAGTGCCGAGCAGGTTCAGGTTGGGTCCGTGCAGAACGAGTAGCGTCGCCATCGGCGGTTCCTATGTTATCTGTGAGCAATTGTCAGAACCCGGCGACTATGCCGCAAAGCCTTTGTGACTGTCCAGTTCTCTGCAATAGCCGGCACGATGACCGATGTTTGCGCGAAATATATGACTGCTTGATTAAAATTGGTCATTCGCCCTGGTTACACGTTCGGCGAAGTCCCTGGCGTTGATCTCGCCGATCACCCGCACATCGGCGCGTTCGACACCGTCCTTGCCAAAAAACATCAGGGCCGGAGGGCCGAACAACTGGTAGCGATCGAGCAGGGCGCGTTGCTCGGCGTTGCTGGCGGTGATGTCGAAGCGGATCAGCCGGTAACCCTTGAGGCGTTCGATGACGACAGGGTCATCCAGCACCTCATGTTCGATGACTTTGCAGCTGATGCACCAGTCGGCGTACCAGTCGAGCAGCAGCGGTGTGCCGGATGATCGTGCATCGGCGAGTGCGCGATCCAGTTCGGCCGGTGTGCTGATGGTTTGCCAGGTGCTGGTGTTTTGCACTTGTCCGTTGTTGTCAACGATACGGGGCTGGCCAATCGGGTTGAGCGGGTCGGTCTGGCCGCTGAGGGCGCCGTACCAGCAGGCCAGTGCGTAAAAAAGAAGGAACATGCCGAGCAATTGGCCCAGGCGTTTGCGCGGTGGTTTATAGACGAACTCCAGCGCCCCCATGAACAGGCCGACGCCGCCTGCCAGCAAGCCGATCAGCAGCAAGGTGACCTGGCCTGGCAAGACGCGGCTGAGCAGGCCAACGGCCAACCCGAGCAACAACACGCCAATCGCGTTTTTCACGTAGACCAGCCAGGGGCCGCTTTTCGGCAGCCAGGCTGCGCCACCGGTGGCCACCAGCAACAGCGGCGCGCCCATGCCGAGGCCGAGCATGAACAGTTTCAAACCGCCGCCCAGCGCATCGCCACTGGCGCTGATGTACAGCAGCGCCCCGGCCAATGGCGCCGAAACGCAGGGTGAAACCAGCAAGCTGGATACCACGCCCAACACCGCGGCGCCCCACAGTGACCCGCCTTCGGTGCGGCCGGCGATACGATCCAGGCGACTGCTGATGGCATGCGGCAGCTTGAGTTCGAAGACGCCGAACATCGCCAGGGCAAATACTGCAAAAAACATCGCGAACGGCACCAACACCCAGGCCGATTGCAGTCGCGCCTGTAGGTTGAGCTGGGCACCGAACAGGCCCATCAGGGCGCCGAGCAGGGCAAAACAGGCGGCCATCGGCAGCACATAGGCCAGTGAAAGATTGAAGCCGCGCCAGCCACCGACCTGACCGCGCAGCACCACGCCGGAAAGGATCGGCAGCATGGGCAGCACGCATGGCGTGAACGTCAGGCCCAGGCCGGCGAGGAAAAACAAAGCCAGTTCGCGCCAGCTCCATTGATAAGTCGTCCCTGGAGCGCCGCTGCCATCGATGCTCAGGCGCTCGGTTTCCGGTGGATAGCACAGGCCTTTGTCGGCACATCCCTGATAGGTCACGACCAGGGTGAAGGCGCGTTGGTCGGTGCGCGGCAACTCGATGTCGAGAATGCCGTGGTAGACCTCGACATCGCCGAAGTATTCATCGTGCTTTTTCTGGCCGTCGGGCAGTTTCGCCGCGCCGAGGAGGATATCGGCCGGATCGGCGCGAAATTGAAAGCGGTGGCGGTAGAGGTAATAACCTTCGGCGGCGACGAAACGCAACTTGATCGATTGCGGCGTGCTGTCAACCAGACTCAGCTGGAAAGCTTCGCGCACCGGCAGAAAGTCGGCGCTGTTGTTGATCGAGCCCAGGCTTGAGCTGGGTCGGTTCTCCAGCAAGCCAGTGGCGCTGGCCGGCAGGATGAACACTAAAAACAACAGGCAGAGCAAGCGGCGCATGACGATCTCGCGTATCGGGATTGGGGGGATGATAGCGGACGGCGGCGTGGTATGCAGGAGGGGAGTCTGAGGTGTTTGTTCTGACGCCATCGCGAGCAAGCTCCCACAGGGGATTTGCGTCGTGCACAAATCAAATGTGGGAGCGAGCTTGCTCGCGATGGCGGTCTGTCAGACGCGAAAAGCCTGAACGGCTGTATGCAGTCGCCCCCCCAACACCAGAAGATTTTCTCCCTGTTCACGGCCTTCGCCGATACGCAGCAGGTTATCCCCTCCCAACTGATGAATCCGTTCACTGTGGTCACGGATTTCGCTGACAGCACCGCTTTGCTGGGCGGTGACATCGGCGATGCGTACCGCCGTGTCGGAAATGGTCTGGATCGCCCCAACGATTTTATCCAGCGCGCCATCAGCGGCCTGGGCCTGGCTGGCCGTGGCTTCGGCGTGTTCGACCTGAGCGCGCATGCCCTCCACCGATTGTCGCGCGGCGGTTTGCAGCCCTGCGATCAGCGTCTGGATTTCTGCGGTGGCTCCGGCGGTACGTTGCGCCAGTGAGCGCACCTCTTCGGCTACCACCGCAAAGCCTCGGCCCATTTCCCCGGCCCGGGCCGCCTCGATGGCGGCGTTCAAGGCCAGCAGGTTGGTCTGGTCGGCAATCGAGCGGATCACCGTCAATACGCCGCCGATGGTGGCCGACTCTTCGGCCAGGTGTTCGATCATTTGCGCATTGCCTTGCACTTCATCCACCAGCGCATGCAGGCCGGTGAGGCTCAGACCGATGACTTTCTGTCCGTGTTCCACGGCCAGGCCGGCGTGGCGGCTGGCGTCGGCTGCCTGGCTGGCATCGCCGGCGACTTGTTGAATGGTTGCTTCCAGTTCGCTGAGGGAGTCGCGGATCAGTGCCGTATCACCGGCCTGATGCTCGGCACCCTCATGCAGGTGTTTGCTCAGGTCGGCCAGGGTGCGGCTGCTGCCGGCCACCTGTTCGGCATTGCGGCGAATGGTCCCCACCAAGTCCACCAGATAGGCGCGCAAGCGGTTGAGCGAGGCTTCAATGTCATGCAATTCGCGGTTGGTGTTGCCCAGTTGAATGTCGCGGCTGAAGTCGCCTTCGGCCCAGGTCGAGAGGGCCGGGGCGAGGTTGGTCAGGGTCCGGGCGAGCTTGCGTTGCAAGGTGTCGATCAGCAGTGCGATCAACAGAATCAAACCGATCATCACGCCTTGCATCAGCCGTACCTCACCCTGGATCTGCCCGTGCTGGGCGCGCACCACCGGTTCCATCCCGGCAATGGCCTGTTGCACGTCGGCGATTTTCAGGTGGGTCGCCGCGCTGAGGTCGGCGCGTTTGCGGATTTGATCGCGAGTGCGCGAGAGCTCGGCCGGATAGCGGATGAGCAGGCTGTTGAGCTCGCGCTTTAGGCCGACGCCGGCATCTTCGGTGACGGTTTTTTCCGTGTTCTCAAGGCCCATCATCGAGGCGAAATCGTCGGTGTTCGACTCGCTGTTGGTGGTCACGCCCAATAATGGCAAAGCGTCGAGTTTTTCGGCCTGGGTGCGGATGTTGGCCACTTCGCGTTCGACATCGGCGGCCAGTTCGCTGCGACCGCTGCTGACCAGTTTGTCCCGGGCCAGGGACAGTTTCCCCAGGTGCTGTGATGCGATGAGCAGCGGCGTCAGGTAGGCCGCATTGCCACTGGCGTACTGGCTGAGTTGATCGAGACTGGCACCCAGTTCGCGCTCGGCCTGCAGCAGCAAGGCCTGTGGGTCGCCTGCCAGTTTGCCGGCGGCCAGCAGGTCGGTCTTGCTGAATTCTTCAAGGGTCGACAGGCTGGGGTGCAGCGTCTCGGCAAGGGCCGATGGCAATTCGTCGAGTTCTTTTTTCAGGCTGTCGATACCTTGGGCCGCGCTGCTCAGGCGCAGCGCATCACCGCTGCCCAGGTAGTCCTCGACACTGCGGGCGACGTCATTCTGAAACTGCTGCGACAGGCCCAGGTAGCGCTCCATTAATAGATACGGACGCTCAAGGGCTTTCTGCGACCACCACAGCGTAGCGCCGAGGGCCACGCACACGGCCACTAGAAGGAGGGTATTGAGATTGGTCAGCAGCTTCAGGCGCATTACGGACTACCAACGGCAGAAATGGTAAGTGCCTGAAGTTATTGCGTTTCTATTACAGGGTTATGACCGTATCGGTCGATTCCGATAAAAAAGTGGCATTTTGCTTTGACGTGCGTGCGGCCTGTACGCGATTGCGTCCGCCGTGTTTGGCGCGATACAGCGCTTCGTCCGCCTGGTTGGCCATTATCAGGCTGTCGGAGCTTTCGCAAAGCTCAACCACTCCGGCGCTGAAGGTGCACCACAGATCCTCGGGTTGCGCGGGGTAGTGAATCTCGGCAAATCGCTGACGGATTTCATCGAGTACGTTGTAGGCCGCTTCGATATCGGTATCCGGCATGACGATGGCGAACTCTTCGCCACCGTAGCGGCCGATGAAGTCGGTTTTGCGCAGGCGTTGCTTGGCTCTTGATCACCCGATCGCCCATGGGGTGGCCGTGGCTGTCATTGACCCGTTTGAAGTGGTCAATGTCGAGCATGGCAAAACTCAACGGCTTGCTTTCGCGGCGGGCGCGGAACGAGCAGTCTTCGAGCAATTGCAGGATGTGCGTGTGGTTGTATAACCCGGTGAGACTGTCGCGGACCATCCGTGCCTTGAGGTTGCGTGCCCGGGCCGCGCGGTTGCGCACGGTGGTGATCAAGTGCCGGGGCTTGATCGGTTTGGTCAGGAAGTCATCGCCGCCCTCGCTCATGGCGTCGAGCTGCTTGTCCAGGTCGTCTTCGGCCGACAAGTAAATGATCGGCACGCTGACGTAACGGTCGTTATGGCGGATCACCTTGGCCAGTTCCGTACCGGTGCAGGCTGGCATGTACATGTCGAGGATGATCAGGTCCGGCTGGAAATCCGCCAGTTCGGCCATGGCCTGGATCGGCTCGATGAGCGTGCGGGTGACGATCCCGGCGCTGTTGAGCAGGCGCTCGGTGTGCAAGGCCTGGGCGCGGGAGTCGTCGATGATCAGTACTTTATAAGGCTCGTACTGGGCAACGCAGGTCAGGACTTCGATCTTCTCCAGCAGGCTCGACGCTTCGAGGGTGCCGGTAAGGAATTCCTGGCCGCCGGCACGCACGGCGGCCAAGCGGGTCGGGGTATCGGTTTCGTGCAGGCTGAAGAACAGCAGCGGCAGCTGATGATCGAGGCCTTCCTGGGCTTCGGCGGCCAGTTTCAGGCCGACACCGGTGCCACAAAAGTCCACGTCCATGACAATCGCCGCCGGCATGCGCTCGACCATCGATGAGCGAAACGCGTCTACGCTGCCCAGGGACTGGGCGCTGAGGCCGAAGAACTCCAGTTGTTTGGCCAGGCGCTCGGCGCGGTCGTGATCCTGCAACATCACGTAGATGGGCTTGCGTAGCGGCGGCAGGAAGGTTTGATCGAGTTGGTCACCATGGCGCAGGCCGGTACGTGACAGGCGCTGCATCAAGCGGTTGAGATCGGTGATCAGGCCGCTGCTCAGGCGTCCGCGATTGGCGTCGACCGCCTCCAGTGACTGACCGATGTGACGGGCCAGTTGCGAGTGTTCCGGTTGTTCGAAACGCTCGGCGAAACGCAGCAGGCGCAGATTGGCCTCGCTCAGCTCCGAAAGGTCGGCGGTGGACCACTCACTGCGTTGCAGGCGCTGCCATATCTCAAGAATCTGACGAGCCTGATGAATTACCCGCTGGGCAAAGTGGTGCTTGAGGCGCTTGCGGCTGGGGTCTTCTGGCTCGGTCATATCCTGACTACTAGTTAGGGGGCACACTGAGGTCGAGTGGTGGCTCTATGCTAGCACCACTTTTCCATTACATGAGTGCTGTACGTCAATAATCTGCAATGTGTCTTTATTCAGTTTGTGACTTGGCGGTCTCGCCAGAGCCTTTCCAGTCGTGGTTTGCAGAGGGCGAAGTGCTTGAATCAGGGCACTTGGCGGGTGTGAAGTGGAAATGGGCAAGTGGCTGATATCCGGCCATTCATGATTTTTTGCCGGTGCTTATCAGCACGTTTTTTTGGGTTCCGGAGGGTCGGGGATTCCCTTAGCGTGGCAATCCAAACCATTAGGGGAGGATTTCGATCGCTGCGGAGTCGTCGGGTGCACGGGCACTCTTTTCATACGCAAGCCCAGTAATTTTCCGTATCGGTGCGATGGCGGGTGCCGGGCCAAGGCACGTTGTTGTATGGTTGTGGTCGAACCGTTGAACTCAAGAGCTTGAAAGGATATCGCCATGCTGGACTGGAAGAACCGCACAGACAGTGCGCCTGAACGTGCCGCTGAACCGAAGTCGGAGACCCGCAGTTATCTGGGTGGTCTGTTGTTCAGCCGGGCGCTGGCCACTCTGCTGGGCATCTACCTGTTGGTGGCGAGTGTCCTGGGCTGGTACTGGAGCCAGGAGCCGGCGCTGTTCCCGGTCCAGCAAACCGCTCAACTGGCGGCCGAGAAAGAAGGCAAGCAGATGGTCGTCGGCTACACCACGGTGGAAACCCTCAAGACCGTAGCCGGCACCTTGCTGACCAAGCCGGGCGGCTATATTTCCAACGACCGATTCCCGCCTGGCCTGTGGATGGACAACATGCCGAGCTGGGAATATGGCGTGCTGGTGCAGGTCCGCGACCTGAGCCGGGCACTGCGTAAAGACTTCGCCCGTTCGCAGTCGCAGTCCGCCGAAGACGCCGACCTGGCCAAGGCCGAGCCGCGTTTCAACTTCGACAACAAGAGCTGGGTGCTGCCGTCCAGTGAGTCCGAGTACCAGGAAGGCATCAATTCCCTGAGCCGTTATCAGGCGCGCCTGTCCGATCCTAACCAGAAGAGCGCGTTGTTCTATGCCCGTGCCGACAACCTGAACAACTGGCTGGGTGACGTCGGCACCCGTCTGGGTTCGCTGTCGCAACGACTCTCGGCCAGTGTGGGCCGGGTCAAGCTCAACACCGCGCTGAAGACTGAGGTGGTGACGCCGGGTGTGGCGCCGCAAGTCGATGAGGAAATCGTCGAAACCCCTTGGCTGCAGATCGACAACGTATTCTACGAAGCTCGCGGCCAGGCCTGGGCTCTCTCGCATTTGCTGCGTGCCATTGAAGTCGACTTCGCCGATGTGCTGGCCAAGAAGAACGCCACGGTCAGCGTGCGCCAGATCATTCGTGAACTGGAAGCGTCGCAGGAGTCGGTGTGGAGTCCGATGATCCTCAACGGCAGTGGCTTCGGCGTACTGGCCAACCACTCGCTGGTCATGGCCAACTACATTTCCCGGGCCAACGCGGCGGTGATCGATTTGCGTCAACTGCTCAATCAGGGCTGAGTCATGGTTGATAACGCCAGGGAGGCCGCGCACCGTGCGGCTTCCGATGCCGAACAGATCGCCTGGGTTGACGAGCAGGACAACCTGCTCGGCGCCCTGGTCCGTTCCGATTTGCGCGAGCGCGGGCTGATCGGGCGCGGCACTTACATTATGTTGTTCAACTCCGCTGGCGAGCTGTGTGTGCATCGTCGCACCCTGAGCAAGGCAATCTATCCCGGTTTCTGGGACGTGGCGGCGGGGGGCATGGTGCTCGCCAGTGAAACCTATGCCGAGTCGGCGGCAAGGGAACTGGAGGAAGAACTGGGCGTGAGTGGCGTGGAACTGACCGCCCATGACCACTTTTACTTTGAGGACACCGGCAATCGCCTGTGGTGTTCGGCGTTCTCGGCGGTGTGGGACGGCCCGTTGATCCTGCAACCGGAAGAGGTACTCGAAGCGCGCTTTATCCCTATCGATCAGGTCATGCTGGAAATCGAACAAAAGCCTTATTGCCCGGACTCGCTGGCGGCTTTGAAGCGCTATCTGAAGGCTCAACAAAGCGACGTCGCAAAACAACTATAAATTGGCGCCGATTGGCTCTTAGCAATCGGCGTTTTTGCCGTTACACTGCGCGACCTTTTTAAACTGAACCGGTATTGCTTCCTCTAGGAGCGAGCCTGCTCGCGAAAAACGCAAGAACGACACGGGCTGTCTGACGTCCCGCGTCATCGTTGACGTCCATCGCGAGCGAGCTCGCTCCTACAGTGAAATGAATGTCGTACCGTTTCAGTAGCGCTGCCCCTGCCTGAGTGGGGCTTCGCGGTCGATAGCCTTCCCAAGTGCTGCGACCAGTCTTTGTCCTCCGAAGAGGATTGCCGGTGGCCAAAAAAGCCGCATCCTTCGCCGCCTTGGGCGGCCTGGTATTTTCCACCGACGCCCCGGAATGCAGTAAACCGGTGGACGCCTGCATCTGCAGACAGACCGTTATCCCGGCCGGCGACGGCATCGCTCGCGTGCGTCGAGAAAGCAAGGGCCGTGGTGGCAAGACGGTGACCACCATCACCGGCGTGCCGTTGGCTGAAGACGCGCTCAAGGACCTGGCCACGACGTTGAAGAAACGTTGTGGTACCGGTGGGGCGCTGAAAGACGGTGTCATCGAAATCCAGGGCGATCATGTCGAGCTACTCTTGGCAGAACTGATCAAGCTCGGTTTCAAGGCGAAGAAGTCCGGCGGCTAGCAGCCTCTGTGAAAACCACCCTCGGCTTGATCCGGTCCTGATGACATTCAGGTCCGGCATCGTCTACATGGTTTTCACAGAGCCTGTTCATGACCGGTATCTAAACTCACTGCGGTCGGCGGGGTCTATTGCCTCGTTGACGAACCGTCATTTTCATTCTTTAGACTGCGCCGGCCTGAACCCAGGCGACGCACTATGACTTCTTTATAGGGGACTTCGATGTCCGTACGACGCACACGCAAAGACGATGGCAGCCAATGGACAGTTGCGGACAGCCGCAGTGTTTACGGGATTCGCCATTGGGCGCGATCAATGACGCCGGTCGCGTCGAAGTTCGTCCGAACGGTCCGAGCAGCTCGCCTATCGACCTGTACGAGCAAGTCGACCAGCTGCGCAAAAGCGGCCTGTCCTTGCCATTGCTGGTCCGTTTCCCGGATATCCTGCAAGACCGCGTGCGTCAGCTGACCGGCGCATTCGACGCCAACATCGAACGTCTGGAATACCAGAGCAAGTACACCGCGCTGTACCCGATCAAGGTCAACCAGCAGGAAGCGGTGATCGAAAACATCATCGCCACCCAGAACGTTTCCATCGGCCTGGAAGCCGGCTCCAAGCCTGAACTGCTGGCGGTGCTGGCACTGGCGCCGAAGGGCGGCACCATCGTCTGCAACGGCTACAAGGACCGCGAGTTCATTCGCCTGGCGCTGATGGGTCAGAAGCTCGGCCACAACGTGTTCATCGTGATCGAGAAAGAGTCCGAAGTCGGCCTGGTGATCGAAGAAGCGGCTTCGCTCAAGGTCAAGCCTCAGGTCGGCCTGCGCGTGCGCCTGTCGTCCCTGGCCTCGAGCAAGTGGGCGGACACCGGCGGTGAAAAATCCAAGTTCGGCTTGTCGGCGGCGCAACTGCTGTCGGTGGTCGAGCGTTTCCGCGCGGCGGGCCTGGACCAGGGCATTCGCCTGCTGCACTTCCACATGGGCTCGCAGATCGCCAACCTGGCGGACTACCAGCACGGTTTCAAGGAAGCGATCCGTTACTACGGCGAACTGCGTAACCTCGGCCTTCCGGTGGATCACATTGACGTCGGCGGTGGCCTGGGCGTGGACTACGACGGCACGCACTCACGTAATGCCAGTTCGATCAACTACGACATGGACGACTACGCTGGTGTCGTGGTCGGGATGCTCAAGGAATTCTGCGATGCGCAGAGCCTGCCGCACCCGAACATCTTCTCTGAAAGCGGCCGTTCCCTGACCGCGCACCACGCGATGCTGGTGATCCAGGTGACCGACGTCGAGAAACACAACGACGACGTGCCGCAGATCGAGAACAAGGAAGCACTGCCGGAAACCGTGCAGTGGCTTGTGGACCTGCTGGGGCCGACCGACATCGAAATGGTCACCGAAACCTATTGGCGCGCCACGCACTACATGAGTGATGTTGCCTCCCAGTACGCCGACGGCAAGCTGACCCTGGCCGAGAAAGCCCTGGCCGAGCAGTGCTACTTCGCTGTGTGCCGTCGCCTGCACAACTCGTTGAAGGCGCGCCAGCGTTCCCACCGTCAGGTGCTGGACGAACTCAACGACAAGCTGGCCGACAAGTACATCTGCAACTTCTCGGTGTTCCAGAGCCTGCCGGACACCTGGGCCATCGACCAGGTCCTGCCGATCATCCCGCTGCACCGTCTCGACGAAGAGCCGCTGCGTCGTGCGGTGCTGCAAGACCTGACCTGTGACTCCGACGGCAAGATCAACCAGTACGTCGACGAGCAGAGCATCGAGACCAGCTTGCCGGTGCACGCGTTGAAAGAAGGTGAGGATTACTTGCTGGGTGTGTTCCTGGTCGGTGCCTACCAGGAAATTCTTGGTGACATGCACAACCTGTTCGGCGATACCGATTCGGTGAACATCTACCAGAACGCCGATGGCAGCGTGTACCACGCCGGTATCGAAACCCACGACACCATCGAAGACATGCTGCGTTACGTGCACTTGTCGCCGGAAGAACTGATGACCCACTACCGCGACAAGTGCGCCAGTGCCCGCATCAGCGCAACCGAGCGCACGCAGTTCCTCGATGCCTTGCGTCTGGGGCTGACCCGTTCGTCTTACCTGTCTTCCTGAGGTAAGCGTCACGCTCATCAGGTCGTCTGAAAATTTACCGTTCGCTGCGGAAATTTCAGATGACCTGGTGCGGCGATTCTCCTGTTCCTGGCGAAATTTCCAGCTTCTTCGATGAACTAACGCATTTGGTCTTCTTTTCGCGTAGGTTATTTCCTAATTTGTATTTCGGCACTCTACTCGGCCATGTCTCTCAGCGAGAATCCCCGGCCGCCCCTCCTGTAGAGAAACGCCGATGTTCAATCCTCATTTCGTCTGGATATAGCAGGTCTGCCCGACTCCTTAGAGGTCTTGGCCTTTACCGGCAGAGAAGCCATCAGCGAGCCGTTCATGTTCGACCTGGAGCTGCTGATCGAAGACCCGGCACTTGACCTTGCCAGTTTGCTGTACCGCCCGGCTACGTTGCATTTCGGACCTGCCGGAAACCATGTGCATGGACAATTGCATGAACTCGTCCAGCGTGACCACGCCTTCGGTCCCCGACTCTGCCAGGTGCGCCTGGGGCCAAGACTGGCCTGTCTGGCCCAGCGCTTCAGCCAACGAATCTTCAGCGCCCGTTCAGTGCCGCAAATCCTCGACCAGGTGCTCAAGGAGCACGGCATTACCGGCAAGGATCGACGCCTGGAACTAAGTCGCGAATACCCGCCTCGGGACTTTTGCACGCAATATCGAGAGTCAGACCTGCAATTTCTCCTGCGACTGTGCGCCCGGGAAGGGCTTCACTACTACTTCGAGCACCGGGCCCGCGGACACTGCGTGGTGTTTGGCGATGACTGGCAGCATTTTCCAACTGGCGAACCTGCGGTATTGCGCAGCGAAGGCGAACGGCCGGCGGTGCGGGAGTTCGTGCGTCAGCGCTGCGGTGGGACAGCGGTGCTGAGCGCCGAATGCCGGACGGACCTGGCGACATTGCGCAGCGGTCGGTTGATGCCGTTGTCCGGTCATCCGGTTGCCGGTTGCAATCGGCTCTGGTTGCTGACCCGCGTTGAGCACTGGGGCAGCCAGGATACGACGACGCCTTACCACAATCAGGCTCGAGCCCAGCAGTGGCCGGCACCCATCGAGCCGCCCTGTGCAACGGTTCGACCAAGGATGCATGGCCCGCAACGGGCGTGGGTGGTCGAAGTCGATGAGCCCGGTCCCGACCCGGCAAGGCCGGTACCGGTGCAGTTCGACTGGCTTTATCAGGGCGAAGGGGCGAAAGCCAGTCATTGCTGGCTGCCCCTGACCAGGCAATTGCAGGCCTCGACGTTCACGCCGATACGGGAAGGGACTGAGGTGGTCGTGGGTTTTGTCGAGGGCGATCCCGATCAACCGCAGATAACCGGGGTGCTACATACGCCGGCAACGGTCGAGGTGACGGATGCCGACACCCCCCAGCCCGGCTGCACCCATGATGAAGGCCTGGAGCAATGGTTGCGCTCGGGGGAGCCATTGCTGATGTTGTGCCTGCTACCCGGTGGCGGCAGCTTCAACCATTGCGCACAGGCTTTGTGCACCTGTCGTCTGGCGACGCAGCTTGGCCAGAGCTCTGGAGCATGATTGTCACACGTACGTCCGAGGCCCCCCCGCAGTGGCTGTTGCTGGATGTGCCGGGCACGCCGCAGGCGGGTGTCACACTTCGGCAAATGTTTGCCCAGGCCCAATGGTTCGGGTTGTTCGAAGGCACGGAGTGGCATGCGCTGCATGAACAGGGGCCGGTCCTGGTCGATCTGCGCACCTGCCCGGCACTGGCCGATTTATGAAAACGCTGGCCCGGATTGCTGGTGGCCAGCGAGGCAGGCGCTTCGTCGTTGCTGGCGCATTTGCGGCGCATGCTCACGGTCACGCTTGGCCTGCACCGGGCCCTTTTGAGTTACTACAACCCAACCACGGCCAGTTATTTTTTCGATGCCTGCGATGCGGTTGAACTGAGTCGCTGGCTAGGGCCTGTCCACCAGTTACGCTGGTTCGGCGGTAGTTGGGCCGACCGCGCGATGGGGTGTGAGGGCTGGCAGCGCTTGTCCAACCCGGGGTTGGCGGTCAGCCCGTTGGCAGTCGAGGAAAGCCTCAGCGTTGGGCAGCAGGGAAAATTGCAAACCTGCCTGCTCGAACAGCATGCCTGGCGCTGGAACCGATCCACCGGTGTCGATTTCCTTCGTCTGTGGACCCATGTGGAGGAAGGGCTGGCGCTGGGTTTCAGCGAGCGCCCGGTGCTCGATGGCTGGATATGGCTACGCCTGCAGTATCCCGACGCGGCGCCAGTGCAGCCGTTGCCGGGCGGGACTCAACAGGAACGACTCGATAGCTTGCGCCGCCTGTGGCAAAACGATCGCCCCTGGTCATGAGGTCGAATATTGTCGGCACCACGCCCGATCAGTGAATGCCGCCGGCGAACCAGCCATCGTTACGGCGCAGGCGCCAGGCGATCGCACCGAGGGTCAGACTGCGCAGCAGCATGAACAACAGGAAGGTTATCCACAGGCCATGGTTGCCCCCGCCTTGCAGTGCCCAGCCGAAAGGCAGCACCAGCGCCACGGTCAGCAGCATGCCGTTGCGCATTTCCCGGGCACGGGTGGCGCCGATGAACAGACCGTCAAGCAGGTAACTCCAGACGGCAATCAGCGGCAGTACGGCGAGGTAGGGCAGGTAGATGAACGCGGTGTCGCGCACACTTTGAATGTCGGTCTGCATCTCGATGAACAGATGCCCGGCGAACAGAAACAGCGCGGCAAAGCCCAGGCTTGCGAGCAACGACCAGCCACCGGCCACCACTAATGAACGGCGCAGGGCATCGCGGTCTCGGGCGCCAAGAGCATGTCCACACAGGGCTTCGACAGCGTGGGCCAGGCCATCGAGGGCGTGGGCGGTCAGCAGCAGGCCATTGAGCAAGAGAGCGTTGGCCGCGACCGTGGCGTCGCCCAGCCGTGCGCCTTGCACCGTGATCAGGAAAAACACCGATTGCAGTGCCAGACTGCGGATGAAGATATCGCGGTTGACCGCCAGCAATGGCCGCCAACTCTGCCACATCGCCAATGTCGCCCAGACGATATGCCCGGGGTAGGCGCGCAGGGCTTTGCGGGTCATCAGCAAGCCGATCAGTGCGCCGGTCCATTCGGCAATTACCGAGGCCCGGGCAGCACCAACCACGCCCCATTCCAGGCCGAGGACGAACCACAGGTTCAGGGCAATGTTGACCAGGTTGGTGCTCAGCAAAATCGCCAGGGGGGCTCGGGCATTCTGGGTGCCGAGGAACCAGCCTACCAGTGCATAACTGGCGAGCGCCGCCGGCAGGCCGAACAGGCGGGTATGGAAGAACTCGCGGGTCAGCTGATCGAGCTCAGCTGACGGTTGCATGAAATGCAACGCGACCCCGCTCAAAGGCACGCCCACCGCACCCAGGACTACGGCCAGGCCGATGGCGAGCAGCAGGCCTTGCAACAGAATCTGCCGCAAGGCAGCACCATCCCCACGCCCCGCTGCCTGGGCGGCAAACCCGGTGGAGCCCATGCGCAGAAAGCCCATGGCCCAGGCAAGGAAGGTGTACAGACTGGCCCCGACCGCGACGGCGCCGAGTTGATGGGCGTGGGGCAGGTGACCGATGACGGTGCTGTCGACCAATGCCACCAGTGGAACGGAAATGTTCGAGAGAATCATCGGCGCGGCGAGTGCCCAGACCCGGTGATGGGTAGGGCGGTCGCGCCAGTCGGCGGTCAGGTTGGACATGCAGGCTCCTTGGAGGAGCGGGCATTGTAGCGGCACATCGAGGGCGAGCCGCTCCCATAGTGATTTGTGTGGTGTCAGTGGATGATCCAGCTGAGCAACCACAGCCCCAGCACCAACCAGATGAAACCCATGATGAACGACGCATTGAGAAAGGCACGTATCGCTGACCAGAGCAGGATCAGGCCGAGTATCAAGGTCACGATGCTGATGATCGAGGTATCCATGCCCAGCGCCTGGGACAGGCCTTCGATAAAATTGCTGCTGGCGTTGCTCAACAGATTGAACAGACCACTGAGACCATCAACGATGAAACGGATGATCGAGCCGAGTACCTGCCCGAGCCATTCGGAAAAACCTTCTACCTGCATGGAGTGAACGTCCTGATTAAAGAGAATTGAGTCTTGGGCTGTCGATCGTGCTGCCGAGTTCCCACAAGCATAGAGGGTTGCACAGAGAACATGCATCTTCTGCCCCTTGCCTTCACCTGTGATCCCCCCGAAGCTATACGCCTTCAGGAGAGCCCGATGAACCTTGTTGAACTGACCGAACGCCTGCACGCCATCCGTGACCGCAATGACTGGCGGCAATAACCTGGCCATGGCCGCGAGCGTGGAAGTGTCCGAGCTGGTGGAGATTTTCCAGTGGCTGACCGAAGACCAGTCACGCCAGTTGCCGGCGGACAAACTCGCCCACGCCGGGCAGGAAGTTGGTGACATCGTGCTTTATCTATTGCTGCTGTGCAGCGAACTGGGCCTGGACATGGACACCGTGGTGCGCAGCAAGCTGGCGGACAGCGAACGGAGGTTCAGCTGATGAGCGACCGTCATTTCGATCAACTGGCGACCCGTTTCGCCGAAAAAATCTACGGCGGTGCCAAAGGTGCGATCCGTCTGGCGGTGTTGCAGGCCGATCTGGCCGAAATCTTGCCCGACCGGCCGCTGCGCGTGCTGGACATCGGCGCTGGCCTTGGCCACATGTCGTTGTGGCTGGCCGAGCGTGGCCATCAGGTGACCCTCGCCGAGCCTGCCGAGCCAATGCTGGAAGGCGCCCGCCAGCGTTTTGCCGATGCAGGGCAGAGCGCCACGTTCATTCAGGCACCCTGGCAGGAGCTGCTCGGGCAGCTCACCGAACCCTACGACCTGGTACTGTGCCACGCCGTGCTGGAATGGCTGGCCGAACCCCACGCCATCCTGCCGGTGCTGCATCAGCTGACCAAGGCTGACGGCTGGCTGTCCCTGGCGTTCTACAACCGTGACGCGCTGATATATCGCAACTTGCTCAAGGGACATTTCCGCAAGATGCGCAAGAACGACATGGCCGGCGAAAAGCAGAGCCTGACCCCGCAACAGCCCCTTGATCCACGTGAGCTGGCCGCGCAACTTGAAGGTCTGTGGCAAGTCGAAACCATGAGTGGCGTGCGGGTTTTCCACGATTACATGCCGGTGGAATTCCAGGCCCGCGCCGAGCTGGTGGACCTGCTGGAAATGGAACTGGCCCACCGTCGCCATCCGAGCTTTGCCGGGCTTGGACGTTACTTGCACTGGATCTGTCGGCCTGTCTGATCGGAGTGCGTAATGAAAAGTCATTCAGGTGTGCTGGTGTTCTGCCTGGGGTTGGCTGCCTGTCAGGGCAGCAATCCCTATGTCGCCACGTCCAACCCATTGCCACCGGCGCCGCCCCAGGCCGCCAATACCTTTGACCGCAGTGCTTACCCGGCAGCCCCCCGTGACTATGGGCGCTACCGCAGTTGGGCCTGGCTCGACGGGCATCTGCCGCCGGGCACCGCCTGGGCCGACTCGGCACAGATCGCCGAAGCGGTCAGCAATGCGCTGGATCAACGCGGCTTGCGCCCGTTGCACGATAATCGCCCGGCCGACCTGTTTGTCAGCGCCGACCTGCGCCTGGAAACCCGTTTGCGCCAGGTACAGGACGACTATTACGGCGGCGGTTATGGTGGCTACAACGGCTACGGCCCTGGATATGGCGGGTACGCCACCGTACCTGTCGTTCGTACCTATCAGGAGCAAGTCGTGGTGGTTCAGGTGGATATGTTTGACGCCAGGAGCGGCCAGCCGGTGTGGAGCTCCAGCGCTGAAACCGGCACCCGGGGCAGCGAAAGCGAGCGGGCCGATGCCATACGGGAGGCTGTGAAAAAGGCAATGTCGGCGTATCCTCCTAGTTAGCTTCTTGTAGATAAGAAGCATTCCGCAGGGTCATGCCTTCAACCGGAGATTCATCATGTTCCGCCGTTTTGTTTTACTGGCAGTGGCCGCGCTGCTCAGTGCCTGCGCCGCCAACCAGGTCAATCATGACTTCGACGCCAGCCGCGACTTTGCTGCCTATCGCAGCTGGACCTGGAAAGAACCTGCCCTGCAATACCGTCCCGACGATCCACGGATCAAGAGCGACCTGACCGAGCAGCGCATCCGTCAGGCGGTTGCCGATCAACTGGATCAGCGCGGTCTGCGCCCGGCCACTGCAGGCGCCAAGGGCGATTTGAATGTACAGACCTACCTGATTGTCGAAGAGCGGCAACAACAGGTGACCACCAATTACGGTGGCGGCTGGGGTAACCCGTGGTATGGCTACTACGGCGCCCCTATGTATAACGAAACCCGCAACGTCAGCTACAAAGTGGCGACCATCCAGATCGACCTGCTCGATGGCAAGGACGGCAAACTGGTATGGCGTGGCAGTGACGAACAGATACTCAGCCGCACGCCGAACCCGACGGATCGTCGCGATGCCATCTGGGAAACGGTCACGCGGATATTGGCCAACTACCCACCGCATGCATCCTAGAGTCAGCCAGTCTCTCAACCCCTGTGCCCTACAGGGGTTTTTATGCTTGGCTCTGGCGCACCTGGGGATCGAGCTGAACAAAGTCGAGGTGGGTGCCAACCTCAGTTGTCACTCGGGACGCCCATCCCTGGTGATTTGATCCGGCAGCACAATCGGCAGTTCTATGCAGAAACGCGCACCCTCGGTGGAGTTCCTGACGCTCAGCTTGCCGCCCATGTTCTCGACCATGCCATAGCTCACCGAGAGCCCCAGACCGGTGCCGAAGCCCACCGGTTTGGTGGTGAAGAACGGCTCGAAAATTCGCTCCAGCAAACGCGGGTCAATACCGCCGCCGTTGTCCTCGACCCACAGGCGTACCGAGTGTGTATCCCGCTCGGTGTACAGTGAAATCCACGGCTTGAACCCGGGCAGGGTTTCACGCTTGCCGAGCAACGCATCCCGAGCGTTGATCATCAGGTTGATCAGTACCTGTTCAAGTTGATCGACATAGCCGCGCACCTGCACTTCAAAACCGGTCTCGCTGATGCGCAGGTCGACGCCTTTGTCGCGTAGGTCCTCGGACAACAGAGACAGCGTGCCTTCGATAGCCTGTACCGGGTTGAACGGTTGCTGCTCGGTTTCCGAGCGGCGGCCGAACACCCGCATGTGGTCTACCACCCGCGCGGCGCGCTGCACTTGCGTGTCGATGCGCGTGAGCTTGTCGATCAGGTAATCGACCTGAACGTCGCCGTTGTTCAGGCGCTTGAGTACGTTGACGATGGCCATGCGCATCACGTTCAGCGGCTGGTTGATCTCATGGGCCAGGCCGGTGGCCATTTCGCCGAGGGTGGCCATTTTCGCGCTTTGTATGAGCTGCTGCTGCGCGCGCCGCACCTCGGTGTTGTCGCGCCCCACGGCCTGGACCTCGAGCAACCGGCCCTGCTCATCGAACACCCCACGATCGGACCAGACCCACCAGGCGTGTTCATGGCCGGGCAATTGCAGGTTGATCTCGGCGGTGCTGACCGGACACTCGGGGCTCAGTCGGTTCAGCCGCTGGATGAATGCAGTGCGCTGTTCCCCGGACATCCAGTCGCCCAGATTCACCCCCGGCAATTGCTCGGGTGCCAACTCCAGACAGGTGGCCAACGGGCGGTTGCCGAAGGTCAGGGTCAGATCCGGCTGGTAGCGGCAGATCATCGCCGGCGAGTCTTCCACCAACATCCGGTAGCGTTCTTCACTCTGTCTGACCTGTTCGGTGGCCAGGGTAGCTTCGGTGATGTCCAGCCACAGGCCCACGGCTTCCACCGGCAGGCCGAGGTCGTTGCGCAACAACTTCGCTTCATCCAGCAGCCAGTGATAATCGCCGTGACTGTCACGCAACCGATAGCGGGCACGCACCGAGCCTTCACGCAGCAACAGCCGCGTGCGCTCGAAATACTGCAGTCGGTCGTCGGGATGCACCCGTTCCACCAGCGCCCCGGGTGCGCAGTCGGCGAGGGTCCAGCCGAGCAGTGGCAACAGGCTGTCGCTGAAAAACACCGTATGCAACGCACCGTCGACATAGCGCTGTACGTAAATCACCGCCGGAGAGCTGGCGATCAGATTGTCGAGGCGTGCATGAGCGGCGGTGGCGCTCTGCTCCTGGTTCTTGATGTCGCTGATGTCGAGCATGAACCCCACCAGGCGACGGTTTTTTCCCGCGCCCAGAGCCTGGCCTTGCAGGCGGTACCAGGCGGGTTGGGGCGCACCGTAGGGGCGATACAGGCGCACGCACAACAGCAGGGGAGTGCCTGTCTCCTGCAAGTCTTGCAGGCAGATGCGCAGCTCTTCGCGGTCGGCGGGATACACCTGATCAAGCCAGTCCTGTATGGATAAACGCGACATTCCAAGGTTCAGGATAGTGGCCAGCGGAGGTGCCAACTGGACCTCGTCGCTGTCGCTGAAAACTTCCCACCAGCCTGTTCCCAGCAAGGCTTGCAGCGATTCCAGGCGTTCCAGTTGCAGGTGATGCCGGTACTCGCGCAGGCGCCCGAGCAAGGGACTTGCGAGCGCGGTGGTGATTTGTAGCCAGTCGCGTTCCGTGACATCGGGGGCGCGTTTTTGCGCCGTGAAGAAACCGCACAGCAACCAGGCGACCACCCCTTGCGCATCATGATAGGGCACGGCGAAGCCATCGGTATTGCCGAACGTGCCTTGCAGGCGCGGGTGTTCGCGCGGGGTCAGGTGCTGCGGTTCCGAGCCGCTCAAACTGTCCAGCCCCGTGCCCAGGCGTTGACCGTTTTGCCACAGTTGCGGTGCATCCAGGGCCGCGTAGTGCCGGTGAATCTGCCAACCATGTTCCTGCTCATCGAGCAAAGCGAGAGCAATGCAAGGGATCTGAAAACGCTGGGCCAGGCTTTGCAGTTGCTCGGTCAGCACCTCGGGCAGGCGCGTCAGGCTGCACAGGCGCAACTGTTCGGCGATTTGCTGTGCCAGCACCTGGCATTGTTCGCGGTTGCGCGATTGCAGGCGCTCAAGCAGCAGGTCGCCGATGTCCAGCATCTGCAACAACCAGGCATCGGCCAAGGGCTGTACCCAGCCGCGCAAATGCAGCGGGGGGCCGTTGAGGCTGTAGAAGTCCAGGTCCAGGGTTTGCCCCTGCCAGTCCGCTGGCGAGCCTTCGATGACAAGGCTGCTGTGGGGCAACAGGAAGTCGAACAGATGCGGTGCCTGCTCGCTGGGAGGGTGCTGGGCCAGCAAGTGCCGCAGCGGACCGCTCAGTTGAACGACACGCCCCTCGGCATTGAGCTGTATCTGCAATCCGAAACTGTTCACCCGCGGTGCCTCTTGCGGCTCCGGCGGGGGCGGCGGATGGCGATGGAGCAGGCGCCCGAAGAGTTTGTCCCCGGCACTCAAAATTGCAGTCTCGCACTGGTCGTGAGGGTCGCCGGCCGATTCGGTACCTGTCCGATGCCCGGCAGGTTCAGATGAATGGCGGCGGTCAGCAATCCCAGGGCGAACTCATTCGCGGCGGCACTTTTTTGTTTGTGGGGGAGGCTGGCTTTCATGAGTGCGTCTACCTTGACCATCACTGAGTAATGTCAGCATAGAATCATTCCGCCAAAATGGAGGTTTGGGTTGTGTACATATCCATTGCTGCGGTAACGGCGGCTGGCGGTTTCGCCCTTACGGCGAGTCCCTTTTGGCAAACGCCCGGAGTGCCGGCCCAGCCAAAAGGAACCAAAAGGTCTCGCCCCTTACGTACGGCCCCTCGCTTAGGCTCGGGGTTCCTTCGCTGCGGTATTCATCCGGGGGCATTGCCCTCCGGTCGGCTTCGCTTCGACCTACATGCAATGAGTTCGACTGCGTCGAACGGCGCTGCGCGCCAATCCCCGGA
>LNAP01002016.1_pt1 | contig 20767 bp, 16 predicted proteins | sample 602601 | NCBI WGS metagenome assembly LNAP01 (sample SAMN02440304, study PRJNA202911) | soil metagenome | biome: Subtropical and temperate rainforests or woodlands; isolation source: soil samples (1 kg each in a 20% v/v slurry with milli Q water) were... ...
CCTGGAACTGGCGACGACAGCAGGATCAACGCGCCGCTGCCTGACCGACGCTCGCCCTGCGTCAAATCCTCTGTCAGTGGTCTTCACCGGACGCGTACGTCGCTGCAACGTTTGGAGAATAACAATGCGTGGACCACCAACCATTCTCGCGGTAGCGACTTTCATCGCTTTTGCTTCCGCTGCGTTAACGGCAGGAGGTCAGGAACTCACGGGTCCTAGCGAGTGGTTGGACAAGTTGGATCGCGACCACGATAACCTCGTTTCAAAATCGGGACATGCCCATGCCCGCGGCAAAATTGAAGTTATCGACTCGGGACCAGGTACGATTACCCTCCTGGCCGAGGAGATGGAAAGCCCCGATAAGAGCATTTGGATGCCAACGATGCGAATGGTGTTCCACGTTACGAACCGCCGTATACTGGAAGGGCTTCAGCCGGGAGACGCCGTAGAATTCGAGGCGGCAAGGCTACGAGGCGCCGTCATGATTACCAACATTCGCAAAACGCGTTAACATGCGGTATCGGTCGCTCCAGATTGAACAGGATTCTGAAGCGGGTACCGACAGATTATGCACGGTGCCCGGCAATATAGACTTGTTGGACGCGCGGCTTTTGATCAGGGCATGACTCCGTTGCGTGGCGGGGCGCTGCCTTTTACACGTAGTCCGAGCGCGAGCCACATATCTACCCAGCGTCGATAACGCCGACCGAGTGACTGGCTGCAACATTTGAGATGTTACGATAGGAGCTGAGCACGCGGTAACTACGCCATCGCCCGCTATTCGACCTAGAGCTGGACACCCCAAGACCAATAACGCATATTTTCAGGCTCTTGTAGTGAGTTGTACCTACGTACCCTCTGATTCGCCGCTAAGCAATACAGATCAAGGCCTTGTGGCGGAAGGTCATCAAATCCGTCCTCGGCAATAAACCGCCGCATCCGCTCCTGATAGGCTGTCAAGCGAGGTACCGCCAAGACCGAGGATGTGGGTGGCGAAAAGGTCATTTCGCCGACATAAGTGCGCAATCTCAATACTTGTTACCCTAACACAACACGAACACAGTGGGTGCGCCCATCGTCGACCAATGGAATTTGCCCGATGCCTCTCGTGTTGCTCTCTTGGGCCTTTCCGTCGAGTTCCAAAAGAATTACACCACCATATACGCTGGCTGGATTCTCCACGGTGATCTCGTAAAGTGTGACCGTGTCCTGTTTGCCGCGATGGCGATACACAATGTCGTAGCGTGGCCAGGTTTTCGGAATGCATGGCCTCAGCACCAGATGATCGCCATGCAACTGGAAGCCCAGGATGGCCTCCAGTCCTGCGCGATACAGCCAGGCGGCCGAGCCGGTGTACCAAGTCCAACCACCGCGCCCAATGTACGGTGCCACTGAATAGACGTCGGCACAGGCCACGTAAGGCTCGACCTGGTAACCCGCCATCGCTTCCGCGGTGCCGCTGTGGCGGATGGGATTGAGGATGTCGAATAGTTCGCCTGCGCGATCGCCTTGCCCGAGCATCGCGTAAGCGAAAATCGACCAGGTTGCGCCATGCGTGTATTGTCCGCCGTTTTCACGAATGCCGGGCGGATAACCCTTAATGTAGCCGGGGTTCAACGATGTGCGATCGAATGGCGGCGTAAAGAGCAGTGCAATCCTGTCATCGTGACGAATGAGGTGTTTCTCCACCGCTGCCATGGCCCGCACGGCATGGTCAGGATCGGCAGCGCCAGAGATCACGCTCCACGACTGCGCAATGGCGTCGATCCTGCATTCCTCACTCTCATGCGAACCGAGGGGTGTGCCGTCGTCGTAATAGCCGCGCCGATACCACTCCCCATCCCAGCCCGCCGCGCTTTCGAGCACGGTACTCAACGCCAGGGCGTACTTGCGCCAAGAGGCAGCGCGCTCATTCTCGCCTCGAGCGTCGGCAAATGGCGCAAAGGAATCGATCGTGGCCAACAGGAACCAAGCCAGCCAGACACTTTCACCGCGGCCCTTCGCGCCCACGTTGTTCATGCCGTCATTCCAATCGCCGGTACCGATCAACGGCAGACCATGAACGCCCCGCGTCAGACTGGAATCGATTGCGCGCGCGGCGTGTTCGTACAGACTGCCCTGCTCACTGGAAGTACCAGGTTGGAAAAACGCATCGGTATCGCCCTTCTTGATCGCCGCACCATCGACAAAGGGCACGGTTTCGTCCAGCACAGCGGCATCGGCAGTAGTCGCGATGTAGTGGGCGGCGACATAAGCCAACCAGATTCGGTCGTCGCTGATCCGCGTACGAATGCCTTGCCCCAATGATGGTAACCACCAGTGTTGCACATCGCCCTGAACGAATTGTCGGGCAGCCGCCCGTAGCAAATGCTCGCGCGCGATATCGGGACGTGCGATGCACAGCGCCATCACATCCTGCAGCTGATCGCGGAAGCCATAGGCACCGCTGGCCTGGTAATAAGCCGCGCGCGCCCATACCCGACAGGCGAGCACCTGATACAACAGCCAATCGTTGAGAAGGATGTCCATCGCGCGATCTGGCGTCCGCACATGTACCGTATCCAGCACCGCGTCCCATTGCGCGCACACGTCATGCAATACAGCGTCGAGATCGGCCGTGCGGTACTTCTCTATCAGCGCCTGCGCCTCTGCGTGAGAAGCGGCATCGCCAAGCATAAACACGATTTCGATCTGTTGGTCGGGCGCCAATTCTATGGATGTCTGCAACGCACCACAGGGATTCAGCCCGGCACCAACATTTCCTGACAACGGTATGCTGCCGGCCAAGGCAGCCGGACGGTCCACGGCGCCATGATGGCCGAGAAACTCCAAGCGGTCACCGGTGCATGAACGTTGCTGCCCACCAAGGTCGATAAAGGCCACTCTCGTGCCGAACTCGGCGCGCCACGCGTTGCATGCGAACAGTGCCCCGGTTGCGGCGTCGCGCGAGGTCACCACGAACGGCGCGGGCGCCGTGCCATTCGCGCCGAGCGCCCATTCGACATAGCCGGTGATCGACAAGCGTCGCGTGCGCGAGGAACGGTTGTGCAGAAATAGTCGCGAGAGCTTGACTGGATCAGTCGGCGGCACGAATTGCAGCAACGTCACGTCAATGCCATGCGCATCGTGCGTGAAGCGGCTGTAACCCTTCCCGTGCTGCGCTACGCAAGTCGCCATCGGCACCCGGATCGGCAGCGCCGTGGCACTCCACAGTTCACCGCTGTCCTCGTCACGCAAGTACAACACTTCATGGGGGGTGTCGCTGACCGGATCATTTGGCCAAGGCGTCAGTGGGTTCTGCTGGCTGTTGAGCGACCACGTATAACCGCCGCCCTCGGCCGATACCAGAAAGCCAAAGAAAGGGTTGGCGATCACGTTGACCCATGGAGCCGGCGTGTAGCGATCACCGTTGAGCGTGATGGCATAAGTGCGGCCCGACTCGCTGAAACCACCCGTGCCGTTGTCGAACTCGCGTGCCGTAGGGGTGAACGGCGCCGATGCTGTATCGTTGGCTTCCGCTTGCGGCGTGTGTGAAGGATCCCTGGCTGTAGCGGTCGACATTGCAGAATTGCCGACGCCAATTCCCGGGAGAGGATCAGGCAGACCAGCCGAGGCATCCAGCACGATGCGGGCGGCAGTGCTTAGCCCGGCACGCACCGCTTCGGAGATGGCGCTATCGCGGAGTGCAAACAACGCGGCAGGAACAGCATCGCGGTCGGCCCGCAACTGTGTGTTCTGCACCTTTATAAGTTCGTTCAGAATCGTAGCCAGACGGTCGTCGTCGCCAGCGACGGTATTGAGCAGTACGACATCAACACCTAGCCGCTTTGATTGCCAGTAACGCTGCGCCGGCAGCAACTCTTGCATACATGCCAGATCAGATTCATTTGCGATGCGCAGAAGCACGATGGGACGGTCGCCGGAAATGCCACTGCCCCACAGCACGGGCGCCCCACCGCTGCCGCGCTGCCGTATCTCGGCAGGTGCACGCATATTGCTGTCGGAATACAGCAGCGCACCGGCAAGATATCCAAACCGCGTGGCCTGCGCGGCATCGATACCTAGGCGGACCTGGTCAGCAATGGCACGAGCCCGCGATCCCGCAACTACCTGTTCGCAGGTGTCATTTGTGTGCAATGACTGAACCAGTGCAAGCGCAGCACCGCGCGAGTCGGCCAGTGCAGTCCAGAACGCCACCCGCACACTAGCACCAGGCGCGACGCACACCTGCCGGCGTAGACTGAAAATCGGATCGAGCACGCTTCCGCTCGTATTCGAAAGTGCTTTACCGACCTGCATGGCTTGCGCATGTCGCAACGTGCGGCCACGCCCGAGGAAGCGCATACGGTCGGTTTCAAACTCTTGGGTGTCCACATCATGTGCGTCAACTACGGCAACATGCGCGGCCCATACCTCGGCTTCGCCTAGTGTACGCCGTCGGCGCGTCGCAAGCAAAATGCTGCCCTGCTCCACCCATTCCGTCTGAACGAACATCTTAGAGAATGCTGGATGGGCTGCATCAGCTCCCGCGGGCCCGAGTACCAGTTCCGCATACGAGGTCACGGTGATGTCGCGTGGCTTATCACCGTGATTGGTGATCGTCAGGCAGCGCAATTCGACATCGCGGTCGCCGGCGACCACCACGTCCAGCATGGTAGTCAGCGAACCGAAGCGACGCGTGATGGCAACATGACCATCGGACAGGTTGGCGGCATATGCGTCTGCCTCGACACCGCAAGGCTGCAGTCCTGCTGACCAAACGGCACCACTATCCTCATCGCGCAGCAACAGATAGCTGCCCCAGTGATCACCCACGGGATCTTCACGCCAGCGGGTGATGGCAAATTCACGCCAGCTGCTGTAGCCCGAGCCGGCGACATTCAACATTACGGTGAAGCGACCGTTCGACAGCAATTGCACTCTTGGCGATGCGTTGGTGGGTGTAGGAGGGCAAGATGGCATGGGCTGCGTAGCTCCTGGGTGCAACACCAATCTTGTCTGTTGAGCGAAGCGGATACGCGAGCATGCAACCGCGCCGATGTCTGGAAGCACTCATGTGACGTCTTCTCGCAAAGCTCGACCGCGTCGGACGCGCTACGTACTGCGCTTGCCGTCAGGATGACGTCGACCTTGGCGAAAGCCATAGCGCCTTCCATTCTCTACTGAAATCGACAACACCGCATACGCAATCTTGTCAAGATACGCGATCGGCAGCATCGCCACGCTCGGCCTCGCGCCGTCGCCACGGCAAACACCCATCGATCTCTACTCCAAGCGCAAAGCTTAACAGCGTGCGAACTACAATGATTAATCCCAGCACACTAAGACTCTGAACGGTCGGGGTTACTGCAACGGTCTCAATAATGTCGGCTGCCACCAGAAACTCCAAGCCGAGCAGAATTCCACGGCCGAGGTTGGCCCTGTATTGACGAAGGGCTTCTTGCCAGCCGCTCATAAATCCATGGCGCGCGAAAGAGGTCGTGGCGATAAGCGCTCCCGCTACAATGGCGCTTACGCCAACCACTTGGACAGTTGTGGAAAGCCAATGCAACACGTGAATAATCGACACGCGCATTTCCTCCGTAGCGAATTCCGGTGTTGTCATTGTCGCTCCGACGTTGGCAACGTTTGTTTGGATCGCTGCCGATTTGTCCGACGTATAGCTTTCTCAGGAGCGGTCCAGCAGCTGACGCAGAATCTCGCCTGCGGTTTCAACCGGCTGGCCGTCAACATCTACGATGATCGGGTGTTCCTCGGCCGTGGGCTCTTGCAGCGATGCAAACTGGCTGTCGAGCAGGGCGGCCGGCATAAAATGTTCGCGTCGAGCGGCAATACGCCGCCGGATAAGGTCGGGTGATCCTCGAAGGTAAACCAGCGTCACCTCCGGGCGAGCACGGATGATAATGTCCCGGTATGATCGCTTTAACGCCGAGCACGTCAGAACGCCAGACTCACCCCGCGTACACCAACGATCGATTTCCCCCGCGATACTATGAAGCCAGGGCATCCGGTCCACATCCGTCAACGCCGTACCGCCATGCATCTTCTCAATATTCTCGCTCGGATGCAGGTCGTCGCCCTCCGCGAATCGGCAATTCAACGCGACCGCGAGCAAGATCGAGATCGTAGTCTTGCCAGATCCGGAAACGCCCATAACAATGATGATCTTGGTGGTAGTGCGCGCTCGCGCTCCGGACTCGAAGCGTTGAGGCGGTTTAAGACTTTCCATTGTGCGTTCCTCCCTCACGCGCGCCGGCGCCAGCGGAATGCGATACGGTCATATTACTGCCGCGTCGACCTTGGGGAGACCGACCGCAGAACAGGCTTTCCGCACCGCTTCAGAGCAGCCCTCGTTTTCGTTGCCGCTGGTCATCACGCTCGCCTGTGCCTTCACTATTTGTATTTGCTTCACATTCGACAAAGTCCCGCTACTTGAGCGCTGCATCTATAGCGCGAGCCAACCCTGCCAGCCCCGCGTCGACATCCTGGAGGTGGACGCGGAGCGCGCGCCGACCACGTTCCGCCAGCACCTCGAAATCGCCGCGCGCCTGCGCTGCCTTGACTACGCCGAAGCTGTAGGAATGGCCAGGCACGTAGATATCAACTGGATCGTCACAGCTGATCTGCAGGAACACTCCAGAATTCGGGCCGCCCTTATACGCTTGCCCGGTCGAATGCTGGAAGCGCGGCCCGTAGCCAAGGCAGGTTGCTATTTGGGTTTTGTCGCGGATGCATGTGCGCATCGCCGTCAATGCCCGCGTATGCGGCTCGTTGCGCTGGATATAGGCTAGCAGCGCCACGTAGTCGCCGGCGGCCACGCGGCCGAAATGGCTCTTCAGATAGCCGGATAGGGTGTTGTGCTGACCGAGCTCGGCGGCATTGCGTGGGTCGGCGTAAAGGGCCAGGCCGTTTTCGCGGAACACCGGCTCCTCTTTTGGCAGACTATGAGACTTCTCGTATTCCTCGGTCAGCGCGCTTGTCTTCTTTTTGCTCGCCTCGACATCCGGCTGGTCGAACGGATTTATGCCGATGATCGCGCCGGCCACGGCGGTAGCGATCTCCCAGCGAAAGAATTCTTGGCCGATGTGCCAGATATCCTTCACAGTGATCCGCGCCACAGGATGACCTGCCCGCTCCAGCGCCTCCACCGCCTGACGCTGCGACGGATCGATCTGCCCGTTCAGCTCCAGGTAGGCGAAGAACCGGTCGCTGCCGTAGCGCTCGGGCGTGGTAAGTGGCTCCCCGTCCAGCGGAATCAGTCCGTGGCCGTGCTTACCCGTGCTCTCCGCCAGAAGCTGCTCCAACCAGGCACCGAGAGCGGCGATCGCCGGCGAGGCAATGATCGTCACCTTGTCGCGGCCGAAGCGCGTTGCCGCAACCCCCATGGCGACGCCGAGCTGTACGCCCGGATTCTCCGCCGGCGGCACATCGGGGCCGCAGGCTCGTTCCATTGGCTGCGCCGTCTCGAGGAAACGTTTGATGTCGATTCCAATCGCCGCAGCCGGCACCAGACCGAACTTCGACAGCACTGAGTAACGGCCGCCGATCGAGGGTAGGCCGTAAAAAATATTGGCAAAGCGCAGATGTTCGGCGCGTCGCTCCAACGAAGAACCAGGATCGGTGACCGCGACGAAATGTTCGCCGGCGTTTTCCACTCCCCGCACCACGCCGACACGATCAAGGAAATATTCCATAAAAATGTTTGGTTCCAGCGTGCCGCCGGACTTAGACGAGACGATGAACAGTGTCTTGCCGAGATCGACCGCCCGTTCGATGGTATTGATCTGTGCGGGATCGGTGCTGTCCAGCATGTGGAAATGCGGCCAGCCGGCCTGAGCACCGAAAGTCTCGCCCAGCACTTCCGGACCCAGGCTCGACCCTCCCATCCCGAGCAGGACAACATCGGTGAAGCCACGCAGTTTCGTCTGCTTCGCGAAGTCTTGCAGACGGTCAATATCTCCCAGCTCGCCGTCGACGACCCGAAGCCAGCCCAGCCACTGGTTCTCGTCTGAACTGCTCCACAGCGTCTTGTCCCCCGCCCAAAGTCGCCGGATGCGGCCGTCCTTGCGCCAGGCCTCCATTTCCGCTTCAACCGCTGCCTTCAATTCTGGCGAGCCCGGCCTGATCTCCGAACCGGCAGCCTCGCCATCGAGTAGTCTGCGACGGCGTTGCGCGACAACGCCCAGCAGTTTGTCGAAGGAGTCCGCGAACAGCTGCACCCCTTCTTTGACCAGATCGTCGGTGACCTGCTCGAGCGAGATACCTCGCTGCTCCAGCGCAGCAAGTGTCGCGCGGGCACCCTCCATGTCCTGCTCCACGGCATCGGCCTTCACCTCACCATGAGCGCGAAAGGCATCCATCGTCGCCGGCGGAATGGTATCCACGGTGTCGCGACCAATAAGAGCCTCGACATACATCGTGTCCTTGTAGGCGGGGTTCTTGGTGCTGGTCGAGGCCCACAGCAGACGCTGCGTATTGGCCCCCGCTGCCGCGAGCTTCTGCCAGCGCGTGCCAGAAAAGAGTGCCTTGTAGCGGGCGTAAGCCATTTTTGCATTGGCGATGGCCACCTTGCCGCGCAGCCGATCGACAACGCCCCTATCGCCAATTTTGTCGAGCCGTTTGTCGACCGCAGCGTCGATGCGACTGACAAAGATGCTGGCAACGCTAGCGCTCCTGGAAACGTCGGTACCGGCGCGCGCCAAGTCCTCGAGCCCCGCGAGATAGGCTTCGACCACCTGCTCATAGACGGCGACGGAAAAAAGCAACGTGATGTTGATATTCAGTCCGCGACCGATCAGCTGGCGGATTGCAGGAACGCCGGCCGGAGTCGCCGGCACCTTTACCATCAGATTGGGACGATCCACGGCGGCCCACAGCCGCAACGCCTCGGCCACGGTGGCTTCGGTATCGTTGGCCAGGTAAGGCGAACATTCCAGACTGATATAGCCGTCCCGGCCCTGCGTCTTGTCGAATACCGGTTGCAGCGCGTCGGCCGCCGCCTGGATATCGGCGATGGCCAGATGCTCATAGATTTCGTTGACACCGTGGTCGGCCGAGTCCTGGAATTTCTTTAGCGCGACGGTGTATTCATCGCTCTCGCCGATTGCCTTCTCGAAAATAGAAGGGTTCGAAGTGATGCCCTTCAAACCGTCACGCTCGATCATCGTGCGCAGCTCGCCACTGCTTATTAAGCTGCGCTTTAGGTAGTCCAGCCAAGGTGCCTGGCCGCACGAGTCGAGCTGTTTTAGAGGATTCATGACGTTTGCTTCCTCCACTTCGCAATCTGTTCCTTGGCCGCGGCGACCACCCTCTCCGGCGTGAAGCCGAATTTCTTGAACAGATCTTTCGCGGGTGCGGAAGCACCAAAGCTGTTCATCGCGATTGTCGCGCCGTCACTGCCCACATAGCGATCCCAACCGATGGGCGATGCAGCTTCGACCGATACGCGCGCCTTGACGTCAGGCGGGAGTACGCGGTCTCGATAGGCGAGGTCTTGCTGCTCGAATAATTCCCAGGAAGGCATGCTGACAGCGCGCGCCGCTACTCCGTCGCGTTTGAGCGCTTCATAGGCTTCGACACAAAGAGAAATCTCGCTGCCTGTGCCTATCAGAATCACCTCGGGTTTGCCTGGCTTCGCGTCGGCCAGGACATAGGCGCCGCGTGCGACGCCGGCCGCCGCCGCATATCGCGTGCGGTCGAGGGTGGGCAGTGCCTGGCGGGTGAGCACGAGGCAGACCGGTTGGTGCCGGAACCCGACGATAACGCGCCAGGCTTCGACGACCTCGTTGGCATCGCCGGGTCGCAAGGTGACGAGACCGGGAATGCTGCGCAGACCGCAGAGCTGTTCGACGGCCTGGTGGGTCGGGCCATCTTCGCCGAGCCCGATTGAATCATGGGTGAAAACGTGGATGACCGGCAGCGCCATCAGAGCGGCCAGCCGGATTGGGGGTTTCATATAGTCGGAAAAGATCAGGAAGCTGGAGCCGGAGGCCCGGATCCCGCACAGGACGAGACCATTTACGATCGCTCCCATGGCGTGCTCGCGTATGCCAAAGTGCATGTTGCGTCCAGCCGGACTGTCGGCTTCAAGGTCCCCCGCCCCGTCGAAAGTGAGCAGCGTTTTTGTCGAGGGCGCCAGATCGGCCGAACCGCCGACGTACCAGGGATAGCGACGTGCGATGGCGTTGATCACCTCGCCGGACGCGTCGCGGCTCGCCAGGCCTTTCGGGTCGGCAGCGAAGCTGGGCAAGTCGACATCCCAACCGTCGGGAGCCAGACCATTCTGCATCCGCTGGAACTCTTCGGCGAGTTTAGGATATTTGGTGCGGTATGCATCCAGCCCCTTCATCCAGCCGTGTCGAGTCTTTCGGCCGCGCTGGCTGATGCCGCTGGTGAAGTGCTCGTAGATGCCCTTGGGCACGAGAAATTCAGAGTCTTCCGGCCAGCCGTAGCTGCGTTTGGTGAGGCGAACCTCCTCGACACCCAGCGGCTCACCGTGGGCTGCGCTGGTATCCTGCTTGTGCGGCGCGCCAAAGCCGATGTGGCTGTCGACGACGATGAGGGTCGGAACATCTTTCCTGGATCGGAAGGCTTCGAAGGCCTGCCCGAGCCGTTCCATGTCGTTGGCGTCGCTTACGTGGTCGACCTTCCAGCCGTACGCCACGAAGCGCGCCGCCACGTTCTCGCTGAATGCCAGATCCGTGTGGCCTTCGATCGTGATGCGGTTGTTGTCGTATATCCAGCACAGGTTCTCGAGCTTCAGGTGACCGGCGACCGAAGCGGCCTCGCTTGAAACACCTTCCATCATGTCGCCATCGCCGCACATCGCGTAAACGTCATAGTCAAACGCAGCAAAGTCGGGGCGATTAAAGTACTTTGCCAACCAGCGTGAGGCCATCGCCATGCCAACGCTGTTGCCGCAGCCCTGCCCCAGTGGCCCCGTGGTGGTTTCAACTCCGACGGTCAAACCAAATTCGGGATGCCCCGGGCATTTGCTGTCGAGCTGACGAAAGCGCTTGATATCGTCGAGGCTCACAGCTGGAACGCCGTCCTTCCTCACGCCCGCAAGATGCAGAAGCGCATAGAGCAGCATCGACGCGTGCCCGTTCGACAGCACGAAACGGTCGCGATTGGGCCAAGACGGATCTTCAGGATCAAAGCGCAGAAACTGATGCCACAAGGTGTACGCAACCGGCGCCAGGGCCATTGGCGTCCCGGGATGGCCGGAATTGGCCTTCTGCACGGCGTCCATGGCCAAGGTGCGAATCGTGTTGACGCACAGCTCGTCCATGGCGTGACCGGTGGGCGATGCCTGAATGGCTTTGACGGTGCTGGACATCTCAACCTCGAATTTTAATACTCGTGCGGTTCGCGGGCCGCGGCGGTATCGGCAAGTCGACCGAAATCTGCCGATACGGTCGAGGGAGCTACAATGATCAGCCGTTGTGTCGCGGCGCCGCCTCGGTCTGCGTCATGAGAGTGGTCGAATTTTCCCGTTCGGCGGAGAAAGTTCGATCGCCACCGATAATGAACCGGTCGATCGCCTTGGCAAAACCGTCCTGGCTATTGCTATCCGTGACAAAGTCGGCCGCGGCTTTAACGCCGGGCGAGCCGTTGCCCATGGCTATGCTAAGGCCACCTTGTTGAAACATAGCGACATCGTTTCCACCGTCGCCGATTACGGCGATTTCCGCCGACGGGATTGCCAGAAGTTTCGAGAGTGCCAGCAATGCCGCGCCCTTGTTGGCTTGCGGACTGGTTATGTCGAGATAGTAAAGCTGCGAGCGGGCCACAGTGGCCTCACCCCCAAGACTCGTGCGAGCATCGGCCTCGCAGCGCTCGAGCAGAGTGGCGTCCGCACTTACCCCGACGATCTTGCCCACCTCCTCAAACGCGGGGCCGAATTCCTCGACGGCGATAGGCGGGAACCCGACAGTTCGTATTTCGCGATTGACGTAGGCTCCGGCCGGATCATGTAAATACCAATTCTGCCCACTGAAAACCCAAACTGCCACGCCTTGGGAGCTGATGACGTCTACGGCACGCCGAGCAACATCGGGAGGAAGGAGATTCTTCTGGATCACCGACAAGTCGGGGCTAACGAGAAGGCCCCCATTGAAGCAGCCACTCGGTGTCGTGATTCCTAGAAGTTTGATCAGGCTGGCTATGCCGCGTGGCGGTCGGCTGCTGATGATCGAGAAAGTGATACCAGCCTGGCGGAGTGCCGCCACGGCGGAACGGCTTCGCTCGGTCACAATCTTCTCCTTAGTGACCAAGGTGCCATCGATATCAGAGAGCACAGCGGATATTTTAGACGCGGGCTGACGACGAACAGTCACGCGTTGCTCGATCTTGATTCAAAAGTCCATGCTCGTTTCACGCCTCTTCTCCGTCACGTTGACTGTCTGTCACGCCACAACGAGGGTCATGGCCCTGGCGTCAGATCAGGCCCTTAATAGGGACGAGAGAGACTCGGTCACGGTGACCGCTGCCGAGCAAAATACCGCTGCCGTGACCTGATCCCTCGGATTTAGCGTACCGGAAGAGCGACCTCCAACTCGGCACTCGATAGTAGTCACCGGCGAAAGATCAACGGAAGACTCGGAAACTACTCAGATCCGCCCCAGGAGGCCGTAGAGCTCGTCGACGCTGGTGCGCTCTCACTGTTGAATTGACCATTGTCGTAGCGGTCGTAAGTAGTTTCCGGCCCTCTCTCAACGAACTTCAACAGTCTAAAGTATCTCCACATCTGGCGGTTCGACTGGAGAAATCATGATCGCAGAGCGAAGGTCAGTAGAACTCATTTCCGCCGCCCCAATTTGTCCTGTGCGGGTGGTGAGCAATCCCCGTAACACTTCGAAGGGTTTTCAGGTCAATAAGACTGCGCCCAGAGCGCGTCAGGCACTGGTAGCGCACGGGAATACATTGCAAACCGTCGATGATGGTAACTGAGCCCGACCATGGTCGAGACAATCATCGTCAAAGACGAGGCTCTACTCGACCAGCTGCAGTGCGCAGCATTCAACTACTTTCTGCGGACAGTGAATCCAGACAACGGGTTGGTCGCCGATACTACGAGAGAGAATTCTCCGGTCAGCATTGCTGTGGTGGGCTTCGCGCTGTCGTCCTATCCGGTAGCGGTGGAGCGCGGCTGGATGGCACGTTCCGACGCAATCAGCCGCAGTCTTACCGCGCTGCGCTTCTTCCGTGATAGCGACCAGAGTGGCAGTCCTGAGGCCACTGGCTTTAAGGGTTTCTACTATCACTTTCTCGATCTGCACACGGGCGCCCGCGTCTGGCGCTCAGAGTTGTCGATGATCGACACAGCGCTGCTGATCGCCGGCGCTCTGACCGCCAGCACGTACTTCACCGCGAATACTCCTGACGAAATCGAGCTACGCCGAGTTGTCGAGGAACTGTACCGTCGCATCGACTGGAGTTGGGCACAGCAGGGCTGCGAGCCTATCCGGCAGGGCTGGAAGCCAGAGTGTGGATTCCTGCACTACGGCTGGGACGGCTACAGCGAGGCCATTTTGCTATACGCGTTGGCGCTTGGATCACCTACCCATCCACTCGAATGCGATTGCTTCGAGGCTTGGACCGTGACCTACCAATGGGAAAATCTTTACGGTTACGATTTTCTCTATGCGGGGCCACTATTCGTGCATCAGTTCTCGCATGCCTGGATCGATTTTCGCGGTATCCAGGATAGCTTCATGCGCGAGAAGCAATGCGACTACTTCGAGAACAGCCGGCGAGCAACGCTCGTTCAACTCGAGTATGCCCGACGCAATCCTCACGAATTCTCCGGTTACGACGAAAAGTGCTGGGGCCTTACGGCGTGCGATGGTCCTGGCGACTCTATGCCGGACATGGCTAACACGCGGCAGCGCATGTTTGGTTATGCCGCCCGGGGCGTGCCGTATGGACCAGATGACGGTACCTTGGCCGGCTGGGCGGCACTGGCCTCGCTGCCTTTCGCGCCTGATGTTGTTATGGATGTCGCGCGCAACATGCAGGAGCGGTATCCCGAGATGCGGCCGTCGCTGAAATACGCGAGCAGTTTCAATCCGTCCCGGGCAAGTGTCGAGGGACGCGCGTGGGTCTCACCGGGCCACTTCGGGCTCGACCAGGGCATCGTGCTGTTGATGATCGAAAATCATCGGACTGAGCTGATCTGGCGACTGATGAAGGCATGCCCCTACGTCGGCGCCGGCTTGCGGCGCGCGGGCTTCCGTGGCGGCTGGCTGTAGTGACCCCTCTTTTTTGGATAAAACGCAATGCAGCGGCGCAATGAGGCAGCCTTAGCAATTTCCGAGACCGCTTACGAGCGCGAACGATTGCAAAACGTTCATCCGTCCGATTGGTACAATCCCCACCCAGCGGCCCGCTACAATCTCGTGGTGATCGGAGCCGGGCCAGCGGGTCTGGTTGCTGCGCAAGGAGCCGCGGAACTAGGCGCCAAAGTAGCGCTAATCGAACGCGATCTACTTGGTGGAGCCAGTCTCAATGTCGGAAGCGTGCCGTCAAAGGCCTTGATTCGCACATCACGCCTTTATGCGGAAATGCGCCAAGCTAACCTATACGGTGCGAGGATTCCGATCGACATCGGTGTCGATTTTCCGAGCGTAATGCAGCGAATGCGCCGTATTCGGACCCGGATCAGTCGGGTCGATTCGATCCGGCAATTGAGCGCAGCCGGAGTAGACGTTTTCTTCGGCGAGGCACGCTTTGCCGGAACAGATGAAGTAGCAGTGGCCGACGTGACGCTCCGCTTCAAGAAAGCATTGATCGCAACTGGCTCCCGCGCAACCACGCACTCGATCCCCGGCTTCGATGAGGGAGGCTGTCTGACCAATGAGACCATCTTCGACTTGGCCGATCTACCGAAGCGCCTGCTGGTCATTGGCGGCGGCCCGGAAGGCTGCGAACTGGCGCAGGCCTTCTGCCGGTTTGGCGCAAAGACGATCATCGTGCAAGACGAGCCCATGTTCCTTCCCAAGGAGGAGCGCGATGCCGCGCAAATCCTGTCCGACGCATTGGCGCGCGACGGAATCGAAGTGCGACTGAACACGACGGCCGTGAATGTGCGCTCGGAAGGTGGTCAGAAACTCGTCGATCTCGTTAGCGATGACTATAAGAGCACGGTTGCTGTCGATGCCATTCTTAGCGCCACCGGCAGGACGCCCAATGTCGAGCGCATGGGCCTGGAGATGGCGAACGTCGTCTACGACAAGGCGCTAGGCGTCCAAACTGACGACTTCTTGCAGACCAGCAACCCCTGCATCTATGCCGCCGGCGACGTCTGTCTAGAGGACAAATACACCCATACTGCCGATGCGTCTGCACGCATTGCGGTCCGCAACGCGTTGTTCTTTGGTCGCCGACGACTAAGCACTCTTACGATTCCCTGGTGTACCTACACCGATCCGGAAATCGCTCATGTCGGCCTCTACGCGCGGGAGGCGCTCAAGCGGGGCATTTCTTTGAAGACATTTACCGTGCCGATGCACGATGTCGATCGGGCGATTGCTGATAGTGAACAAGAAGGTTTCGCCAAGATTCACATCAAAGAGGGCAGTGATCGGATCCTCGGCGCTACGATCGTTGCCCGGCATGGTGGTGAGATGATCAACGAGATCACCTTGGCAATGGTGGCCGGTGTGGGACTACGGGCCCTCGCCAACGTCATCCATGTCTATCCGACGCAGGCCGCCGCGATCAAGAAGGCCGCCGATGCCTACAATCGCACGCGCCTGACCCCTACCGTTCAGTCGCGGTTGCGGCGCCGGATGGCTCGCTAAAGCCGCAACGCAATTGACGAATCTCTCTTCCAGTAAAGGATCATCTATGGAACTCGGTATGATCGGCTTGGGCCGTATGGGTGCCAACATGGCAGAGCGGTTGGTGCGAGGTGGTCATCATGTGATCGGCTTCGATCCCAAGCAGGAGGCGCGCAGCCTTGTCGAAGGCAAGGGCGCCGACACAGCGGCATCTCTGGAGTTGCTCGCGGCAAAGCTTGAGACGCCGCGCACGTTGTGGCTGATGGTGCCGGCCGGGAATATTACCGACAAAAGCCTCGATGCGCTGGTGCCGTTCCTGGCGGCCGGCGACACCGTCATCGATGGTGGCAATTCCAACTACAAGGATACGCAGCGTCGCGCTCAGGCGCTTACCGCCAAGCAGATGCACTACCTCGATTCTGGCACCAGTGGCGGAGTGTGGGGACTTGAAGAAGGCTACAGCATGATGATCGGGGGCGACGTGTCGGTGATCGAGCGTCTGCGGCCGCTCTTCGAAACGCTGGCGCCGTCGCCCGATCGCGGCTGGGGGCGTGTGGGTCCAAGCGGCGCAGGGCATTTCACCAAGATGGTCCACAACGGCATCGAGTACGCCCTGATGCAGGCCTATGGCGAGGGCTTTTCGATCCTGCAGAACAAGACCGAATTCGCCATCGACTTGCACCAGGTGGCGGAGATTTGGCGCTACGGCAGCGTGGTGCGGTCGTGGCTTCTCGACTTGACGTCCGCTGCGTTGAAGGAGAATCCGCGCCTGGACGGCATTGCCCCCTATGTCGCCGATTCCGGCGAAGGACGTTGGACAGTCGCAGAGGCAATCGATCTCGGTGTTCCGGCGCCGGTCATCACTCTGTCGCTCATTGCGCGCCTGCGTTCGCGCGTTACCGATTCGTTCTCCGACAAACTGTTGTCGGCAATGCGCAATCAGTTTGGCGGTCACGAAATCAAGAAGGAATGAAACGGCGGGAGTGGAGTAGCGTGCATGGATGCCCTGGCAATCGAGGCCGTGAAGGATGTCCACGCGGATATGTCCGTCGGTTTGGGGCAGGGCGTGCAGCGACACGGGCAATCCGCGCCCTTGCACAACGCGCCGCCGATGAACGTCTAGGGCTTCGATGTGTCGCTACCAGCCGACGTCGGACAAGCTCGCTCGCGCGCTCGGCTTGCGTATGCAGGAGATGCGGGAGATCGGAAGCGTCGACTATCTCTTCGATGGCGCCGATGAGGTCGGCAAGTCACTCCGGATGCTTAAGGGACGTGGCGGCGCGATGACACGGGAGAAGACCGTGGCGCATGCCTCGGCGCGAGCGTCTATCTTGTGCAGGCGATCAAATTGGCTGCACGTCTCGGTGAAACCGGTCCTTTGCCAATAGAGGCCATGGGTTTCGACCTAACTGCGGTGCGATGTGCGCTACTGACGCTCGGGCTCAGCGGAGCGCTGCGCCTGAATGCCGACAGGACCCTGTATAAGACGGATAACGGCAATCCTATCATCGATGCGCCACTGCCTCGCGAAGTGGATATGACACAGCTCGGCTCAGTGCTCGACGGAACGCCCGGCATCGTCGGCCACGGATTTTTCTGACCCACGCCGATGTCGTGCTAATCAGGGACGAAAATGGACAAGTATCGGAGCGCGTTCGACTCACGCGGCCTTAGTATTATCATCGCCCGTCGCAAGCGCAGCGTCGACAATAACCTGCGCCTCGCGCAGGATGCTGCGCAAATGATCCTCGCCACGAAAACTCTCAGCGTAGATCTTGTAGATGTCTTCCGTGCCAGATGGGCGGGCGGCAAACCAACCATTTTCCGCGACGACTTTGATTCCGCCAATGGGCGCATCGTTGCCCGGAGCGCGGCTTAGTACACTTTTGACGGGCTCGTCGGCCAGCTCCGCGATCTGCACGTGTTGCGGCGACAGACTTGCCAGTTTCAGCTTCTGATCGGCGGTGGCAGGCGCCTCGATACGGTCGGCTGCCGGCGTGCCGAGTTCGCGGGCGAGCTGGTCATGGAGCTGCTCGGGATCCCGACCGGTGCGCGCGGTGATCTCGGCCGATAGCAGCGCGGACGCAATGCCGTCCTTGTCGGTCGTCCAAACATTGCCGCTCCGGCGAACGAAGGATGCTCCGGCACTTTCCTCGCCTGCGAAGCCCAGCGAGCTGCTGAAGAGTCCATCGACAAACCATTTGAAGCCGACGGGTACCTCATAGAGTCTGCGACCCAATCGCGCAGCGACGCGATCGATCATCGCACTGCTGACCACTGTCTTGCCCACCGCAGTATTTTTGTTCCAGTCCGGTCGGTAGCGAAACAGATAGTCGACCGCAACCGCCAGGTAATGATTCGGCTGGATCAGGCCCGTTCGTGGAGCCACGATGCCGTGCCGGTCATGGTCAGTGTCGCAGGCGAACGCGATATCGTATTGATCCTTAATGCCGATCAGTCGCTGCATCGCATATGAAGACGATGGATCCATGCGGATACGGCCGTCCCAGTCCAATGTCATGAAGCGAAACGTCGGATCGACCTGCTCGCTGATCACGGTAAGGTCGATGCGATAGCGTTCACCGATCCGGGCCCAGTAATGCACACCGGCGCCGCCCAGTGGGTCCACGCCCATACGAATACCTGAGCCGCGTATGGCGTTGAAATCGATCACGTCGCCGAGGTCATCGGTGTAGGCGTTCACGAAATCATGCTCACGGATCGTAGAGGCGCGCCGGGCTTGTTGGAAAGGGACCCGCTTAATGTCCCGCAGGCCGCCGGCAAGCAGTGTGTTGGCCTGATTTTGGATCCATCCGGTGACGGCGGTATCGGCCGGACCGCCGTTCGGGGGATTGTACTTGAAGCCACCCTCCTCGGGCGGATTGTGCGATGGCGTGATGACGATACCGTCGGCCAAGCCTTCCTTACGACCGCGATTGTAGACGAGAATTGCGTGGGAAATCGCCGGCGTCGGTGTGTATTCGCCGTTAGGGGATATCATTACCTCGATGCCGTTCGCCGCCAGAACTTCCAGCGCACTCTTAAAAGCCGGGAGAGACAACGCATGCGTATCGAAGCCGATGAACAGCGGCCCACCGATACTCTCCCGATGGCGATGCAGACAGATCGCCTGACTGATCGCCAGCACATGCGCTTCATTGAAGGTGCGGTCGAACGACGAGCCGCGATGTCCCGAGGTCCCGAAGGCCACTCGTTGGGCCCGCACGCCGGGGTCGGGCTGGAGGCTGTAGTAAGCGTCGATCAATTTAGCGGTGTCGACGAGTTGCTCGACCAAGGGCAAGTGGCCTGCCAACGGGCTGATTCGCGAGTCCCTGTCCTGGGTTAGCACGGCTTGCTTTCCTCCGGTTTTGGATCGTGCCAGCCCTCCTCGCCGGCGACGATTTTCGCCGCCGCGGCGGGTCCCCACGTCCCCGGCTCGTATTCTGCAATCGGCGTGGCGTCGCCCAAGATCGGATCGATGACGCGCCATGCCGCCTCGACGCTCTCCTTGCTAGTGAACAGCTCGACGTCGCCGCGAAGAGCGTCGCTCAGCAAACGTGCGTATGGCGGGTTCTCGCCACCCAGCAAATAGCGCGCAACGAGTTCGGTCGCCTCGCCTCGCATTTCCTCGCCCGGCTCCTTTACTAGCGCGCCGGCTGAAATCACCACCTCAGGACTGAGGCGAAAGCGGAAATAATTCGATTGCGACAACGAGCTCGCATGAAAGATCGCCAGCGGGGGTCGCTTCAGTTTGACCATCACTTCGGTAGCCGAGATCGGCATGCGCTTGCCCGCACGGATATAGAAAGGCACTCCCGCCCAGCGCCATGTGTCGATCTGCAACCTCAATGCGGCAAACGTCTCAACCTGCGAGTCGGCAGCGACACCTCTTTCTTCTCGGTAACCGCGAAACTGTCCGCGCACGATCTGGTCAAGTTGAAGCGGCCGCACGGCGTGGAATAGTCGCAGCTTCTCGGCACGCATCGACTCAGGATCATGCCCGACCGGCGCGTCCATCGCCAAAAGTGCCATGACCTCCAGCATATGATTTTGCACGACGTCGCGGATTGCTCCCACCTCTTCGTAGAAACCGCCACGGCCCTGAACACCGAAATTCTCAGCCATGGTGATCTGCACGCTGTCGACATAGTTGCGGTTCCAGATTGGCTCAAGAAAAGTGTTCGCGAAGCGAAAGTACAAGAGGTTCTGAACCGCCTCCTTCCCCAGATAGTGATCGATGCGGAACACCGCGGTCGCCGGGAAGACTTCAAGCAGGGCACGATTGAGTTCTTGCGCCGAGGCAAGATCTCGGCCGAAGGGCTTCTCGACAACGACTCGCGCATTCTTGGCGCAGCCAGCTTTCGCCAAACCCTGCATGACAACACCGAACGTGCTCGGTGGGATTGCGAGATAGTGCAGCGGCCGCGCTGCTCCACTCAACGCCTGCCGCAGACGCTCGTATGTGTCGGCACTCTGATAGTCACCCTGGATGTATTGAAGCTGCGCCGACAGCTTGGCAAAGGCACCCGGGTCAACATCACCGCTCCGGTCCAGACTTTCGCGCACCCGTTCGCGGAGCTTGTCCAACGTCCAGTCGGCGCGAGCTACCCCGATGACGGGCATATCCAACTCACCACGCTTGACCATCGCTTGCAGCGCCGGGAATATTTTCTTGTACGCGAGGTCGCCGGTGACACCGAATATTGTGAGGGCATCCGAACGGGGTGTAGTCATCTAGCAGTTTGCTGAAAAAGCTTTGAGTCCGAGTGTATTGGGGTCTGGTTTGAAGATCTGTCGAGCAAAGACGGGGTTTTTGAGGGCAGAAGCGTCGGCCCGGACGGAGTCGTGGCTCAGGCAGCGATGAGCTTGGGAATGCGGACGAGATTGTGAGCTATGCGCGGAAGTTGGTGACGGCGTGAAGGGGTGAAGGCGGCGTATCGTGGGGGTGTTCGACGCCTCCACTTCTCCAGCGAAGGAGCGATACG
>LNAP01002018.1_pt1 | contig 20765 bp, 18 predicted proteins | sample 602601 | NCBI WGS metagenome assembly LNAP01 (sample SAMN02440304, study PRJNA202911) | soil metagenome | biome: Subtropical and temperate rainforests or woodlands; isolation source: soil samples (1 kg each in a 20% v/v slurry with milli Q water) were... ...
CTCCGATCGCCGGTCCGGACAAGGACCGCGTCGCGGCAGCCAATCTGGACTCGGTCGGCCGTCCGCTGCCTTCCGGTCAGATGTACTTCAACCAGATCGCGAGTAATCCCACCAGCGATCCCGCAGTGCGCAAGGCCCTGATCCAGGCGGTCAATCTCGACGACCTCACTCAGGTCATCACTGCCGGACACGGAGTCCGGGCAACCAGTCTCGTCGCCGTCGAACCGCGCGCCTGCGTCTACGACTCCGTCGCAGGCAACATTCCGGACTTCGATCTCACTGCCGCCAAGGCAACACTGGACGCTGCAGGTTGGACCGCTGGTTCTGACGGCAAGCGAAGCAAGGACGGAAAGCCGCTGGCCCTCCGCCTCTTCTACGCTGCCGGCGAAGATGCACGCAGCGCGGCAGCCGAGCTCACTCAGTCGGCATGGTCCGACCTCGGTGCGACAGTCGAGGTGACGGGAGCCGACCAGACCAAGGTTGTCGACGTCATGCTCAGCGGCAAGGACAACAACCAGTGGGACATCGCGTGGATCCAGATCAACAACTCGGTTCCCAGCGGGTTCGTCCCGTTCTTCTCCGGTCCTGCCCCGGCAGCCGGTAAGAATTTCTCGTCGATCAACAACCCCGCCTACGAAGCAGCCGTTGCCAAGGCATCCAGCTTGACCGGCGACGCAGCATGCGCGGAGTGGGCGGATGCCGAGTCGCAGATCACCAAAACGGTGTCCGCAGTCCCGTTTGCAGATACGGTCTTGAGCTTCTACTTCAACAAGGCCGGACTCGCATTCGGTAAGACCTTCATCGGGTCTGCACTGCGTCTCTACCAGTAGTCCGGTCGATCGAACGCTGTGCGTCAGCGAGATACGTCAGGTCAGTGCGATCTGACGTATCTCGTTGCCACACCGATTGTCTCGTTGTCGAGCTCGAAAATCTCCGGCCAGGCACCGCCCGCCAACCGCTCTGCACATCGATCGACGGACTCGTCCAGAGCGTCCGTGTCTACAAACCATCCACGTTCTCCGAGTTGGTCGTCCTCGAACGAGAACCCCGCTCGCATCGTCACGCGAAAACCCTCGGCGGGCATCAGCGGCGGCAATATCGAGGGCAGCCGCTGCGCCAGCATCGATTTCCCCGCGCCCGGCGGGCCGGAGAACAACAGATTGTGACGGCCGGCGGCGGCGATCTCCAGCGCGCGCTTGGCGCTTTCCTGACCCTTGATGTCGCGCAGATCGAGCAAGGCGGTGGGCGGCTCGTGGATCTTCGGCTGCGGCCGCGACAGCACCTGCGTGCCCTTGAAGTGATTGGCGATCTGGATCAGCGACTGCGCCGCGATGATCTCGATGTCGGGGCTCGCCCAGGCCGCCTCGGCGCCGCAGGCGGCCGGACAGATCAGTCCCTCGTCGCGGGCGTTGGCGCCGATCGCCGCCGGCAGCACCCCGGCCCCCGGCGCGATTCCGCCGTCGAGGCCGAGCTCGCCCAGCACGGTGAAGCCGTTCAGAGCATCCGGCGGGATGGCGCCGATGGCCCCCATCAGGCCGAGCGCGATCGGCAGGTCGTAATGGCTGCCTTCCTTCGGCAGGTCGGCGGGGGCGAGATTGACGATGATGCGCCGCGCCGGCAGCGCCAGGCCGGAGGCCACCAGCGCCGCGCGCACGCGTTCGCGCGCTTCGGATACTGCCTTGTCGGGCAGGCCGACGATCAGGAAGTTCGGCAGGCCGGGCACGACCTGCACCTGGACATCGACGGCGCGGGCCTCGATGCCTTCAAAGGCGACGGTGGAGACGCGCTGAACCATGGATGCCCCTCCCGAAAGGAGGCTAACCCAAGGTTGCATTGCAGGCAAGAACAATAAGGGAACGGAGTTCCGCTGAACAGTACCGGGGGATATCTCGCGCTGTTCCGAAGCCCGGTAACAAATCTTAAAGCCTGCGATGCAAAATCAGGTGGTCGAAAAAGGACGGTCCAAACCTCCGACATGCCCGATCCTCTGCCCCAGCACCCGGTTCAAAGCGAAGCTGAGACCATCGCTGCCTTGAAGGCGCAGCTGGAGGCCCAGGCCGCGCTGATTCGCGCGCAGGCCGCCTCGCTCGCCCACAGCCAAAAGATATTCGAACGCTCGTCGGCGGCGGCGCGCATTGGCGTGTGGGAGTGCAACCTCGCCGATGAATCGCTGGTTTGGACGGACGTCGTCTACGACATCTTCGATCTGCCGCGCGGCGCGGCGCTCGACCGCGGCGAAATCCTCAGGTGCTATCCGGAGGAGTCGGCGCGTCAGTTGCACAAGTGGCGCAGCAAGGCGCTCGCGGAGCGCAGCGGCTTCAGCCTCGATACCGAGATCGTCACCGTCAGGGGCAACCGGCGCTGGATCAGGATCACGGCCACGGTGGAATGCGTCGACGGCGTCGCGGTGCGCATCTTCGGCATGAAGCAGGACATCACCGAAGAGAAGATTCTGGCCGACCGCAACCGCTACCTCGCCGAGTTTGACGTCATGACCGGGCTGGCCAATCGCAGCCAGTTTCAGTCGCGGCTGTCGCAGCTGAGCGAGGCCGGCGACGCCAGGCCGCTCGGCGCGCTGCTGCTGATCGACCTCGATGAATTCAAGTCGGTCAATGACAGCTGCGGGCATGCCGCGGGCGACCAGTGCCTGCGCGAGGCTGCGCTGCGCATCGGCAATGCCTGCCGCGGCGCCGAGCTGGTGGCGCGGATCGGCGGCGACGAGTTCGCCGTGATGCTTGGCGCGCATCTGCAGTTCGCGGAGATTTCGGAAACTGCGCGCACCATCGTCGAGGAGATGCGCCGCCCCGTCGTCTTCAACGGCCGCGAGCTGCAGCTCGGCGCATCGGTCGGCATCGCACTGGTCGACGGCTGCGCGCCGTCGCAACTGTTCATGATGGCGGACAGCGCGCTGTATGCGGCAAAGGCCGCCGGTCGCAGCACGTTCCGGATCCACAGGCCGGGCCCCGGCCGGCGCCCGAAAGGCTCGTCCGCCGCCGCCTGACGAAGGATCGCGCGGCGCTTGCGACCGCGTTGCGGCAAACCTCAGGCGGCGTGCCACAATCGAAAAGCGCCTGCGAAAACGTTGCGGCAGGCCTGCCTGAAGTCTGCCGCAACGCCGTCACAAGGTTTCGAACCGGCCTCCCGCGTCGTCACAGGCTCATGTTCATCGGTTCGGCGATGTAGTGGAAGCCGTCGCCATTCTTCACCACATGGCCGTAGCCGGGCCAGGCGAAGTGATAGGACATTACTGCGATCTTGTTGGCCGCCAGCATGTCGAGCATTTTCACGCGCGTATTCGCGGCCATCTTGGGATCGGAATCGTAGGAGAACTCCATCCGCGGTTTTTCCATCAGCAGGATCGCATGATGGGTGAGGTCGCCGAGGAAGGCGAAGGATTTGCCGTTCGACTGGATCATGAACATGTGGTGCCCGAAGGTGTGGCCGGGCGCTGCCAGCGCGGTGACGCCGGGCAGGAATTCCTGGCCGTCCTTGAAGAACACCAGGCGTTCACGCGCCGGCATCAGGTTCTTGCGCGCGTGGACGATGAAGTCCTTGAGCGGCGAGCCGAGCTTGCCTTCGTCGGTCCAGAACTTGAAGTCCTCCTCGCTGATATAAACCTGCGCATTGGGAAACAGCGGCTTGTCATTGGCGTCGACGATGCCGCCGATATGATCGACGTGGGCATGCGAGCACACGATGGCATCGATGTCCTCCGGCTTGAGACCGGCCTCGCTGATGCTCTTCATCAGACGTCCGGTAGTCGGTCCGAACAGCTTCGACGTGCCCATGCCGGTGTCGAACATGATCAGTTGGTCGCCCATGTTGACGATCGGAATGTTCTGTTCGAGCACCACATTGCCGGGATCGAGGAAGTTGTCGGTCAGCATCTTCTTCACCTCCTCCTTGGGCACGCCGATGAAGGTGCCGGAAGGATCGCCGAGCGGCAAAGGTCCGTCGGAGACCACTGAGACCTCGGCGCTGCCGAGCATGAAGCGATGGAAGTAGGGCGATTGGGTTCCGAGCTTCGGCGCCTTCGCCAGTGCGCCTCCGCCGACGATGCTGGTGGTCAGTCCGGCGCCGAGGGCGAGCAGCGAGCGTCGCGACAATTCGAGCGCCATGCGGAATCTCCCTTGATTGCTTTTGCTTGCCGCTGTCAGGCGGGCGGCCCGATTGGCCGGGCGTGCGTGCATATGCTGCTCCCGCCGCGAAATGCTGGCAAGCGGAAGTGCGAAGGGTGAAACGCCGTCACAGAAGTTTCATGCGCTGCGGCCAACCCGCGGCCGAGGGTCAGAAGAGTCAGAGGTGCGAGAACATCGGTTTCCCTGGCGTTTCGAGCTTCGCTCTGAGGATGCTGCCGCTGCCGGATTCGGTGATGTACAGCGAACATCCGTCCGGCCCGCCGTAAGCGATATTGGTCGTGTGATTGCCGGCGCATGAGCGCACGCGGTACTGCGGCTCGCCGCGGGCATCGAAAATCCATACCGAGCCAAGCCCGACATGAGAGACCGCGAGTCCGCCTTTGGCATCCAGCGCCAGTCCGTCGGGACCGCCCCATCCGCCGGACAGCTGGATGTAGATGCCGACCTTGGCCACGCCACCGTCGCGGCGCAACGGCACGCGCCACACGCAGTTGCCGCGGGTGACGGCAACGTACAGCATCGTCTCGTCGAGGTTCATCACGATGCCGTTCGGGCTCGGCACGTTGTCGAGCAGACAGTCGACCTGGCCGTCGGGCCGCAGCCGGAAGACGCGTCCGCTCGGATCGTGCAGCCCGGTCATGCCCTGGTCGGTGAAATACAGGTCTCCGTTGCGGGCGAAGAAAAGGTCGTTGACCGCCTTGAAGCGCTCCAGGTTGGCGCGGACGAGATAGGGCGCGATCTTGCCGCTCACGGGATCGAGCAACATGATGCCGTTCTTGTAGTCGGCGATAAAGACGCGTCCGTCCTGGTGAATCTTCAGTCCGTTCGGCCAGCCGTCATACTCACAGACGAGATTGAAATCGCCTTGCGGCGAGATCCGGAAAATCCGTCCGTTCGGGATATCGACGCACCACAGGTTTCCGCTGCGATCGAACGACGGACCCTCGAGCAGCGAGTGGGGCGGACTGCCTGCCGGCTGCGCCGCGACCCATTCGTTGGCGGGGTCGCAGCCCCTGTACTGGTCGGGCAGCCGCGCGAACACTTCGGTCTCGACGTTTGCGGGGGGAGCGAACATGACGGGTTCCTGTGTTGGTATGGGCGAGCGCAGCCGCGACTACGCGGCTGCGCCAATGGGCTGTCGCGTCAGGGTCAGCGACGACAACGCTCCGATGAGCAGCAGGATGCCGGCCAGGCCGAACGCCCAGCCATAGCCACCGGATCCCGCAATCACGTAGCCGGTGACGATGGGGGCCAGCACGCCGAAGATGTTGCCGCCGAACACCAGGATGCTGGTGGCCTTGCCGGCATCCTGCGAGTTGCGCAGCAGATCGTTGGTGAGTGCGAAGTTCAGCGACACCGCGGTGGAGATGCCGGTCAGCGATATCGTGACCAGCGCGACGATTCCCCACACCGACGTGACGAAAGGAGCTGCCAGGATGATCGACGAACACAGCATCATGACCACCACCATGTTGCGGCGGCCGCCATTGCGCACCGTGGCGGGACTGAGAACGGCGTCGCTGACCCGGCCGAGCGCGATGCCGAGGATGACCGCGAGTCCGTAGGAAATGGCCGTGTACAGACCGGTCTTCAGGATCGACAGATCGCGCGTCGCCTGCAGGTAGCTCGGCAGCCAGGTCAGGAACAGGTACTGCGTGTAGACCGCGCATCCCTGCGTGAGCGCCAGGCCCCAGACCGATCTGGCGCGGAGCAAATTCCGCAAGCTCGTGACACTTCCTGCTGCGGCGATGCTCTCGCCGGCGTTGCGCTCACTCAAAATCTTCTGGCGTTCCTCCGGCTGCAGCCAGGTGACTTTTTCCGGCTTGTTGAACCAGATCAGCCACGCGGCCAGCCAGACAAAACCGATGGCGCCGGCGACCACGAACGATCCGCGCCATCCCCAGATGCTGGATACCCATGCGAGCAGAATCGCGCCGAAAGCCGGGCCGGCATAACCGCCGCTGTTGAAGATCGCAGTGGCCACGCCGCGTTCGCCGACCGGAACCCATTCGCGGATGGTGCGGATGCCGGCGGGAAAGGTGGATGCTTCGCCAGCCCCCATGGCCAGCCGCGTGGCGACCAGGGCGGAAAAACTGCCGGCGGCGCCTGTCAGCATGGTGGCCGCGGACCACACCGTAATGCTGACGGCGTTTGAAACACGCGTGCCGTAGCGGTCCACAAACATGCCCATCGGCAGCAGGCAGATGATGTAGGTCCACAAGAACGAGGAGAACAGATAGCCGAGGGCGACGGGCGAGAGGTTGAATTCCTGGGCGATGGCCTGCGAAGAAACCGACAGGGCGATGCGATCGACATAATTGATCGCGGAAAGGCAGAACAACAGCAGGTAAATCCAGTAGCGACGACGGCCGACCCTCATCATTCACTCCCATATATTTTGTTTTTTTAATCTTGGGAGCACGTTGCTTAATCGCAGGGCATAAGGTCAAATATTCAAAACGACTGACCATATAGATCAAGGTTATGAACCCGCGCTTCAGGCAACTTGAGATCTTCCGCGCCGTCATGGAGACAGGAAGCGTCACTGAAGCGGCCCGTATGCTGCGGGTGTCGCAGCCGGCGGTCAGCAAGATCCTGCAGCAGGCCGAGGCGCAGCTTGGATTTGCCCTGTTTCTGCGCGTTCGCGGGGCGCTCACGCCGACCACCGAAGCGCGCAAGCTGTTTCCTGAGTTGATCAAGGCGTTCGCGGCGATGGAGTCGGTCAACCGGCTCGCCCATGACCTGCGCGATTCCAAGAGCGGGGTGGTGACGGTGGCGGCCTCGGCATCGTTCGGAAACAGCCTGATCGGCACCACGATCGAGCGGTTTCGCCGGTCGCGGCCGCGCACGCGCGTGGTTCTCCAGACCCTGCTCAACCATGAGATCGTGGAGTTCGTCGCCGAACAGAAGGTCGATCTCGGCTTTGCCCTCAGCCCGGCCGAAGATACCGAGACTGTCGCCTCTGACCTCTGTTCGACCGATCTGTTCTGCGTCATGCCGCGTCGGCACCCGCTCGCCGAACATGCGGGCATCGACGTCCAGCGGCTGCAGGACTACCCGCTCATTTCCTTCAACAGCGGCCGCCCCATCGGCGCCCTGCTGGAGTCGCTGTTCGACGCTGCCGGACTGCGTCGCAACCTGGCGGTCGAGGTCACGCAGTCCTGGACCGCCTGTTCGCTGGTGCAGGCCGGCGCGGGCATCGCCATCGTTGACGGCTTTGCCTTGCTGGGCGGCATGTTTTCGGATCTGGTCCGCAAACCGCTGGCGCCGCGCGTGCTCATTACCGGACGCATGCTGAAGCCGCGACATCATCCGACGTCGCGGCTCGCCCAGGCATTCATCTCCGAGTTCGCAAGTGTCGTTCAGGAGCACATCGATCGCGGCGAACTGACAACTTGCACGCCGGCGGCGAAACCGAATTGACGGCGTGAAGCCTCAGCCCGGTCGCCGCGTTGCCCGGCCTAGCCGCGCTTCTTCTCGATCACGTCCCACAGCCGTGCTGCCACATCCGGTCCGCCAAGCCTGGCGATGGCGCGGATGCCGGTGGGCGAGGTGACGTTGATTTCGGTGAGGTTGCCGTCGATCACGTCGATGCCGACGAACAGCAGCCCGCGCTCGCGCAGCGCAGGCCCGAGGCGTTCGCAGATCTCGCGTTCGCGCGGCGTCAGCTCGGTCTCCTTCGCCGCGCCGCCGCGCACCATGTTGGAGCGCAGGTCGTCTTCGGCCGGGACGCGGTTGACCGCGCCGGCGAATTCGCCGTCGACCAGGATGATGCGCTTGTCGCCGTGCTTCACTTCGGGAAGGAAGCGCTGGATCACCCACTGTTCCTTGAAGGTCACCGAGAACATGTCGTAGAGCGAGCCGAAATTCATGTCTTGCGGCAGCACGCGGAACACCGCGGCGCCGCCGTGGCCGTGCAGCGGCTTCATCACCACCGCGCCGTGCTCGGCGCGGAACGAATTGATTTCGGCCATGTCGCGCGAGATCAGCGTCGGCGGCATCAGGTCGGAAAAGTTCATCACAAAAATCTTTTCCGGCGCGTTGCGCACGGAGGCGGGATCGTTGACCACCAGCGTCTTCGGATGGATGCGCTCGAGCAGGTGCGTCGAGGTGATATAGGCAAGATCGAACGGCGGGTCCTGGCGCAGCAGCACCACGTCGAAGGACGCCATGTTGACGCGTTCGGGCTCGCCGAGGCTGAAGTAGTCGCCCTCGACGTCGCGCACCGTCAGCTTCTGCACCGGCGCAATCACCTTCTCGCCGCGCAGCGAGAGCTTGTCGGGGGTGTAATAGGACAGTGCGTGGCCGCGCTTCTGCGCCTCCAGCAGCATGGCAAAGGTCGAATCGCCCTTGTGGTTGATGCGCGCGATGGGGTCCATCTGGACGGCGACGTTCAAGGTCATGCAGGGACTTCCGGAGTTGTGGTCGGGAGGCGGGATCAGGTGCTGGCGTCGAATGCCGCTAACAGATGGCGCGGCAGATGTCTCGGCGCAATCAGCATGACGTCGAAACGCAGGTCGAATTCGGCGTGCTCGGGATGGGCCATCAGCCAGGCCTGCGCGGCGTCGACGATGCGGCGCTGCTGCCGCGGCGTCACCGCATAGGCGGCTTCGTCGAGGCTGGCCCGCGCCTTGACCTCGACGAAGGCGACGAGCTGGCGCCGGCGCGCCACGATGTCGATCTCGCCATGGGGCGTGCGAAACCGCCGCGCCAGGATCGAATAGCCCTTGGCGATCAGCCAGGCCGCGGCGCGGCTTTCGGCCGAGATGCCGGTGCGGAACGCGGCGACGCGCTCCGGCGCGGCAACTTTCGCCGCCGGCGCACCGTGCGCGATCTCGTCAGTCTTCCGTGTCTTCGCCATCTTGGCGGTCCGGCCGGTTCTGCTTGGCGAGTTCGAGGGCGCGGGCATAGATCTCGCGGCGCGGCCGGCCCGACACCTCGACCGCATGGGCCACCGCATCCTTGACGCTGTCGTGCTGCAGCGACGCGCGCAGCATGTCGTCGAGATCGCCCTCGGTCATGGTGTGGGCATCCGCCGCGGGCGGGCCGATTACCAGCACGAACTCGCCGCGGGTCTCAAGCTCGCCGGCCACGGCGGCAAGTTCGGAGACCTTCGCGCGGCGCACTTCCTCATGCATCTTGGTCAGTTCGCGGCAGATCGCGGCGTCGCGGCTGCCCATGATCTCGGCGAGATCCGCCAAAGTGTCTTGCACGCGGTTGCCGGAATCGAACATCACCAGGGTGGCATCGATGCGCGACAGTTCGGTGAGGCGGGCGCGGCGCGCCATCTGCCGCGACGGCAGAAAACCTTCGAAGAAGAAGCGGTCGGTGGGCAATGCCGCCACCGCCAGCGCCGCCAGCACCGAGGACGGGCCGGGCAGCGCGATCACGTTGAAGCCGCTAGCTGCGACCTCGCGCACCAGCTTGAAGCCGGGATCGGAGATCAGCGGCGTGCCGGCGTCGGACACCAGCGCGATGGAGGCGCCCTGGGCGAGCTTCTCGAGGATCTTGGGTCGCGCCTGCTCGGCGTTGTGCTCGTGATATTGCTTGAGCTGGCCGGAAATCGCATAGCGCTCGGTCAGCCGGCGGGTGATGCGGGTATCCTCGCAGGCGATGATATCGACGCCGGCCAGCGTCTCCAGCGCGCGGATCGTGATGTCGCCAAGATTGCCGATCGGGGTCGCCACCAGATGCAGCCCCGGCGCCGCCTTCGGCGCCGTCAGCAGGTGGCCGGCGATGGCGAAGGTCCGCGCCGAGGCCGGTTGCGGTTCGGCGGGGAGCGGTGGGGTGACGGGAGTTGCGCGCATGGCGGCAATGTAGGGAATTGCAGAAAGCGGGGACAGCCGTTTTTCCGACATTTCGCTGCGGTTCATCCTCGCCATGTCAGGCTGTGGCCGTGATAGGGTCGGAACGGACATAAAGCTTTTGTTTTGGTTAACTTTTTGCCGACAATATGTCTGAATGACCCTCCATGTCGGGAGGTGGAAGTCCGGGCCGATCTCGGTCGGTCGAGGAAAAATGCGATGGCGGGACCGTTTAATCCCAGGTTTGGCAGGCCGGGTTCAACCCGGCGGACGGCGCTCGGACTGATTCTCGGCGCCCCCTTGCTTGGCGCCTGCGCCGGCGTCCAGCAATCACTGACCAACGGTTTCGGCGGTCCGGCCACACCTGCCGGACCCGCGCAGGAGCCGCAAGCGGTCGGCAAGGGCCAGGTCAAGGTCGGGCTGATCCTGCCGCTGTCGGCGGCGGGCAATGCCGGCGTCGCCGCGCAGTCGATGAAGAATGCCGCGGAAATGGCGCTGGCCGAATTCCAGAATCCCAATATCCAGCTTCTGATCAAGGACGACGCCGGCAGTCCCCAGGGCGCCCAGCAAGGCACCCAGCAGGCGCTCGACGAAGGCTCGGAAATCATTCTCGGTCCACTGTTCGCGCAGTCGGTGCCGGCAACGGCGCAACTGGCCCGCGCCCGCGGCGTCTCGGTGATCGCATTCTCCACCGATGCCACCGTGGCCGGCCGCGGCGTCTATCTGCTCAGCTTCCTGCCGGAGTCCGACGTCAACCGCATCATCGATTACGCCGCCTCGACCGGGAAGAAATCCTTCGCCGCCATGCTGCCGGAAAACGCCTATGGCAATGTGGTGGAGGCCGCCTTCAAGCAGGCGGTCGCCCGCAAGGGCGGGCGCATCGTGGCGTTCGAGAAGTACGGCACCGACCGCAGCACGGCGGCACGCAATATCGCGGCGGCGCTGGGCGGCGCCGACGCGCTGTTCCTGGCAGACGATGGCGACGCGGTGGTAACCACCGCCGATGCGCTGGTCGGGGCGGGTGCCAATCTGCGCAACGTGCAGTTGCTCGGCACCGGGTTGTGGGACAATCCGCGGGTCTACGGCAGCGCCAATCTGCAGGGCGGGCTCTACGCCGCGCCGGATCCGTCCGGCTTCCGCGCCTTCGCCGGCCGCTACCGCGCCAAATACGGCGCCGATCCGGTGCGGACCGCGACGCTGGCCTATGATGCGGTGGCGCTGGTGGCGGCGCTCGCCCGCACCCAGGGCGGCCAGCGCTTTTCGCCGGAGGTGCTGACCAATACTTCGGGCTTCGCCGGCATCGATGGCCTGTTCCGCTTCCGCAACGACGGCACCAACGAGCGCGGCCTCGCCGTGATGCGCGTGGCCTCGGGCGGCGGTCAGGCCGTGGTGGGATCGCCGAAGAGTTTTGGGGCGTAGGCCTCAGCTCTCAGCTGTCGTCCCCGCCTAGCGCGCCAAAGGCGCGCTAGGCGGGGACGACACTTGGAGCTTACGCCGCCAGATCCGCGACCACCGCATCGAGCACGGGAAAACCCTCCTGCGTCACGCGCAGGCGGCCGTCGTCCTCGACGACAATGGCGCCTTCGGCGCGCAGGATTCTGATGCGGTCGGGATCGAGGGCGCGGCCGGATAGCGCCCTGTAGCGTGCGGGGTCGATGCCTTCCTTGAGCCGCAGTCCCATCAGCAGGAACTCGTCAGCGCGTTCCTCGCTGTTCAGCAGGTCGTCGGTGATGACACCGTGGCCGTTGTCCTCGACGCGCATCACCCAGGCCTCCGGCCGCTTCTCGGTGGCGACGGCGTGTCTGACACCGTCGATATCGAGCCGGCCATGGGCGCCCGGGCCGATGCCGGCATATTCCTGGCCGCGCCAGTAGACGAGGTTGTGTTTGCATTCCGCGCCGGGGCGGGCGTGGTTGGAAATCTCGTAGGACGGCAGGCCGTGCTGCGCGCAGATCTCCTGCGTCACGTCGTAGAGAATGCGCGCCATGTCTTCGTCCGGCGTCTTCAGCTTGCCGGCGGCGTGCAGGCCGAAGAACGGCGTGCCTTCCTCGATGGTCAATTGATATAGCGACAGGTGTTCGGCGGCTTCGGAGATCGCGAGCTTCAGTTCGTCGGTCCACATCTGCGGCGTCTGGTCGGGCCGCGCATAGATCAGGTCGAACGAGTAGCGATCGAAAGCGCTGCGTGCGATGGCCACCGCGTCGAGCGCCTCGCGGGCGCTATGCAGGCGGCCCAGCGATTTCAGCGAGGCGTCGTCGAGCGCCTGCACGCCGAGCGAGACGCGGTTGACGCCGGCGGCGCGGTAGCCGTGGAAGCGCGTCGCATCGACCGACGTCGGATTGGCTTCGAGCGAGACTTCGGCGTCATCAGCGACGCTCCAGTGCTTGCCGATCGAATCGAGAATCGCACCGATGGTCTGCGGCTTCATCAGCGACGGCGTGCCGCCGCCGAAAAAGATCGACGACACCGTGCGGCCCGGCGTGCGCGCTGCGGTGGTTTCGATCTCGCGCGCGAAGGCGCGGGCAAAACGCTCTTCGTCGATCGGCTGGTGGCGGACATGGCTGTTGAAGTCGCAATACGGGCACTTCGACAGACAGAACGGCCAGTGCACGTAGACGCCGAAGGCGTCCTGTCTTGCGTCAGCGCTCAAGGCAGATCTCCGCCAGCTTGACGAAGGCTTTGGCCCGGTGCGACAGGCCGAGGCCGAGCGGCGGCAGGCCGTGCTTCTCGATGCTGGTCATCTCGCCGAAGGTGCGGTCGTGGCCGTCGGGCTGGAACGAGGGATCGTAGCCGAAGCCGGCGTCGCCGCGCACCGGCCATACCAGCGTGCCGTCTGCGCGCGCCTCGACTTCCTCGATATGACCATCGGGCCAGGCGACGCACAGCGCGGAAACGAAATGCGCCTTGCGCTGTTCGGACGTGGTGGCGCCGCGCTCCTGCAGCAGCCGTTCGATGCGGGTCATCGCCGCGGTGAAATCCTTGGAGTCGCCGGCCCAGCGCGCCGAATAGATGCCAGGCGCGCCGTCGAGCGCGTCCACCACCAGGCCGGAATCGTCGGCGAAGGCCGGCAGTTGCGCGGCCTCGGCCGCCGCGATCGCCTTGATGGCGGCGTTGGCACGGAACGAGTCGCCGGTCTCTTCGGGCTCACCGAGCCCGAGCTCGCCGGCCGAGACCGCTTCGATGCCATACGGCGCCAGCAGCTCGCGCATCTCGGCCAGCTTGCCAGGATTGTGGGTGGCGATCACGAGGCGGCCGGTGATTCGGCGGTGTTGGGTCATGCGTTGATTCTATCCGTCATGGCCGGGCCTGTCCCGGCCATCCACGATGTTTTGCGAGAACGTGGATGCCTGGCATACGCCGGGCATGACGGCCTCACGCCACCGCGATTTTCTGCAGCGCGACCAGCCGGCCGATGCCCTGTTGCGCCAGACCCATCAGCTTGAGGAATTCGTCCTGCGAGAACGGCGTCTTCTCCGCGGTGCCCTGCACCTCGATGATGCGGCCGTCGCCGGTCATGACGAAGTTGGCGTCGGTATCGGCCTCGGAATCCTCGGCGTAGTCGAGATCGAGCACCGGCGTGCCGTTGTAGATGCCGCAGGAGATCGCCGCGATATTGTCGCGCAGCACCTTGTCGCCGTCGCCGTTCTTGAACATGTTGCGGTTCTTCATCCAGCCGATGCAGTCGGCCAGCGCCACCCAGGCGCCGGTGATCGAGGCGGTGCGGGTGCCGCCGTCGGCCTGGATCACGTCGCAGTCGATGGTGATCTGGCGTTCGCCGAGCGCTTCGAGATTGACCGCGGCGCGCAGCGAGCGGCCGATCAGGCGCTGGATTTCGACGGTGCGGCCGCCCTGCTTGCCGGCGGCCGCCTCGCGACGGGTACGCTCCAAGGTGGCGCGCGGCAGCATGCCGTATTCGGCGGTGACCCAGCCGCGGCCCTGGCCCTTGAGCCACGGCGGCAGCCGCTCTTCCAGGGTCGCGGTCACCAGCACATGGGTGTCGCCGAACTTCACCATGCAGGAGCCTTCGGCATATTTGACCACGCCGCGTTCCAGCGACACGGCGCGCAGTTCATCGGGCGCACGACGGCTTGGCCGCATGAGTAAAATCCTTCCGAAAATTCAATGAAAGCCTGTTCGCGGTGCTTTTAGGGGGGTGGGCCGGCAGCGGCAAGGGCTGCCCGGACCTAATGCAGCAATGGGTGCTTGTAAGTCAGGCCCCGGAGCGACAAATTAGGGGCTGTCACAGGAGTTGCCCTTGGCCCATCACGATCCGATCGGCCTGATTGCCGCCAATGCCGGGCTCGCGCAGCTCAATGAGCGGTCGCGCGAGATTTTCCGGCAGATTGTTGAAAGCTACCTGGCCACCGGCGAACCGGTCGGCTCGCGCAACATTTCCCGCCTGATCACGGTGCCCTTGTCGCCGGCCTCGGTGCGCAATGTGATGTCGGACCTCGAGCAGCTCGGGCTGATCTATGCCCCGCACACCTCGGCCGGCCGGCTGCCGACCGAGCTCGGCCTGCGCTTTTTCGTCGATGCCCTGATGCAGGTCGGCGATCTCACCGAACCGGAGCGGCAGTCGATCCAGGCCCAGTTGAGTTCCGCCGGCCGTCCGCAATCGGTCGAGGCCGCACTCGGCGAGGCGCTGACCCGATTGTCCGGCCTGACCCGGGCGGCGGCGGTGGTTTTGACCGCCAAGGCCAATTCCCGGCTGAAACACATCGAATTCGTCCGGCTGGAACCGGAACGGGCGCTGGTGGTGCTGGTGTCCGAGGACGGCCAGGTCGAAAATCGCGTGCTCACCCTGCCGCCGGGGGTGCCGACCTCGGCGCTCACCGAGGCGACCAATTTCCTCAACGCGCGGATTCGCGGCCGCACTCTGGACGAGGCCCGGCTGGAACTGGAGACGGCGCTGGCCCAGAACCGCGCCGAGCTCGACCAGCTCACCCAAAAGGTCATCTCCGCCGGCATCGCCAGCTGGTCGGGCGGCGACAATGATGACCGGCAGCTGATCGTCCGCGGCCACGCCAACCTGCTGGAGGACCTCCATGCGCTGGAGGATCTGGAGCGGGTCCGGCTGCTGTTCGACGACCTCGAGGCCAAGCGCGGCGTCATCGACCTCCTGGGCCGCGCCGAACGCGCCGAGGGCGTCAGGATTTTCATCGGCTCGGAAAACAAGCTGTTCTCGCTGTCCGGCTCTTCGACCATCATCGCGCCCTACAGCGACGGCGCCGGCCATATCGTCGGCGTGCTCGGCGTGATCGGGCCGACCCGGCTGAATTATGCCAAGGTGATCCCGATGGTCGACTATGCCGCACGGATCGTCAGCCAGATGCTCGGCGGGTGACCGAAACGCCGCTCCGATTCACCGGTTGCGCTTGATTTTTGCCCTGCAAACCACGATATCCGGCGCAGCAATCCCCCCATACGAAGCGTTTTTCAGAAGGCAGCGTGATGACTGATTCCAACGGGTCGAACGAGAATCCCGAAAAGCAGGCTCAGCCCGCCGAACCGGTGGTCTCGAAGCCGTACATCATGCCGGACGATCCGGAGCCCAATTCGGTCGAGGCGCTGGCCAAGGAAGCCGCGGAATCGCGCGACAAGATGCTGCGCACGCTGGCGGAAATGGAAAACCTGCGCAAGCGCACGCAGAAGGAGGTGGCCGACGGCCGCACCTATGCGATCACCAATTTCGCCCGCGAAGTGCTGGATATCGCCGACAGCCTGCAGCGCGCCCTCGATGCGCTGCCCGCCGAGACCAAGGCCAATGCCGAGTCCGGCATCAAGGCGCTGATCGAAGGCGTCGAATTGACCGAGCGCTCGCTGCACAACACGCTGGAAAAGAACGGCGTCAAGAAGTTCGATCCGGCCGGCGAAAAGTTCGATCCGAACTTCCAGCAGGCGATGTACGAGGTGCCGGATGCCTCGGTGCCCGCCGGCACCGTGGTGCAGGTCGTGCAGGCCGGCTACACCATCGGCGAGCGCGTGCTGCGCCCGGCGCTGGTCGCAGTGTCCAAGGGCGGTGCCAAGATCGCTGCGTCGGAGTAATGTGACGCGGAAGCGCTCATGGTTTCCCTCCCCCTTGCGGGGAGGGTCGGCCGAACAAGCCAATGCGCAGCATTGGCGAAGCGGAGGCCGGGGTGGGGAGCCCCACGCGCCGTTCTTCAGTGGGGGCACCCCCACCCGTCACGTTTGTTCGCTTCGCTCTCAAACGCGCCATCCTCCCCGCAAGGGGGAGGGAAAGAAAGCGCTACTACGCTAACGCCGCTACGCCGCCAGATCGGTCGACTGGATCCGCTTGACGCCGGCCTTGGCCATGTCGGCCCAGGCTTTCGCCAGCGAGCCCTGGGTGTCGATGCCGCGGCAGGCGTCCTCGATCACATAGGTGTCGAAGCCGGCTTTGCGCGCGTCGAGCGCGGACCAGGCGACGCAGAAATCGGTGGCGAGGCCGGCGATGAACACGCGCTGCAGCTTGCGTGACTTCAGATAGGCGGCGAGGCCGGTCGTGGTCTTGCCATCGGCCTCGGTGAAGGCCGAATAGCTGTCGACGTCCTTGTGAAAACCCTTGCGGATGACCAGTCCGGCCTGCGGGATGGCGAGGTCCCTGGACAGGCCGGCGCCATCGGTGCCCTGCACGCAATGGTCCGGCCACAGCACCTGCTTGCCGTATTTCAGGTCGACGGTTTCGAACGGCTTCTTGCCGCCATGGCTGGACGCGAACGAGACGTGGCCCGGCGTGTGCCAGTCCTGGGTCAGCACCACATCGGCGAACTTCTTCGCCATGGCGTTGATGACCGGCACCACCTTGTCGCCGTCCTTCACCGCGAGACTGCCGCCCGGCAGGAAGCAGTTCTGCACGTCGATCACCAGCAGCACCGAGGTCTTGTCGAGACTGATCTTGCCGGCAGCCCAAGCGGCTTTCGGCAGCAGACCGGCCATGGCCGCGGCCCCCAGTCCGGCAACAAATTCCCGTCGCGTCGGCATCGCTGATCTCCCCGGAAGAAGCGCCAGCAAATCAGGTCGCGGGGAAATCGTAAAGCCGGACGCGCAGCGCCGGCTGATCAAATTGTGGTCGGCCCGTGCGTGCGCTCAGCGCGGCTGGATCCCGTCGCGCACGGCGCGGAAACGCGGAAAAGCCTTCGGCCAGCCGTCGCGCGGCGTGCTGGCAATGATCCGCACTGCCACGCTGCCGCTGGAGAAACGCAGCCACTGCACCACGGTGACCGGGGTATTGGCCTTGCCGCTGACCGCGTCCATGCGGGTCTCGTAGCCCGGCGAGCCGTCGAGCCGCATCGGCTCGGACATGGTGATTTTGACGTCGCGGAGACCGGGGATCATGGTGGCGGCCTGCTGGGCGAAGCGACCACGATCCTCCGGCTTTTCCGGTGCCGAGTTGATGGTGCCGATCACCATGAAGGGCGACGCCTCGACGCCATTTTCGTCGGTGGCGTCGGCCAGCAGGATGGTCGAGCCGGGCGCCAGGGTGCGCACGGTCTTGAAGTCGCTCATCTCGGTGATCTTGAAGGGCAGCAGGCCCAACTGCTCGTCGACCGGGACTTCCTTGCGGATCGATGCGGAGGAGAACATCTGGCGCACCGCGTCGTCGGTGTAGATCTTCATGGCGTTTTCCGGGACCTGCACGGCGATGTAGCCGGAGAAGGTGCCGCCCGGCATGATCATCGAGTAGCGCCTGACGTTGCCGGTGGCATCCTTGCCGTTCTCGACGGTGTAATAGGCCTTGCCGGCCACGGTATCGAGGGTCTCGGGCTTCACGCCGCCGGCGGCCGCCGCGCCTGCCTTGAAGGCGGTCTCGACCTCGCCATAGGCGGCAGCCGGAAGCTCGGTGATCAGGACCTTGACGCCCTGGTCGGAGGTCTCGAACCCGGTGAAGGTTTTCGCCGGCGCCAGGCCGACCAGCGGTGTCATGCCGATCCTGACGCCCGGCGGGTAGACTGCATCGGCAGCGAAGGCCGAAGTGCCGGCGCCCAGCAACAGGGTCAGCGCGAAAAGTGGAGCGATGTGTTTCATGAAAATCTACTGGGTTCGCATTGCGGCTGTTCGATGGTCGCGGACTGCGGCTATTGGTGCCATGACGCCGCGACCGAAGGCCATGCTGTAACGAATTTCCCGGTCCGGCAACAGGTCGGCGGCTCACCGCAGCTCCTTTGGCCCGGCCCTGTGGCGGGGCGCAACCAGCCGGATCGATTAATCTTTTGCCTTGCAGGCGTTTTCCTTGGGTTGGCCATGCGTCCGGTCCTTGCAGCCCCCACCCCCCCTCCTATATGAGGCCTACCGTCGCAATATCGCGAGCATTTGATTATTTGGGGGTTTGGATTGGTGCGCCGTCAGGGCCCAGCCAACCTGCCGCAAAAAGAAGGGTATGAGGACCATGGGAAAGGTCATTGGCATCGATCTCGGCACCACGAATTCCTGCGTGGCTGTCATGGATGGAAAGTCACCTAAAGTCATCGAGAACGCCGAGGGCATGCGGACGACCCCGTCCATCGTCGCCTTCAGCGACGACGGCGAACGCCTCGTCGGCCAGCCGGCCAAGCGCCAGGCGGTGACCAATCCCGAACGCACCATCTTCGCCGTCAAGCGCCTGATCGGCCGCCGCTACGACGATCCGACGGTGGAGAAGGACAAGAAGCTTGTCCCCTACAAGATCGTCAAGGCCTCCAACGGCGACGCCTGGGTCGAAGCCGACGCCAAGACCTATTCGCCCTCGCAGGTCTCCGCCTTCATCCTGCAGAAGATGAAGGAGACCGCGGAAGCCCATCTCGGCGCCAAGGTCGACCAGGCCGTCATCACGGTCCCCGCTTATTTCAACGATGCCCAGCGTCAGGCCACCAAGGACGCCGGCAAGATCGCCGGTCTCGAAGTGCTGCGCATCATCAACGAGCCGACCGCGGCCGCGCTGGCCTACGGCCTCGACAAGTCGAAGAGCGGCACCATCGCGGTGTACGATCTCGGCGGCGGCACCTTCGACGTCTCGATCCTCGAGATCGGCGACGGCGTGTTCGAGGTGAAGTCGACCAACGGCGACACCTTCCTCGGCGGTGAAGATTTCGACATGCGCCTGGTCAGCTATCTGGCCGACGAATTCCAGAAGGAGCAGGGCATCAACCTGCGCAACGACAAGCTGGCTCTGCAGCGCCTGAAGGAAGCCGCTGAAAAGGCGAAGATCGAGCTGTCGTCGACCACCCAGACCGAGATCAACCTGCCGTTCATCACCGCCGACGCTTCCGGTCCGAAGCATCTGACCATGAAGCTGACCCGCGCCAAGTTCGAGGCGCTGGTGCAGGATCTGGTCGAGAAGACCATCGAGCCCTGCCGCAAGGCGCTCAAGGACGCAGGTCTGACCGCGGCCGAGATCGGCGAAGTGGTGCTGGTCGGCGGCATGAGCCGCATGCCGAAGGTCCAGGAAGTCGTCAAGCAGCTGTTCGGCAAGGAGCCGCACAAGGGCGTCAACCCGGATGAGGTCGTCGCGATCGGCGCGGCCATCCAGGCCGGCGTGCTGCAGGGCGACGTCAAGGACGTGCTGCTGCTCGACGTGACCCCGCTGTCGCTGGGCATCGAGACGCTGGGTGGCGTGTTCACCCGCATCATCGAGCGCAACACCACGATCCCGACCAAGAAGAGCCAGGTGTTCTCGACTGCCGAGGACAACCAGAATGCCGTCACCATCCGCGTCTTCCAGGGCGAGCGTGAAATGGCGGCGGACAACAAGCCGCTCGGCCAGTTCGACCTGATGGGCATTCCGCCCTCGCCGCGCGGCATGCCGCAGATCGAGGTGACGTTCGACATCGACGCCAACGGCATCGTCAACGTGTCGGCCAAGGACAAGGCGACCGGCAAGGAACAGCAGATCCGCATCCAGGCCTCGGGCGGCCTGTCGGAAGCTGACATCCAGAAGATGGTCAAGGACGCCGAGGCCAACGCTGCGGAAGACAAGAAGCGCCGTGAGGCGGTGGATGCCAAGAACCATGGCGACGCCCTGGTCCATACCACCGAGAAGGCGCTGGCCGAGCACGGCGCCAAGGTTGCCGCGCCCGAACGCCAGGCCATCGAGGATGCTTTGAGCGACCTCAAGGAAGCCCTGAAGGGCGACGACGCCGAGGCGATCAAGACCAAGACCAACACGCTGGCGCAGGCTTCGATGAAGCTCGGCGAGGCGATGTACACCCAGCAGGCCGAGGCCGACGCGGCCAAGGATGCCGCGAAGGATGACGTGGTCGACGCGGAGTTCACCGAAGTCGACGACGACAAGCCGAAGAAGTCGGCCTGATAGGCGAGCAAATGGTGGCCCTCATCCGGAGCAGCGCGGTGCGCGTTTCGATGGATGGGGGCCATTTTTGTTAAGTGAGGGGCGGCATCCTGCGAGGCGGGTTGCTTCGGATGCGCCTCGGATGAGGACGAACTTCGGGCGGATTTGACGGATGTCGACCACCAAACGCTGCTATTACGAGTCCCTTGAAGTCGAGCGCACGACGGATGACGCAGGCCTGAAGTCGGCGTTCCGCAAGCTGGCGATGAAATGGCATCCGGACAAGAATCCGGGCGACGCCGCTGCCGAATCCCGTTTCAAGGAAATTGCCGAGGCCTACGAGGTGCTCAAGGACGGCGATAAGCGCGCCGCCTATGACCGCTATGGCCACGCCGCGTTCGAGCAGGGCAATGGCGGCGGTGCCGGCTTCGGCTCCGGCTTCGCGTCCTCGTTCTCCGATATTTTCGAAGACCTGTTCGGCATGGCCGGCCAGCGCGGCGGGCGAGGCGGTGGCCGCGAGCGCGGCGCCGACCTCCGCTACAATATGGAGATTACCCT
>LNAP01002020.1_pt1 | contig 20762 bp, 16 predicted proteins | sample 602601 | NCBI WGS metagenome assembly LNAP01 (sample SAMN02440304, study PRJNA202911) | soil metagenome | biome: Subtropical and temperate rainforests or woodlands; isolation source: soil samples (1 kg each in a 20% v/v slurry with milli Q water) were... ...
CCTGCTTCGCCAGCAGAAACTCCTTACGACTCTCAGTCACCGCGCGCCGTAATTCCTCACCCTTCTCCGGGCAGTTGAGCATTTGGGCGATGCGGTCGATTTTTTTTGCCATGGCTTCCTCCAACGCATCGGCTATGGGCCGATAGTGCGCGCTTTCGGGTGTCGATGCCAAATTTGCCGACCGCTGTTCCCCTCATTCCTTCTGCAATTCCTTGAGTCTGGCGGTGAGATTTTCCTTGGGAAAGCGTTTGTGCAAGGTCGCCATCAGGTCAGCGGCCGCTTGAGCCTGACCAGCCTTTTGCAGGCGGATCACTTCCCTTAATTGATCGTCGATAAACGTGGCCGGAGCTATCGCCGAGCGTTTGCTGACCTTCGCTTCATCGGCCATTTCAGCGTTGATCGATTCGCTCTGCGCTGGGGCGGCAAGATCGGCCATTGGCGCCGCAGGCGCGGGGGCGGACAAGGCGCCGGTCGGGGCAGCCATGGAACGCGCAACCGATGACGATGCTTCTTTTTTGGCGGCCGGTGCAGGCGCCTTAGGTGCAGGCGCGAAGTCGTAACTCGGCAGTTGCTCCTCCGTGCGTTGCACCAGTGCAAGCATCAGGGCCACACCGACAAGGCTGGCAAATGCAACTTGCCAACGGGGTTTCTGGCAGGCCTGGACCCAGCGTTTCCACAGCCCTGGTTTCTGCACGGGGACTTCGCGCTGTGCGGTAGCCAGGAGGAACGCGTCGAGATGGGCCGGCGGTTCGCCGGTCGTGTGTTCACGATAGTGCTTCAACACTTGATCTTCTGGCGTAGGACGGGCGTCAGTCATGTCAGTACCTCCTCGGCCAGCAGCCGACGCAGTTTTTGCTGGGCGTAGCGCAAGCGGCTTTTGACGGTTTCCAGCGGTGTTTCGGTGAGGGTCGCGATCTGCGGCAGGTCGAGATCGCCGTGGGCGCGCAGCAGGAACACTTCGCGCTGGTCAGCGGGCAGGTTTTGCAGGGCCGCTTCGAGGCGCTGGCTGTCGCGGCTCAGGCTCAGCAGTTGTTCGGGATCGGCAGCGTCATCGCTCAGGGCGTGGATCTGTTCGTCATAGCTGTCGTGCAAGGGGTTGTGGATTCCGTGTTTGCGCCAGTGATCGATCAGTCGATTGCGGGCAATCTGGTAAAGCCAGGTACGAAAATTCGCCCGGCCTTGTGGCTGACTGGTGCTGCGGATCAGGCTAAGCCAGGTGTCCTGGTAAACCTCTTCCGCCAGTTCGGACTTGCCGCTCAGGCCGAGCAGGAATCGGTAGAGTCCTTGGCGGTGGCGGGCGTACAAAATCTCGAACGCCGGCCCGTCGCCTGCGCGATAGCGGGCCAGCAGCGATTCGTCGCTCGATTCAGGCGCTGACATTTCAGTTGTAGCCTCCTTTAAGCGGCTCACTGTTCGAGGCGCTCGTGGTTCGCAGACTTTGCGCCAACTCCACCAATTGCACGAACTCTGCCCGCAGACCAAATCGATCCTCGCCCCGCGCACCACGCGCCAAAGCCTCTGTGTCCTTCAGGCTGAAATCACCGGTATAACGCCCGTCCTTGAGCTGCTGGGAAAACGCCGCCACGGCCGCTGCAAATCGCAGGTCTTCACTGGCTGGCGCAGTACTGTCAGTGATCGGCCGCTCGATCAAGCGACTGTTCCCACCTTCGGGCAACTGATATCGCACGCGCAACATCGCCAATTCCCCAGTCTTTTCGGAAACAGCGGCCCCAGGATTGCCATACCGTAGCGGCTCCAGCCAGCCCTTCTCGCCCTTGGGCACAATTTCATACAACGCGGTCACCGTATGTCCTGCGCCGATTTCACCGGCATCGACCTTGTCGTTGCTGAAATCCTCACGCTTCAATGCGCGATTCTCATACCCCAACAGCCGATATTCACTGACCTGCGCCGGGTTGAACTCCACTTGCAGCTTCACGTTTTTCGCCACGACCGCGAGGGTCGAGCCGAGTTGATCCACCAGCACCTTGCGTGCCTCGCGCAGGTTGTCGATGTAGGCATAGTTACCGTCGCCGGCATCGGCCAACTGCTCCATCAGGTGTTCATTGTAGTTATCCACACCAAAACCCAATGTGGTCAGGGAAACGCCGGTCTTGCGTTTATCCACAGCCATTTGCTTGAGGCTGTCGAAGTCGCTGATGCCGACGTTGAAGTCACCGTCAGTGGCCAGCAGGATGCGGTTGATGCCCTTGGGAATAAACGCCTGCTGCGCCATCTGATAGGCCAGTTCGATGCCTGACGCCCCGGCAGTTGATCCACCCGCGGTTAATTGCTCGATGGCTGTACGAATTTTCGCTTTTTCGCGTCCAGACGTTGGCTCCAGCACTACACGCGAATCGCCGGCATAGACGACCAATGAAACCCGGTCCTGCTCGCGCAATTGATCGACCAGCAATTTCAGGGTGCTTTTGACCAGCGGTAAACCCTCGCGTCGGTCCATCGAGCCGGACACGTCCACCAGAAACACCAGGTTCGCCGGGGCCAGTTGCGCAACTGCACGGTCCGAGGCCTTGATGCCGATGCGCAGCAATCGGGTATGCGGGTTCCACGGCGACGGCGCCAGCTCTGTGGTCACGCCGAAGGGCGAGCCATCGCTGGGCAATGCGTAATCGTAGGGAAAGTAATTGACCATCTCCTCCAGTCGCACCGCACCCTCCGGTGGCAGGCGCCCCTGATTGAGCAAGCGGCGGACGTTGGCGTAGGCGCCAGTGTCGACGTCGGCGCTGAAGGTCGAGACGGGCGCTTCGGCCACGCTGTGAATCGGGTTATCCGCCAGCGCTTGATACTGCTCCCGCTGCTCATCCTGATAGCCCTGCGGATACGCCTCGCTCGCGGGCAGCGGCGCATAGCTTGGTGCCGGGCGAACGCTGCGTTTGGCCATCGAGGTGTCGGCCATGACAGCCTCGCTGCGCACCAGTGTTTCAGCCGATAGCGCGCCCTTAGCCGGCGGCGCAGCCGAGGCGGAATCAGGCTTGGATGAAACGCCGCAACCGGCGATGGCCAGCAGCAACCCGGCGGCGAAACCCTGGGCGGCGGGTCGGAGGAAATGCAGAGGGAGGGACATGGGGGCTGACCTCAGGTGGAAATTGATCCATTCATCCTCTGAGACGAGCCCCTCTTCAGGTTCGGGTTAAACCGGCCGAAAATTAATTTCAGCGGTGATAACGCCGCACCACACTGCTGTTTTTCAGCACATGGCCTTTGATTTTTTCCAGTAGCTGCGCGCGCGTCAGGCCGGCGGGCAGAGCTTGCGGCGCCAGGTCCAGTGCATAGAGCTGGATGATGTAGTGGTGCGCGCTGTCGCCGACCGGCGGGCAAGGGCCGACATACCCGGTGGTGCCTTTGCTGTTGGTACCACCGACGCCTTCAAGGGCGGATTTTGCGCCAACACCAGCGACAATCTGATGAGTCGTGGCTTTGATACCGTAATGCATCCAGTGATCGACGCCTTGGCCTTTTTGGCCGTCAGGATCGTGCATGACGATGGCATAACTCAACGTGCCCGCCGGCCCGGCGTTCCAGTTCAGTGCCGGTGACGCGTTATGCCCGCCACAACCCGGGGCATCGCTGGCGGCGGCGACCGTGAACAGTCGGTCATCGGAAACACCTGGGATGTTCAGGGTAAAACGTTCCTGGGCCTGCGCCGGAAACTGCACGCAAAGGGCGACTGCAATGGCCGCCAGCCAAGGGTTCAGAGAGGTCAATCGGGTCATACCGGAGCACCTTGTGCGGGTGGGGCCGTCGTCGGCGGGCAAACTATAGCCGGACCGTTCATTCGGTGGCAGCGGCAATTGGCTGAACCTCAAGATAAGCGCCAAACTCTTAAGTGAAACGCTTGCCTGGAGAGCGATCATGGCACTGCACCGCGTCGCCCGTTTCGCCGATGTGCCCGAAAACCGGGGCCTTGAAGTCCAGAGCGCGGACACGAAAATTGTCCTGCTGCGGGTGGGCGATCATCTGCGCGCCTTTCAGGGCGAATGCCCCCATGCCGGGGCACCGCTGTCCGAAGGCGCTCTGTGCCACGGACGGTTGATCTGCCCGTGGCACAAGGCGGCGTATCGGATCGAGGACGGTGCGCTGTGCGAACCGCCGTCTCTGGACAGCCTCAAGCGCTATCGGCTGGAAATACTCGATGACGAGGTCTGGGTCGACGATCAACCCATGTCCGACGCTCATACCCCTCCGGCGGACGACGAGCGAACGTTTGTGATCATCGGTGCCGGCGCCGCAGGCACGGCGTGCGCGGCGGCGTTGCGCGAAAAGGGCTTCGGTGGCCGGGTGCTGTTGATCGACCGTGAAACCGGCGCCGGTTACGACCGTACGGTCTTGAGCAAATTCGTGATTGCCGGGCAGATGCCGCCAGAAGAAGTCCCGCCGTTGCGTGATGAAGACTTTTACCGCGAACAGCGTATTGAACGAATAAACGCCGAAGTGGCGAGCCTGGACGCGGCGAACAAAACGTTGCGCCTGGCTGATGGTCAATCCCTGAGCTACGACGCGGCCCTGCTCGCCACCGGTGGCACACCCAACCCGCTTACGCTGCCTGGCGCCGAGCTGCCGCAGGTGTTCGTGCTGCGTTCGAAGGATCAGGCGCAGCGGATTCTGGGTTCGGCAAAACCAGGCCAACGAGCGGTGATCATCGGCGACAGTTTCATCGCCATGGAATCCGCGTCCTCCTTGCGTCAACTCGGCCTGGACGTCACCGTTCTGGCCCGCCACGCCGTGCCTTTTGCCAAACAGTTTGGCGAGGCCGTCGGCAAGGCGATTCGTGCCCTGCACGAAGCCAATGGCGTGGTGTTTCATACGGATGGCAATGCAACGCACATCGAAGGCACCGCCAGGGTCGAAGCGGTGCGCCTGGACAACGGTCAACGTTTACCGGCGGATCTGGTGTTGGTCGGCATTGGCGTCAGCCCGGCAACCGCTGCATTTACCGGCCTTCCTCTGGAAAAAGACCAGTCGCTGAAGGTCGACGGCGGGATGCGCGTGACCGATGGGCTTTGGGCCGCCGGCGATATCGCCACCTTCCCGCTCAACGGCCAGCCCCAACGGATCGAACATTGGCGCCTGGCACAGCAACAGGCACGGATCGCGGCGATGAACATGCTCGGCGGCGACGAGCATTACCTCGACGTGCCCTATTTCTGGACCTGGCACTTCGGTAAAAACTACGACTACCTTGGGCACGCCGCGACCTGGGACGAGGTCGAGTTCAAAGGCGACCCTGACCATCCCCCTTTTATCGGTCTGTTCGGCAAGGACGGATTGGTGGTCGCCGCAGTGGCATGCGATGAAGAACGCGCAATAGCGCTGCTCGCCGAACGGATGAAACAGCCGTTGTCGGTGGATGAGGCGTGGCGGTTGGTTCGGGACTTGAATTAACGGGATGTGGGAGTCCTTCGGCCTCCAGCGGAGCAAGCTCCCTCGCCACAAGCCAGACAGCAAAACGCCCGGCTCCGCGTTGCGCAGAGGCCGGGCGTCGGTGTGTAAGCCCTGGTTTTACTCGACGGCGACATTCCCGCCGAATTTGCTCATGACAAACCCGACAAACTCTTCGACGGTCATCTTCTGGCCGTTGAATTCCACCTGATTATTGGCGTAGTGCAGTTTGGCGACGATGTTGTTGTCTTCCAGTTTTGCCAACTGCGTACCGACGGCCATGCTGCCAAACATGTCGGCGGTGGCGGTGGCCTGATCGGCGATGAGCTTGGCGTCGGTCTGACCGTCGATTTGCGACTGCACGCTCAGCAGGTCAACGAGCATTGGCTTGGACACTTTCACGTTGACGTCCAGCAGCGCGATCAGTTGTTGGGCCAACTGGTCCGGCGGCAGGTCCATGGATTGTGGCTTGGTCAGGTTGAGCACCAGATTGGCGCGGCTTTCGCCATTGGCAGTGTTGAACGACAGGTTCTCCAGGGCAACCTGCGGACCGGCAGCCAGCAGTTTCTCCAGGTCGGTTTTGACCTGCGCCTCTTCGGCCGGGGTCAGGACCAGCTCTGGCGCCGGCTCACCCGCAGCGACGGCCTCAGCGGCGGCCCTCTCGTAGGGTTGCAGTTTGGTCTGGTAAATCTGCATCAGCGACATGGTTGCCGGGATGTCGAGGTTCTTCAGGCTCATGGCCATCTGCGCAGACCCGACAACCTTGCCGTTCAGGGACACCTCACCGACCTTGTAATCGGCACGGCCCGAAGCGCTGGTGCCGGATTCCTCGGTCTGGTTTTTCATTTCAAATTTCTTGAAACCCAAGACCGACTGCTTGGCACCGAAAGTGGTCTTGCTGTCGGTCAGCTCGACGGTGTTTTCGCCGGTGTAGTAGCCGTAGGTACTTTTTGTCAGGTTGCTGGCCACGGTCAGGCCATGCAGTTCGACCTTCACCGGCGTCTGATCTTCAGCCACCGTGCTCAGTGTCAGGCTGTCCATGTAACCGTTGGCCTTGACCTTCTGCGCTTGAGCGCTGGCGGCGACATCGAGGTTCAGCCCGGAGAATTTCAGGTTGGACTTGTCGTCAAGCGCCACGTCCAGCGGCAGCAATTGCAGGGTGCCGTTGGTGGCATTGTCGTAACCGATGTTGACCACGCCCGTGAGTGGCGATTTGTCCTTGGCGGCGACGAACCACTTCTCGGTGGTCGGAGTTCTTTCCAGTTCGTAGTGACTGGTGGCCAGGACCGGCAGCCACTTCAGCGACACCAGGCGCGAAAACGGCAGCGGGCCGTGTTCGATGCGATCGACGAACAGCAACTCCACCGGTGCTTCACCGAACATCTCGCCTTCGCCCTTGAGGCGGTAATGCGCGGTGCTGCTGAACACATGGCGCTCCAGCGACACCAGCTCCAGCGACGCCGTGCCGTTGGAACCGACCAGCGCAGCTTGCAGCTCTTTGTTGGCGTCGGCGATGGAGGTGTTCAGCACACCTTCGAGTTTGGTGCCGGTGTACCAGGCACCGCCGGCGCTGATTGCGCCGATGGCAACGACGATTCCAAGAAGCACGCCTGCTGATTTATTCATGAATGACCCGATCAATGTCCGTTGTTTGGAGGTGTGGTCGTCTTCCCTGAACCCTGACGGGTTACGGTCACGACTGCGTAAAAGTGCGGTGCAGATTAGCATCAGGCGCACCGGGCGACCCAATGATTAAAGGTGAAAGAGTGTCTATGGACCGTACACAGGGGTTGAGAGTTTCGGCGGATATGAAATCGCCATCGCGAGCAGGCTCACTCCCACAGGGTGTCGTGATCGACACATAACCCATGTGGGAGCGAGCCTGCTCGCGATGGCGCCAGTCCTGCCAACACCGATCAGGAATACTGCGTTTCAATCTCATCAAGCTGATGATCAAAGCTCTTGAGCCGTGCGGTCCATGTGTAGACCAGCACTTCGAAGTCACGATTGATCACCGCCGTGCCGCTGGGGGATTCCGAGCGCGGGTCGCAGAAATCCAGTTGATAGCGTTCGCGGGCCATGGCGGTGGCGACATCGGAGAGTTCGCGGGCGTTATTGAGCCAGTGCCAGCCCTCCTCGGCCACTTGCTTGTCCAGCGCCTGGCATTGTTTTTTCAGGTTTTCGAGGCTTTTTTCCAGCGGTGTGCCGGTCAGTTCGCCCATGACTTCCTGGAACGTACGGCCCGGTTGCCAGTAACTGCCCCAGAAATACCGATCGAACACCGTTTCAACACGGCGCAGCGCAACCTTGGTGTCCCAGATCAGCACCAGGGTCTTGCCTTGTTCGAGCTGTCTTTTCTTGATGCGCTGACCCTGGACCGACGCCCAGGCCACCACCACGATTGCCATCACGGCAATCAATGCCGCGGCGCTGTCGAGGAACACCAGCGCCGTGTCGATCTGGTGAGCCAGCATGATGCCGTAGAAATAGGTGGCCGACAGCAACACCAATGCCGCTATAGCGCACCAGAAGCCGGGAGCATAAGGGTTTTTCATTATTGGAATCCCCATGACCAACACGAGCCTTGATTGATGAGGTCAACGCGCAACCTCATCAAGTCAAAGCATAGCAACGGCCTCAGGGTTTGCCCTCGTTCGGGCCTTGCGTTCGTCCGCTTTCCCAGCTGCCACGTTTCTTGGCTCGATCATAAACAGCGCTGCGCTCACGCTTACCCACCGCCACCACGGAAACGACTACACGCTCATCAATAACCTCATACACCAACCTGTACCCCGATGACCGCAGCTTGATTTTGTAGCAGTCAGGCATTCCATGGAGTGAATCTGAGGGCACTCGCGGGAGTTCAAGTCGCTCTGCCAGTTTCTTTTTGAATTGCTCGCGCAATGTATGACCCAGTTTGTCCCACTCCTTGCGTGCAGACGGCAGGAATTCGAGCTTATAGGTCATCCAGATTTACCGGGACCGGCGTTTCATGCCTTCGTGAGCGAACGATTTCTGCCAACTCAAGGTCATCGAGACGTTCCATCATGGCCTCGAAAACATCGGCCGGGACCATATAGCCCATTACTCGATTGTGATTCAGCACTGCAACGGGCCCACCATGGGCGCCGCTCAAAACCGCAGATGGGTTTTTCTTCAACTCAGACACACTGACAGCCAGGTCGGCCAGAACATTTTGCATAATTAAGACCTCAATTCAGGTCACGATTCTGGTCCATTCATGCTTTATGAGCAACCTGGAAGAAACTCTAAAACTGTATTTGCATTCGAATTATTTACCGCTCACCCGTTTTTACACCCCCCGCCCCTTCCTCAGCAGCACATCCAATTGATCCACCACCTCCGCCCAATCGGCGTCATCCAGAATGTCGTCGCGCAGGAATTCCGCCTGGCTCTGAGTCCAGAAAAACGCATCCGCCAGGTGCAATTCGGGTTTGAGCGGGGAATGGGTGGCGATGAATTTGTCGATGCTTTCGGCGTCGTCGGGCAGGCCGAGTTGTTTGAACAGGTTGGGAAGGCTGTGGATTGGGGATTCCATGGTGGGCTCCTTTTTCATGGCAAATGATTGGGTGACTGCTGCGCAGTCAATCGCGGGCAAGCCACGCTCCCACAGGAACGGCGAGAACCCTGTGGGAGCGTGGCTTGCCCGCGAAGGCGTCATCACTGACGCCGCAAAAACTACTGACTCAACTCACACACTTCAGCATGCGGCACCATTTTCAGGAATTCCGGCACGCTCATGTGCACCAGGTTGTTGTGGTTACCCGCCTCCAGGTAGATGTCTTTTTGCCGGGTCAGCAGTGGGTCGATGACCATGTCCAGGCCATAGGATTCGCCCAACGCCGGCACGGCGCCGCGTTCGCAATCCTGGAACAGATGCGCCAGGGTGCTTTCCCGGGTGATCTGCCATTCGCCACTGCCGCGTACTTTGCTCAGGTCCAGGTGACGGCTCGCTGGCAGCACAGCCATCAGGTAATGGCCGTGGTGGTCGTCGAGGATCACCGATTTGGCCACCCGCTCGGCAGGAATGCCTGCGACCCGCGCCGTTTCAAGGCTGCTGGCCGAGTGCGGATGGGTGACGACGTCAAATTCGCATTGAGCCTTGTCCAGGCTGTCCTGCACTGTTCTTGCCATACGCATGATGCACCTCGGTGTCCGCAACAACGTTTCGCGGACGATGGTTAAACCTTTCTCACCACTAAAAGTCTAGGCCCGCTGACGCCAGCGCGCGGGAAATCTGCCCGCCGGAACACGGTCAACAATTGATCAAAATTCGTACAATTGAGCGCTCAGCTAGACTGTATAAAGAACCATCAATGACTCTCCCGGAGGGTCACGTGAACACTCGTTGTTTTACGGTTGCGCTGCTGTGGGCTCTATGCGGATCGGCTTTCGCAGCGGACACCGTCGTCGTGCTGGTACCCAATCCCATCGGGATCTGGCTGATCACGTTCGGCATCGCGTTTCTGATCGCCGAGGCGGCCCTGCCCAATTACGGCGTGATCGGCCTGGGCGGCATTGTGATGTTCGTGATCGGGGCAGTGATTCTGACCAACACCGAGGTGCCGGTTCCGTTGATGATCGGTTTGGGACTGATCAGCGCGCTGCTGTTGATTTTCCTGCTGATCCGCGCCCTCAAGACACGACCGCGGGAAAACGTCAGTGGCGATGCAGGGCTGGTGGGCAGCGTGACACAAGTGATGTCGCTGGCCGGCAATGCCTATAACGGCTGGGTGCACCTGCAAGGAGAAAAGTGGCAAGTGCTCAGCGCCACGCCGCTGCAACCGGGGCAGAAAGTCCGGGTGGTGGCACGCAAGGGATTACTGCTGGAAGTGGCCGCGGCTGACGCGGCGCCGGCTGGAGAATAACCATGGGTTTGCAACTGGGTTTTGTCGCGCTGCTGTTACTGCTGATTGCATTGGCGGGGTCGACCTTCCGCATCCTGCGCGAATACGAACGCGGGGTGGTCTTCCAGCTCGGGCGCTTCTGGCAGGTCAAAGGCCCTGGCTTGATCCTGCTGATTCCGGTGGTGCAGCAAATGGTTCGCGTCGACTTGCGCACGGTGGTCCTCGACGTGCCGCCACAAGACGTGATCACCCGCGACAACGTCTCGGTCAAGGTCAACGCAGTGTTGTATTTCCGCGTCCTCGATCCGCAGAAGGCGATTATTCAGGTCGAAGACTTTCTCATGGCCACCAGCCAATTGGCCCAGACCACGTTGCGGGCAGTGCTCGGTAAACATGAACTCGATGAACTACTGGCCGAGCGTGAGCGGTTGAACATCGACATCCAGCAAGTGCTCGACGCCCAGACCGATGCGTGGGGCATCAAGGTCGCCAACGTCGAGATCAAGCACGTGGACCTCAACGAATCGATGATCCGCGCCATCGCCAAACAGGCCGAAGCCGAACGGGAACGCCGGGCCAAGGTGATCCACGCCGAAGGCGAATTGCAGGCCTCGGAAAAACTCATGCAGGCCGCCGAAATGCTCGGGCGCCAGCCGGGGGCCATGCAGCTGCGGTACATGCAGACGTTGAGTTCGATTGCCGGGGACAAGAGTTCGACGATTGTCTTTCCGCTGCCGATCGAGTTGCTCAAGGGCATGGCGGATTTGTCGTCCAAATCCTGACCTTTCCTACAGGCGCCAACGTCCGGTAACCGCGTCGGAGATTTCCTTCAAGTTGTAGCGGCGTTGGTGAACTTGTTCCGGTCCGAAGCCGGGTCTAGTCTGGCTTTGTCACTGAATAAACGGTGACACGGACGTGCAAGTCCGACGAAACTGTTTAGGTCGCAATTGCCATATATCTCAATGAGCCTTTATAGGCTCGCTGTTTTATGGCGGCTGCGCGCAGGAGATCCTCGGATCTGCTGGGTGTCCTAAACAGTCCCGGTCTTGCACACCTGCGCTCAGCCGCCACCCCATTCGCGTGCAAACGAACGGTGGCGGTTCCAACTTACTGTTTAGGGAGTTTTATATGTTCAAGGTATCGCCAAATCCGCCAGACAACTCTGGCACCCCCTCCGAAGATCCACTCGAAGCCGAAAAACTCAAAGAAGCCGCCGACCGCGCCTTCGCCCATTACTTCCCCCCGACCACCGAAAAGCCGCCCAGGCACCGCAAAGGCCACCTCTTCACCGTCGCCCCCGAGGTCAACACCGAAACCCTGCTGGCCAACGCCGCTGAAGACCTGCTGTCCATCAGCGCCATCGCGGCCAATCTGGCAGACGAAGTGGACGGGACACGGCGCTCCGTAGCCCTGGCGCTCAGCCGCATGGCCGATGGCGTGCAGTTGCTCGTAGAGCGAGTGCAGGATCATTGGGATGAGTCGGAGGTCATGCAGGCTCGGGTCAAGGTTTAGCCGGTAGATTTATGGTGAATTGACCACCGCTATCGTCGGAACGCCGCCCGGAGCCGGCTCACTCCTACAGTGGATCTTCGGTGAACACAAAATATGTGTACGACTGAGATCCACTGTGGGAGTGAGCCTGCTCGCGATGGCGTCAGTGCCGTCAATACATGACTCGGCACCTAGCCCAACACCTCACCGCCAAGCCAGGTCAGCAAGTGATCGAGACAGGCCTCAACCGATTGCACGCCCGTATCAAGCACCAAGGAAGCTGACCGCGGCGGTTCATAGGGCGCAGACACGCCGGTAAACCCAGGCAAATCACCCCGTCGTGCACGGGCGTAATGCCCTTTCGGGTCGCGCTGCTCGCACACGGCGAGGGAAGCGCTGCACCAGACTTCGCGGTAATCCTCGCCCAGTCGCCGGGCAAACACCTCACGTAACTCCATCAGCGGCGCGATCATCGCCAGGATGACGATTTGCCCGTTCTCCACCAGCAGCGCCGCGACTTCGCTGGCGCGGCGGATGTTCTGCAGACGGTCACTGTCGGTAAAACCCAGATCCCGATTGAGCCCGACCCGCAGCCCGTCGCCATCGAGCACGATGCTCTGCACGCCGCGCCCGAACAGCTCGGCGTGCAGCGCCTGGGCCAAGGTCGATTTACCTGCCGCTGGCAAACCGGTGAGTAAAATCGCCGTGCCGCGATGGCCGTTGCGCGCCTCCCGTTGTGCGCGGCTGATGCTCGCCGTCGGCGCCAGCAGATTATTGGACCGGGGCATGGGCCACCGGTGTCGTGATGTTCCCGTCCGCCCACGCCGCTTCGCGGTTGGCCAGCGCGGTGGCAATGGATTGCACTTGGGTGGATTGCACCTGATCCGGCAGCGGATCGAGCCCCGCACTGGCAAAGATCTGGCCGTAAGCGTTACGCAGATCGGCGTACGACAGGTCGCGACGCAAATCGGCCTGCAAAGTGTTCAATTCGCCCTGGATCAAGTCCAGTTCACCCAGCCCGGCCGCCTGATAACGGTTGCGCAGCTGGCCAACGATCTGCCCGTCGATGTCCGACAGTTGCTGATTGGTCTTGAACTGCCGCAACGCCTCGCGGTAGTTGGCGTTGGCCACATAAAGCTGCGCCAGCACCGCAATCGACATGGCCTGGCGGCGCGCCGCAGCGACTTCTTCGCCGGCCTTGGCGACGTTGATCGCCGCCGGAGCGGAGATCACGTTGAACAGGTTCCACGTCACTTTCACGCCGTAGTCGGCCCAGCCCTGCTCCACCAGGAACGAGTTGCTGTCGTAATGCCCGCCCGCCGAGAACTCCAGCCCCGGCAGCAGCCGCAACATGGCTTTGCGGGTTTCCGCCGCGCTGATGCGGCTTTGGTAATCCTGCTCACGCAGCTCGGGACGACTGGTCAGGGCTTCCTGTTCCAGGCTGGCGAGGTCAACTTTCAACTCCGGAATGACATAGTCGTCCTGGGTCGCCAGGGTCAGGTCGGTGCCCAGCGGCAGATTGATCAGGGTCGCCAGTTCGGTTTTCGCCAGCGACAGCGCACGCCGCTGTTCTTCCAGTTGGCGGGTGGCTTCGATCAGCGAGCGTTGATACCCCAGGGCCTGAATCGGATCGCCGATTCGCTGCTGGCTCATGCTTTGGCTGTTGCCGCGCGCGGTGTCGACCCGGGCCATGAGGCTGTCGATCTGCTTGAGCAAGCGCTCGGCGGCCATGGCTCGCCAGTAGGCCGAACGCACGTCCTGAACGATGGTGTTGATCACCTTGCGCCGGCGCTCCTGAACGATCAGTCGCTGGTCGCCCTGTTGCTTGGCGCTGATGTAGCTGACGCCAAAATCGAGCACGTTCCAGACCATGGTCAGGTCGGCGACTTCACGGTCGCGGTCTTGCGAGGTCGATGGCTCCAGAGACTGGGTGCCGGTCCGTACGCTCTGGCTGCTGGAGGCGTTGACGTTGTTGCGGCCGACGTACCCGGCGTCCAGCGCCATGCGCGGCAGCATGTCGAAACTGGCGAGGTCGAGTTGGCGCTTGGCCAGGGCCTCTTCCATGATTTTGAGCCGGCCTTCGAGGTTGTACTTCACTGCGCGGGCCATGGCTTGATGCAGGGTCAGCGGACCGCTGAGGGGCTCCTGATCCTTGTACATGTTTTGCAGGTCGCTCCTGGCGCGCTGTTGGCTGACGCTGCGTTCGATCGGTTCACTGGTGACTGCACATCCGCTGACTGCAAGCGCCAGCAGGCTGGCACCAAACAACTTAGAACTTCTATTCATCCTTGACTGCCCCTGGACACAGCATTGTTTTTAGGTGTTTTTTCAGGCCTGCATTTCGCTGACGCCGACCTGTCGCAAAGCCGCGGCCAGGCTGTCGACCTGCCGTTGCTCGGTGTCTTTGAGCTGTTGCAATTGCTGGACGAGACTCGGCGCACCAAACACGCCGCGCAGCCCCTGTGAAACATCCCCGGCCTTGATCGACTGGCTGCCGAATGAGTTCAGCGAGTCTCGTTCGCTGCCGGCGTCCTGATTGAACAGGCTCGACAGCGTGCTGGTGCCGAACACCCCGCCATCGCCACCGCCGAAGCCGAGGAAGCCATTGCCCGAGCCATCGCCACCGCTGTCACGGCTGCTGAACACCTGGGCGATGAAGCTGGGGGCCAGCGCACCGTGGTTCATGAAAATGTCGCCCAGCGGCCGGATGCCATTGCCGATCACGCGGCTTTCGAACAACGGGGTAAAGGTCAGCGGTGAGCCGAGATCGCCGGTCGGGGGCGTGAAAATGATCGGTTGCAGTGGCACGTTGGGCTGATCGGCAACGGTGACCGGCGGTGGGATCCGGGCCAGCGGGTCAGGCGTCACGACCACGGCAGGCGTCTGCACCGGCACGGTGTCGATGGTGTAGTTGTTGGACACCGCCACACCCGTGCCGGTATTGCCCGAACCGTCGCTGACGTTGCTGCTGTCCAGCGCAATGAAGTTGCTCGGGTCAGTGATGCTCGCCGTCGGCGTGAAGGTCGCGGTCCAGGTCTTGCCGCCGTCGCTGCTGGCCAGGTTGGTGAGCTCGCCGTTGGTGACGCTGAGGTCCGACAGGTCGAAATCGCTCACCACTTCGCTGAAGGTGATGGTCACCAGCGTGGTTTGACCGACGCCCAGGTTCGGGTTGGCGACCACGATGGTTGCCGTCGGCCGGGTGGCATCGAGCGCGTAGTTGTTGGAGATCGCGATCCCGGCACCGGCGTTGCCCGCGGCGTCTGCCACAAGGCTGCTGTCGAGCAGGATCAGGTTGGTGGTGTCGCTGATGCTGGCGGTCGGGGTCAGGGTGGCGGTCCAGGTCTTGCCGCCATCGCTGCTGAGCAGGTTGGACAAGGTGCCATTGGCGACGCTGAGGTCCGACAGGTCGAAACCTGAAACAGTCTCGGTGAAGGTGATGGTGACCGTGGTCGTCTCGCCGATGCCCAAGCGGTTATCCGCCACCACGATGGTTGCCGTCGGCCGCGCCGTGTCGATGGCGTAGTTGTTGGAATCGGTCACGCCCACGCCACTGTTGCCCGACGCGTTGATTACACCGCTGTTGTCGAGGCTGATCAGGTTGGTGGTGTCCGTCACATCGACGGTCGGCGTGAACGTCGCGGTCCAGGTAACACCGCCATCGCTGGACGACACGTTGCTCAGCGTGCCGTTGGCAATGCTCAGGTCCGCGTTGGTGAAACCGCTGACCGCTTCGCTGAAGGTGATGGTCACCCCCGAGGTTTCACCCGCCTTGAGGGCGTTGTCGGCCACCACGATGGTGGCGGTCGGCACCTGGGTTTCCACCACATAGTTGGCGGAGTTGGTCGTGCCCGAGCCCGCGTTGCCGGCCTGGTCCGTGACGCCGGTATTGTTCAGGGTGATGAGGTTGCTGGTGTCGGTCACGCCGATGGCAGGCGTGAACGTTGCGGTCCAGGTGATGCCGCCGTCGCTGCTGCTGACATTGCTCAACGTGCCGTTGGCGACGCTCAAATCGCTGTTGTCGAAACCGCTCACCGCTTCGCTGAAGGTGATGGTCACCAGCGCAGTTTCTCCCGGTTTCAGGGTTGTATCGCTCAACACAATGGTCGCGGTCGGGCGCTGGCTGTCGATGGCGTAATTGTTGGAGTCCGTTGTGCCGCTGCCGGTGTTACCCGCCCCATCGATCACTCCGGTGTTGTCCAGGGTAATCAGGTTGGTCGAATCGGTGACGCTCGCGGTCGGCGTCAGGGTGGCGGTCCAGGTGATGTTATCGCTGGTGCTCAGATTGCTCAGGGTACCGTTGCTCACCGTCAGGTCGGCTGTAGTAAAACCGGTTACCGCCTCGGAGAAGGTGATGGTCACCACCGAGGTTTGCCCCACCGCCAGCGCTGCATCTGCGACCACGATAGTGGCCGTCGGGCGCTGGGTGTCGATGGCGTAATTGTTGGAGTCGGTCGTGCCGCTGCCGGTGTTGCCCGAGACGTTTTGCACGCCCGTGTTGTCCAGGGTGATCAGGTTGCTGGTGTCGGTGATCGCGCCGGTCGGGGTGAATGTTGCCGTCCAGGTGACGCCGCCATCGCTGCTACTCACCGCCGTCAACGTGCCGTTGGCAATCGTCAGGTCGGCATTGCTGAAACCGCTCACCGCTTCCGAGAACGTAATGGTCACCAGCGATGTTTCGCCGATTTTCAGCGCGTTATCGGCGAGCACGATAGTGGCGGTCGGCAGGACCGTATCGATGGTGTAGTTGCCGGAACTGGTGGTGCCGCTGCCGGTGTTGCCGGCGATGTCGGTCACACCGGTATTGTTCAGGGTGATGACGTTGCTCGGGTCACTCACGCCGACGGTTGGCGTGAAGGTCGCAGTCCAGGTGATGCCGCCGTCGCTGCTGCTCACCGCCGTCAGGGTGCCGTTGGCGATGGTCAGGTCGGCGTTGGCGAAACCGCTGACCGCTTCGCTGAAGGTGATGGTCACCAGCGAGGTTTCGCCCGCTGCCAGTGTCGTATCGGCCAACACAATCGTGGCGGTCGGACGCAGACTGTCGATCGCGTAGTTGTTGGAATCGGTGGTGCCCGCGCCAGTGTTGCCGGCTCCGTCCACAATGCCGGTGTTGTTCAGCGTGATGATATTGGTTGCATCGTTGATGCTCGCCGTCGGGGTGAAGGTCGCGGTGTAGGTGATGTTATCGCTGGTGCTCAGGCCGCTCAGGGTGCCGTTGGCGGCCGTGAGGTCGGCGGTGGTGAAACCGGTCACCGCCTCGGAGAAGGTGATGGTGACCACCGTGGTTTGACCCAGCGCCAATGCGGTATCCGCCACGACGATGGTCGCGGTTGGCCGCACGGTGTCGATGGCGTAGTTGTTGGAATCGGTGGTGCCGCTGCCTGCGTTGCCCGAGGCATTTTGTACACCGCTGTTGTTCAGGCTGATCAGGTTGGTCGCGTCGGTAATGCTGGCCGTCGGCGTGAACGTCGCGGTCCAGGTGATGCCGCCATCGCTGCTGCTCACCGCGGTCAACGTGCCATTGGCGATGGTCAGGTCGGCGTTGCTGAAACCGCTGACGGCTTCGCTGAACGTGATGGTGACCAGCGACGTTTCACCGACGCTCAGCGCATTGTCGGCCACGACGATGGTGGCGGTCGGCAGCACCGTGTCGATGGTGTAGTTGCCGGAGTTGGTGGTGCCGCTGCCGGTGTTGCCGGAAATGTCGGCCACACCGGTATTGTTCAGGGTGATGACGTTGCTCGGGTCACTTATGCCGACGGTTGGTGTGAAGGTCGCGGTCCAGGTGATGCCGCCGTCGCTGCTGCTCACCGCCGTCAATGTACCGTTGGCGATGGACAGGTCAGCGTTGGTGAACCCGCTGACCGATTCGCTGAAGGTGATGGTCACCAGGGAGGTTTCCCCGGCACTCAGGGTCGGGTCAGCCAGAACGATGGTCGCCGTAGGGCGAACCGTGTCGATCGCATAGTTATTGGAATCGGTGGTGCCGCTGCCAGTGTTGCCCGCCAGATCCGCGATGCCGGTGTTGTTCAAGGTGATCAGGTTGGTGGTGTCGTTGATGCTCGCGCTCGGCGTGAAGGTCGCGGTCCAGGTGATACCGCCGTCGCTGCTGCTCACCGCGCTCAAGGTGCCGTTGGTAATGGTCAGGTCCGCGTTGGTGAAACCGCTGACTGCCTCACTGAAGGTGATGGTCACAAGCGAGGTTTCGCCGATTCTCAGCGCCGTGTCCGTCACCACGATGGTTGCCGTTGGCCGCACCGTATCGACAGCATAGTTATTGGAGTCGGTGGTGCCGCTGCCCACATTACCGGTGCCGACAGCCTGCACGCCGGTGTTGTCGAGGGTGATCAGGTTGGTCGTGTCGGTGATGCTCGCGCTCGGCGTGAGAGTCGCGGTCCAGGTGATGCCGCCGTCGCTGCTGCTCACCGCGGTCAACGTGCCGTTGGCGAGGGTCAAATCGGCGTTGGTGAAACCGGTCACGGCCTGGTTGAAGGTGATGGTCACCAGTGAGGTTTCGCCGATTCTCAGCGCGTTGTCGGCAACAACGATAGTGGCGGTCGGCAGGACCGTATCGACGGTGTAGTTGCCGGAGTTGGTAGTGCCGCTGCCGGTGTTGCCCGCCAGGTCGGCCACGCCGGTATTGGCCAGGGTAATGACGTTGCTCGGGTCATTCACGCCGACGGTTGGCGTGAAGGTCGCGGTCCAGGTGATGCCGCCGTCGCTGCTGCTCACGGCGGTCAGGGTGCCGTTGGCGATGGTCAGGTCGGCGTTGGTGAAACCACTGACCGCTTCGCTGAAGGTGATGGTCACCAGCGAGGTTTCGCCCGCGATCAGTGTGGGATCGGCCAGCACAATCGTGGCGGTCGGACGCACGGTGTCGATGGCGTAGTTGTTGGAATCGGTAGTGCCGCTGCCGGTGTTGCCCGTCAGATCAGCCACGCCGGTGTTGTTCAGGGTGATCAGGTTGGTGCTGTCGTTGATGCTCGCGCTCGGCGTGAAGGTCGCGGTCCAGGTGATACCGCCATCGCTGCTGCTCACCGCGGTCAACGTGCCGTTGGTAATGGTCAGGTCGGCGTTGGTGAAACCGCTGACCGCCTCACTGAAGGTGATGGTCACCAGTGAGGTTTCGCCGATTCTCAGCGCCGTGTCCGTCACCACGATGGTGGCCGTCGGGCGCACCGTATCGACCGCAAAGTTGTTGGAATCGGTAGTGCCGCTGCCGGCGTTGCCCTCCAGATCCGCCACGCCGGTGTTGTCCAGGGTGATCAGGTTGGTCGTGTCGGTGATGCTGGCGGTCGGGGTAAACGTCGCCGTCCAGGTGATACCGCCATCGCTGCTGCTCACCGCAGTCAACGTGCCGTTGGCGATGGTCAGGTCGGCGTTGGTGAAACCGCTGACGGCTTCATTGAAGGTGATGGTCACCAGCGAGGTTTCGCCGATTCTCAGCGCATTGTCCGCCACCACAATGGTTGCGGTTGGACGAAGCGTATCGATCGCATAGTTGTTCGAATCAGTGGTGCCGCTGCCGGTGTTGCCCGCCAGATCCGCTATGCCGGTGTTGTTCAGGGTGATCAGGTTGGTCGTGTCGTTGACGCTCGTGTTCGGGGTGAAGGTCGCGGTCCAGGTGATGCCGCCGTCGCTGCTGCTCACCGCCGTCAACGTGCCATTGGCGAGGGTCAGGTCGGCGTTGCTGAAACCGCTGACGGCTTCGCTGAAGGTGATCGTCACCAGTGAGGTTTCACCGATTCTCAGCGCGGTGTCCGTCACCACGATGGTCGCTGTTGGCCGCACGGTGTCGATGGCGTAGTTGTTGGAATCGGTGGTGCCGCTGCCGGCGTTGCCCGCCAGGTCGCTGACGCCGGTGTTGTCCAGGGTGATCAGGTTGCTTGTGTCGGTGATGCTCGCGCTCGGCGTGAAGGTCCCCGTCCAGGTGAGCCCGCCATCGCCGCTGCTCACCGCGGTCAGGGTGCCGTTGGCAATCGTCAGGTCAGCATTGGTGAGACCGGTGACCGCTTCGTTGAAGGTGATAGTCACCAAGGAGGTTTCGCCGACCTTGAGGGCCGTGTCGGTAAACGCGATGAGGGCGGTCGGGCGTACGGTGTCGACCGTGTAGTTATTGGAATTGGTGGTGCCGACGCCAGCGGTGCCCAGGATGTTGATCACACCGGTATTGTCCAGAGTGATGACATTGCTCGTATCGGAAATGCTGGCGGACGGCGTGAACGTTGCGGTCCACGTAAGGCCTCCATCGCCGCTGCTTACCGCTGTCAACGTGCCGTTGGCGATGGTCAGGTCCGCATTGGTGAAACCGAGCACCACCTCGGAGAAGGTAATGGTCACCAGGGACGTTTCGCCGATGCTCAGCGTGGTATCAGCGACCACAATGGTCGCGGTCGGTGGCGGCGAATACGCGGTGTTGAGTAGGCCGCCGTCGTTATAGATTGTCGCGACGGCGGTTGGTGAGGTGCCGGTGCTGCCACCGCCCTGCGCGGTACCGCCTGCGCCACTGGCCGCGGCATTACCGGCCAGGGCGGCGAAGTTGGCGGCCGTCATCAGCAGTGTGCCTTTGTTCCAGATCGCACCGACGCCCCGGCCACCAATGCCGCCATTGCTGGCATTACTGCCTTGGCCACCACCACCGCCGCCACCGCCACCAGCACCGATGTTGTTGCTGATGGTCGAGGTGCCGACGATGGTCAGGGTGCCGCTGCTGGCGTTGTAGATCCCGCCCACCGCGTTGCCGCCGGCGCCACCGACCTTGTCCCAACCGGCCCCGCCGCCACCGCCGCCAATGGAAATCGTGCCATTGGTGGCCGTCGCACCGTTACCGCCGTTGCTGTAATAGGAAACGCCTACGCCGCCAGCCCCGCCAGTGGTGGTACCGCCGCGACCGCCCATGTGGGTGGCGTCATAACCGCCGCCGTAACCACCGACACCACCGCCGCCCGCCTGGCCGCCCAATGTGCCGGTGCCCGGCCCTGCCGAACCGCCATGCCCACCGCCCTG
>LNAP01004381.1_pt1 | contig 20761 bp, 20 predicted proteins | sample 602601 | NCBI WGS metagenome assembly LNAP01 (sample SAMN02440304, study PRJNA202911) | soil metagenome | biome: Subtropical and temperate rainforests or woodlands; isolation source: soil samples (1 kg each in a 20% v/v slurry with milli Q water) were... ...
GGTCTGGCCGTAGCCGATCGGCAGCGGACGATTCTCGTAGGCGTAGGGCACCTCGTCGGGCGGGACGAACTTATGGCGTGGCACCTTGGCCATCGCGGCCATCACCGGCGCGGCAAACTCGACCCTGCCGGTTTCATCGCGGGTGACGGACGACATGTTGGCGATTTCCCGCACCATGGCATCGCGCAACGGCGCGAACGGGTCGTCGGCATGCAGACCGGCAGATGCCAACGCCAGAGCGATGGCAGGCGCCAGGATGCGCGTCAGGAGCATCACCGGCTTCACAATGACTCCTCCGCCTGAGGAATAGTCGAATCGTATGGCCGGCGGGCTGACTCGGCAAGCCGGGGGTGCCGGCGACCAAACCAGGCTGCGGCGACTGCCCGGGACAACATCGCAACCCGTAACTGCACTGATAGCACCCAGCCAGTTCAAGCGGTGATACAAAAGTGAATGCGATTGTCAGCCGATTGCTGCCTATAAGGAGCCCTTCGCACTGACCTCATAACACTCCTCCGACACTAACCTCCAACCCCTGGAATGACCAGAAGCGCCGCCAAGCCGATCAGTGCCGTGCCAATGAGTCTGTCGATAACCTGCTGCTTTTCCAGCATTCGCCGGCGCAACGCTTCAGCGGAGAAAAACAGTGCCACGAAACTGAACCACGCCCAATGGGTGAACGACATAAACAGGCCATACGCAAAGTTTGCGGTTAGCGAACTGCCTGTGTGCACCACTTGGCTATATGTCGCCACCACGAACAACATGGTTTTAGGGTTGAGCGCGTTAGTGAAAAAGCCAGTACGAAATGCTTCCCAGGATGAAGGGGCTGAGGCGTTGGCGCCACCAAATGTCAACGAAGAAGTACTGGTCAGGGACTTGATACCCAGATAAATGAGGTATCCGGCGCCCAGCAACTTCATTGCCATGAACAGCAAGGGTGATTGAGTGAAGATCACTGCAGCGCCGAACACTGTGTAGAAAACGTGAATCTGGACGCCACAGGCGATACCCAGGGCGGCCATCAAACCGCTGCGTCGCCCATATGCATAACTGTTGCGGGTGACCATGGCGAAGTCAGCCCCGGGGCTGATAACTGCCAGGATGGAAATGGCAGCAACTAGAAGCAATTCGTTCATGAAGACTCTCCGGCGCAATGGATGCCCATGCCGCGAACGGCAGTAATTGCATTTGCGCTACGTTTTTGCACAGATTGAGGGTGGGTGGCAGCTTCACTTGCTCGCGGCACTTACATCACCCAGTAGTATTTGGCTTCGCATGGTATTCATGGAATGCCTCTAATCATTGATAGTTGTGCGTGCAGATAGGGCGAATGGAGGTCATGATGGAGAATTGCCACCGATAAAAAAAACGATTTATAGTCGTCGAAACCTGTGAGTAATCATCGTCAATATGAATTTGCCTCCTTTGGCTGCGTTTCGTTTTTTCAACGTTGCGGCCCAGACTCAAAGCTTCGTGAGAGCCGCTCAGCAGCTGCACGTCACCCATGGCGCAGTCAGCCGCCAGGTTCGATTGTTGGAGGAGGCAATAGGGGTCGAACTTTTTGATCGGCGCAACCGTGCGATCTTTCTCAACCGTGCTGGCCGCCTTCTGTACGACGTTACCGGGCCCATGTTCGAACAATTGGAAAGTGCTGTTTACCGGTTGCAGGGAGAAGTCCGCGAGGACGTACTCGTACTATCGTGTGAACCTACCATCGCAATGAAATGGCTGATCCCGCGACTGCCTGACTTCCATGCCGCTCACCCGCACCTTCAAGTCCAACTGTTGGCGGCCGGTGGTCCTATAGACTTCGCGCGCTCAGGTGCGGATCTGGCCATCCGGCGTGATGATTTTCACTTGGATCAATCAATCCACAGCGTGACGATTTGTGAGGAATGGATTGGACCTGTGTGCACCCCGTCCAATAGTCCCGATAAAAGGAAATCGCAAGGAGTGCGCTTGCTACGCAGCCAGACACGCCCGTTGGCCTGGGACAACTGGCTGCGCCTTTCGGAAATGGCTATGCCTAATGCTGGCTCGGTCGACTATGAGCATTTCTATCTTTGTATTCAGGCAGCAGCAGCGGGATTGGGGATCAGTGTGGTGTCCTTTCTCATGGTTCAGGATGAACTCAGGTCCGGACAACTGATCGCACCGTTTGGCTTTATCCAGGACGGGTCGGCCTATTGCCTGCTGTCACCCAGGCCTTTTGAGGAGAGTGCCAAGTGCACCGCTTTCAGGGATTGGGTCACAAAGCAGATGGGCATATGCGCAAAGCAGATCAAAAGTGATTTGGGCCGAGCGTGAGTAGTGCGAGCGTCTTTTTTGCACGCGGCTATGTCACTGAGCCCTGAATTTTTTGCGCAAAACACGGATTGCGAACTCAGGCGCGAACTTTTCTGCGGTGGAAACCGAAGCTGACTTTCTCAACAGAATCGACCCAAATCCGACACTCATAAAATTCTCCTTCTGCTCCGTGAAGCAGCCAATCACGTCAGGCAACGAACCAATAGCTGCCTGCAGGAAGTGTCTATAGAGTTTGGGTCAATTCAGCGAGCCAGCGACAACGCGCAGAAAATCTGTCGTAGTTCAGCGCGTGATCATGCCTTTGCAAACAGGGTGGTTGCTAACAAGCTCCGTTCAACTTCACTGGCAAGTCTAAGGATGGTTTCCTCGTCACCAAATTTGCCAACTATCTGCATCCCGATTGGAAGGCCGTTCTCCATGATCCCGACGGGGATACTGATGGCTGGCTGGCCGGTCAAGTTGAAAACCTCGGTGAAGGGAGAAAATGCGTAAGCGTTTTTATACCACTCGTCCAGATGCCTTTCTCCCGTGGCGACAAAACCACCAATCAACGGTGGAGCAAGCGCCACTGTTGGTGTGATGAGGACATCGATATCGGTGAAGCTATCGGCCATATCGTGGCTTACTTTGTTCTGGGTGGCCCGTGCATGGTGTACATCCAGTGCCGTTCTCTGAGTCGAGCATTTGTAAAACTCATAGGTAATCCATTCAACATCTTGTGCCGAGATCGGATATCCGCGAGTTTGGGCTTTGTGTTCCATCAAGGCCTCAATTTCCATCTGCCAGAATAATGCAGCAGCTGCACCGGCTTTGGTCATGTCTGGCCAATTGAACGGGCGTAATTCATGGCCGTCTTTACTTAAAAAATCCACAGCATTCAATATGGCTTTGTGGATGGCCTCATCGATACTCGAGCCATCTGGACGGGCACAGGCAAAGGCGATTTTGAGTCGTGGCGACCTCGTCTTCAGGCATTCGAGCCAAGAGGGAGGGGCGGGGGGAGCAGCATAAGGCGCGCCTGGTTCATAGCCAGACAGGACATCCAGCAGCAATGCGCTATCGCGGACGGTCCTGGTCAGTACATGCTCGGAATCAAGGCCACCAACAAACTCGCCGACATGAGGACCTACAGGGTTGCGTCCCCTGCTTGGCTTCAGCCCAACCACACCACAAACGGAAGCCGGAACCCTGATCGACCCGCCACAGTCGGTGCCGTGTGCAACTGGCACCATGCCTGCGCCCACGGCACAGGCGGATCCTCCACTTGATCCACCAGAAGCGTACTGCGGATTCCTGGGGTTTCGACAAGGGCCTTGCCATTCAGGCTCTGTCACAAAGTCTCCTGCAAACTCAGGTGTTTTGGTTTTCCCGAGAATGATTGCCCCGGCCTTGCGCAATCGACTCACAAACTCACTGTCGACCTGAGCGGGGGCGGCATCTTCGTACAATCGCGAACCGTGCCTGGTTGCAAAGCCTTTTACATCGATATTGGTGTCCTTTATCAGGATCGGTACACCTGCGAGTGGTCCTGCCTTGGGATCTAGCGCCGCTCGTTGCGCGCCTTCGATATCGATTGCAACGACCGCGCCCAAGGCAGGGTCCTGGATTTCAATTTCTCTGGCTGCCAGGTTGACCAGCTCCAGCGGAGTGACTTCACCGGACTTCAACCGTTGAACGAGGCCCACGGCATCAAGACTTTTAAACTCTTCAGGTGTCATTTCTACGCCTCCAGATCATAACCAAGTACGTTGTTGAGGAACTCGTAAGCCAAACGACGCGAATCATCGATCGTGTCCGGGTTGCAATCGACCGCAGCCCTCAACCATAAGCCGTCGATGAAGATCGCGATCATCTGCGCCTTGGAATGGGCTGTTGCCTTGTCCATGCTTTTTGACAAGGCATGGAAAAGTAAGGAGTGGCTCCTGCGCGCAACGATGTTCTGTACCCGCTGCAGTTTGGGGGACTGCGGTACCTGGGCCCAGAAAGCGAGCCAGGCCGCGACATTGTCTCGCGTCAGGTTCAAGGCACTGACGTTCCCGTCCACAAACGCGAGAACACGCTCAGCGGGTGTTGCGGACATGCGTAGGCGCGCAAAGATCTCGGCATTTATGCGTTTGTTCAGCTCTCTCAAGGTGGCTTCAAGCAAAGCATTCTTGTCCGAGAAATAGTGGTGGACGATGCCGTTGGCCAACCCCGCACGGGCGCTGACCTGAGCCATGCTGGTACCCGCCATGCCTTGCTCACCAATGAGGGTGAGCGTCGCCTCAACGAGCTGCTTCCTTCTGATTTCCTGCATTCCGACCTTTGGCATGGGGGGCTCTCTTTTTTCATTGGACACTCAATGAAAAAAAAGTTATCACTAGATTCTCCAAAAAACAAGAGAACGCAAGGGGATCCGGTATGAAAAGCAGTGCTATCGGTTGTGCCGTGCTGTTGATGACATTCCAGGGGATTGCCGGCGCCGCGGACCCTGTGGGGTGTCGCGCGCCTCAGTTCGCAGAGGTGGGATGGACCGACATCACGTTGACGACGTCTTTGACCACAGCAGTATTGGAGGGACTGGGCTACGCCCCAAAAGTCATAACGTTATCGACGGGAATTGCCTACAAGGCGATGGAAGGCAAGAGTATCGACGTGTTCCTCGGAACATGGGATCCCGCATTGATCGAGGCGGCTCAGCCTTACTACAACAACAAGTCGATTCAGACTGTGCGAGTGAACCTCACGGGTGCAAAATTTACCTTGGCGGTTCCGCGATACGTCTATGAGCAAGGCGTAAAAAGCTATGCTGACCTGGACACTTACAAGTCAAAGTTTGGCGGGAAAATCTATGGAGTAGAGCCAGGCGGAAACAAACCGATCCAGAACCTCATCGCGGATAACGCGTATAACCTGGGTAGCTGGAGCCTGGTTGAGTCCAGTGAGAAGGGCATGCTGACACAAGTCGGCAGGCAAATCAGAAAGAACGACTGGATTGTGTTTCTGGGCTGGGCACCTCACCCAATGAACAAGAATATTGAACTGGAATATTTGTCAGGTGGTGACAAGTACTACGGAGCAAATTTCGGCGCATCGTCGGTGCGGACCGACGTGCGTACGGGATATCTGGACGAATGCCCTAACGTGGGCCAGCTCCTGAAAAATCTGGAGTTTTCCATTGATGCCGAAAACACCATGATGGACTACGTGATCAATGGTGGCCTTGACCCACGCTCTGCGGTAAAAAAATGGCTGAGTGCCCATCCCGAATGGCTTGATAGAACGTTGCTTGATGTTCAAACAGTGGAAGGTCAACCTGGGCTCGCGGCGGTAAAGTCTTATATGGATACTGCGTCCAAATAGACGACACTTCTCAACAAATTGAATCTCTCCGGGCTCTATAGACCGGGAGCATCCTTATCAGCGCAGCGCCTAGGCCCCATGTGCTAGGCGCGAGCGGCGTATCGATCCGGCTACCGCCCAACCGCAATGTCCAATAATGAATTCCCCTTGGGGTTTCAAACACTTTTGACAGTCTGCTCTTGGCTGTGGATTCAACCGATCGATGCAACAGATTGGCTAAATCGTTCAGCGGGTGTTTCGTAGTTCAGAGTTTTCCGAGGGCGGTGATTTATGCCACGGATAGCCCTTTGCGCTGAGTTGAAAGGCGTAATCGAATAAACGCTTCATGTACTCGCCATCGAATTTCCGATTGTGCGGAAAGTAAAAGTCGGAACCAATGTACGCAAGATTGAAATCCGCTCCATCCTGCTGCGCCATACGGTAAATTCGCTCCAGGTCGCTGATCCCCTGAGTTTGAATCAATGCACTGATGGCTCGACCGCCGATGCTCAATGTACGGCGTTTTGTCCCGGACCATTGCGGCTCCAGTGTCCCGTTACGAATGACATAGAAATGCCGTTCGAGTCGCAAAGGTGCTCCGGTGGCTCTGTTCAGCGCCATCTTTGTGCCAGGTGGGTAAAGGAACACCTGAGTGATTACCCCACCGTCCACGTGCATTTCCTGAAACTGTTTGCCGTCAACGTCTACATCGATCATGACGGGTGAGACGGCGCCGGGAATACTCATCGACGCGATCATGATGTTGCGGAAGAGGTCGAGCGCTCCCGGTGCTTCGCTTGCGGCAATAGTGCCCATGTTCCAAGTGACTGGCCGCCCTGAATCAAGGTCGGTTGTGCCGATCAGCAGGATTCGCCCTTTGGCGTATTCCGACGCAATCGCCGCAAGAATTTCCGCGGTGATGTACTTTGTGATGAGCCGCGACAGTGGTTTGCTGTCCGCTATACCGTCGCTGGCAAGACGGGTCAGCACGTTTCGCGAATGAAAAACGTCTTTTGGACCGATGGCGTTGGCGATATACCGAATGACTTCGTCGTACTCGGATCCCAGGTAAGCGAACGGGGCGACCAGGGCGCCCGCGCTAATGCCCGTGACGACCTTGAACATGGGGCGAGTCCCATGCGTGGTCCACCCCGTAATGAGTCCTGCTGCGAATGTGCCTGCGTCACCGCCTCCCGAAACTGCCAGCATATTTGCCAGCGGCAGGATGTTGTTCGGTTTCCCTGCCTTGGCGAGAGCCTCGCTCTCGCGTTTGTTGCCCTCAGTTGCATCCTGAATGAACAGAGTCAGGTCGTGGTCCAACCAATAGCGAGCATTGGGAATGCCAGGGATGACCGCTTTTTCCGTTAACGTTTGCGGCACAGCATCACGGCGTGGCAAGCCCCCTTGCAGGAACATGTTCAGAGTCGAGGCGCCAGGTCTGAGCGCGAATGGTTTCAAAACGCCTCCTCCGGCCCCTGCAGTCGACAGCAAGCGCGCTCATCGTACTCGAGGAAGTCCTTACCCATGGTGCCCGAGATGTCTACACGCCAGCCGACTGCGACACATCATTCGAACGCCAGACAGCTCATTTTGCGCTCCTTGACATGATAAAAAAACTCATTGGCCGCGCGCTTCAGGTTCACTTGGCCTGCGAGGCTTGCTTCCAGGCTTTGATAGCCTCCAGTCCCTCGTAGATATGGCTCGAACTTTCATCACTTCACGCCATGCACTCACCATAGATGACCTCATGTCATCCATCCCTTGAAAATCCATCCTTTGTCAGGCCCCTGTGTTGCGCTCTCTAATGCCGAAAAGCTGAGTGACCAAGATCACTTATTTCAACAATAAAAGCTCTTTCAGGAGATTGTATGCACAGTGGTCCCACTCTATTGGTGGTGTTGTTTTCCGCCATCATTCTGATCGTTTTTCTAATCGTCAAAGTGCGTGTCCACGCATTCCTGGCCTTGACCGCAGCGAGCTTTGTGGTGGGCATCGGTTCAGGCATGCCACTGGCGCAAATGGCCTCTTCCTATGAAAAAGGTGTCGGTGGAACACTCGGATTCCTGGCAACGATCATTGGTCTTGGCGGCATACTCGGCAAGATGCTGGAAGAATCCGGTGGCGCAGAGCGCATTGCCCAGACGCTATTGAGCACCCTGGGTAAAGAGCGTGCCTCATGGGCCATGATGCTAGTAGGGTTTATCGCGGGCATCCCGGTGTTCTTCGAGGTTGGATTCGTTCTGCTGATTCCCCTGATCTATGTGGTCGCCAAAGAGACCCGGATCAACCTTTTGTACCTGGGCGTGCCCTTGGCCGTGTCGCTGATGGCGGTTCATTGCATGTTGCCCCCGCACCCTGCCGCGATGGCCATCACCGGGCTGCTGGGCGCCGATGTCGGCAAGGTCATTGTGTATGGCCTCATTATCGCGCTGCCTACCGCCATCATCGCCGGGCCGCTGTGGATCAAGCTGGTCTGCAAGAGTGAAGCGCCCGACACTCAAGAAGCTTTTCTGGACGAACATTGCGTTGACAGCGCGACCCGGGACTTGCCAGGCCTTGGCTTGACACTGCTGACCATCCTGCTGCCACTGCTGCTGATGGTCGGCAAAAGTTTTGCGGCCGGACTGCCCCATGACTCCGGGCTCTTCAGCATCGTTTCGTTCCTGGGCACGCCGCTGATAGCACTGTCCATCGCTGTGGTGTTCGCTTACTGGGCGCTGGGTTTGCGCCGCGGCTTATCAATGCCTGACTTGCTCGCGCACACTCAGAAGAGCTTTCCTCCGCTGGCCAGCATTCTGCTGATCATCGGTGCCGGTGGGGCATTCAACGGCATCCTGGTCGACAGCGGCGTGGGTAACGCGCTGTCCGGCTCGTTGACGCAATTGAATATGAATCCCATCGTCCTGGCGTGGTTGGTGGCAGGGCTGATGCACTTCGCCGTCGGCTCAGCGACGGTGGCAATGATCAGCGCCGCCGGCATGGTGATGCCGATGCTGAGCGCTCATCCCACCGTGAGTAAGGAAATTATCTGCATTGCCATCGGTGCCGGCGCCATTGGCTGGACCCATGTGACGGACTCGGCCTTCTGGGTGGTCAAGGAGTATCTGGGCGTCTCGCTCGCCGAAGCGTTGAAGAAATTCACCTCGGCCACCGTACTGGCTTCATTGATCGCGCTGGGCCTGACCCTGCTGCTGTCGCAATTCGTTTGATTCAACCCGTATTTTCCGCCTGATTGTTTAAAGGGACCACGCCATGATTTTGGGCAAGACACTTGAAAGCTGGTACGCCAGTTATCCTTTGATTCGCGATCTGGTCGCGCTGCAAGAAACCACTTGGTTCAACCCTGCCGTGGCCCCGGTCGCGGAATCGATTGGCGATGTGGGGTTGACGGCCGCAGACGTCGCCGATGCCAGCGCGCGACTGACGCGTTTTGCTTCTTACCTGCGGCGCGCGTTTCCGGAGACGGAGTGCAGTGGCGGCATTATCGAATCGGACATTCTGCCCGTACCACACCTGCAGCAATTGCTCGCCGAGCGCTACGGTCAGGCGTTGCAAGGGGCGCTGTGGCTCAAGCGGGACAGCCATCTGCCGATTTCGGGCTCCATCAAGGCGCGTGGCGGCATCTATGAAGTGCTCAAGCATGCCGAAGACCTGGCGTTGGCCGCGAATCTGCTAACGCTTGATGACGACTACGCGGTGCTGGACAGCGATAAGGCGCGTGCCTTTTTCGGCCAATACAAAATAGCCGTCGGCTCGACCGGCAACCTTGGCATGTCCATCGGCATCATGGGGGCGGCATTGGGTTTCCAGGTGACCGTGCATATGTCGGCGGATGCGCGGCAATGGAAGAAAGACAAGTTACGTTCACACGGCGTTACCGTTATTGAGTACTCCTCCGATTACAGCGTGGCCGTCTCGCAAGGCCGTCAACAAGCGGAGTCCGATCCAGCCTGCCATTTTGTGGACGATGAAAACTCGGTCAACCTGTTCCTGGGCTACTCGGTGGCTGCCGAGCGCCTGAAAAAGCAATTGGCAGCGGCTGACATCACCGTGGATGCGCAACATCCATTGTTTGTTTATCTGCCCTGTGGGGTGGGTGGCGCGCCTGGCGGCGTGGCCTTCGGCCTGAAGCTAGCCTTCGGCGACGCTGTCCATTGCATCTTCGCCGAGCCCACACACTCGCCATGCATGATGCTGGGCGTCTATACCGGCCTGCACGACGAAGTGAGCGTGCAAGACTTCGGCATCGACAACGTGACGGCTGCGGACGGCCTCGCCGTCGGGCGCGCTTCAGGTTTTGTCGGCAAGGCCATGCAGCGCTTGCTTGATGGTTTCTACACGGTCAGCGACGAGGAAATGTACAGTTTGCTGGCACTGATGGAGCGCAGCGAAGGTGTGCGCCTCGAGCCATCCGCGCTCGCCGGCGTGCCCGGCATTGCCAGAGTCCAGGCCGACCAGCAGGGCTACCTGGCGCGCGCGCGCCTGGACCGTCAGGCCATGGTGCAAGCCACCCATCTGGTTTGGGCAACGGGCGGCAATATGGTGCCTTGCGACGAGATGGAAGCTTATCTGGCCAAGGGCCGTGAATTGCTCGCCAAAGGTTAATCTGGCCTGAATGGACCCCAATTGCCTGGACTCGACAGAGTTCTCGCTGATTTAAGCCTGAACCGGATGTGGCAAGATCAACGTCTTGCCACATCCGTTACGTTTGCCCGCTGGAAATGCGTACAACGCAAGGCGGCTTTTGGGTTTGAGGGAAAACTGTCGTGCTCAACCTTCCTCCACGTATCAGCTCCAGGCTCAACAGCAGCCAGTTCGCGAACCTTCACACCTTTTTGGTTGCCGCTCGTCATCTGAGCTTCGCCCGTGCGGCAGAGGAGCTGTGTTTGACCGCAAGCGCCGTGAGCCACCGTATAAGTCGTCTGGAAACCGCCTTATCCATGAAGCTGTTCCAGCGCCTGACCCGGCAGGTCAGCCTGACCGACGAAGGCGAGCGTATCTTCGAAATACTCCAGAATGCGATGGGAGAATTGTCCGAGGCACTCGAGCAATCGTCACAGGCGGAAATTGCCGGCTCGATCGCGCTCTATGTCAGGCCTTCCATTGCCCAATGCTGGCTGGTTCCCAGGCTGGCGGATTTTATCGAGCGATATCCCTTGGTGTCATTGGACCTGCGGGTAGGCAATGACAATGTCGACTTTCGAACCCGTAAAATCGACTTGGCCCTGTACTACGCCAATGGCGAGTTTCCCGGGTTGACGAGCCATCGGTTGATGCGCGAGCGGCTGGCCCCGGTGTGTAGTCCCGAGTATGCGCGACGCCACCGCCTGGAGGAGAACCCGGACAACTTAAGGAACTGCACAATCTTGCATGACTCCCTGGCGTGGGATCATGCGGCCTATGATGCCGAGTGGACGCTTTGGGCAGAGCAACACAACATGCTCGCGGCACTTCCCAAACGTAGCTTGACCTTCGATCGCTCTGATTTATGTGTGACCGCAGCCATGAACCACGCCGGCATTGCGATTGGCCGTCAGCAGCTTGTGCAGAAGCGGGTTGATCGCGGCGAGCTCGTCCTGCCGCTCGCTGAATTCAGCCGCTCAGGCCGCTACGATTACTATCTGGTTCACCCGTCGCTCGGCACTATCCCTAAGCGATTGCTGGTTTTCATGAACTGGCTACGAGAATGCGCACATCAATCATCACCTCTGGATGAGAACGACGACCTGTCCTGATGAGGCAATCAAGCCGGCATCTGTTCGGTAAACAGCGTCACGGCGATGATGATCATGATCGCTCCGGAGAAACGACTGACCCACTGAGCGGTGGCTGGGCGTGCCTTTAGAACAACCTGTGAGCCAAAACCGACCAGCAGATAAATAACGCCACAACTGACGGTGTGGACGAGCCCGAGCGCAATCATCTGCGTCGGTACAGGCCAGGGGGCAGTGGCATCGGCAAACTGGGGCAAGAGCGCCAGGAAAAGCAGGAACACTTTCGGATTCAAGCCGCTGACGCAAAGCCCCTTGAGCGCCCAGCGCAACCATGAGCCTGACGCCTGAACTTCATCGGTGTGGGGTGTGGAGGGACGGGTGAGCATGTTGATGCCCAACCAAAGCAGGTAACCCGCCCCGGCCACCGTCAGCACTGACATGACTCCAGGATGGTTGGCGACCAGGGTGCCGACACCAGCGGCTACCACCAATGTGGCAATCAGGTGGCCGGACAGCAGTCCACCCACAGCCGGTATGACGACGCGATGCTTCAGGCCAGCGGATATCGCGTAGGCCCAATCCGCTCCGGGCGTAACGACGAACAGAAACGACACCGCCCAGAAGGCAACAAAGACACTGAAGGTCATGGCGTCACCCACGCCCGTTTATCAATCATCGCGTTATTCATCATCCCGCCTCTCATAGGCCGCCCCTCTTGTTTCCTGAAGAGGAGTACGGCTGTTAATGGATGGGGGAAGATTAATGAAATATTGTTAGAATTAACTTTCAAAGGTGGTCGTATTTTCGTCGCGGTGAGGGAGATTATTCTACGTGGACAGAACTGACCGGAAAATTCTTGCCGAGCTGCAAAAGGATGGCCGTCTTTCGGTCACTGAACTTGCCGAACGCGTCGGCTTGAGCCTTTCACCCTGTCATCGGCGAGTGCGGGCACTGGAGGACTCCGGTGTATTGCTGGGCTACCGTGCGCAGCTTGATCCCGGTGCACTGGGCCTGAATTTTTCCGCAATGGTATTTGCCACGCTCCGCGAGGGTGACCGGCAAGCCGTCGAGGCGTTCGAGGCGGCGCTCATTGAAATACCTCAGGTGGTCGATGCCCAAAGGTTGTTTGGGGAGCCGGACTACCTGCTGCACGTCATTGCCCAGGACTTGCCCGCCTTTCAAAGGCTTTACGATGAGAGCCTCTCGACATTGCCTAATGTGCAACGGCTCACCTCGACCCTGGTCATGAAGCGGGTCATTCAAGACAGACCGCTACCTTTGTGATCGGCGCGGCACATCTTCTGTTTATTTCAGGATTTTGTGGGGGGAGGCTGCTTCTGACCGGTTCTGTTGAAAAAGTAGCTCCCCTGTCTGTCAGTGCTGTTTTGGAGGTGCTTCTCGGGCATGCGAAAAATGGGTATGACCGTTGAATCCACAGCAAGCAGACGTTTATCGCCGCATCACTCAGGCAAAGGCAGCTTCTACAAATGCCTCTAGCGCCTCTTCTTCCAGGATTTCGATAGAGAAGTGCCCAAAGCGCTTGGGCAACCAGATAATGCGTGTCCCGGACGGGGATTGCAGGTTCGCGCGGGCCAATGGCTTTCCGTTTTCGTCTTCTGGCTGAACACCGGCGACCATCAGTTCGTCATAGGCCTTCTCGATGTCCGGCGTCGAATAGCAGTGGCGATAAATCATCCCTTCACCCGAGGAGTCCAATAGCTCCACGGCTGTACTAACATGAAACGCTCTTGGCCGATCAGCGCAATCGCGTAGCGCACGTGCAGACCACCTCGCTCCCAGACGAGCGTTTTGGAGATTTTGGCGTTCAGTATCTGTACATAGTAAGCACAGGCTTCGTCGAGATTCTTGACCAGTACATCGATGTGACTGAACTTCAGTTCCATTGCATGCCTCCTGCCGCCTTGCGTCCTATTGACCATGGATAAGAAATGGGTACCGATATTGAGAGTGCTCAATCACAGACCGAGGTCAGCATGCCATTAACGCATTCTCTTGCGTTGCAGTGATCTGTAATTACTACCGAGAAACCAGGACATGCCTTATGGATTAAGGGAGTTTGGCCTGCGCGACTGCAATGGCTGTGGCTGTTATTGGCTGTGGATTCAACCGGTCGATGCAACAGATTGGCTAAATTGTTCTGCAAGCGTTTCGTCGTTTAGTGTTTTCCGATGGCGGCTATTTAGCTGCCTGGCCACTTCATTGAGCCGGCGAGCATTGGATGTCAGCGAGCCAGAAGCAAGGGGGTGGCAATGCAGGCAAGAAAAGTTGGGCCGAGTGATCTTGATCATCTGCGTAAGTCATTAAGCCAGGCAGGGCTGCCCTTCAGTGATGGGATATGAACTGCTTGGCAGGGACGAAGCGCCTGCAGCTATCACCCAGACAGTTCAATTCAAGCATTTGTGCCCAGCATCGGCGAACTATCTGCGCAAGTTGCTTAACGGTCCCCCTTGTACTGATCAGTCATTGATGTGCATCAACACTCCGAGTGATTGAAGCTGGCCTGGTGGACTGGCTGTCGTAAAACTGTAATGTTTCGGTCATAGAATTGAAATGACTACTTGGATTTTACTTCAGTTGGCCTTAGGCCACTTTCATGGATGAGCAAGCCCGATGCGTCGTGTCGTATTCAATCAAAAAGGTGGTGTCGGAAAATCCAGCATTGCCTGCAATCTTGCCGCTGTGAGTGCTGCCGAAGGTTACCGAACGCTGCTGGTTGACCTTGATCCCCAGGCAAACTCGACTCACTACCTCACAGGGCTACTCAACGAGCGCACTCCCGCAGGCATAGCCGACTTCTTCAAACAGACACTGTCCACCGGCTTCGAAGGCAGAAGGAACCGAGTGACCATAACCGAGACCCGTTACGACAACCTTCACCTGGTGGCTGCCAGCCCTGAACTCTCAGATATTCAGGCAAAACTTGAGAGCAAGTTCAAGATCAACAAGCTACGCAAGTTGTTGGTTGAGCTGTCCGGGGATTATGAACGCATCTATATCGACACACCTGCGTCGCTGAATTTCTACACATTCAGTGCACTGGTGGCTGCCGATCGAATACTGATTCCGTTCGATTGCGACAGCTTTTCTCGTCAGGCGCTGTATCGCGTTCTTGCACAGGTAGAAGATCTACGTTGTGACCACAACGAATCACTGGAAGTGGAAGGGGTGGTGGTTAACCAATTCACTGAGCGCACTGGCATGCACCAAAGTCTCATTAATGAGCTGTTGGCAGAGGGTTTACCTCTACTACCGGTTTACCTGAGCAGCTCCGTCAAGATGCGTGAATCTCACGAAGTTTCAATCCCCCTTGTCCATTTGGCTCCTCGCCACAGGCTTTCACTGGAGTTTGTTGGGTTGCTGGATGCTCTGGAGCGGGTGGCTTAGCTTCATCACTGATGGGTTGAAGCGTAATCACCCCTGGCTAGCGTCGACTCAGCCAGCGTCGGTGATTCAGAACCCGTTCGTGCAGCTGAAACACAGGCGAAACATTCCAGCCTTATGATTCGCGTCACTGAAACCAGGGAGGTTGGAGATGAATCGGCCATCAAGAAGCATGCGCAAACTGCTCGACTCCGTCGCAACCAATAATGAGGTAGCGGCGCTTGATGTGATGCGCGCAGCAGAACAGCTCCAGGACGAGGTGCTGCGTCAGCGGTTGCAGCTCAACCGCGATGCCAATGACTTGCGGATGGCGCGCGACGATATCCAGGGCGGCGCCATAAAGCTCGCATGAGCAGTCATCTCTTCTGGATTCAGCCGGTGGATCCCGCCACCACCGCAGCGAAGTTGTTCATTGTGGATTAGCGGATTGAGGTGTTGAACCGCATAGCGCACCCACCCGATTTGTTTGTAGCCAGCACGGTCGCGTACTGGGGTTCGAAATATATTGCCACTTCATTGAGCGTGGCTCAGGCCGGCCCGAGCCACTTATCACTCAGGCGGGGAATTGGGCAATCCAGTGCCTGGCAATCTCTTCGCGCCGGCAGATCCACACCGCGTCGTGGCCTTGCACGTAATCCAGAAAACGCGCCAGCGCCATCGCACGACCAGGATGGCCACTGATCCGCCCATGCAGGCCGACGCTCATCATCTTCGGGTAGTGCGCGCCCTCCTGCCACAGCAGGTCGAAAGCATCCTTGAGCAGCCGGAAGAAGTCTTCACCGCAGGCGAAACCATTTGCCAGCAGATAGCGGGCGTCGTTGTTGACCAGCGTGTAAGGGATCACCAGGTGGGCGGGCGAGCCCGGGAGCCAATAGGGCAGGTCATCGTTGTAAGCGTCCGAGCTATAGAGAAATCCACCTTCCTCACGCAACAGGCGACGGGTGTTCTGGCTGACCCTTCCTGTGTACCAACCTGTGGGGCGTTTACCGCAGATCTGCTCGATCACGTCGAGGGTGAGGCGGATATGGCGCCGCTCCTGGTCTTCAGGCATGTCGCGATAGTCCAGCCAACGGTAGCCATGCCCGGCAATCTCATGCCCGGCAGCGCAGAGCGCATGGCCAATCTCCGGGGTGAGTTCCAGTGCTCGGCCGACGGCGAAAGCGGTCAGCGGCAGGCCTCGGGCGCTGAACAGCTCCAGAATGCGCCACACACCTGCGCGCGATCCGTATTCGTACATGCCCTCTACGCTCAAGTCCGGTTCCCCCACACGCGGTGGACGACCCGGTAGCTCGTGAAGCCAGGCCTCCGACTGTGCATCGCCATTGAGGATGCATGACTCCGCGCCCTCTTCGATGTTGAGTACGAACTGGACCGCGACGCGCGCCTCACCGGGCCAGCGCGGGTGGGGTGGGCAGCCGCCATAACCGATGAGGTCGCGAGCGGACATCAGCCCAGCTCGAAAGTCGTGACGCCGAACACGCGTTCGTGCGCGATCGCCGGAGGAGGGCCGAGGTACATGCGTGCGCAGCCGAAATCTTCGATCATGCCCTGTTGGTGCACGAGCGCCATCGCGGCGGGGTTATTCTGCGGGGCATCGAGAAACAGCGGGCCACCCTGCGCAAATTCCGCCAGGCGCGCGTAGAGGGCATTGGCTGCCAGGGCGTCATCGGCGAACAAGGGGCCGATCTTGCAGCCTTCCCGGCAGCGCCTGACTACGCCATAGCCGCTTAGCCTGCCGTCGCGCCGGCAACCCACGGCGAGTGCATCGGCTTGGGCTATCCACCCGCTCAGGAAGGTTGCGCGCGCGGCGGGGAAGCAGGTGCGGTCGTAATCGACAACCTGATCGAGCGGGAAAGTGGTCAGCGGGACGATGTCCTCGTCGTCTAATTGCGAGGTCGCCGGGCGTTCGGTGATCTCGGCACGAAAACGCATGTTGCGATGGGAGAAGACGAAACCGCCCTTGGCGTAGTAGTCCTGCATCGCGAAGACGCCGTCCATGCCGATGCTCGCGCCTGGGCGCAGGCGGGCGAGGAGACGCTCGCGGCGTGCGTGCCAGAGGGTATTGCCCAGACCTTGACCGCGATATTCAGGCCGGACGATGAAAAAGCCCATGAAACCGAATTCGCCATCGTAGGAGGTGATGGCACCACCGCCGATCAACTCGCCGCCCCGGGACGCCGCGATGAAGGCGGCAGGGTCCGTCGCCCAGAACAGCTCGGCATCGTGAAGACCGGGATTCCAACCCTCACGGGCAGCCCAATCGACGAGCTCGTCCAGCTCGGGACGGGTCATGTTGCGTATGACCAGCTGATTCGACACCGCGAAGTTCTCCTCAGTCGCTAATCGAGCGTGTGATCCATCCCCACTTTGAACCCTTTCGGTATAGCTTCAACCCGAGTTTTGATCCAGTTCGTCACGTCACCTGCAGAATATGTTCGGTCTCATTGAATTTTCCTGAGCGAGAGGCCCGGTTGTTTTCTGCTGCGGAAACCATGGCCGACCGTTTTCAACCGAGTCGGCCGAAAGCGGTCCTTGGATGAACGTCCGGTCTTGGCCAGTTCCCTTCGATACCGGCCGATCTATCCCTGCCGACCGGGTCTCTGGCAACGTTTGATAGCCCGCACCCGGCAACCCAATCCTGGGAGCGACCTGCCAACAGCGCCACATCTCAACTTCGCAAACCCCTCAAAGCAACCGTTCAATGGCAGAATCTCCTCAACTTGATCGTTTTGGAGAACACCATGCTTCGTGCGTTTGAACGAAGGCTCGACCCCTTTCCTCCCACCGCCACCCGATGGTCTGGCTCGCTTCCTGTGGGCCTGTACGCGTGGCGCCCGCGGTTACATCCTTGCACTTGCGCTACTAAGTGCCGGTGTGTCGATTTACGAAGCCTGGCTGTTTTCCTTCCTCGGGCAGGTCGTGGACCTGCTCTCGACCTGGCAGGCAGGCGGTGAAGCGGCTGCGCAGGAAAGTCGCGTGTTGTGGGGCATGGGCATCGTAATGGTGACCAGTGTCGGGCTGGTGGCGTTGCGCACCATGGTGCAGCACCAGATACTGGCGATTAACTTGCCGTTGCGGCTGCGCTGGGACTTCCATCGCCTGATGTTGCGGCAAAGCCTTTCTTTTTTTTCCGATGAGTTTTCCGGCCGAGTCACTACCAAGGTGATGCAGACTGCGCTAGCGGTGCGCGACGTGCTATTCACCCTTATCGAGATCGCACCCGGGATCGGGGTGTATTTCATTGCGATCATCGCACTGGCCGGCGGCTTCGCTTTGAAACTGATGCTGCCTTTCATTGCCTGGGTCGCGTTGTTTGGCCTGGCCATGCTGTACTTCGTGCCCCGTCTGGGGAAAGTCGGGCAGGAACAGGCCAATGCGCGGTCGATGATGACCGGGCGCGTCTCTGACGCCTACACCAACATCACTACGGTGAAGCTGTTCTCCCACTCCAATCGCGAAGCGCACTTCGCGCGCGCGGCAATGGAGGACTTCAAGCAAACCGGTTTTCACCAAATGCGCTTGGTCAGCCAGTTCGAGATCGTCAACCAGGCGTTGGTGGTGGCGTTGATCATGGCATCCGGTGGCTATGCTCTGTGGCTATGGCACCAGGGAGAGGTTGGTGCAGGTGCCGTGGCGGCGATCACCGCCATGGCGTTGCGTATCAATGGCATGTCGCATTGGATCATGTGGCAAATGACCTCGCTGTTCGAGAGCATCGGCACCGTGCAGGATGGCATGGCAACCCTTACCCGTTGCCCAAAAGTGCAGGATGCGCCGGGGGCCGGCGTGCTGGAGACCTCCGGTGGCGCGGTCACCTTCGATAAGGTGAGCTTCAATTACAATGGTGAACGCCAGGTGCTCGATCGCCTGAGCCTGAGTATCCGCCCGGGCGAAAAAATCGGCTTGGTTGGCCGCTCTGGCGCCGGCAAATCCACGCTTATCAACTTGCTGCTGCGTTTCTATGACGTCGACAGCGGGGAGATTCGCATCGACGGCCAAAACATCGCACAAGTGACGCAAGACAGTCTGCGCGGCTGCATCGGTATGGTCACGCAGGATACCTCCCTGCTGCACCGTTCCATTCGCGACAACATCGCCTATGGCCGTCCCGATGCGACCGACGCGCAAATCCGCAGCGCCGCGGCCAATGCCCAGGCCGATGAATTCATCAGCCAATTGAGCGACCGGCAAGGCCATACCGGCTACGACACCTTAGTGGGCGAGCGCGGCATCAAGCTGTCGGGTGGCCAGCGCCAACGCGTCGCGATTGCCCGGGTGATGCTCAAGAACGCCCCGATCCTGCTTCTTGACGAGGCCACCAGCGCGCTGGACTCGGAAGTCGAAGTGGCCATTCAGGAAAGCCTTGATGAGATGATGCAGGGCAAGACCGTGATCGCCATTGCTCACCGGCTGTCCACGATTGCAGCCATGGACCGGCTCATCGTCATGGACGACGGCCGTATCATCGAACAGGGGACTCACACCGAATTGCTCGCGAAGAACGGCGTCTATGCACGGCTGTGGCAGCATCAAAGCGGCGGGTTCCTCGGTGAGGATCAGGGGGTGGTCGAGGCTATGGATCAGGTGTGAGCGTGAAGGGTGCGCAGCAGGGGGAGGGGCTTTGAGCGGTGCAGTGGGGCGAGAGGGGAGGCTCGCGACCGGTTGAATCCACAGGCGATTTCTGCCTGTCACGAGGGGCAGCAATATGCAATTACCCCGCTGATTGAATCGTTGCTCAAGGCTTTCTTTTGCAACGCGACTTGGGCGCACCGTATCCCCAAGTGATTATGGTCTCGGCCTGATGCTCCCAAAGCGTTTCATTGCGCCCAAGGTACTTCATGCCACTGCCACCTGGCTGCTGGTACATCAGCGATACGCTGTCGCCACGCTCGGCGATTAATGTCGGCGGATCGGTTTTGAAGAACATGACAGTCACCTCTCCAGCAGGGTTGCCGTCGCATTCGTAATAGACAGGCCCAGTGCCCGATACCAGTCGGTACCGTGCTTGCAACTCGGCGATGCGGCGCTGGTATTCCATGTGCAAGCATGCACCGACGTCATCACTCTTCCAGCAGTCGTCGCGTCCCTTGATCCATCCACGTTGTTCTGCTTTTAGCCGGGGAGGATGCTCGTTGCCGGCCTTGATACTCGCACTGGCATAAACTGCCGACAGATTGCGATCGAGCGCGGATAACGTCTTGTCCTCACATATCATCGCTTCGATACCGCCAGGCTCCACCCTGGCGCAATCGTAAGAAGGGCCAGGTGTCACATTGACAGTCGATGATTTTTCCGTGCCGCCCCCAGCCGGCTGCATCGCATTGATATACTGATCAATGTACTGGCACCACTGTTCGGAGCTTCGTTCAGGGACATTTGCCCCATCGCGAACCCCTAACTTGAATTCGATCACCGATTTCCATTCGTCGGAGCCTATATCTGGCCCGTGCCCTTGCGCATCGGCTGTGTGCAGTATCTTATCGATCGATTGATACCATGGGTAAGTGCATATGGATTGCGCCTGAGCAACGTCTGTGGCGCCAGCCAATAACAAAACCAAATATTTGCTCATGCGTGGTCCCTTTTGATTTGTGCGGTCGCCAAGCACCGACCTAAGCCTGATTCATCCGCCAGCGATCGGTGAATCACGCCCGATTTATCTTAGACCTCCGGGGCAGTTCTTGGCCGGTATCTCCTTGCCGCGAAGGGCTGCTAAGGGTAGCGCTCTGACCGCAGGCAACGGCCGTACTATAATTAATTTCTGTCAATGTTTGCGTGACGAGCGCTCCAAAGCGAATCAGGTATCCATAGCGTTCACCTGACAGGCGGAGGGCGACACAGCAAATAGGATGGACAGTACGTCTGATTACGCGACAGAGGGTTCAGCCATGAAAATTCACTCCTTCCAGCATTACTCTCATGGTCTGGAAATGGCCGTTCACGATGCATGGATTACCGCCAAGGTGAAGTCGGCCCTGGCATTTTCCGATCCGACCCTTAGCCTGCATATCAAT
>LNAP01002003.1_pt1 | contig 20759 bp, 16 predicted proteins | sample 602601 | NCBI WGS metagenome assembly LNAP01 (sample SAMN02440304, study PRJNA202911) | soil metagenome | biome: Subtropical and temperate rainforests or woodlands; isolation source: soil samples (1 kg each in a 20% v/v slurry with milli Q water) were... ...
GATGTCGCTGCTGCAGATGGGGTTTCTTCTGGCCGTGGCGTTCACCGTGCTGCCGGATTTTTCGCGGCGCACGCCGGTGGTTGATCCCGACGACCACCACCTCTATGCCAGCCTCGGCGCGGCGGTGGAGAATATCGTGCGGGCGGCGCCGGTGTTTGGACTCGTGGCGACGCCGCGGTTCGATGCACAGGGCGACGGGCGTGTGGTCATCGACCTGCGCGCCGGCGACACCGTCACTTCGCCAATGGCCGCGGCGATCGTCACGCGGCAATGCAGCCGCTCGCTGTATGACGGCCGCGCCGTCGCTGCGGATGCGCTGCGGGCGCTGGCCGTGGCTGGAACCGGCGAGGGCGTGAAGCTCCTGCTGCTGACCGAACGGCCGGCCATCGACGCCGTCGCGCAACTGATCATCGATGGCAACAGCCGGCAGTTGAACGACGCGGCCTTCATGGCCGAGCTGAAACACTGGCTGCGCTTCAGCTACGCCGCGGCGCTGCGCACGGGGGACGGGCTGTTCGCGGCGGCCTCCGGCAATCCGGCGCTGCCGACACCGGTCGGCCGCATGTTGTTCGACGTCGTGATGTCCGCCGACTCCGAAAACAGCAAATGCCGCGACCAGATCGCCAGCTCGGCGGGGCTTGCCGTCTTCGTCTCGGCGCAGGACGATCGGGCGCATTGGCTGGCGAGCGGACGCGCCTATCAGCGCTTCGCCCTGCAGGCCACCGCACTTGGTATCAGCCACGCGTTCCTCAACCAGGCGGTCGAGGTTCCCCCGGTCCGGCGCCGGCTGGCGGAGCAGCTCGCGCCCGGCGCCCGGCCCGACCTGATCGTTCGCTTCGGCTATGGGCCGCAGATGCCGCCGTCGCTGCGCCGGCCGGTTACGGAGGTGCTGGCCTGACTGATATCAATTCTGGCGCGGGTCTTGCTTTTCAAAAGGAGCAGATCGATCCTCCGGCAGCGCAGGAGATTCCGATGTCAGTCCATTCGAACCCATCGCCCGTCATCGTCATCCCCGGCGCCGATCCCCGGCTCTACAATCAGGACCTGGCGCCGGTGGCGCCCGCCGGGCGGACCTGGGGCGTGTTCAGCATCTTCGCCATGTGGATGTCGGACGTGCATTCAGTCGGCGGCTACACCTTTGCGGCCAGCCTGTTCTTCCTCGGCCTCACCGGCTGGGAAGTGCTGGTCGCCATGGTGGTCGGTATCACCGCGGTGTATTTCCTGATGAACCTGATCGGCCGGCCGTCGCTCAAATACGGGACGCCGTTTCCGGTGGTGGCACGGATGTCGTTCGGCGTGATGGGCGCCAACATCGCCGCCGGCCTGCGCGGCATTGTCGGTATCGTCTGGTACGGCGTGCAGACCTATTTCGCCTCCAAGGCGGTGCAGGCCCTGGTGCTGGCGTTCTATCCGGCGGCCGAGGCCTGGACCCATGGCAGTTTCATGGGCCTGTCGCCGCTGGGCTGGGGCAGCTTTCTTTTCATGTGGCTGTTCCAGCTGCTGATCTTTCTCAACGGCATGGAGACGATCAGGAAATTCATCGATTTCTGCGGACCCGTCGTCTACATCGTGATGTTCGCGCTGGCGATCTGGATCGTGGCGCAGACGGGCACCTCCAGCCTGTCGCTGCAGCTCAGCCCGCGCGTCGAGGGCTCGGCGATCGGCCACATGGCCAACGCCGCGATGTTGATCGTGGCGTATTTTGCGGCGCTGCTGCTCAACTTCGGCGACTTCTCGCGCTTCGCCCGCGACGAGCGGTCGATGAAGGTCGGCAACTTCCTCGGCCTGCCGGTGAACTTCATCGTGTTCGCGATCATCACGGTGATCGTCACCGCCGGCACCGTCAACGTGTTCGGCGAGGCGATCATGGATCCCGTGGCCATCGTCGAGCGGATCGGCAATCCCTGGGTGGTGGCGCTGGGCTCGGTCACCTTCATCGTGGCGACCATGGGCATCAACATCGTCGCCAACTTCGTGTCGCCTGCCTACGACATTTCCAACCTCTATCCGGAGAAGATCGACTTCAAGCTCGGCGGCCTGATCACCTCGATCCTGTCGGTGCTGGTGTGCCCATGGATCTTCGTCTCCAGCCCGCAGGCCATCACCATCTTCGTCAGCATTTTCGGCGCGGCGCTGGGGCCGATGTTCGGCATCATGATCGCCGACTATTATCTGGTGAAGAAGCAGCAGGTGGTGCTGGCCGACCTCTATTCGATGTCGCCGAACGGCTCGCTGTATTTCGAGAGCGGCTGGAACGTCAGGGCGCTGCAGGCGCTGGCCGGCTCCGCGGTGGTGTCGATCGGCCTGGCGCTGCTCGGCGCCTACAAGGTGGTGCCGAATATCGGCGACTGGGGCTGGCTGATCGGCGCAAGCCTCGGAGCGGCGCTGTATATGGCGCTGATGCGGGGACGGGCGATCGTGCCGGCGCCGGGGCTGGCCCGACCTTAAGTTTTCCGCAACGCCGCGATGGCATCCTGCCGGCGCGCATGAGGCGCGCTGGGGAGTGCGCATGGCTGCGCCGCTGACGATTGAACCGGTGCCGGACGACGGTGCAGTGCCGGCCTGGCTGCTCAATGTCTGCTTCGTGCTGGCGGTGCTCAACGTCGTGTTCTTCCCGGCCTTCTACGGCCGCGGCTGGATCTTCGACGACAAGGGCCTCGGCATGCCCACCGATTTCGTCAATGTCTGGTCGGCCGGCAGACTGGCACTGGACGGCCATCCGGCGCTGGCCTGGGACTGGGGCGTTCAGAAGCAGCTGCAGGTCGCGGTGCTCGGCCAGAGCTATGAAGGCAACTTCGCCTGGCACTATCCGCCGCCGTTCCTGTTCGTCGCCGAAGCGCTGGCGCTGCTGCCCTATGGCCTCGCTTTTGCCAGCTGGCCGCTCGTCAGTCTCGTTCCCTATCTCGCGGCGATGCGGGCCATCGTCGGACGGCCGTTCGGCCTGGTGCTGGCGCTGGCATTCCCGGTGGTGCTCACCAACACGCTGGTCGGGCAGAACGGCTTCCTCACCGCGTCGCTGATCGGCGGCATGCTCTATCTGCTGCCGACGCGACCGGTGCTGGCCGGCATCTGCCTCGGGCTCTTGAGCTACAAGCCGCAATACGGCCTGCTGTTTCCGCTGGTGCTGATCGCCACCGCGCAATGGCGGACCTTTGTCAGCGCCGGTGTGACCGTCGTTGCGCTGGTCCTGGTGTCATGGCTGGCCTTCGGCAGCGAAAGCTGGCAGGCCTTCTTCAAGTGGATGCCGATGTTCTCGCAGGCCTTCCTCACCGAGGGGCGTGCGCCGTGGGGCAAGATGCAGAGCATCTTTGCGCTGGTGCGCGATTTCGGCGGCAGCGAGCCGCTGGGCTGGGCGTTCCAGTGGGTGATGACCGCGACGGTGGCGGCAACGCTGGTGGTGCTGTGGCGCAGCCGCGTGCGCTATGAACTCAAGGCCGCGGCGCTGGCCACCGGCACCCTGCTGGTGACGCCCTATCTGTTTCTCTACGACGTCATGGTGCTGGCCATCGCCGTGGCGTTCCTGATGCGCATCGGCCTTGCCGAAGGCTTTGCCCGTCATGAGCTGCCGGTGCTCGGCCTCGCGGCGGCGCTGCTGATGATCTACCCGCTGCTCGGCGCGCCGACGGGCTTTGCGGCGGTGCTGCTGGTGGCGGCGTTGATCGCCGGACGCTGCGGGCCGTGGCGGAAGCGCGTCGCGCAGCCGGCGGCGCAGTCTTCGGCACCGGTCAGGGCGTCGGCGCATCCGCAATGAACACGGTGCGCCGGGTGCTGTCGTCATCGCACCATGCGCGTTCGAGATCCGACAGCGGCACAGGGGTGGTCCGGATCTGAAAGCCGGCCTGCACGGTGGCGCGAAGCAGCGAGTCAATGGCGTGAAGCATGCGGTCGAGGGGAACGCTGCCGATGCCGCTGCCCATCAATGTGATGGCCGAGGAGCGCAATACGGCCGCCGGCAGGGTAATGTCCGCGCCGCTGGCGGCGCCGACCTGGACGAAACGGATCGGCACGGCATCCCGTCCGGCTCTGGCGCCGGCGATCAAGAGGCGCTCGGCGCTGCGACCCCACAGATAGTCGATCACCACATCGACGCCTGCGGCGAACTGCTCCTTGAAGACGCTTTCCATCTTCGCTTCGTCGTCCCCGAGCGGAATGATCACATCGCCTCCAAGCGCCGGCAGCGCTTTCAGGGCGTCGGAATTGCGGCCGGTGGCGATGACCTTCCCGGCACCGAGATGTTTTGCGATCTGCACGGCGAGGCGACCCGCGGTGCCGGTCGCGCCGTTGACCAGCACGGTTTCGCCGGCCTGCAATCGTGCGCGTTCCGTATAGGCCGCCCACGACGACATACCAGGATTGGCGATTGCCGCTGCGGTCACGTCGTCGAGATCGTCCGGCAGGGCGATGCACTGCGCCGACGACACCACGGTACGCTCGGCCATGCTGCCGTTGGGTGCTTTCGGCAGAACGAAATAGACCCGGCGCCCGTCGTCGGTCCGCCCGACGCCGTCGACGCCGACCACGAACGGAAATTCCCCGGAGGAGCTGTAGTGCCGGCCGGAGGCTCGGCTCTTGACCACCTGACTGATGGCGGCGGCGGTTACCGCGATGCGGCTTTCGCCCGCCGCCGGCTGCGGCTCGCTGAAGTCACCATAGACCGGCTGTTCGCCGGGCCTTGAAACGATCGCTGCCTTCATGTGGTTTTCCTTCCAGTCTTCGTATACACGTGTATTATGCACATATTAGGAGAGCTGCGATGGCGTCAAGAAAAAAGGTGCAAAATACACATATAAGTGAGCAGCTTCGGCAGATTCACAGCGCGATGCTGGATATCGTCAGCGTGATGAACCGGCCGCAACGCGACGAGGCGCTGATCCGCGAGGCGGGCATTCCGCTCGACCGTGCGCTGTTTCCGCTGCTGGTCCTGATCGAAAGGTTCGGGCCGATTGGCGTGGTCGACCTGGCCGACCGGGTCGGGCGCGACTACACCACGGTCAGTCGTCAGGTGGCGAAACTTGAAAGCCTCGATCTGGTGGAACGCCGCGAAAGCGTTGCGGACCGCCGGGTGCGCGAGGCGGTGGCGACCACGAAGGGCAAGGCGATGACCGGCCTCGTCGACGCCGCCCGCGAGCGGATCGGTCGCGGCATCTTCGCGACTTGGGAGACGCAGGAGCTGGACGACCTGGTGCGCCTGATGCGGAAGTTGGCCGATGCAGTCTCGCAAGAACCGTCCGCGGGATCCTAGGCCGCGCGGCTCACGCCAGCCGGCAATCGATGGCGAAGCGGACCAGCTCCGCGGAATTGCGCACGCCGAGCTTCTGACGCATCAGCGATGACGTATTGGCGATGGTCTTGTAGGACGCGTGCACCAGCCAGGCGATCTCGGTCAGGCTCTTGCCGGCGGCGAGCAGGCGCAGGATCTCGATCTCCCGTGCCGACAGTTTGCCGAGCGGACCGCCGGCGAGGCCGGGTCCGGCGAAGGCGATGCTTCTGGCGGTGCCGGGGGTCAGGAACACGCCGCCGTTGCCGACCACGCGGATCGCCTCGGCGAGGTCGTCCGGCTCGCCGGATTTGGAGACATAGCCCTTGGCGCCGGCTTCGATGGCGCGCGCGGCAAAGATCGGATCGTCGTTCATGCTGAACATGATGATGCGCGCGTCCGCGGCGCGCGCCAGAATGCGGCGCGCCAGCTCGAAGCCGGACACGCCGGGCAGGTTGATGTCGAGCACGCAGATGTCCGGCTGCTCGGCGGCGAAGGCCGCCTCGCCGCTCTCGGCGTCGGCGGCCTCGACGACTTCGATGTCGGGATCGCCGGCAAATAGCGCGCGGCAGCCGGAGGCGACGATCGGGTGGTCATCGACAATCAGCACGCGCATCGATTGCTCCGGGTCGCATCCCGCCGGTAACTTACTGTAGCATCAATTAAAGGTTGCCCGTTTTGCCTGTCAACGTTCCCTGATTGTGCAATGCGGCAGCAAGGGAGCGGGACGATGTGGCAAAGGCTGTCATTGCGGGCGCGGCTGAACATGCTGCTGGCGCTGGTGCTGGTGCTCGGGCTGGCGGTCAACGTGGCGCGGCTGGTGCTGGACGCCGCGCCGCGGGTGCAGGCCGAGGACCAGAGCGTGGTGCGGCTGGCGCGTGAATTCATCCAGACCCTGGTGGCCGGCCTCAACGATACGCCGGATCCCGAGGCGAAACTGGCGGACATCGTTGCCGATCTCAGCCGGCTGCGCCATGTCAGCATCACCCGCGAAGGCGGGACGCCGATAGCCGCCGCGCCAAGGAACGTGCCGCCGCCGGCCGACACCGCCGGCCAGGCTGACGCGCCGCCGGCGTGGTTCGTGCGGCTGGTTCATCCTGAGCAGAGCACGGTGCGCGTGCCGGTGACGGTCAACGGGCGATCGCTCGGTACGCTGGTGGTGGCGTCGCATCCCACCGACGAGATCGCCGAGATCTGGGACGGGATCGTGACGCAGATCGAGGTCGGCTCGGCCATCGCCGCCATCCTGCTGCTGATTACCATGACGGTGGTCGGCCGCGCGCTGCAGCCGATCCAGGGGCTTGGAGCGGCCATGGCCGGCATCGAAGCGGGGCGCTACGATACGCGGGTGGTGCCGTCAGGCCCGCCGGAACTGGCCGATATCGGCGACCGCCTCAATCATCTGGCGGCGGCGCTCGGCGAGGCCGTCGAGGACAAGAGGCGGCTGGCGGCGCGGATCGTCTCGCTGCAGGACGTCGAGCGCAAGGAGATCGCAAGGGAATTGCACGACGAGTTCGGCCCCTATCTGTTTGCCTTACGTGCGCACGGAAGCGCGCTGACGCGGGTGGCCGATGCGACGCAGCCAGACATCGCCGCGTTGCGCCGCCACGGCGGCGCCATGCTGGAACAGGTCAACGCGCTGCAGCAGTCCAACCGCCGGGTGCTGGCCCGGCTGCGACCGGCGGGACTGAGCGAATTGGGATTGCGCGAGGCACTGGCGGCGCTGGCACGGCTGTGGCGTGAGGCCCGTCCCGGCGTTGTCGTGGAGATCGCATTGTCGCCGACGCTTGCTATCACCGATGAAGCGGTGGAGCTGACCATCTATCGCGTGGTGCAGGAGGCGCTGACCAACGTGTTCCGTCATGCCGGTGCGACCCGCGTTTTGGTTTCGATTGCGCCGCTGCGCCAGGCCGGTGGCGCCGCGGCGCTGGTGCGGGTGGAAGACAACGGCGCCGGCCTGCCCTCGGATCACCGGCTCGGCCTCGGCCTCACCGGCATGCGCGAACGCGTGCTGGCGCTGGGGGGCAACATGACGGTGACGTCGACCGAGCAGGGCGTGACGGTGGAGGCGGTGGTGCCAACGGGCGCCCTTCACCCTGCCGCGCAGGACGGTTGAAGAAGGTGAAGCGATGGGCGGGGGGGCGCGCTGGGCTGTCGTTTCGCGCCCCCTCACCGACCTCTCTCCCCGCCGGGAGAGCGAGCACGCCGCCGTGGGAGCAACAGCGTGCCGAGAGAATTCAACGTTGCGGCTTTTCAGTCGTCACAGCTTCACCCTGATGCCGCCATAGATGGCAAAGGGCGAACCTGGTACTTCGGTGCGCTGGTCGGTCAGCGCAATCCCAAGTCCGGCCTTCGATGTGCCACTAGGTTCGAAATAGGTGCCGAACAGTGCGTAGTGCTTGTCGAACAGATTGTTGATCACACCGAACAACGTGATGTTTTCGGTCACGTCGTAGGACGTGCGCAGATTGACCACAACGTAGCCCGGGAGCTTCTCGTTCTGGTTGGCGTCATCGCCGACATAATGGCTTGATCCGACCGCCACGAGGTCGCCGCCGACCTTCCACTGCGGAGTCACCCGGTAGTCGGCGCCGAACTTGAACTGGTGCTGCGGAATGCCGGGGATGCGGTTGCCGGAGGTGACGAAGATATTGCCGTCGGCGTCCGCCGAGGGATTGTTGGGCGACGCCAGCGTGCCGTCGAAGCGGTAGGTGGCATCGATGAAGCTGTAGCCGGCATAGACCAGCCACCGGCTCGACTTGTATTCGGCCGACAGCTCGGCGCCCTGACGCCGGGTCCGTGGCACGTTCTGGTAGTAGCCGCGGCCCTGGATGTTGCTCGCCAGCGTGATGATGTCGTCGTCGCTGTCGGTGCGGAACAGGCCGGCCTTCCACTCGAAGATTCCGCCGGCGAACGGGCCATTGCCGCGCAGGCCGGCTTCATAGGTGTGGCCGACCACCTGCTTGAGCGGCGGATCCGACACAAGAAAGCTTTCGAGCAGGCAGGGCTTGTCCGGATTGGAGCAGCCAAGCTCAAGCGGCGTCGGCGCGCGGTTGGATTCCGAATAGCCACCATAGGCTGATATCCACGGCGCAATCTTGTAGGTCAGGCCGACCACGGGATTGAGCCGCGAGAACCGCGCGTCGGTGTTGAGGTCGGGACTGGTGCCGAGCATGTCGCGCAGCGAAATGTCGGCGATGTTGTAGCGGGCGCCTGCGGTCGCCGCGAGCGCCTCGGTGATGTCGAAGGTGTCGGTGGCGTAGATGCCGTAGTAGGTGTTGCGGGTGTTGATGCTCACCGGCGAGTAACCGACATTGCCGAGCGTGTGGATCACCGAGCCGCTGCCGGGAATCGCCGGATTGTTGCCGACGGTGAGGTCGGGATAGATGTAGCCCAGCGTGGACGTGGCATTGAATGCCGTCTTGCCGCGATCGATGCTGCCGCCGACCACGAAATGATTGCCATGGCCGAAAATCCTGTCGTCGTTGGTGGCCTGCAATGACGCGCCAAACGTATCGGAATTGGTCTTGGTGCGGTCGATGCTGCCGTACGGCACCGGCGAACAGGTGTTGCCCGAGCCGGGCGGGCAGGGGATCGGCTGATTGTTCTGGTCGAGGATCACAAACTGGTTGCGGAAGGCGAGGGCGGCGGCGCCGGTGAACGGCACCGGGCGGGTAAATCCGTCATCCTCGAGGCAAAGCCGGCCGGCATAGGACGACGAATTGCTGCAGCGCTCGAAATTGCCGTCATTGCCATCGACGTGGTCCTGGCGGAAGAAGCGGCCGTAGAGATTACCCTGCACCGACCAGGAGTCGGTGACGGCGACCTTTCCGTTCAGCCCGATCATGGCCATCTTGTTGTCGGTGGTCTGCGGCGTGGTGTAGACCGAGCTCCAGTCGCGGGCGAGCATCTCCACGGGGGTCGCCGCCGCAACGCCGGTCGAACTGGTCGAGACGCCTCCGAACAGATGGAATTCGGCCCGGTCGTCGCGCCAGCCGATGTCGCCGTAGAAGCGGCCGAGCTTGGTCGGCGACTTCTGACGCCAGCCATCGTCGGTCTGGCCCTGTGCGGCGAAATACCCGCTCCAGTTGCCGCTCTGCACGCCATATTGGACGCCGCCCTGACCGCGGCCGTGTGAGCCGCCCTGGCCCTCCGCTTCGAACCCCTGATAGGTGAAGCCGTTCTTCATCTGCAGGCTGACCGCGCCGCCCAGCGCATTGAGGCCGAACACCGGGTTGTTGGTAAAGACGTCGGCGCGCGAGATCGCATTGGTGGGGATCATGTCCCAGTTCACCGTGTCGCCGAAGGATTCGTTGATGCGCATGCCGTTCATGTAGACGGCGAGCCCCTGCGGCGTGCCCTGCAGCGGCGAGGCCGAGAAGCCACGATAACTGATGGCCTGCTGCGCGCCGTTGCCGTTGGGATCGGACAGGGTGACGCCGGGAATGCGCTGGAACAGGGTGTCGGTGACGTTCTGCGATTGGCTGCGCTGGAAATCGTCCGATGTCACGGAGGAGACCATCGACGGGATCTTGTCCTTGTCGATGCCGGATCCCTGCATCGGCGTATTCGAGATCACGTCGATGGTCGGCAGCGTCTGCTGCGCCTGGGACGATGCGGGCCACAGCAGGCCTATCGACGCAATGGTGGCCCCCGCCAGCCGTGCGATGGTCGCATTTACCCTGTTACGCGTGCGACACGCAGAAAAATAAGGTCCCATCCCCGCCCCGTCTTCTTGCTTGGTCAGTTGGACAAAGACTGCGAGAGCGCTGTCGTTTTCGCAAACAAAAATACCGTTGCATGCGCGGGAAACTTTGCCGGTGCGATCGGGAAAAAGTCCCGACTGACTCGGCCCCCGGTTTGTTGCAATGCGATGCCGGATGACGTCATGACGACGTCGTATTGCGTTGTTTTGAGACAGTCCGGTGGTAGCTTTTGCCTTGGCCTTGCTTGATTTAGATCAAGCAAGGCCAAGGCGAATGCTCTACATGTACGAACAGGCACCGGCCCTGACGCCGGCCAGATTCCCCATACCATTGAACGAGCCTCCTCATGTCCGCCACTGGCAGTGACACAGGACACGTGCGCCGCAGGCGCATGGAAGTCTTCGCGTTTTTGTTTCTCACCGTGGTGCTGATGCCGGCGCTCGCGGTGGCGACGGTTGGCGGCTACGGGCTCTCGGTCTGGATTTTTCAGATGATCGTCGGTCCGCCCGGCCCGCCGGCCGCCCATTAGCAGTCGTTAACAGCAAGGAATATGTCCGTGCAAAAGCAGCAAACTGTTATCGATCGCCGCTCCCTGATGAGGGGGCGCCTTCTTAACCCGAACCGCGTCATCGCGCCGCCCGGCGGCGAGATTGCCAGCATCCTGGTGCAGGCGCGGCCGGAGCATCTTGCAACGGTCGAGGCCGCCATCCTCGCTCTGGCCGGCTGCGAAATTCACGGCCGCGATCCCAAGGGCAAGCTGGTGGTGGTGATCGACGCGCCGGATGCCGGCGTCATCGGCTCCACGCTCAACGTCATCGCGTTGCTGCCGGACGTCTATTCCGCGTCGCTCGTGTTCCACGCCATCGATGCCGCCTAGGCATTGGAGAGAATTGTCATGACCGCACCGAAACTCGACCGCCGCCAGGTCCTCAAGCTGGAGGCCGCCGCCATGGCGGCGATTGCCGGCGGCATGGCAGCGCCGGCGCTGGCCGCCAACCTCACCACCGTGCGCAGCGAAAGCGAACTGAAGTGGGACAAGGCGCCGTGCCGGTTCTGCGGCACCGGCTGCAGCGTCATGGTGGCGACCAAGGAAAACCGCGTGGTCGCGACCCATGGCGACATCAAGTCGGAGGTCAATCGCGGCCTCAACTGCGTCAAGGGCTACTTCCTGTCCAAGATCATGTATGGCCATGACCGGCTGACCCAGCCGATGCTGCGCAAGACCAACGGCAAATACGACAAGAACGGCGAGTTCACGCCGGTGTCATGGGACGAAGCCTTCGACGTCATGGCGGAGAAGTTCAAGGCGGCGCTGAAGAAGCGCGGACCAAGCGGCGTCGGCATGTTCGGCTCCGGCCAGTGGACGATCTGGGAGGGCTATGCCGCGCTGAAGCTGATGAAGGCCGGCTTCCGCTCCAACAATCTCGATCCCAATGCACGTCACTGCATGGCGTCCGCCGCCGTCGGCTTCATGCGCACCTTCGGCATCGACGAGCCGATGGGCTGTTACGACGACATCGAGGCCGCCGACGCCTTCGTGCTGTGGGGCTCCAACATGGCGGAGATGCATCCGATCCTGTGGACCCGGGTGGCCGACCGCAGGCTGAGCGCGCCGCATGTCAAGGTCGCAGTGCTCAGTACCTTCGAGCATCGCTCGTTCGATCTCGCCGACATCGGCATGGTGTTCAAGCCGCACACCGATCTGTATCTGCTCAACGCCATCGCCAACCACATCGTCAAGACCGGCCGCGTCAACAAGGACTTCGTCGACAAGCACACGCTGTTCAAGCGCGGCCAGACCGATATCGGCTACGGCCTGCGGCCCGAACATCCGCTGGAGAAGAAGGCCACCGGCCGCACCAAGGCCAACGACTCCACCGATATGAGCTATGACGACTACGTCAAGTTCGTCTCGGACTTCACGCTGGAGAAGGCCGCCGAAATGTCCGGCGTGCCGCTGAACCGGCTGCAGGCAATGGCCGAACTCTATGCCGACCCCAAGGTGAAGGTCGTCAGCTTCTGGACCATGGGCTTCAACCAGCACACCCGCGGCGTCTGGTGCAACAACCTGATCTACAACATCCACCTCTTGACCGGAAAGATCTCCGAGCCCGGCAACAGCCCGTTCTCGCTGACCGGCCAGCCCTCGGCCTGCGGCACGGCGCGCGAGGTCGGCACCTTCTCGCACCGTCTGCCTGCCGACATGGTGGTGACCAACAAGGCGCATCGCGACAAGACCGAGCAGATCTGGAAGCTGCCGGAAGGCACCATCCCCGACAAGCCCGGCTATCACGCGGTGCTGCAGAACCGCATGCTCAAGGACGGGCTGCTCAACGCCTACTGGGTGCAGGTCAACAACAACCTGCAGGCCGGCGCCAACTCCAACGAGGAGACGTATCTCGGCTATCGCAATCCCGACAACTTCATCGTCGTCTCCGATGCCTATCCATCGGTCACTGCGATGGCCGCCGACCTGATCCTGCCCACCGCCATGTGGGTGGAGAAGGAGGGCGCCTACGGCAATGCCGAGCGGCGCACGCATTTCTGGCACCAGCTGGTGTCGGCGCCGGGCGAGTCGAAATCCGATCTGTGGCAGCTGATGGAATTCTCCAAGCGCTTCAAGATCGAGGAAGTCTGGCCCGAGGAACTGATCGCCAAGAAGCCGGACTATCGCGGCAAGACCCTGTTCGACGTGCTGTACAAGAACGGCCAGGTCGATGCGTTCCCCGTCACCGACATCGAGGCCGGCTACCTCAACGATGAATCCAAGGCATTCGGCTTTTATGTCCACAAGGGCCTGTTCGAGGAATATGCCAGTTTCGGTCGCGGTCATGGCCACGACCTCGCGCCGTTCGACACCTATCATCAGGTGCGCGGGTTGCGCTGGCCGGTGGTCAACGGCCAGGAGACCAAATGGCGGTTCCGCGAGGGGCTCGACCCATACGTGAAGAGCGGCAAGGACGTCGAATTCTACGGCTTTCCGGATGGCCGCGCGCGCATCTTCGCGCTGCCCTATGAGCCGCCGGCCGAATCGCCCGATGCCGAATATCCGTTCTGGCTGTCCACCGGCCGCGTGCTCGAGCACTGGCATTCCGGCACCATGACGCGGCGCGTCCCCGAACTCTACAAGGCGTTCCCGGAAGCCGTCTGCTTCATGCATCCCGACGACGCGCTGGAAGCCAAGCTGCGGCGCGGCGACGAGATCAAGCTGTCGTCACGGCGCGGCTTCATCCGCACGCGGGTCGAGACCCGCGGCCGCAACAAGCCGCCGCGCGGCGTGGTGTTCGTGCCGTGGTTCGACGAGGCGCAGCTGATCAACAAGGTGACGCTCGACGCCACCGATCCGATCTCGCTGCAGACCGACTACAAGAAATGCGCGGTGCGCATCGAGCGGGTGCAAAGCACATGATCGGAAAACCTGTACTCCTGGCGCTGGCGATCATCCTCGCCGCCGCCTCGACCTCGCTGGTCGCGCAGACCGTCAGCTCCGGGCTGCGCGGCACGACGCCGCTCAACGAGGAGGGCGCGGCGCCGCCGCTGCTGCCGCTGCGCAACTCGGCGGACAAGGAGGTCCGCAACTATCCGGAACAGCCGCCGGTGATCCCGCACACCACCGAGGGCTACCAGATCGACCTCAACGGCAACAAGTGCCTGTCGTGCCACGCCCGCGCGCGCACCGCGGAATCGCAGGCGCCGATGGTCAGCATCACCCACTTCATGGATCGCGACGGGCAATTTCTGGCCTCGGTATCGCCGCGCCGCTTCTTCTGCACCGAATGTCACGTGCCGCAGAGCACGGCAAAGCCGCCGATCATCAATGATTTCGTCGATATCGATACGCTGCTGAAGAGCGCCGCGCCCGGGGGCAAGCGATGACCGATATCACCCCGCCGCGCCGCGCATGGCCGGCACGGGCCTGGGGGTTCGTGCTCGAATTGTGGAACGTGCTGCGGCGGCCGAGTTCGGTGTTCGGGCTTGGCGTGCTGGTGCTCGCCGGCTTCGTTGCCGGGGTGATCTTCTGGGGCGGTTTCAACACCGCGCTGGAAATCACCAACACCGAGAAGTTCTGCACCGGCTGCCACGAGATGCGCGACAACGTGTTCTCCGAACTGAAGTCGACCATCCACTTCTCCAACCGCTCCGGCGTACGCGCCAGCTGCCCGGACTGTCACGTGCCGCACAACTGGACCGACAAGATCGCGCGCAAGATGCAGGCCTCGAAAGAAGTCTGGGGCCATCTGTTCGGCACCATCGATACGCCCGACAAGTTCCGCGAGCACCGGCTGGAGCTGGCGCTGCACGAATGGTCGCGGCTCAAGGCCAACGATTCGCTGGAATGCCGCAACTGCCACAGCGCGGCGTCGATGGACATTACCAAGCAGTCGCCGCGCGCCTCGGTCGCGCACCAGCGCTTCCTGTTCACCGGCGAGAAGACCTGCATCGACTGCCACAAGGGCATCGCGCATCATCTGCCGGACATGAAGGGCGTGCCGGGCTGGCAGTGAGCGGGGTGGCGGTGCGATGATTTCGGCAACCTCGTCAAGGAGGCCGATCGCCTGAGGTCCTGCGCCAGCAATGTGCCCGGCGCCGCGGCCGGGCGCGCTTGTGCTTCGGCGGATGAATCTTTGTTGCGGACGAGCCCGCTGCTGCCTTGACAGCAAGGCGCGGTTCAAACCAAATGTAGATGTCACGGTCCGCCTTGTCGCAAGATTTGGTGGCTAAGAGGGAAGCCGGTGAATCGCGCATCAGGCGCGAAAATCCGGCGCTGCCCCCGCAACTGTAAGCAGTGAGCCTGTTTCGATTGAAGTCACTGATGCGCAAGCATTGGGAAGACCGAAACAAGCGACGACCTGTGAGCCAGGAGACCTGCCGCGACACCGATACGTCCATGGGCGGGGTGTCCCAGCGGTCGCTTGCAGGTCTGCCGGCGTTTGCCGCCGGCGCACCCACCGGCGTCCTTCCGACCTCCGTCATTCGCCAACGCGCATCACACGGGGTCTATGTCGATGTCACCATCCCTCCACGCGGCGGAAGCCGCTTCCGCAGCGCTCGTCCGCATCCATCCGGAACATCACGGCTCGAGCGCGCCACCCTTCCAGGTGATCCGCCGCAACGGCATGGTGTCGCCGTTCGATGCGGGCAAGATTTCGATCGCCATGACCAAGGCGTTCCTGGCTGTCGAAGGGCATTCCGCCGCTGCCTCACGCCGCGTCCATGAGGCCGTCGAACAGCTCACCAGCGACGTGGTCGGTGCGCTGACCCGCCGTCTCGGCGAAGGCCGCACCTTCCACATCGAGGACGTGCAGGACCAGGTCGAACTGGCGCTGATGCGCAGCGAGCATCACAAGGTCGCGCGTGCCTATGTGCTGTACCGCGAGGAGCGCGCCAAAAGCCGCGTCGAGGCGCGTGGGGCCGAGCCCGCGGGGATGGCCGCAGCGCCGTTGCCGCATGTCACCCTTGCCGATGGCAGCCGTGTTCCGCTCGATGCGCAGCGCCTGTCGGTCATCGTCCATGAGGCCTGCGCCGGCCTCGACGGGGTCGACCCCGCGCCGGTGCTCGAAGAGACCCGCCGCAATCTCTATGACGGCATCACGCTCGAGGAGCTGGCGCTGGCCGGCATCATGGCGGCCCGCACGCTGGTCGAACAGGAACCAAACTACACCTTCGTCAGCGCGCGCCTGCTGCTCGACAGGCTGCGCACCGAGGTGCTGTCGTTCATCCACGGCGGCCTCGTCACCGCCACCCAGGCGGACATGTCGACGCGCTATGCCGAGTACTTTCCGGCCTATGTGAAGAAGGGCATCAGTGCCGAACTGCTCGATCCCGAACTCGCCCGATTCGACCTCGCGCGGATTTCGGCGGCGCTCAAGCCTGAGCGCGATCTCCAGTTTCAGTTTCTGGGCCTGCAGACGCTGTACGACCGCTATTTCCTCCACGACAACAACAACCGCATCGAACTGCCGCAGGCCTTCTTCATGCGCGTGGCGATGGGGCTGGCCATTCGCGAGATCGACCGCGAAGGCCGCGCCATCGAATTCTACAACCTGCTGTCGTCGTTCGACTTCATGGCCTCGACCCCGACCCTGTTCAATTCCGGCACGCTGCGGCCGCAGCTGTCATCCTGCTTCCTCACCACCGTGGCCGACGATCTCGACGGCATCTTCAAGTCGGTGAAGGACAACGCCTTGCTGGCGAAATATTCCGGCGGCCTCGGCAATGACTGGACCCGCGTCCGCGGCATGGGCGCGCGCATCAAGGGCACCAATGGCGAGAGCCAGGGCGTGGTGCCGTTCCTCAAGGTGGCCAACGACACCGCCATCGCCGTCAATCAGGGCGGCAAGCGCAAGGGCGCGGTCTGCGCCTATCTGGAGACCTGGCACGTCGACATCGAGGAATTCCTCGATCTCAGAAAGAACACCGGGGATGATCGCCGCCGCACCCATGACATGAACACCGCCAACTGGGTGCCCGACCTGTTCATGCAGCGGGTGGAATCCGATGGCGAGTGGACGCTGTTCTCGCCTGACGAAGCGCCGGATCTGCACGACCTCTACGGCAAGCCTTTCGCAGAACGCTACGCGTTCTACGAAGCCAAGGCCGCGCGCGGCGAGATGCGGACGTTCAAGCAGATCCGTGCCGCCGACCTGTGGCGCCGCATGCTGACCATGGTGTTCGAGACCGGCCATCCCTGGATCACCTTCAAGGACCCCTGCAACCTGCGCTCGCCGCAGCAGCATGTCGGCGTCATCCACTCGTCGAACCTGTGCACCGAGATCACCCTGAACACCTCCGACGACGAAGTCGCGGTATGCAATCTCGGTTCGGTCAACCTGCTCAACCATATCGCCGAAGGTCGGCTCGACGATGCGCGGCTGCAGCGCACCATCAACACCGCGATGCGGATGCTCGACAATGTCGTCGACATCAACTTCTACACCATTCCCGAAGCCCGCCGCTCCAATCTCAGACACCGCCCGGTCGGCCTCGGCCTGATGGGTTTTCAGGATGCCCTGCATGCGCTGCGGATTCCGATTGCCTCGGATGACGCCGTCGCCTTCGCCGACACGAGCATGGAGGCGATTGCCTTCCACGCGATCTCCGCCTCCGTGGATCTCGCGGCGGAACGCGGCCGCTATCCGACCTTCGACGGCTCGCTGTGGAGCCGCGGCATCCTGCCGATCGACTCCATCGAGATCCTGGCCGAGGCCCGCGCAAGCGCGGCGCCCTCGGGAGACGCCAGACAATTCCTCGATATGGATCGATCGATGACGCGGGACTGGGCAAGCCTGCGCGCAAGGGTCACCTCGACCGGCATGCGCAATTCCAACGTCATGGCGATCGCGCCGACCGCGACCATCTCCAACATCTGCGGCGTCGCGCAGTCGATCGAGCCGGCTTACCAGAATCTCTACGTCAAATCGAACATGTCCGGCGACTTCACCGTCGTGAACGACTTCCTGGTGCGCGATCTCAAGGCGCGCGGGCTGTGGGACGAGGTGATGGTCTCCGACCTGAAATATTTCGACGGCAGCCTCGGCGCTATCGACCGCGTGCCTGACGATCTCAAGGCGCTGTACGCCACGGCCTTCGAAATCGACAGCGCCTGGCTGATCAGGTCGGCGGCGCGGCGGCAGAAGTGGATCGACCAGTCGCAGTCGCTCAACCTCTATATCGCCAACCCGTCCGGCAAGAAACTCGACCAGCTCTACCGTCGGGCGTGGTCGAGCGGATTGAAGACCACCTATTACCTGCGCTCGCGCAGCGCCACCCACGTGGAGAAGTCGACGCTGAAGGGTACCGACGGCAAGCTCAACGCCGTTTCTGCCGCGCCTGTCATCACGTACGCGCCGATCATGGTGACGGCTGCCGTCGTGGCGCCGGACCTCGCCGGCCTGCAGGCCTGTTCGATCGACAACCCCGAATGCGAGGCCTGCCAGTGAGCGCTGCCGCACACGCGACCTCATCCTGAGGAGCGCGCTCTTCGCGCGCGTCTCGAAGGATGGCCGCAATCACTCATGGTTCGAGACGCCCGCTGAAGTAGCGGGCTCCTCACCATGAGGGCCAACATTTTTGCCAAAGGAATTCTCTTATGCTCGACTGGTCCGATACCGACACCATCGCCGCGTCATCCCCGCGCGCGCCCGTGCAACTGAAGCTCGAGCCGGCTCATCCGACCGGGCTGGAAACCATCGATCCCTCGGGCGGCCGCGTCTCGGTCGACGAAAAGCGCATGATCAACTGCCGCGCCGACGTCAACCAGCTGCTGCCGATGAAATACAAATGGGCGTGGGAGAAATACCTCGCCGGCTGCAACAACCACTGGATGCCCACCGAAGTCTCGATGCAGGCCGACATCGCGCTGTGGAAATCGAAGGATGGACTCACCGAAGACGAGCGCCGCGCCATCAAGCGCAACCTCGGCTTCTTTGCGGCGTCGGAAAGCCTGGTCGCCAACAACATCGTGCTGGCGATCTACCGCCACCTGACCAATCCGGAATGCCGGCAGTATCTGCTGCGGCAGGCCTTCGAAGAGGCGGTGCATACCCATACGTTCCAGTACATCGTCGAAAGCCTCGGCCTCGACGAGGGCGAGCTGTTCAACATGTATCGCGAGGTGCCGTCCATCACCGAGAAGGCGGCATGGGCGCTGCAGCACACCCGGCATCTCGACGATCCCGACTTCAAGACCGGGACCACCGAGACCGACCAGGCATTGCTGCGCGATCTCGTCGCGTTCTATGTGATCTTCGAGGGCATGTGGTTCTACACGGGCTTCGCACAGATCCTGTCGCTCGGCCGCCGCAACAAGATGGTCGGGATTGCCGAGCAGTATCAGTACATCCTGCGCGACGAGAGCATTCACCTGAACTTCGGCATCGACGTCATCAACCAGATCAAGATCGAGAACCCGCATCTGTGGACGCCGGCGTTCCAGGAAGAGGTTCGCGGCATGATCCGGACGGCGGCGGAACTGGAGGCGGCTTACAGCCGCGATACGATGCCGCGCGGCTTCCTGGGACTCAACGCCGCCTTGTGCGAGACCTACATGCACTTCATCGCCAACCGCCGCTGCGCCCAGATAGGCCTCGCCGGCGTATTCGCCGACACCGATAATCCGTTTCCGTGGATGTCGGAGGCGATGGACCTCAAGAAGGAGAAGAACTTCTTCGAGACCCGGGTGATCGAGTACCAGAACGGCGGCGCGCTGAGCTGGGAGTGAGGCGTCCGTCCGCGACGGTTGCCCCGCGCATGGCGCTCATGAGCGGCGATGGCTTGACCTCGCCGCGGTCTGCCCGCAGGCATGGGATCCAACGCGGATCGTGTCATGCACCACACCCATATCCCCAAGGCCCCGGCCTACTGGTCCAGCGCGGCCATCGTTCCGGGCATCGTCGCCATCGGGCCGATGCTGCCGGGCACGCTGGCGTTCGGCATGGCGTTCGGGGCGCTGTGCGCGCAGAAGCACTTTTCGCTGGCCGAGGTCGAGCTGATGATGGCCACGGTCTATGGCGGGCTGTCGCAATTTGTTGCGGTGCAGTCGTGGCCGGAGCGGCTGACGCCGTCGTCGATCGCCACGCTGGCGCTGCTGACACTGACGGTCAACGTCCGCTTCATGCTGATGAGCGCGACGCTGCGGCCGTGGTTCGGCACGCTGCCGGCGTGGCAGGCCTATCCGTCGATGCTGCTGGTCACCGATGGCGGCTGGCTGGCGGCGATGCGTTACCGCGAGCACGGCGGCGCCGATGCATGGTTCTATGTCGGCGGCGGCATCGTGCTGTATCTGGTCTGGCTGCTGTCCTCGATCCCAGGTTTCCTGCTCGCCGAACAGCTCACCGACCCCCGCAAATACGGCGTCGACCTGGTGATGCCGGCGTTCTACGCCGCCATGCTGGTGCCGGCCTGGAAGGGACCGCGCCGCGCCATCCCCTGGGTGGTGTCGGGCGTCGTCGCGCTGATCGTGCACTGGCTGGTGGGCGGCTGGTGGTTCATCATCGCCGGCGCGCTGAGCGGCAGCATCAGCGCCGGGCTGATGGACGAGCCGGCGCCGGCCCACGGAGCCGCGCCATGAACGAATTTTTGCGCAGCGATGTCATGGTTGCGTTTGCCGTCATGACGGCGGTGACCGTGGCGTCGCGGCTCGGCGGCTACTGGCTGATGGGCTACGTCAACGTCACGCCGCGGGTGCGCCGCATGCTCGACGCGCTGCCGGGCTCGATCATCGTCGCCGCGGCGCTGCCGGTGGCGGTCAATGGCGGTCCGGTGGTGGTGTTTGCCATCCTCGCCGCGATGGCGGTGACCATTATCCGGCGCAACGATTTCCTCGCCGTCATCACCGGCATGGCGGTGGCCGCAGCCGCCCGTGCCGCCGGCTTCGGTGGCTAGGCCGACTCACCAAAGTCGCATGCCGGACTTAGCGGAAACGTCTTGTCAGGCGCTCTGAATTGGTGTTCAGTTCTTACCGGCGAGTGACCCATGATCTCGCCCAAAACCTTGAAGTCGTGCGCTTTCTTCCGACAGCCTGTGGCCCGGAAGCGCGTGCGAAGGGATGAAGCGCCATGGTTTATCGCAGGACCCATCAGGTCGTGAAGCGCCTTGCGGCGCGGCGCAGCGCCATTCTGGCGGCTGCGCGTGACACCTGCGCCGATGGCGGCATGGCGGCGGTGCAGATCGCCCCGGTCGCCATCCGCGCCAACGTCGCCGCCGGCACCGTCTACCGCTACTTTCCGTCCAAGGCCGACCTGATTTCCGAACTGATCGCCGACGTGTCGCGCGATGAGCTGGCGGCGATCCGCCGC
>LNAP01012050.1_pt1 | contig 20754 bp, 27 predicted proteins | sample 602601 | NCBI WGS metagenome assembly LNAP01 (sample SAMN02440304, study PRJNA202911) | soil metagenome | biome: Subtropical and temperate rainforests or woodlands; isolation source: soil samples (1 kg each in a 20% v/v slurry with milli Q water) were... ...
GGGGTTAAGAAGTTGATGGAAAGAACTTTACCCACTCGACGAACGGAAGGCTCATTGGCAAACCTGATGCTGCTGATTGGCTTTCGCTATTAGCCAGCTGTATTAATAGAAGAAAACGGTATCTAGGGTGAGACGGGCTTTTCCGTGATACGCGCCATGCCGAGAAACGGACTGGCTTCGATGTAGCGCATAGCCGACTTCATGTCCTTCCAGCCCACATAGCTCATCAGCGACTTCAGATCCCAGCCACTTTGATGCGCCCAGGTGGCAAAGCCGCGACGCAAGGAATGACTGGTGTAAAGCTCACCCGCGATACCCGCTCGCGCCAACGCCTGACGCAATAACGGAATCACGCTGTTGGCGTGCAACCCCTCCTCGCCCAGATGCCCCCAGCGGTCGATGCCACGGAACACCGGCCCCCGCACCAGTGCCGCCTCGGTAATCCAGTCGATATATGCCTGCACCGGACACAAGCGTTGCAAGGCCGGTGTCTGATAGGTCTTGCCAAGGTTATCGCGATCACTCTTGCTACGCGGCAGATAGAGACTGATGCCGGAACCGGCGCTGGCCTGCACGTGTTCCACCTGAAGCCGGCACAACTCATCACTGCGAAAGCCACGCCAGAAGCCCAACAGGATCAGGGCCATGTCGCGCCTGGCCCGCAGTAACCCCGGTCGGTCATCTGCGGCCCTGGCTGTCTGCACTTCTTGCTCCAGACACCTGACCACCTGTTCCAGGTGCTGAAGCTGCAAGGGTTCTGCCTGTTTTTCCTGGGCCGGGTGCAGAGCGCGAATGCCCTTGAAAACTTTGCGCACCACCGGCGCCTTGGTGGGATCGGCAAAGCCCTGGCTACTGTGCCACTGCGCCAATGCCGACAAACGCAGTTTCAGTGTGTTGATCGACAACACGCCGGCATGGGCCACCAGGTAGCGCGCCACGCTGTCGCCGGTTGCCGGCAGAAAACCGCCCCACGTGACTTCGAAGTGTTCGATGGCTGCCCGATAGCTGCGACGGGTGTTGTCGCGAGTCGCTGCTTGCAGATAGCGATCCATATCGCTCATAGGAAATGAACCTGTTTTAACCGACTGTAGGAGCGAGCTCGCTCGCGATGGTCGTCAACGATAACGCTGGCTGGCAGGCAGGTGCCCCGCGGCGTTCTCATGTTTTTCGCGAGCAAGCTCGCTCCTACAAGGGTTGGTGTACGGAAACAGTGCGAGGAATACCTGGAAATTTCGATCACACGGGGTAATACCAGTATATCCCGTGTTAGCAAGATTCAGTATTCGACTTTTTAAATTGAATGGTACAATGTGTATTTACGTGGTACGTACCACATCATAAAAACCCGGGAGATCTCATGGCACGCGGCGGTGTAAATAAAGCGGTGGTTCAAGCCGCTCGGTTGGCGATCCTCGCCCGCGGCGAAAACCCCAGCATCGAAATGGGCAATACCGGTTCGAAAACCACGATTCATCGTTACCTCAAGGAGCTCGATGACCGGGTCGAACCTGTCGAGGCGCCGACAGAACCGATCGACGACGAACTGATGGCGCTGGTGGCGCGGCTCGCGCAAAGACTCAAGGAGCAGGCGCAAGAGCCCATCGACCAGGCGCGCGCGCAGTACGAAGAACAACGCAAGGCCCTGGAAAACCAACTCGGCGAAGCGCAAGAGGACAACAGCGAACTGCACCAGCAATACGAGTTTCAAAGCCTGGCGCTGACACAGGAATCCGAGGCCCTGCAAGAAACCCGAGCCATGCTGCAAACGGAGCAAACCCGCAACGCCGGATTGAATCAGGCGCTGGCCGATTTCGAATTGCGCTTGAAAGACAAGGACGAGCAGATCCGCTCCCTTGAAGAAAAACACCTGCACACTCGCGACGCACTGGAGCACTACCGCAATGCGGTCAAAGAACAGCGCGAACAGGAAATGAGTCGCCACGAAGGCCAGGTGCAACAGCTGCAGATGGAACTGCGTCAGGCGCAACAAAGCGCACTGGTACGTCAGGATGAAATCACCCAACTGCACCGCGACAACGAACGCTTGCTGACTGAAAACCGCGGCACGCTGCGCGAACTGAGCCTGCTGCAAGAACAGCTCAAGCAAAGCAATACCCGCCAGGATCAGTTGCTGGAACAAGCCACCCGCGTCGACGGTGAGCGCACCCTCCTCCAGGAACGCCTGCGCGTCGCCCTGCTGGAAAGCCAGGCACTCAAGCAGAACGTCGACGAGCAGTCGCAACTCAACAGGTCACTGGAAATGGATCTGGCCAAGACCCGGGCGGATCTGGAAGAACGCGTACGTCTGGCCGCGACCCTTGCGGCAGCGGCAGACGCAGCGAAGGACGCTTAACCGGCGACCGGCGTACGCATGGTGACGAACTCTTCGGCGGCCGTCGGGTGCACCCCGATGGTTTCGTCGAAGTCGCGCTTGGTGGCGCCGGCCTTCAAGGCAATCGCCAGGCCCTGGACGATTTCACCGGCTTCCGGACCGACCATGTGGCAACCCAGGACCTTGTCGGTGTTGGCGTCCACCACCAGTTTCATCAGCGTGCGCTCCTGGCATTCGGTCAGGGTCAGCTTCATCGGCCGGAATCGGCTTTCGAAGATCTGCACCTTGTGACCGGCTTCGCGAGCCTCTTCCTCGGTCAAACCGACGGTGCCGATGTTCGGCAGGCTGAACACCGCCGTCGGAATCATCTTGTAATCCACCGGACGATACTGCTCTGGCTTGAACAGGCGTCGCGCCACTGCCATGCCTTCAGCCAAGGCCACCGGCGTCAACTGAACACGGCCGATCACATCGCCCAGCGCGAGGATCGACGGCTCGGCGGTTTGATACAGCTCATCGACCTCGACAAAGCCTTTCCCGTCGAGTTTGACCCCGGTGTTTTCCAGCCCCAGATTGTCCAGCATCGGACGACGACCCGTGGCGTAGAACACGCAATCGGCTTCCAGCTGGCGACCATCCTTGAGCGTGACTTTCAGGCTGCCATCGGCCAGCTTTTCGATGCGCTCGATGTCCGCGTTGAATTGCAGGTCCATGCCGCGCCTGGTCAACTCTTCCTGCAAATGCTTGCGCACGGAACCATCGAAGCCGCGCAGGAACAGTTCGCCGCGATACAGCAGCGTGGTCTTGGCACCCAAGCCATGGAAGATCCCGGCGAACTCGACCGCAATGTAGCCACCGCCCACCACCAGCACCCGCTTGGGCAGCTCCTTGAGGAAGAACGCCTGGTTGGAACTGATGGCATGCTCATGCCCCGGAATCTCCGGAATCTGCGGCCAGCCGCCGGTGGCGATCAGGATGTTCCTGGCGGTAAAACGCTCACCATTGATCTCGACCTGATGCGGATCGACGATCTTCGCGTGGCCTTCATGCAAGGTCACGCCGCTGTTGACCAGCAGGTTGCGATAAATGCCATTGAGGCGATTGATCTCGCGGTCCTTGTTGGCGATCAACGTCGGCCAGTCGAACTGCGCCTCATCCAGGCCCCAGCCAAAGCCGGAAGCCTGCTCGAAGTCTTCGGCAAAGTGCGCACCGTAGACCAGCAACTTTTTCGGCACGCAGCCGACGTTCACACAGGTCCCACCCAGGTAGCGGCTTTCGGCCACGGCCACTTTCGCACCGAACCCGGCGGCAAACCGCGCAGCCCGCACACCGCCGGAACCGGCGCCAATCACATAAAGGTCAAAATCGTAGGCCATTTTCAATCTCCTCGGCAGGCCAACAGCATACCTGCGGACGGCCGCCGAGCAAGCATTGTGCTGAAATGCGCGGCCCAATCTTCGATCAATGCCCCTCTGCAGATTGCGTTTTCGATGTCCGCAGATTGCGCCAAGCAATCAAAATCGCCATGAGTGCCAAGCCGAACGTCACCCACGAAACCAAACCGATTCCACCTTCGAATGCCCTTCCCGCCTGCGCCATCAATTCCCTTGCTTGATCACCCGACAAGTCTGCCGCCACATGATAGGCGCCAGACAGCGTCTCTCTCGCCAGCATCATCTGCACTTCGCTCAGGAACCCCGGAAGCTGCAATACACCGCGATAGTAGGCAGTGACGACACCGCCGAGCACTGTCGTCCCCAAAACTACACCCACTTCATAGGCCGTTTCGCTAATGGCAGACGCGGCGCCCGCCTTCGCCGGTGGTACGGCTGACAAAATTACATCATTGGACACCGTCGCGATCGCACCCACGCCAATGTTCAGCAAGGCAAAAGCCACCACTAGAACGGTCAGGTTACTGCCCATGCTGGCGACCAGCAAAAACGCCGCTCCAGCAAACGCCATCAGAATCGGTATCAGCACATGCACCTGTAATCGCTGTGCGACAGGCACGACCGCAATCCCCACTACAATCGCCAAGACCTGACCAGGAATCAACGCGAGGCTAGCACTCAAGGGCGACATCTGAAGAACGATCTGCAGGTACTGAGTGGTAAAGAATACGAAGCCGACGAGAAACGCGAGACTCATCAAATTGATCGCGACAGAGCCGCTAAAAGTGCCACTGCGGAACAGAGTCAGGTCCATCAGGGGCACTGGCAGACGTAACTGTCGACGCACAAACATCCAGCCCGCAACTGCGCCGACTGCAAACGCCGTCAGCGTCATCCAGTCGATACCATTACTGGCGCTGTGTTTAATGCCGTAAACAATGGCACCAAGGGCTACCATTGATTGCATGATGCTTATCGGATCCAACGGCCCTGAAGCATCTCGCTCGGATTCAGGCAACAACAGTGGCCCCAACACCAGCAGTGGCACCAGCACGGGCACCGCCAACAGGAAAATCGACCCCCAACTGAAGAACTCCAGCAACACCCCGCCCACCAAAGGTCCGAGTGCCGAGCCGACCGTCAACGCCGTTGCCCAGATCGCGACCGCCAGTCTGCGTTCTTCTCGGTCCTCGAACACCGAACGTATCAGCGCCAATGTCGAGGGCATCAGCATTGCACCGAAAATGCCCATACAAGCTCGCCCGGCAATCAGTTGCGTGGCGGTATCGGAATACGCGGTTAGCACCGACACAATCGCAAAACCCAAAGACCCGGCCAGCAACAACTTACGATGACCGACTCGATCTCCCAGACTCCCCATCGACACCAGCAATCCCGCCAATACCAGCGAATAAGCGTCGATCATCCACAACTGCTGACTAGCACTCGGACGCAGGGCCTCGGCAATCTTTGGCAACGCGAACCCAAGCACCGTATTGTCAATTGTTACCAGCAGTACCGGCAGCATCAGTACGCTTAGAGCCAACCATCGTTTTAGGGTTACGTATCCTGTTAACGCCATTCACGAAACTCCATTTCCTTATAAACCCCAGGGACTTTAAGCGCGCCCTTGACGTGAAATCAGTCACGCCGAGCAACTCGGCTCTGGTATATCCCATTTATTACAGAGGTTTTTAGCCGCAACAACCATCGTTTACCCCTGCAATTAACAAATCAGGATTTTCCTTCGCAACGCCTACCGATGGATGTCAGGCGATACCTACCTTTGCGCCCCCCTGCGTACATTTTCCTATACAAAAGCAAACGCCCCGAACGAAGTCGGGGCGTTTGCTTGATCCCTCACCTGTGTTTTTTACACAGAGCGGAGTTCGATTTCCAACACGAGCAACTCTGGCAATCAGTACGCCTTGCCCGTCTTGTAGAAGTTCTCGAAGCAGAAGTTGGTCGCGTCGATGTAGCCTTCGGCGCCGCCGCAGTCGAAACGCTTGCCCTTGAACTTGTAGGCCATCACGCAGCCGTTCTGGGCCTGTTTCATCAGGGCGTCGGTGATCTGGATTTCACCACCCTTGCCTGGCTCGGTCTGTTCGATGAGGTCGAAGATGTCCGGGGTCAGGATGTAGCGGCCGATGATGGCCAGGTTCGACGGTGCATCTTCCGGTTTCGGTTTTTCAACCATGCTGTGTACGCGGTAGATGTCGTCGCGGATCATCTCGCCGGCGATTACGCCGTACTTGTTGGTCTCGGACGGATCGACTTCCTGGATGGCCACGATCGAGCAGCGGAACTGCTTGTACAGCTTGACCATCTGGGTCAGAACGCCGTCGCCTTCGAGGTTTACGCACAGGTCGTCCGCCAGCACCACGGCGAACGGTTCGTCACCGATCAGTGGACGGCCGGTGAGGATCGCGTGGCCCAGGCCTTTCATTTCGGTCTGACGGGTGTACGAGAACGAGCACTCGTCGAGCAGCTTGCGGATGCCGACCAGGTATTTCTCCTTGTCGGTGCCCTTGATCTGGTTTTCCAGCTCGTAGCTGATATCGAAGTGGTCTTCCAGGGCGCGCTTGCCGCGACCGGTGACGATGGAGATTTCGGTCAAGCCGGCATCCAGTGCTTCTTCGACGCCGTACTGGATCAGTGGCTTGTTCACCACCGGCAGCATTTCTTTGGGCATGGCTTTAGTCGCTGGCAGGAAGCGAGTACCGTAACCGNNNTTTCTTGATCATATAAGTCCTTGAAAGGGCTGTGTGTACGAGTTTCGGCGCAGTCTAATCAGGCGGCGTGCACCTTACAATGCCCCGCGCTGGCTAACCGATGCCAACATAGAGAAATATTCTTGCCGATAGTTCCCTGCCGCGATGCGCAAGTCGCTGCGCAGCCTCTTATGCATAGCAGAGACTTGCGCAAATGCACGGTTTCCACCGCCCGGAACCCATCACCATACGCCCATCGGCACCCCTTGAGGGCGTTTGGCGGTATCATGGCGCGATTGAACCAGACAACGAGGCAAGTAGATGTCGGCAGTAAAAAGCATCAACGGATTCCTGATCAATCAGGAGAAAGACGGCCAATGGTGGGTGGCCAGTGTCGCCGGTGAAAATATCGCCGGGCCTTTCCCTTCCGAAGCCCTGGCAATCGAAGTGGCCTCGGTGCTGGAGCTTGAGCACCCGGAACCCAAGCGACGCGGCAAGGACAAGAGCTGATCGACGCCCGATGCGAAAAGCCCTGCCATGGCGCAGGGCTTTTTTATGAATACCGAAAAAGAAGTGGCCTTTGGCTATAACCTTTTGAATCCGGCGCTGTCTCAGCCTTAGCCCCCCCTGACGATGATCAAGCCATGAATAAAGTTTTGCCTTTGCTGACAGTATTGGCCCTGAGCGGCTGTGCAACGTCGGAACAAACCTACCTGGCTAACGGAGAGCAAGGTCTATCGATTGATTGCTCAGGGGAAGCCAACTCCTGGGCTGCGTGCTACGAAAAGGCCGATGCGTCCTGCGCGGGCACCGGCTACAAGATTGTCGGAACCGATGGCACCCCCTCGCTCAAGGAGAGCGAAAAGACCCTCGGCGCCGACGTAGGTAACTACAAGAGCCGCAGCGTCGTGGTGATCTGCAGGTAACGCGCCACGCCCTACATATGGATTTCGGCGAATTTGATTCCAAGCCCGCGCACGGTATCGATCAGATCATCAAGGCGGCTGAAGGACTCGACTTCATCATTGTCATCCACCAGGAAATAGCTGCGCCCGGCACTTTTCTTGAAAAACACGATCCATTCCCCCAGTTCCGCCGGATTTTGAATCACATGGGTGGCAGAGATTAAACCCTCTGCATGCCGCTCCCGGACCTGCTCTCGCTTCATGTTCGACTCCAGAAATAACGATGCCGCCAAAGCAGGGCTTTGGCGGCATCGGGGCTGATGGTCGATAGTCTATCAGCCGGAAATGCACTCATTGGCAGCCTTCTGTACATCCTTTGGCCGTACCGGGACATTGGACATGCTCTCGTGCAGCTTGATGCTGCTGCCGCCGGAGCGCTCTTCGATGTCAAACACGGCAGACGGCCCCACGGAAAACTTGAGCGGCACGATCACGCGCAAGCCATCCTTGTGCGACTGGATCTGCAAGGCGCCTCGGCTATCGGCCAGTTTTTCGCTCAGGCATTGCGCGTATTCATGGGGCTTCTTGCCAGAAATCACGTTCATCGTAGGCAAGGACTCGTTGATGTCCGAGACGTTCGCGCAACCACTGATCGTCAATGCCATCGGCAACAACCACAAACCCCACTTCATACTAAACCTCCATTAAAGACCCTCGGACAGCGCAACTGCGATTTTTCTCCGAGACAAACTGCTTTATCGCTCATCAAATGTGAAATAAGCGTTTTTAATTGTCGAAGCGGCCGGATAATAACGCCTTCGGGCTGATAAACTGCGCCAATCGCCCATGCTATCGTTTTGATTTTGTAGAAAAAGCCCTTCTGGAGGCGCCTCATGAAATTTATCCATCAGCGCGAGCACCTCAATGAAGACGACATCGTCGTCATTCAATGCTCCCAAATGTGCAACATCCGCTTGATGAACGACGCCAACTTCCGCAGCTTCAAGAATGGCGGTCGTCATACCTATCACGGCGGTGCATTCGACACGTTTCCAGCCCGCATCACAGCCCCGAGCACCGGTTTCTGGAACATCACGATCGACACCGTCAACCGCCGCGCTATCAGCGTGACGCGCAAACCCACCCTGACGCACTCGATCAAAATCATTCGCCGCTCCAGCACGAAACTGAGCTGATCAGCGAACCCGAAACACAAGACAGGCAGATACAACCGTGGCCCAAACGACCAAGTACGTCATCAAATACAAACTCAACGGTGAGCGCCGCTTCGAGTTTGCCCAGCTTGAAAACGGCACCCAGCGCTGGACGCCATTCATGGACAGGACGACGTCATCAGCGACATCAGCGTCAGCAAAGCGCTGTAACACGATCCGGAGCGACAATGGACGTCGGCTCCCGCTTGCAGTTCGACCGCAAGCAGCGGAGTGCCAGTTTTATTTTTGCCTTGCAGACTGACCACCTCCATAACAAGAGGCCCGGCAATGAGCGAGCAATATCTGGACAGGCTGGACTGGCCCCGGCTGGAGCAGCAACTTGATCAGGACGGCTGCGCCGTCATCCCGTCACTGCTGAGTCACAAGGCTTGCGGGCAGGTCAGCGCCTGGTACCCTCGCACCGAACTGTTTCGCTCCCACGTGGTGATGGCTCGCCACGGGTTCGGCCGAGGCGAGTACAAGTATTTCAACTACCCCTTACCGGAACTTGTGGCCCGCTTGCGCAGCGCGCTCTACCCACGACTGGTGCCCATCGCCAATCGCTGGCATGAACAAATGGGCTTGCCGGAGCGTTTTCCTGAAACCCTTCCAGCCTTCCTCGAACGTTGCCATGCCGCTGGTCAGAACCGTCCGACACCCTTGTTGCTGCAATATGGTCCGCAGGACTACGACTGTTTGCATCAGGATCTGTACGGTGAGCACGTTTTTCCACTGCAAGTGGCGATCCTGCTGTCAGACCCGGATCAAGACTTCACCGGCGGCGAATTTGTCCTGACTGAACAGCGCCCGCGAATGCAGTCACGCCCGATGGTCATCGATCTGAAGAAAGGCGACGGGCTGATCTTTGCGGTCAACCAGCGGCCAGTCAAAGGCACCCGCGGTTACTACCGCGTTACCCTGCGCCACGGCGTGAGTCGCCTGCACAGCGGTAAACGGCATACCCTTGGAATCATCTTTCACGATGCGTCATGAACCCATGAAACCGCAGACTTTCGATCTGTTTGCCGATGCAGAACCCGAGCAACAGCCCAGGCGCGAGCAGATCGGCGAGCAATCCTACGTGCTCAGAGGCTTCGCCCTGCCCTGGCTGGAGCGTTTGCTGCCTGCCCTGGAAAAAGTGCTGGCGGCCGCGCCGTTTCGGCAGATGGTCACACCCGGCGGTTTCACCATGTCGGTCGCCCTGAGCAGTTGTGGCCAATTAGGCTGGACCACTGACCGCAGCGGTTATCGGTACACCCGCCTCGATCCACAAACCGCAAAGCCTTGGCCAATGATGCCCGAGGTGTTTTTCCAACTGGCACAAGCGGCGGCGCAGGCAGCAGGGTTCACCGGTTTTGCGCCGGATTCCTGCCTGATCAACCGTTATATCCCCGGGGCAAAAATGTCATTGCATCAGGATAAGGACGAACATCCCCATCGTTTCGGTATCCCTGGGTTTGCCGGCGACGTTCCTGTTCGGCGGTTTTGCACGCAGCGACAAAAGTCAGCGCGTTCCCCTGTTCCATGGCGACATCGTGGTCTGGGGCGGCGTGGATCGCCTGCGTTATCACGGCGTGTTGCCGATCAAGGACGGCCATCATCCGAAACTCGGCGAGCAACGCATCAACTTCACCTTCCGTACCGCCGGATAAAGCCTTCGAATTTGACCGCAAGCGCCGGAGTGTGTGGCAACTGCCCCACGGTTAATGTGCAGGCAACCCCTCAATGAACGTGACGCCATGACAACCCGATCGACCAAAATCGCCACTGAAAACGATCCGCGCTGGGCCGCCGTGGTTGCGCGCGACCCCAAGGCTGACGGGCAGTTTGTCTATGCGGTGAAGACCACAGGCATCTACTGCAACCCCAGCAGCCTCGCGCGCTTGCCAAAGCCACACAATGTCGAATTCTTCGATAACGCCGAACAGGCACGGGCCGCGGGTTATCGTCCGAGCAAACGCGCGACGAAGGATCAGAGCGAACTCGCCGCGCAACATGCCGCCACCGTGGCCGCCGCGTGCCGCCAGATCGAAAGCGCGCAAACGCTGCCCGCCCTGGTCGAATTGGCCGAGGCGGCGGGCCTGAGCAGCTTCCACTTCCATCGCGTGTTCAAAGCCGTCACCGGCCTGACGCCCAAGGGCTACGCCGATGCCCATCGTTCACGCAAGGTACGCGAGCGACTGGCGCACGGCGGCTCGGTGACCGATGCCCTGTATGACGCTGGCTTCAACTCCAACAGCCGGTTTTATGAAGCGGCAGACCAACTGCTGGGAATGAAACCCGGGGACTACCGCGCGGCCGGTCAAAACAACGATATTCGTTTTGCCGTCGGCCAGTGTTCGCTGGGCGCGATTCTGGTGGCGCAGAGTGAGCGCGGGGTCTGTGCGATCCTGCTGGGCGATGATCCGCACCAACTGGTCTGTGATCTGCAAGACAAATTCCGCCGCGCCAACCTGATCGGTGCCGATCATGAGTTCGAACAATTGATTGCCCAGGTCGTCGGCTTTATCGAGGCGCCGGCCATTGGCCTTGATTTGCCGCTGGACGTACGCGGCACGGCGTTTCAGGAGCGTGTCTGGCAAGCGCTGCGGGAGATTCCCGTGGGCAGCACTGCCAGCTACGCCGATGTCGCCCAACGCATCGGTCAACCAAAAGCCGTTCGCGCCGTGGCCCAGGCCTGCGGCGCGAACAGCCTGGCTGTGGCGATCCCTTGCCATCGAGTGGTTCGCAGCGACGGCAACCTGTCGGGCTATCGCTGGGGTGTCGAGCGCAAACGTCAACTGCTGCAGCGCGAATCGCAGTGATCAGCGGTTCACATCCACCACCACGCGCCCGCGCAATTGCCCGGCAAGCAAGCGTTGCGCGGCTTCGATGGCTTCGCTCAAGCCTATTTCGTGACTGATCAGCGGCAACAGATTGAAGTCCAGATCCCGGGCCAGGCGACTCCAGGCCTCCACACGCTTGGCTTTGGGCTGGGTCACGCTGTTGATGCCGACCAGGGTCACGCCGCGCAAGATGAATGGCGCAACGGACGCTGGAAAGTCCATGCCCTGAGCCAGTCCGCAGGCCGCGACGGTGCCATTGGCCTGGGTGCTTGCGCACGCATTGGCCAGGGTGTGGCTGCCGACCGAATCGATGACGGCCGCCCAGCGCTCCTTTGCCAACGGTTTGCCCGGTGCGGACAAGGTGGCGCGATCGATGATTTCGCTGGCGCCCAGTTGCTTTAGGTAATCGTGCTCCGAGGTCCGTCCGGTGGACGCGACCACCCGGTAGCCGAGCCTGCTCAGCAAGGCGATGGCAAAGCTGCCGACGCCACCGTTGGCGCCAGTCACCAGAATGTCGCCCTGCCCGGGCGTCACGCCGTTGTGCTCCAGTGCCAGGATGCACAGCATGGCCGTGTAGCCCGCCGTACCGATGGCCATCGCCTGGGCCGCACTAAACGCTTTGGGCAGCGGGATCAGCCAGTCACCGTTCAGGCGAGCCTTCTGTGCCAATCCCCCCCAATGCCCTTCACCCACGCCCCAGCCATTGAGCAGGACCTGGTCACCGACCTTGTAGTCCGGATGGCCGCTGACTTCGACGACACCGGCCAGGTCGATCCCCGGCACCATCGGGAATTTGCGCACCACCGGACTGCTGCCGGTAATCGCCAGGCCATCCTTGAAGTTCAGCGTGCTGTAGGCCACACGCACCGTGACATCGCCCTCCGGTAGCTGATCGTCCTGGATCTCTTGCAGTGTGGCCCGGTAACCGCTGTCGTCTTTGTCGATCAAAATACCCTTGAACATTACGGCCTCTCAATGGAATCAGTCTGTGGGTGGTGCAATTGAAATAACACATAAGCCTCACCCGCTGAAATGACGACTGGCCTTGCACCAGTCGTTGCGTTACAAATCCTGTTCTACCGCCCCTACCCGGATTCAACGTCGGAGAACACAGCACATGAACCAATGGCCAGATACCCGCATTCTTGACCTGCTCGGGATCGAACTGCCAATCATTCAGGGGCCGATGGCCGGTGCCACAAACTCCTCCATGGTGATTGCAGCCTGCAATGCCGGCGGCCTGGGCTCGATGCCAGCGGCAATGCTCAGCACGGATCAACTGCGCGAAGAGCTCAAAACCATCCGCCAACACACCCGGCGCCCGATCAACGTCAACTTCTTCTGTCATCAGCCACCGGCTCCGGATGAGCAACGCGCGCAGGACTGGAAAAACCTGCTGCAACCTTACTACCAGGAACTCGGCGCCGACTTCGATGCGCCGACGCCGGTGTCCAACCGGGCGCCGTTCGATAACGCGGCCTGCGAAGTGGTCGAAGCGTTTCGCCCTGAAGTGGTGAGTTTTCACTTTGGCCTGCCGGAAAAATCCCTGCTCGACCGGGTCAAGGCCACTGGCGCGAAGGTGCTGTCCTCGGCCACCACCGTCGCAGAAGCCGTGTGGCTGGAACAGCATGGTTGTGATGCAATCATTGCCATGGGCTACGAAGCCGGGGGCCATCGCGGAATGTTTCTCAGCGATGACCTGAGCAGTCAGGTGGGGACTTTCGCCCTGGTGCCCCAAGTCGTCGATGCGGTGAAGGTGCCGGTGATTGCCGCCGGCGGCATCGCTGACGCACGAGGTGTCGCTGCCGCATTCATGCTCGGTGCTTCGGCGGTGCAGGTGGGTACGGCATACCTGTTCACGCCAGAGGCCAAGGTCAGCCCTTCCCATCACAAAGCCTTGCGAACCGCCCGGGAAAGCGAGACGGCCGTCACCAACGTGTTCACCGGCCGCCCGGCCCGGGGCATCCTCAATCGGGTGATGCGTGAGCTGGGGCCCATGAGCGCCAAGGCCCCGGCCTTCCCCCTTGCCGGTGGCGCGCTGATGCCGTTGCGGGCCAAAGGTGAAGCGGACTTCAGCAACCTGTGGGCCGGCCAGGCATTTACCCTCGGGGTCGAATTGACCACCGAGGCACTGACTCGAAAACTGGCTGAAGAAGGATTAGCGAGACTGCAAGGTCGTCCCTGAGCATCACTCTCACACAAAATTGTATACAGTTCTGCGGCGACACATTCCGTTTAAAGGCAATTCGCTATATATTTTTGTACATAACGATTAATCTGCCGTCATTGCCTTTAACGGAGCCGTTTCATGACCATTCGTGCCTCACGTTTTGCCCCGACCTGTCTGGCGAGCCTTCTCGCCGTATTCGCCTTCGGCTCCGCCCAGGCGGACGAAGTCCAGGTGGCTGTCGCCGCCAACTTCACCGCCCCCATCCAGGCCATCGCCGCTGATTTCGAAAAAGACACCGGGCATAAACTGGTCACCTCCTTTGGCGCCACCGGCCAGTTCTACACCCAGATCAAAAACGGCGCGCCGTTCGAAGTGTTCCTCTCGGCAGACGACAGCACCCCGAAAAAGCTTGAAGCCGAAGGCGACTCCGTCAAGGGTTCGCGCTTCACCTACGCCGTCGGTACGCTGGCGCTGTGGTCGGCCAAGGAAGGCTACGTTGATGCCAAGGGCGATGTGCTGAAAAAGAACGAATACCAGCACCTGTCCATCGCCAACCCCAAAGCCGCGCCTTATGGCCTGGCGGCGACCCAGGTACTGGCCAGGGAAGGTTTGACCGACAAGGTCAAGGACAAGATCGTTGAAGGCCAGAACATCAGCCAGGCCTACCAGTTCGTCTCCACCGGCAACGCCGAGTTGGGTTTTGTCGCCCTGTCGCAGATCTACAAGGACGGCAAGATCACCAGCGGTTCGGCCTGGATCATTCCCGCCAGCCTGCACGACCCGATCAAGCAAGACGCGGTGATTCTCAACAAGGGCAAGGACAACCCGGCCGCCAAGGCGCTGGTTGACTACCTCAAGGGCAGCTGTCATCAAGTCCTACGGTTACGAAATCTAAATGTCGCTATCGAGTGCCGATTTTTCCGCCATCTGGCTGACCCTGAAACTGGCGTCCCTGACGACCGTCATCCTGCTGATTGTCGGCACTCCGATTGCGTTATGGCTGTCGCGCACCCGCTCCTGGTTGCGCGGCCCGGTCGGGGCGATTGTCGCCCTGCCCCTGGTGCTGCCACCGACGGTGATTGGTTTCTATCTGTTGCTGGCCCTCGGCCCTCACGGGTACCTTGGCCAGCTCACCCAGTCACTGGGCCTTGGCACCCTCACGTTCAGTTTTGCGGGGCTGGTCATCGGTTCGGTGCTGTATTCGATGCCGTTTGTGGTCCAGCCGCTGCAAAACGCTTTTTCCTCGATTGGCACGCGCCCGCTCGAAGTGGCCGCGACCTTGCGGGCCAATCCCTGGGATACCTTTTTCAGCGTGACACTGCCCCTGGCCCGCCCCGGTTTCATTACCGCGGCCATTCTCGGCTTTGCCCACACCGTCGGCGAGTTCGGCGTGGTGCTGATGATCGGCGGCAATATTCCCGAGAAGACCCGCGTGGTCTCGGTGCAGATCTACGATCACGTCGAAGCCATGGAGTATGCCCAAGCCCATTGGCTGGCCGGGGCAATGCTGGTGTTCTCGTTTGTCGTCCTGCTGGCGCTGTATTCCAGTCGTAAAACCAAAGCGGGCTGGAGCTGACCGATGATTCAAATGCGTCTGAAACTACGTTATTCGGGCTTCGCCCTGGACGTCGATCTGCAGGTGCCTGGCCGTGGCGTCACTGCGCTTTACGGCCACTCCGGCTCTGGCAAGACCACTTGCCTGCGCTGCATCGCCGGCCTGGAACGGGCTGAGCAAGGCTTTGTCCAGGTCAACGATGAAATCTGGCAAGACAGCGACAACCGGATCTTCGTCGCGCCGCACAAGCGCGCGCTGGGCTACGTGTTCCAGGAAGCCAGCCTGTTTCCTCATCTGTCGGTGCTGGCCAACCTGGCATTCGGCCTCAAGCGCATCCCCAAGCCGCAACGCCGCGTCGACATGGCCCACGCCACCGAGTTGCTGGGCATCAGCCATTTGCTGGACCGGCACCCGCAACACCTTTCAGGCGGTGAGCGACAGCGCGTCGGCATCGCCCGCGCCTTGCTCACCAGCCCGAAACTGTTGTTGATGGACGAACCCCTGGCGGCGCTGGATGCCCAACGCAAAGGTGAAATCCTGCCCTATTTGCAACGCCTGCACGACGAACTCGACATCCCGGTGCTGTACGTCAGCCACTCCCAGGATGAAGTCGCGCGGCTGGCCGACCATATCGTGTTGCTCAGCAACGGCAAGTCACTGGCCAGCGGCCCGATCGGCCAGACTCTGGCACGCCTGGACTTGCCCCTGGCAATGGGGGATGACGCTGGTGTGGTGATCGAAGGTCGCGTCAGCGCTTATGACGCCGACTATCAATTGCTGAGCCTGCAATTGCCCGGCACCACCCTCGACATCCGTGTGCCTCATACGCCACTGGATGCGGGCCAGGCACTGCGCTGCAAGGTCCAGGCGCGGGATGTGAGCCTGAGCCTGGGCAATACCGGGCAAAGCAGCATTCTCAATCGCCTGCCGGTCACTGTGGTCAGCGAAATGAGCGCCGACAACGCCGCCCACGTGCTGATTCGCCTGGACGCCGCCGGCACGCCATTGCTTGCGCGGATCACGCGTTATTCCCGCGATCAACTGAACATCCACCCGGGCCAGCCACTGTGGGCACAAATCAAAGCGGTCGCGGTGCTGGCGTAAATCCGAAGGCACGACTGCACCGGGCAGAGGTCAGCGCCTGAATCGACGAATTGACCTGCCTATTTTTTGCACGATCACCAATGACTTCTATAGTTGAACTGAACACGTATCAGCTGCGGAGACGCCATGGAAGACATTTTCGTCGTGAAGCGTTGCAAAAAGATCATCATCCATGGTCGCCGCGCAGGTGAAAATGACCACCTGCCACCGGATGCCGCGGTCTGGTACCGCATCGCCGATACCCGCACCCAAGGCTTCATCGGAGATGGCTACGATATTGAAGAAGACGCTGTGCGTGTTTGCCATCAGTTGAACGCTCAATCACAAGTGACAGCCCGACAAAGTTGACGGCTCATCACCCTTTTTTAACGGGTCTATACTGAGATAGTTGAAGGATCAGTAACCCTTTCGGCAGAAAGCTCGCCCCAGGCGGGCTTTTTGCTGCCACACCCAGGTTTCTTGAACGGAGGTGCTTCCCATGTCCGAAAAAGAGTCCATCACCACCCTGCTCACCTTGTTGGACTCCCGTCAGGCTCGCCTGGCCGCCGCCTGCAAGGAAATCGCTGACTGGGTCGATCATCAAGGCGGACACCCCACCGCCCTCAGAATTCGTGATCGCCTGAACGACATTGAGAAGGACACGCCGCTGATCCGGCACACGCTGTCATCTCTCAAGCCTGTCGACCGGCCTTTGCCCCGGTTCAGATGATCCGTCGCGGATCCACGGTGCGGGAAAAGGCCCTATTCGGGCTGCATGATCGGTGACCGTACGTCTCCACGCACTTGGCTGCCTGCTGGATTTCCATCACTTCTCACAACCCGGCCTGGAACCGGGATTTTTTGTTGCGCAAAACCAATCGAACGTCCCCGCTCACGTGGAGTCAACCGCTCACACGTCACGAAGGAGACGTTCCAATGGTCACTCATTTCAAAGTCAGCGGGCACCTGGCCTGCGGTCACCACGGCAACAACCTCGTATCGACCCGCGAACTCAATCGGGTGAAATGCCGAAGCTGCCGAAACACCGACGCCTACAAAGAAGCCCGCAAGGCTGAGCGCAACGCTGCCCGCCGCGCAGCACGCAAAGCCAAAGCCTTGCATACCGCCAATGACTGGCGTTCAGCCTGGACCGAGCGGCTGACCGCGATGGCCGGCCTGCAACGATTGCCCCGTGGCTTTGGCGGCCAACCCTTCGTTTAGGGTGCATGAAGTCGCCGTCAGGTTTTTACGGCAAGACAATGTCCCTGCGCGCGGGCTCCATGATCTCGCGCAGGGACATGCGCTTGAACGCCTCGACCAGTGCTCGCCCCTCAACGGGTGCACAAGTGACAGCCAACCGCATGGTCGCCTCACCCAGGTGCCAGATCAAAAACGCGGACTCCTCGACCTGTTGCTCGTCGCAGTCGGGATACACGCGTAGCATCGCCTGGGCCAGCAGAGCTCCGGCAACCCGGCTCTCCTCCAGTTCCAGCTGCAACAACTGCTTGTCGGCCTGCATGCCGGACCAGATGTCACGCATCACCGGTGTCGCCATCACGATCTCGTAATACTGATCGAGCAACTGCGAATAGGCGGCGCGCAAACCCCGGGCATCCTCGACAGCCTCCATTGCCTCGGCAATGCAACGACGGCTTTCAGCGTTATAGCGCTCGGCCAGCGTACGGATCACGGAACTCTTGTCGGGGAAGTACTGATAAAGGGAACCGATCGAGATCTCGGAGCGCTCGGCGATTTCACTCATCTTGAGTTGATCGCTGCCCTTGTCCGCGATCAATTGAGTGGCCATGGCCAGAATCCGCTCCTGACGATCACGGCTGCGCTGTTGCGTGGGTTTGCGTCGAACCGCTTCTGCAGCAGGCTGTTCGAGGGTTTCAGAGGTTTTCTTGCGCACGAGTGAGTTCCCGATCAAAAACGTGACATGTACTCACCTTAGCATCGCCATTCCCTACGCCCAACAACAGATGCCACACGTCGGGGAATTCGATCTGATGGGTTGACGGTAAAACATGAGCATCTATCATCTTTTAAATATGAGCATCACTCACATTATTCGATGGAGATGAACGCGATGAAAACAGCCCAACCCATCACGCTGGTCCTCGGCGCCACCGGCAAAACCGGACGGCGCATCACACAACGGCTCGTGGCTGCCGGCCTGGCCGTTCGCCAGGGTTCGCGCGATGCCAATCCACCCTTCGACTGGGAAGATCGATCGACCTGGGACGCCGTGATCGATGGCGTTCATTGCGTCTACATTTCCTTTCAACCGGACCTCGCCGTTCCAGGCGCCGTTGAAACCATCCAGGCGTTCACCGACCTGGCAGTGAAAAGCGGCGTCCGCAAACTGGTCTTGTTATCCGGGCGCGGCGAAGTTGAAGCACAACAGGCCGAATGCGTCGTACAGGACAGCGGGATTGACTGGACGATTCTGCGAGCCAGTTGGTTCTGCCAGAATTTCAGCGAGGCACACTTTCTTGAACCCATTGTGCAAGGTGAGCTTGCACTCCCCGTCGGCCAGGTCACCGAGCCCTTTGTCGATGCAGAAGACATCGCCGAGTGTGCCGTCGCGGCACTGACCCAACCCGGGCACAGCAACCAGCTCTATGAACTGACCGGCCCTCGGGCGTTGACCTTTGCTCAAGCCGTGACCGAGATTGCGCGCGCCACCGGTCGCAAGATCGAATTCGTGGCCGTACCGGCGGACGCGTATCGACAGGCAATGGAACAGGAACAACTTCCTCCGGCGTTTATCGATCTGGTGTTGTATCTCTTCACGACTGTGCTGGACGGGCGCAACACACCCGTGGCCGATGGTGTACAGCGGGCGCTGGGCCGGCCGGCGCGCGACTTTGGCGACTACGTACGGCGCACTGCCGCTACGGGCATTTGGGGCAATGGCAGTCCGACGTAAAGCAGTGGCGGGAACAGGCTTCGTCGACTAGGGTTTTTTGGCGTATCGAAGTGCGGCGCCTTTATTGGCAGGAGCCTGATTAAGGAGGAACCCATGTCACTCAATCGTAGCGCTGAACAAACCTACCGCCAGTGGTCGACCCCAATTCTGTTGGAACTCAAGGAGCGAGAACATCAAATGAACCCGTCAGACCGCCAGGCACTGGAAAACGTACTGCTGGAAAGAAGGCTGATCGATACCGGCAACCCGGCCGGCAGCGATCGCCGCAAGGCAGACCCGACGTCCTGAAAAACATCAGGTAATCACGATCAGGATAGAAATAACGGAACAGAAAAAACCAAGGGCTCGCATCCGCTTTCGCTTGCAAGCCCTTGGTTCAGAATATGCCCAATCGAACGCAAACACGGTTCCAACGTCTGAATCCCCCCGCCGCCGTAAATCCATTTTTGATAATTATTAATTTCCAAACACTCCCCTCTATCGGCTTTAAATGTGCCAAGAGGAGGGTTAGCCATGGTAGGGCCTGCAGGTGACGTTTTTGACGAAAGCTTCGACTGCCATCAAAACCGCATTTGCAGAGGCTGACTTTCCTGAGCAGATTTACTGTTTTGTCCCGCGTTGTCACCCAGGCCACGCAGACAAACATTCACACACCGCACTTCGGTTTTCCCCGGTTCGAGACCAGGCTAAACCACCACATGGAGGGATTCCAGGATGCTGATAAAAATCGAGAAGGCGAGCAAACCGGAAGGCTGGAATGTATGGATGAACGCGTGGTGCGTTGAGTTTCGCAGCTACGCAGAGGCCTTGGCGTTCGTGATCAAATTGGAAGGCCGGATCAATGCACCTCACCCCTTGCCTATCAGTACCGCCAGACTTCTTTTGGAACTGGCTTGAGCTCTCGACGCCATCACCGAGAAGCTATCCACGACGTCATATCCGTATTTATTAATCTGTCATTGATAATTATTGATTTCGCTCGCCCCTCTCCCTCGACTTTAAATATGCACCGAGGGGGCGTTGGCCAAGGTGAGGTTTACAGGTGACACCTTTAACGGACGCTTCGAATACAGCCAGTCTGTTTTCGAGGAGGCCGACCTTCCTCACCATGTGTATTACTTTTCCCCGCATCTTCCCCCAGGAGATGCGGGGTTTTTTTCGTAAATGCGTTAAAACCACCCGCTACGATCATCTTCCAACTCTTGGCGACACACTTTAAGTTGAGCGTTGTAAATCTCTGACTGCTTTTGCACTTTCTGGGCAACCTGCATCAGCCAAGGTTTACTGCGATAGGTATTGCGGCTAAAGCCCCCACGCCCCTCGTGATAGGCCAGGTACTGATTGTAGGTGTCCCATTTGGAGATTCCGAGTTGGCGTTGGGTGCCGGTGGTGTACCAACCGATAAACATGATCGCGTCGTCAAAACTGTCACGCGAACCACCGTTGCCTGTACTGTCCTTGTACTCACCCCACACCGGGTCTTGAGCCTGCGCATAACCGTAAGCCGAACTGACTCGCCCCCAGGGGATCACCCAGAGCAGGTAGTCACGAGGCGGCAATGCGTCCGCCACGTAACTGCTTTCCTGCTTCATGATCGCCATGGCCACATGCAGAGGCGTCCCATATTCACTCT
>LNAP01007159.1_pt1 | contig 20738 bp, 20 predicted proteins | sample 602601 | NCBI WGS metagenome assembly LNAP01 (sample SAMN02440304, study PRJNA202911) | soil metagenome | biome: Subtropical and temperate rainforests or woodlands; isolation source: soil samples (1 kg each in a 20% v/v slurry with milli Q water) were... ...
GTCCCCTAGGGGACGCCACGATTACCCGCTCTGCGGGATTTTATAAGGGTCATTCAATTATTGAATGGCCCTTTTGTTTGTCTGGCGTTTGGCCAAATCTCCCTCTTTCTCCCAAACTGTTCTTCAGACCAGCGGTCACATCCACGACTTGCAGAAAATTATTATGAGAATAATATTCTAGTCGTAATATTCGGAGGCAACGATGAACGATAAAAAAGCTCAAACCCGCGAACGCATTCTCAAGGCAGCCAGCGCCGCGCTGATCCAGCGTGGTCCGGCCGAGCCAAGCGTTGGCGAAGTGATGGGCGCGGCCGGCCTGACCGTCGGCGGCTTTTATGCGCACTTCGAAAGCAAGGACGCGATGATGCTGGAAGCGTTCAAGCAGTTGCTGGGTCACCGCCGTGACCTGATTGCCGACATGGATGCCGAGTTGACCGGTGAAGAGCGTCGCGCGTTGGTTGCAGCGTTTTATCTGTCACGCAAACACCGCGATTCCAGCGAGTCTGCGTGCCCGATCCCGGCCTCGATCGGTGAGCTCGGACGCCTGCCCGAGGCGTTTCGAATTGCACTGAATGAACACATGGAGCTGATGGTCGCGCAATTGGCGGCCAGTCCTGAAGACACCGACAAAGCCCTGGCTGATCTGGCCTTGATGGTGGGCGGCCTGGCGCTGGCACGGGCGCTGGGACCCGGTGATTTATCCGATCGTTTGCTGCGCGCGGCCAAGTCGGCGGTGCGTTGACCTGAAGGCTGCGGCCTGGGGAGAATGCGATGAGCACGTTGAAGTGGGTTCGTGGCGTTAATGGCACCTTGGGTTGGTTCGCCCCGAAGCTGGTGGCGAGCAAAATGCGATTGGCATTCATGACGCCGCGCGATTTTCCACCGCGTGATTGGGAATTGCCGCTGCTGGCCAAATCCGAACGAATCACTTTGCGTTTCGGCCTTTCAGCGTTGCGCTGGGGGCAAGGCCCGGCAGTGCTTTTGATGCACGGCTGGGAAGGTCGGCCCACACAGTTTGCCAGCCTGATCACGGCGCTGGTCGATGCCGGGTATTCGGTTGTCGCTTTGGACGGCCCGGCGCACGGTCGCTCGCCCGGGCGCGAGGCGAATGTCGTGCTGTTCGCCCGAGCCCTGCTGGAAGCGGCCGCCGAATTGCCGCCGCTGCAAGCAGTTATCGGCCACTCCATGGGCGGCGCCAGTGCCATGCTTGCCGTGCAAATGGGCCTGCGCACCGAAACCCTGGTCAGCATTGCCGCCCCGGCGCGGATTCTCGGGGTATTGCGCGGTTTCGCCCGCTATGTGGGGTTGCCCCCGAAAGCCCGCTCGGCGTTCATCCGCCAGGTCGAGTCTGACGTCGGCATGCGCGCGGCGATGCTGGATGTCGCGCACTACCAGCTCGACATGCCTGGCCTGATCGTGCACGCCGAGGACGACACCCATGTCCCGGTCAAGGAATCACAACTGATCCACGAAGCCTGGTTCGACAGTCGTCTGCTGCGTTTGCAGGAAGGCGGTCATCAGCGGGTGCTGGCTGACCCGCGGGTGATTGATGGCGTGTTATCACTGCTGGCCGGTCGCAGCCTGCAATCGCGCCAATCGGCTTGAGCATCCGTTACACTGCCCCGGTCGAATCAATCTGACCGGGGAGTGGGGCATGGGCTGGGATCGGGCAACGCCGTTTATCATTGATCTGCAAGTGGGCGCCGAAGACATCGACGGGCTGGGGCACGCCAATAACGCGGTGTACGTGACCTGGCTCGAACGTTGTGCCTGGCGCCACTCCCAGCGCCTCGGCCTGGATCTGGTCGAATACCGTCGGCTGGACCGGGCGATGGCGGTGGTGCGCCACGAAATCGATTACCTGGCGGCCGCCTATGAAGGCGATGAGCTGCAACTGGCGACCTGGATCGTCGATTGGGACCAGCGCCTGAAAATGACCCGGCATTTCCAATTGAAACGCCCCAGCGATAATTCGACCTTGCTGCGCGCGCAAACCACGTTCGTTTGCATCGAGCTGTCCACCGGCAAGCCCAAGCGCATGCCTGCCGAGTTCATCGAAGGCTACGGCCCGGCGCTGCAAGCCCCCGCCTGCCCCCCCCTGTAGGAGCGAGCATGCTCGCGATGGTCGTCAACGATTACGCTGGGAACCTGACACCCCGCAGCGCTCTCAGGTTCATCGCGAGCAGGCTCGCTCCTACAGGGTTCTGCGATTTCTCGCGATATCCAGTAAACTGCCGCACGTTCTTCGTTGAGTGTGTTTTTCATGCAAATTGCCTTGGCGCCCATGGAGGGGTTGGTCGACGATATCCTGCGCGACGTGCTGACCCGAGTGGGCGGTATCGATTGGTGCGTGACCGAGTTCATTCGGGTCAACGATCAACTGCTCACGCCTGCTTATTTCCATAAATTCGGCCCGGAACTGCTGAACGGCGCCCGGACTACTTCTGGCGTGCCGCTGCGCGTGCAGTTGCTGGGTTCGGACCCTGTGTGCCTGGCGGAAAACGCCGCGCTGGCGTGTGAGCTGGGTTCCGAGGTGATCGACCTCAACTTCGGCTGCCCGGCCAAGACGGTCAACAAGTCCCGGGGCGGCGCTGTGCTGCTCAAGGAGCCTGAGCTGCTCAATCAGATCGTCGAGCATGTCCGTCGCGCCGTTCCGGCGCACATTCCGGTAACGGCCAAGATGCGCCTGGGCTTCGATAGTCCGGACGGTGCGCTGGTGTGCGCCACGGCCCTGGCTGAAGGCGGTGCCGAGCATATCGTGGTCCACGCCCGGACCAAGACTGACGGCTACAAGCCACCTGCCCACTGGGAGTGGATCCCGCGGGTACAGGACGTGGTCAAGGTGCCGGTGTTCGCCAACGGTGATATCTGGAGCGTCGAAGACTGGCGTCGTTGCCGCGAAATCAGCGGCGTGGAAGACATCATGCTCGGTCGCGGCCTGGTTTCGCGCCCCGATCTGGCCCGGCAAATCGCGGCGGCGAAGGCCGGTGAAGAGGTCGTTGAGATGACCTGGGCCGAGTTGCTGCCGTTGATCCAGGATTTCTGGCTGCAAGCCAAGGCGCAGATGACTGCGCGTCAATCGCCGGGCCGCTTGAAGCAGTGGCTGGCGATGTTGACCCGCAATTATCCCGAGGCGGTCGAGTTGTTCAGCGTCCTGCGCCGTGAAACCGAGCTGGACCAAGTCTCGCGTTTGTTGGGGTTGCAGGTGGCTGAAGCGGCCTGAAAAAAGTTAAAAAAATCTGAAAAAAATCTCTTGAAAAGCAAACAGCGGTCCCTATCTAAGGATTACGCGATGCCGAATTCGGGTCGCGGAGACAAAAAAACTTGCTGATCTGTTTTCAGGAGATTTGAATCATGAGTACTGCATTTTCCATGGCACCACTGTTCCGTTCCTCGGTTGGCTTCGACCGTTTCAATGACCTGTTCGAAACCGCCCTGCGCAACGAGCCAGGCAGCACCTACCCACCTTATAACGTGGAAAAGCACGGCGACGACCAATACCGCATCGTCGTAGCGGCCGCCGGCTTCCAGGAAGAAGACCTGGAGCTGCAAGTGGAAAAAGGTGTGCTGACCATCAGTGGGGGCGGCAAACGTGAAGTGAACGAGGGCGTCACTTACCTGTACCAGGGTATCGCACAGCGGGCCTTCAAACTGTCCTTCCGCCTGGCGGACCATATCCAGATCAAGGCCGCCGACCTGAGCAACGGTTTGTTGAGTATCGACCTGTTGCGGGTGATTCCCGAAGAAGACAAAGCCAAGCGCATCCCGATCAACGGGACACAAAAACCGGCTCTGCAGCATTGAGTCGGACCGGGCAGGGTTGTCTGAGGACGACTTGACCGGCTGAAGCAAAAGACCCCGACTTGTCGGGGTCTTTTTTTTTCGGGGCCGGTTCCTGCGATCAGGTCCACCCATACCGGACCAGATGAAAGAAAATCGGCGCGGCAAAACACACCGAATCCAGGCGATCGAGCATGCCACCATGACCTTCGATCATATGCCCCCAGTCCTTCACGCCACGGTCGCGCTTGATCGCCGACATCACGATGCCGCCGGCGAATCCCAGCAGGTTGATCAGCAGGGCGATGAGCAGCGACTGCCAGGCAGTGAACGGCGTGATCCACCACAAGGCGCAGCCGATCAGTGAGGCCAGCAGGATGCCGCCGACAAAACCTTCCACGGTCTTGGACGGCGACAGGTTCGGCGCAATCTTGCGTTTGCCGAACAATTTGCCGCACACGTACTGCAGCACATCCGACATCTGCACCACGATCACCAGATAGGCGATCAACAGCAGGTTTCGCCCCTCATAACCGGCGATGTCCAGGGTCAGCAGGGCGGGTACATGGGATACGCAGAACACCGCAATCATCAGGCCCCACTGGACTTTCGAGGCTCGCTCGAGGAAGTGCGTACTGTCGCCGCCCAGGGACGCCAGGATCGGCAGCAGCAGGAATACGTAGACTGGAATGAAGATCGAGAACAGCCCGTACCAGTCGTAGTAAATCAGCAGGTACTGCAGCGGCAGGGCCAGGTAGAAGGCCGCGACCAAAGCCGGATAGTCGCTGCGGCGAGTGGGCGTGAGCGTCATGAATTCGCGCAGGGCGTAGAAGGACACCGTGTAGAACAGCACGATCACGGCGGTGGTGCCGAGCCAAAAGGCGATCCCGATGACCAGTACCATCACCCACCAGGCGTTGATCCGTGCGTTGAGGTTGTCGATCACCGGGTTGGGGCTGCCGTGGCTGCGGCGCTTGAGCACGAAACCAATTGCCGAGGCCAGCAATAGAAACGCGCCAATCGCGCCAAACAACATCAAGGTCTGTCTATCCATGTCAGGCATGCTCTCCGGCCAGGCTCAGTAGCGCTTCGCGACTGCGTTCGAGAAAGTGCGTCTTGCTTTCATCTTCGTCCAGGGTCAACGCGGCGCCAAAGCTGATGGTGCATAAAAGCGGCAGCGGCAGGACCCGCCCCTTGGGCATGACGCGGTTGAGGTTGGCGATCCACACCGGGATCAACTGCGCCTGGGGATATTGCCTTGCCAGGTGGTAAAGCCCGCTCTTGAACGGCAATAAACCCTCATCGGGGTTACGCGTGCCTTCGGGAAAAATGATCAGCGAGTCGCCGTTTTCCAGGGCATCGAGCATCGGTTGCAAGGGATTGTCGGCGGGTTCCTTGCGTTCACGGTCAACCAGTACGCCGTTGAACACCTGGTTGATGATGTAGCGCCGCAACGGGCTTTTCAGCCAGTAGTCCGAGCCTGCCACGGGCCGGGTGATGGTGCGCAGGGTCGGCGGCAGCGAGGCCCACAGCAGGACGAAATCGCCATGGCTGCTGTGGTTGGCAAAGTAGATACGCTGTACAGGTTCCGGTGCGCAGCCGAGCCACAGGCTGCGCGCGCCGGTCAGTATGCGCGCGGCCGAGGTGATGAGGGTGGCAACCACGGGTTCGAGCATGGGAACTCCTTATCCGGCAAAGTTCAGCCAAGGGTCGGCCAGAATGAAAAACAGGGTCAACAGCACCTGTGCCGCCACCAGCAGCGCCTGGTTGCGCAACAGCTTCAGGGCGCCGGTGATACGTTCGCTCCAGGGGCGCCCGCCATGCTCGGCGGGCTGCAGATTCAGCGTTGTCAGGGCTTGATCCAGGGACAGGGTGTGCTCCGGAAGGTTTTCAGCTCGCTCGGCAAGGCGTTGGAACAGATCGGCATCGAATGCCACCCGCAGCGCCCAGTATTTTTGCCCCAGGCCGAGCAACAGCAGCCCACCGCTGCAGGTCGCGCTCCAGAACCCCTGGCCGTCCAGGAGGGACTGGCTCAGGCCGAACAAGGCGCCCAACAAGGTAAGCCCGTTGGACAGTCGATCCAGCATGTCGCCACGACGCAACAGACTGGCTGTCACCTGTAATTGCATATCAATGGACACCGCGTGCCTCCATGTGGGTCGCCAGCGGCTCTAGCGCCTCTCGGTGAAAGGACCCCAGGACAATTCCCGGGCGCGCGCGCTGGATCAACAAAAAGGCTTCGGCGACACTACTGGCCCTCCCGGTGTGCAACAGCCAGGCGGCTACGGCCGTGGCGCTGCGCGAATAGCCCAAGGCGCAACAGACCAGGAGCGGTCCGTGCTGGCGCAGGCTTTCGATGGCCAGTGCGGCTTCCCGGCATTGCGCGGTGGTGGGGGCGGTCAAATCCAGGACAGGCAGTGTGCGGTAGGCGACAGTCCCCGGATCAAGCGACAGCTCGGCGCACAGATCGAACACTGCGGTAAAGGTGCTGCCCTTGAGTTCCCGACGGGTCGGTATGCGCCCGAGCCAGACGTCATCGAGCACTTGGTCGGGCTGCGGATTGTTGCGGGTCCACAGGCGCGAGTTGAGCCAGGCGGCAGCCACGTAGGGCGTCAGCAACCAGCGCGCGGCGGGGGACAGGCGTCCATCGGCACGCTTTTGAAAACCTCCTGCGTCGAGTACGGCGTAATTGAGCGATACCAACAGCAAGGCCATCGCCGGCCAAGCCAGCCACAGCCAGGCTCCCCCTAAGTAGAAGGCCGGGGCGGCGAACACGGCAGCTCCCGACAGGTAATACAACGCCAGTCTCCAGCGTTTTTTTACGGCCGCCAGCCGGGCACCGTGCAGAGGCCCTGGTCCCTCCAGCGGCCATAGCCAGACACACAGCCAGCCCAGCAGCGCTCCGCTTGGCAGATCAATGAAGTGGTGCTGGTAAGTGGTCAGCACCGAGAGCCCGATCAGGGTAAACCAGACATGCATCAATCCGCGCCACAGGCCCTGCAAGTGCTTGTGATAGCAGGTCCACAGGATGACCAACAGCGCAATGTGCAGCGATGGCGCCTGATTGAACGGCTTGTCGAAACCGGCCAGTACGTCGAACAGCCAACCAAATACACCGTCCAGTTCCGGTCGGGCGAAGGTGAAGCGCAACGGCCAGATCAGAAAGCAACTGACCGCAATGAGTTGCGCGGTCAACAGGCGCAAGGCGTGCCGCTTGAGTTCTTCGCGACTGTTGGGCAACAACAGGGACAACCCGTACAGCAAGTCGATAGACCAGTACGGGACGATGCTCCAGGCCCAGAACGGCATGTGGTTTTCCCAGCCGAACACCAGGCTGCCAACATCGTCGCGCTGGGTGGTGAACCAGGTGGCGAAACCGTAGGTGCCGAAGAACAACGGCGCCAGGAGCAGCAGCCAGAGCACCGCAGGTTTGAGCAGACCAGGCTCGCGTGCCGTCGTTGCACTGCGCAGCATCAAGACACCCGTTGCGCGAGAGCCACGCTGAAAATACCCCATTCGTCGACGCGCATGCCGACCTTGCGAAAGCCGGCCACCTCCACCAGTTGGTCCATTTCCGCCTGGGTGCGTCGGCGCATGACCCAGGCCTGGCCTTCACGGTGGCTGGTCAAGGCTCGGGCGATCAGTTCCAGTTGCGGGTGCCAGGGTTGGCCGGTGTAGACCAGGTATCCGCCAGGTTCCACCGCGTCCCCCAAGCCCGCCAGGGAAGCACTGACCATCTGATTGTCGGCGAACAGCTCGTACAGTCCGGAGACCACCGCCAGGCTAGGTTTGGGATCCAGCGCGGCCAGGTCGGCACGGTCGAAGGCGTCGCCCTTGACGAACCGAGCGATCCCTTCCAGGCCTTTTTCGCGGATCAACGCGCTTCCGTCACGCACGTTGATGTCGCTGTAGTCGCGCAACAGGATCGATTCGGGAAGCGGGCTGACGCCCTGCAAGGCTTCGAGAATGTAGCGCCCGTGTCCGGCGGCGATGTCGACGATGCGCACTTCGCGGCCCTGGTCGCGTAATTGCTGCATCGCCAGGCGCAGCAGTTCTTCGACGTGCAGCTTGCGTTGGCGAATGCCGCGCCAGCCGATGGAGTCGAGGTAGTTGCGATCGATCATGCGGCCGACAGCCGACGTGCCCGTGGGGGTGTTGCAATAGACGTAGTCCAGTGTGCTTCCAGAGTCGAAACCGGTGTCGAAGCCTAGCTTGATCCCGGACGACAATTGGCTGCCCAGGCGCATGCTGGCGCGGGTCATGCGCCAATACAGATCGCGCAGGGAGTTGCGCGGCAGCGGCGCGGCCAATGATTCGGATTCGGCGCAAGTCAGGCCCAGTCGATCGGCGGCCAGCAAGCCAGGGCGTTCAATGGGTTGCGCGAAGTTCTGCAGGATGAAGCGTCGTGCGCTGGCGACGGCGTGTCCACGGTTCTTTTCACCCAAGGTGTCGTGGAAGAATCCCGGCAGCACATGTTTTTCCTTGTGCAGAGTGCCCAGGCGCTCGAAAAACTGTTCCTGGGGTTGGCGATGCACGACGAAGTCGGCCCCGGAGATCAACAACTGAGTGGGTATCGTTATGGCCTGGGCATCGGCCACCACGCGATCGGCGGCCTCGTACAGGCCGAGCAGGACATTCACTGAAATGGCCTTGGTGATCAGCGGGTCGTTGTCGTAGCTGGCGACGCGCTGCGGGTCATGGCTGAGAAAGCGCGCCTTGACGTAGCTGTTGACGAAAAAGTTACCGCGCCACCGGCGCATCAGTGCCAAGCCCTGGCGGGCGAAGGGCACATAGAGCTTGACCTTGAACGCCGGAGACGCCAGCACCAGCGCCCGTATGCGCGGTGCGTAATCGTGGGCCCAAGTGGCGACGATCACTGCGCCGACGCTCTGGGCGATCACCGCGAGGTTTTCCTCAAGGATCTGGTAGGACGCGCTCAGGTGCTCGCAGAAGGTCTGCACGTCCCGCACGCTGGTGGCAAAGCTGGGGCTGTCGCCCCGAGCGCCCGGTGAAAGGCCATGGCCCCGGGCATCCCAGGCGAAAAAATCGAAGCCGGGCAGGTCCAGTTCATCCACCAGGTGGGCAATACGCCCGGAATGCTCGTGGCCGCGGTGGAACAGCAGTACGGCCTTGCGTGGGGTTCCCGGTTCTGGGGTGCCGGGCCAGTGGCGGTAAAACAATTGCACACCGTCGTGGGTGGTGAAGGTCTGTTCCTGTGCTTCGCGCATTGCCATTTCCTTAGGCTGAAGAGCTGTCGATTTGTGCTTCCCTGAGGCCCTGGCGGACCCGGTTGATCAAGGTATAAGCCAGCAGCATCGCGATGATCGCGAACACCGCGTTGATCCAGAATGGGCTGATCCAGCCCGGTACGATGCCGGCGGCCACGACCCCCAGCACGAAAGCCCGGTCACTTTTGCCCATGGGCCCGTCATAGCGCCGCGAAGCACCGACCATCGGCCCCAGCACGCCGCTGTACTCGCTGAACAAGGCGAGCAAGGTCACCAGCAGCACCAGCCACAGGCTGACGCCGGGCAGCAGGGCAAAGGGCAGGATCAAGGCGCAGTCGGCGGTGATATCGCACAACTCGTTGAGATAGGCCCCCAAGTGCGACTGCTGGCCAGCATGCCGTCGATGGCGTTGAGCGCCATGCGCACCAGCATCCAGATCGGCACCAGCACGAATATCCAGGGGTGATGCACGAAACCGGCGATCAGCACGCCCACCAGGATTGAGCCGATGCCGGCGATCAAAGTGATCTGGTTGGCGGTGGTGCCCTTGGCGAACAAGCGCCGGACCAGGGGGCGCAGGAGATTTTGGAATGCGGGTTTGATCTGGTAGATGCTGGGCACGTTGGTGAGGTCTCGGGAGAGGCGGTTTGGTTACTGAGTGTAGATGGCATCCGGGGATGGATTTGGCGACAGTGCCTGGAATGCTGAAAGCGTGATTTGTCGCGATAAAGGCCAATCAGGGATTCGTCCAAGGCGTGGCCAGTGACAGCTTGATGAGGTAGCGCTCTTCGGTGGGGTGCCTGTAATCCTTGAAGCGATTGACCACTAGCATCACTTGGTACTGGGTGCCCGCGTGCCAGTAGGATTTTCCACCTTTGTTTACATCACGCAGTTGAGCACGCCATTGCGGGGTGTCGGCGAACGAGGGGAAGTCCTTGACCCGGATGGGTGTCCAGCCAGCATTGCGCCATTGCTCCTGCAGATCCAGCACGACCTTGAGGGTATCGTCGAGTAGCAGGGGTTCGATTTGCGGGGACATATTGACACCGTTGATTGACTCGTCACGGTTGAACGTAACCGTGAAGTAGCGAGCCAGCGGAGTTATGAACCCATATTGAGGATCGATGAAACGAAGGCGGGCATCCGACTTAGGCAAACGACCCCAAAAATGGCCAGGAATAGCTGGATCAATGGTTGCACTGGATCGACGGCGCATATCCTCCCAAGGCTCGCCAATCAATAGGGCGATTTCGGGCTCTTCCGACAGGACCTCAATCGACGCAAGCGTCAGGAGGGCCGCGACGGCCAGCGCCAACACGCCGCGTCGCCAGCCTATACGTTGCAGCAGGCTCATCGCACGCCACCACCCAGGGCAATATCCCGAATCGAATGCTCAAGCAGCTTGCGCTGGTCGCTGTGCAGCAGATCGTCAAACTGCTTCGCGGCCCTCAGCACGAAGGGCATACGCTGATTGATATCGGCCAGGTTGGCATTGAGGTTGTTGCTGAAACCAATGGTGCGTCCGTCGTCCACGCGGCGGCACTGACTGGCGAGGGACAGCTCGACGGCTTCGGCGGCGCCGGACGGGATACCGATGACGTAGGAAAAATGGTTACTGCGCAACAGTGAGTTGAGCCGCCAGTCGCTGTACATCGCCGGTTGCAGAATATTCCGTTGCTCGTGCCAGGCTAGATGCTCAACGCTTTCGGCGATATAACCGGCCTCAATCGCCTCGAAGGCCAGGAGAATTTCCTTGTGGTCAATCCCGAATTCCAGCGTTTCCTGTCCGACCGGCCACAGCACCGGATGTTGGCCATTCCCATAAATGTTGCTACGTGATTCCAGGCAATCCCTCAGCGCTTCCAATCCCCGCTCCTGGTAGAACACATGCAACGGATACACATCCAGGAACAGCGTGGTATTACCCATCGCCAGCATCTCGTACACAAACCGGTACATCCGTTGCGAGTATGACAAGGGAAGGTCGGCACCCCATTGGGTGAAGCCCCACACCGGGTTGTCCCGGTTGGCCTCTTCGTACTCGCGTTGACGCTGCTCAAACGCCCGAATGGTCGCGCGCTTTTCCCGCTCACTGGGGCTGAGCAAACCTCTCAATCCTTGTCTGGCACTGTCCCTCAGTTGCTGTATCGTTTCCTCTTCCGTCTGAATTTTCTCGATCGTGTCAGCCGCGTGCAGCAAGCCACAGCCCACCTGCTTGGAGGCGAAGGCTGCCAACCCGGCCCACTGGAATCGCGGATCGTGGCGCCACAGCTGGGCGTAGGCCGCATTGATCGCCTTGTTGCGCGCCTTCGGGTCGGCGATCAACTTGCCGCCGGGTGCCACGACGTTTTCGACCCTTTGCTGGTAGCCGCGCCACAGGTTTTCACAAATCGTCCCTGGCCGTTCGCTGAGCGTCGGTGTGGGCGCCCGCGCTGAAGTGGAAGTGGAAGTGGAAGTGGATTGTCGCGGCGCGACCGGGTTGTTGGGAGCAACGGGCGCGGCTTCCTGTTGAGGGGCGCTCCTCAAGGCTTGCGGCGCAGCACCCTGTCTGGATTCATAGGTGGCGGTGGTAAACGAGGGGATAAGCCCGGCCTTGCAGGGACAGCCGCTGCGGCTGTCCAGCGAGCCCGCCACCAGGCCCCCGTGACTGCCAAAGAACGCGATGCCACCCTCGATTTCGTAGGTTTCAGACACCGGGTCCCCTGCGCGAGCATGGGCGAAGCCAAACATCATGACGCGGGTATCGGCGTCCAGCACCTCGCCACCACAGCTGGTCTTGTCACCCTTGCGAATGAAATATCCCTTAGCCATAGCTGCAACTCCTTGTCTGTTGACCATCAAATTGCGCCTGCCTCCGAAGGATTGGAGACAGGGCAAAGTGCAGAGCAAGGGTTCTATACGAAGCTGTCAGGCGTAAATCAGACGTTTCCGGAATGTATGTAGGAAAGGGGGATTGAATCGAAGGTGGGGATTTTTGTAGGAGCGAGCATGCTCGCGATGAACCTGAGAGCGCCACGGGGTGTCAGGTTTCCCGCATCATCGTTGACGACCATCGTCGGAACGCCGCCCGGAGCATGCTCGCTCCTACAACAGAAGCTTTTGCAGTTCCTCCACCGGCAGCGGCCGGCTATGCAGGTACCCCTGATAGAGATGGCAGCCCAGCCCCTGCAGGAATTCCAGCTGTTCCGAGGTCTCCACCCCTTCGGCGATGATTTTCAGCCCGAGGCTGCGGGCCATGGCGACGATGGCGCGGATGATCTCGGCGTCGTTGGGGTCGGTGGTAGCGTCGCGAATGAATGACTGGTCGATTTTCAGGGTGTCGACCGGCAGGCGCTTGAGGTAGGTCAGCGAGGAATAACCGGTGCCGAAATCGTCCATGGCAAAGCTCACGCCGAGCTTTTTCAGGCGCAGCATCTTGTTGATGGTGTCTTCCAGGTTCTGGATGACGATGCCTTCGGTGATTTCCAGTTTCAGCAGCGAACTGGGCAGGCCGTAGGTGGCGAGGCTGTTTTCGATGCGCTCGACGAAGTCATTCTGGCGGAACTGGCGCGGGCTGATGTTGACGCATAGGCTGAATTTCAGCGGGTCCACCCGGCCATCGGCGATCAGTTGCCTGAAGGCCTGGCAGGCTTCGTCGACGATCCAGGTGCCAACTTCCAGGATCAACCCGCTGTCTTCCAGCACCTTGATGAACTCGGTGGGCGACTGCGCGCCGAGCTCCGGATGGTTCCAGCGCACCAGCGCTTCGGCACCGACAATGCGGTTATCCCGGGCGTCCACCTGGGGTTGGTAGTGCACGCGAAACTCGCCGCGCGAAAGCGCCAGGCGCAGGTCGGTTTCCATGCGCAGGCGCTCGCTCGCCGCTTTCTGCATGGTGTTGTGGTACATCTGCGCGGTATTGCGTCCTGAATCCTTGGCGCGATACAGGGCGATATCGGCACGCTTTAGCAGGTCGGTCGGCGTGGACCCATGGTCGGGAATCAACGCAATGCCGATACTCGGTGTCACCTGCAGGCGCTGACCGTCGAGGAACATCGGTTCAGACAGCAGCTCACGAATGGTATCGGCCAGTTCGCAGACCTGAGCGCTGACCTCGTTGCGCGAGCCTTCGAGGCCGCTGAGCAGCACCACGAATTCATCGCCGCCCAGGCGCGCGACGGTGTCTTCCATGCGCACGCTGGCTTCCAGGCGTGCGGTGATGATTTTCAGCACCGTATCGCCCACCGGATGACCGAGGGAATCGTTGATGTGCTTGAAGTGGTCGAGGTCGAGGAACATCAAGGCGCCGCGCAGGTTGTGGCGCTTGAGCAGGGCGATCTGCTGGCTCAGGCGATCCATCAGCAGTGCGCGGTTGGGCAGGTTGGTCAGCGGGTCGTGGTAGGCCAGGTGGCGGATCTGCGCCTCGGCATTTTTCAGCAGGCTGACGTCCCGCGCGGTCAATAGTAGGCACGCGGTTTCGTTGAGGGTGATCGGCTCTACCGACACTTCTACCGTCAGCAATTCGCCGCGCTTGTTGCGCCCGAGCATTTCCTGGTGATGTACCCGGCCCTTGATCTGCAGTTCGGCCAGCAACGCCGAGCGTTGTTTTTCTTCAGCCCAGATCCCTACCTGATACACGGTACGGCCGATCACTTCATCGGCGCGGTAGCCGGTCAGGCGGCAAAAGCCGTCGTTGACCTCCAGATAGCGTCCGGTATCGCGTTCGGTGATGGTGATGGCGTCGGGGCTTGAGTGGAAGGCCTTGGCGAACTTCTCTTCGCTGGCCTTGAGCGCCGCTTCCGAGCGTTGCTGCTGGGTGATGTCGCGCAAGGTGGTGACGATGCAGGGCTGTTCGCTGACGCTGATCTGACGGCTGGAAATCACGCAAGTCAGCGACTGCCCATCCTTGTGCTGGACGAGGATTGCCACATTGTTCAGGCCTTGTTCGCGGATCACCTGTTCGATCCGCTGCAGGCTTTTTGCCGAAGCGTCCCACAGGCCGATTTCGTCGGCACTGCGGCCGATCACGTCGGCGGCGCTCCAGCCAAAGGTCTGGGTGAAGCTGGAGTTGATCTCGATGAATTGCCCGGTGTCCTGGCGCGTCACGCAGATCGGGTCCGGGCTGACCTGGAACAGGGTAGCGAATTTCTCTTCGGAAGCTATCAGGCGCTGTTCGCGCTCGACCTGGTCGGTGATGTCGAGCAAGGTGCCGGCCATGCGCAGGGGGACACCGTTTTCATCGCGGTAGAGGCGGGCGCGGCTCTCCAGGTAGCGAGAGCTGCCATCCGGCATTTGCACCCGATAGGTCAGCTGATAGTTGCCGGCGGGGCCTTCGCGCAGGCTGCGGTAGGCATCGCGCATGGTGTCGCGTTCTTCGCCGGGCACGCCTTCGAAAAAGTCGTCGAAGGATTCATGGAATGGAATGGGCTCCATGCCGTGTAACTGGGCGGCGCGCGCCGAGCCATACAGCATGCCGCTGGGGATGTGCCAGTCCCAGGTGCCCAGTTGTGCCGAGTCCAGGGCCAGGTCGAGGCGCTCCTGGCTGTCTTTGAGGGCGTGTTCGGCCGCTTTGCGTTCGGTGGTGTCGAGGAAAGTGCTCAGCAGGTAGGGCTGGCCTTCGAGTTCGACCTTTTGCGCACTGAGGATGCCATCGTGGACCTGCCCGTTGCTGGCGCGAAACTGCACCTCCATATTGGTCAGCTCGCCCTTGGCCTTGGTCGCCTTGACCAGTTGCGCGCGTTGCTCGGGGTGCACCCAGAGGCCCAGTTCCAGCGTGGTGCGGCCGATCGCGTCCTGCACCGGCCAGCCGAACAGGCTTTCGAAATACTGGTTGGCTTCGGTGATCAGGCCGTCTTCCTGGCGCGTCAGCAGGACCATGTTCGGACACAAGTGAAACAGCGTCGCGAAGCGTTTTTCCGAACTGCTCAGCGCCTGTTCGCGCAGACGCTGGTGGGTGATTTCGCGGATCACGCCAATCATTCGGGGACGGCCGAGCTTGTCCGGCAGCAGGCTGCCGCTGATCTCCAGCCAATGCAGGCTGCCGTCGGGCCAGCGAACGCGGTGGTGCATCGCTTGCTCGAGCGGTGCGCCTGCGATCACGGCATGGAAGGCGCGAAGGGTCTTTGCCCGATCTTCGGCAGGCAACAAGTCGAGGTATTCCAGGTCGGCCGGCAACGGTTGCCGGGGGTCGAAGCCAAACAGCGCCTGCGTGCCCCGGGACCAACTGATCTGCCCACGCTCGATATCCCAATACCACGCGCCCAGCCGCGCGCCATTGAGCGCGGCCAGCAATTGCGAGGCACTTTCCCAGCTTTGTTCGGAGCTTTTCGGGTCAAGCGCCTGGATGCGCGGCATCGGCGGAATACGGTCAACAGATTTCGGCATTGGCAAGCCTTGAGCTGAATTGGGTCTCGGGTACAGAAATTCGGGCTCTATAGGAGTAGCACAAGTTAGCCTTGAGTCCCTGGCAGATCGATCTGGGCATCCAGTAAGGCCATGAAGGCCCGCGCTGCATTCGATAGCGTCCTTTCTGTGTGCAGGATATAGCCTAGCTGGCGAGTCAGTTGTATGCCCGGTAAAGGTATTCGCGCAACCTGGTCGTCGAGCATGGTGCGTGGCAAGACACTCCAGGCCAGGCCGATCGACACCATCATCTTGATGGTTTCGAGGTAATTGGTACTCATGGCGATGTTCGGCGTCAGGCCTTGGGCCTCGAACAGGCGTTGGACAATGTGATGGGTGAACGTGTTGCCGCCGGGGAACACCGCCGGGTGTCGGGCGATGTCCGCGAGGCTGACCTTGCCGTTGCCGAGCAACGAATGCTCCGGGGCGACCACAAAGTCCAGCGGGTCGTCCCACACCGGTGTGGCCTTGACCAGGGCATGGGGCTCCGGCGCCAGGGTGATGACCGCCAGTTCAGCCCGACCATGGAGGATTTCTTCGTAGGCCACTTCCGAATCGAGAAACTGGATATCCAGCGCCACCTCGGGATAACGCCGAGTGAACTCTCTCAATAAAGGCGGCAAACGGTGCAGGCCGATATGGTGACTGGTGGCCAAGGTCAGACGACCGGTCACCTCCCCGGTGAGGTTGGTCAGGGCGCGGCGCGTATCATCAAGGACATTCAGGATCTGATAGGCCCGGGGCAGCAGGGCGCGGCCGGCCTCGGTCAGGCCGACTTCGCGGCCCAGCCGATCGAACAGGCGCACCTTCAATTGCTGCTCCAGGCCAGCGATGCGCTTGCTGATCGCCGGTTGGGTCAGATGCAGTCGCTCGCCGGCGCCGGAGAAGCTTCCGGTCTCGGCGATGGCAATAAAGGCATTGAGATTGGCGAGGTCCATTGCTGTATTCCAGTTGGTTATCCAAAGCATAAAAAATATGAATTTGAGTTATTTAATCTAACCCCATAGGATCAGCCTCACAAGCCAAAGGGTTATTGAACCACTCAAGACCCAGGGCATAGAAACAAGCTGATGAGGAAACCGTCTGATGGCCGGCAAAACGCTCTACGACAAGCTCTGGGATTCGCATTTGGTCAAACAGCGCGACGATGGCTCGGCGCTGATCTATATCGATCGTCACATCATCCACGAAGTGACTTCGCCGCAAGCTTTCGAAGGGCTGCGACTGGCCGGGCGCAAGCCATGGCGCATCGATGCCAACATCGCGACCCCGGACCACAACGTACCGACCACCCCGGAGCGCAAGGGCGGCATCGCAGCCATTGCCGACCAGGTCTCGCGTTTGCAGGTCCAGACCCTCGACGATAACTGCGATGAATACGGCATCGTCGAATTCAAGATGAATGACGTCCGCCAAGGCATCGTCCACGTCATCGGCCCGGAGCAGGGCGCTACTTTGCCGGGCATGACCGTGGTCTGCGGCGACTCCCATACCTCGACCCACGGCGCGTTCGGTGCCCTGGCCCATGGTATCGGCACTTCCGAGGTCGAGCACGTGCTCGCCACCCAGTGCCTGGTCGCCAAGAAAATGAAGAACATGCTGGTTCGCGTCGAAGGCCAATTGCCGTTTGGCGTGACTGCCAAGGACATCGTGCTCGCCGTGATTGGCAAGATCGGTACCGCCGGTGGTAACGGCCACGCCATCGAATTCGCCGGCAGCGCGATTCGCGACCTGTCCGTTGAAGGCCGCATGACCATCTGCAACATGTCCATCGAGGCCGGTGCTCGCGTTGGCCTGGTAGCCGCCGATGAAAAAACCGTGGCTTACGTGAAGGGCCGTCCATTCGCCCCGAAAGGCGCGGAATGGGATTTGGCCGTCGAAGCCTGGAAAGACCTGGTATCCGATGCCGACGCGGTGTTCGACACGGTTGTCGAACTCGACGCGACCCAGATCAAGCCGCAAGTCAGCTGGGGCACTTCGCCCGAGATGGTCCTGGCGGTCGACCAGCACGTTCCGGATCCTGCGAAGGAAATGGACCTGGTCAAGCGCGGTTCCATCGAGCGCGCCCTGAAGTACATGGGTTTGACCGCCAATCAGGCGATCACCGACATTCAGTTGGACCGTGTGTTCATCGGCTCCTGCACCAACTCGCGGATCGAAGACCTGCGCGCAGCGGCGGTGATCGCCAAGGGCCGCAAGGTGGCCTCCACCATCAAGCAGGCCATCGTGGTGCCGGGTTCGGGCCTGGTGAAAGCACAGGCCGAATCGGAAGGCCTGGACAAGATTTTCCTCGAAGCCGGTTTCGAATGGCGCGAGCCGGGTTGCTCGATGTGCCTGGCGATGAACCCGGACCGCTTGGAGTCTGGCGAGCATTGCGCTTCCACGTCGAACCGCAACTTCGAAGGCCGCCAGGGTGCCGGTGGTCGTACCCACCTCGTGAGCCCGGCCATGGCCGCCGCCGCCGCGGTGAACGGTCGTTTCGTCGACGTCCGTGAATTGATCTAAAGGAGCGCAGCATGAAAGCTTTTACCCAGCACACCTCTGGATCGTGCCAACGTCGACACCGACCAGATCATCCCGAAACAATTCTTGAAGTCGATCAAGCGCACCGGTTTCGGTCCGAACCTGTTCGACGAATGGCGTTACCTGGACGTGGGTCAGCCCTATCAGGACAACTCCAAGCGCCCATTAAACAAGGACTTCGTCCTCAACGCCGAGCGTTACCAAGGCGCCAGCGTGCTGCTGGCCCGCGAGAACTTTGGCTGCGGCTCCAGCCGCGAGCACGCGCCATGGGCGCTGGAAGAGTACGGTTTCCGCAGCATCATCGCGCCGAGCTATGCCGACATTTTCTTCAACAACAGCTTCAAGAACGGCTTGCTGCCGATCATCTTGAGCGACGCTGAAGTCGACGAGCTGTTCCAGCAGGTCGAGGCCAATCCGGGCTACCAGCTGCAGATCGACCTGCAGGCCCAGACTGTGACCCGCCCGGACGGCAAAGTGCTGAGCTTTGAAATCGACGCGTTCCGCAAGCACTGCCTGCTCAATGGCCTGGACGATATCGGTTTGACCTTGCAAGACGGTGATGCGATCGCGGCGTTCGAGGCCAAGCACCGGGCGAGCCAGCCGTGGTTGTTTCGCGACGCTTGATTTTGCGTAGGACGTGATGACGCCTTCGCGAGCAGGCTCGCTCCCACATTTGAAATGCATTCCACTGTGGGAGCGAGCCTGCTCGCGAAGAGGCCCGAACAAACACCACAAGACTCAACCCCAAAAAGGAAGTCCCCCATGACCAGCACCGCCCAGCACAGCCAGGTAGTCCAAAAGCAATTCGGTGAACAGGCCGCGGCCTACCTGAGCAGCGCCGTACACGCTCAAGGCACCGAATTTGCGCTGCTACAGGCCGAACTGGCGGGACAGGGCGAGGCGCGGGTCCTGGACCTGGGGTGCGGCGCCGGTCACGTGAGTTTTCAGGTGGCCTCGCTGGTCAAGGAAGTGGTGGCCTACGACCTGTCGCAGCAAATGCTCGACGTGGTCGCCGCCGCAGCCATTGATCGGGGCCTGAGCAATATTTCCACGATCAACGGCGCCGCCGAGCGCCTGCCGTTCGCCGATGGCGAGTTCGATTTCGTTTTCAGCCGCTATTCGGCGCACCATTGGAGCGATCTCGGCCTGGCCTTGCGGGAAGTGCGCCGGGTGCTGAAACCGGGTGGCGTAGCGGCTTTCATCGACGTGTTGTCACCAGGCAGCCCATTGTTCGACACTTACCTGCAAAGCGTCGAAGTGCTGCGCGACACCAGCCATGTGCGCGACTATAGCGCCGGTGAGTGGTTGCGCCAGGTCAGTGAGGCGGGGCTGCATACCCGCAGCACTAGCCGCCAGCGGCTGCGCCTGGAATACAGCTCCTGGGTCGAGCGCATGCGCACGCCAGAGGTGATGCGCGCGGCGATCCGCGAGTTGCAGCAGTCGATGGGTAACGAGGTGCGCGAATATTTTGAGATTGAAGCCGATGGATCGTTCAGTACCGATGTGCTGGTGCTGATGGCTGAAAGATAAGCGACTAACAGACTTTTTCCGGGAGCGCCCGAGGGCGCACCGACTGATGACATGAGGAACGCATGAGCAAGCAGATTCTGATTCTCCCAGGTGACGGTATTGGCCCGGAAATCATGGCCGAAGCGGTCAAGGTGCTGGAACTGGCCAACGACAAGTACGCCCTGGGCTTCGAGCTGAGTCACGACGTGATCGGTGGCGCGGCCATCGACAAGCACGGCGTACCTTTGGCCGATGAAACCCTGGAGCGTGCCCGCGCGGCGGACGCCGTACTGTTGGGCGCGGTGGGCGGCCCGAAATGGGACACCATCGAGCGTGATATCCGTCCTGAACGCGGCCTGCTGAAAATTCGTGCGCAACTGGGCTTGTTCGGCAACCTGCGTCCGGCGATCCTGTACCCGCAACTGGCCGAGGCTTCCAGCCTGAAACCGGAAATCGTTGCCGGCCTGGACATCCTGATCGTTCGCGAGCTGACCGGCGGTATCTACTTCGGCGCGCCACGTGGCACCCGGACCCTGGAAAACGGCGAGCGTCAGTCCTACGACACCCTGCCATACAGCGAAAGCGAAATCCGCCGCATCGCCCGTGTCGGTTTCGACATGGCCATGGTCCGCGGCAAGAAGCTCTGCTCGGTGGACAAGGCCAACGTGCTGGCCTCCAGCCAGCTGTGGCGTGAAATCGTCGAGGAAGTGGCCAAGGATTACCCACAAGTCGAGCTGAGCCACATGTACGTCGACAACGCTGCCATGCAACTGGTGCGGGCACCGAAGCAGTTCGACGTGATCGTCACCGACAACATGTTCGGCGATATCCTGTCCGACCAGGCGTCGATGCTCACCGGTTCCATCGGCATGCTGCCGTCGGCATCCCTGGACACCAATAACAAAGGCATGTACGAGCCGTGCCACGGTTCGGCACCGGACATCGCAGGTAAAGGCATCGCCAACCCGTTGGCGACCATTTTGTCGGTGTCGATGATGTTGCGCTACAGCTTCAACCAGCAGGCCGCCGCCGATGCCATCGAAAAAGCGGTAAGCCTGGTATTGGACCAGGGCTTGCGCACCGGTGACATCTGGTCGAACGGTTGCACTAAAGTCGGTACGCAGGAAATGGGCGACGCAGTAGTCGCCGCGCTGCGGAATCTGTAATCTCTCGGGCCCGCTGCCTGATTTCACCCCCTAAAGCAGCGGCCCACATTTCAAGAAGGTGTAGTTGCGATGAAACGTGTAGGTCTGATCGGTTGGCGCGGTATGGTCGGTTCCGTGCTCATGCAGCGGATGCTGGAAGAGCAGGATTTCG
>LNAP01007520.1_pt1 | contig 20736 bp, 15 predicted proteins | sample 602601 | NCBI WGS metagenome assembly LNAP01 (sample SAMN02440304, study PRJNA202911) | soil metagenome | biome: Subtropical and temperate rainforests or woodlands; isolation source: soil samples (1 kg each in a 20% v/v slurry with milli Q water) were... ...
TGGTGTTCACGGTGAGTGTCGCCGCCAACGGTGACGTCACGCTCGACCAGATCCGCGCCGTGGTGCATCCCGACACCACCAATTCCGATGATTCGAAAACGCTGACCTCTGACAACCTGGTGACGCTGACGGCGACCAAGACCGATGGCGACGGCGACAGCGCCCAGGCGACCCTCAACATCGGACAAAACCTGGTGTTCAAAGACGATGGGCCGAGCATCAGCACCACCGGCACGGAGCCGACGCTGACAGTGGACGAGACGGTGCTGGCGACCAACGCCACCCAGAACTATGCCGCCAACTTCAGCTCAGCGTTTGGCGCTGATGGTGCCGGCACACTGACCTATGCGCTGGCCGTGGTGGCCGGTGCGTCGGGGTTGGTGGATACGGCCACCGGCCAGGTGGTAAACCTGTCGCTCAACGGCACCGTGGTGGAAGGTCGCACGGCCACGAGCAACGATTTGGTGTTCACGGTGAGTGTCGCCGCCAACGGTGACGTCACGCTCGACCAAATCCGCGCCGTGGTGCATCCCGACACCACCAATTCCGATGATTCGAAAACTCTATCGGCGGACAACCTCGTGACGCTGACGGCGACCAAGACCGATGGCGACGGCGACAGTGCCCAGGCGACTCTCAACATCGGACAGAACCTGATATTCAAGGACGATGGACCGAACATCAGCACCACCGGTACGGAGCCGACGTTGACAGTGGACGAGACGGTGCTGGCGACCAACGCCACCCAGAACTTTGCCGCCAACTTCAGTTCGGCGTTTGGCGCTGATGGCGCCGGCACACTCACCTATGCGTTGGGCGTGGTGGTCGGTGCGTCGGGGTTGGTGGATACGGCCACCGGCCAGGCGGTAAACCTGTCGCTCAACGGCGGCGTGGTGCAAGGCCGCACGGCGAGTGTTCACGGTGAGCGTGGCCGCCAATGGTGATGTCACACTCGACCAGATCCGCGCCGTGGTGCATCCCGACCCCACCAAACCCGATGATTCGAAGACTCTATCGGCGGACAATCTAGTGACACTGATAGGGACCAAGACCGATGGCGACGGCGACAGTGCCCAGGCGACACTCAATATCGGGCAAAACCTGATATTCAAGGACGACGGCCCATCGCTCGCATTCGGCAACCTGATCGGGACCGGTAGCGTCCTTGCTCAATATGGGTTCTGGAACAATTCGGCCGGAGCCGACGGGCTGGGTACGACCGGTCTGAATATCTCGTTGGTGAATGGTGAGTTCACCATCGTCAGGCCAGATAACACGACCTCGACCGGGACCGGCACGCTCACCGAGCAGACGCCCTCACCGGATGCCAATGGCGCGTACCAATTCGCAGGGACGTTGACCGGCGATTTCGACAATAACGCCAATACAGCGGATACCAGCGTCGACTACACGTTGACCGCCTATGCCAATGGCAGCTATGCACTGGATCTTGAGCAAGGCTTCGGTTCGACGATCGTCCAGAGCTCTGAAGACGGCTCGCTCGGTGCCGGTGGCCCGGATCCCGTGCGCACATTGCTGATTCCGCCGCAGAATCCGCCGACTATTCCTTCGCCCTCTGAGGAGATTGTCTTTTTTGGTGTTAACGCGACCACTACCGCAGGCGAAATATTTTCCGCCATCACCGTGGGAGCGCCCGACCTCACCGAAACGCAAATAGAAGCCGGCGGGTTTGCATTCATCGGCACCGCGAACATGAACGTCAGCACCTCCGGCATCGGTATTGCCAACAACAACCTGGATGGAAACGGGACGGCAGGCATCAATGCCGGTGACGAGAGTTTCGTCATCAATCCCGAGACCTTGTTGACGGGCCTGAAAGTTTTCATCGACAACTCGGTGCAGGGGTATGACCCGGCAACGGAGGAACTGTATTACACGATCTTCTACGCTGACGGCACGACGTCGGGTTCGCCGACGAAGGTTCTTGCCGCTGACCTGACCTCGGAGGATGGAGGACAGACGTCCTTCCTCATCGAGCGAGTGGACTCCAAGCTCATTGACGCGGTTCAGCTCACGATGGGCCTGGGCGTGATCAAGATCCCGGTGATCGAGTTCATTCAGGAGTCCGAGAACCTGGCCAGCGATCTCCAGCTGGCGTTCAGCGCGACGCTGACGGACAAGGATGGGGACTCGGCGACGAGTACGTTTGACGCCAACCTGTTCGCCAACGACCCGGCCAACGCGCTCTTCGACTTCACGCTGGTTGGTACAGGCGGAGAGCGTGATGCCTTCAACATTGATTTGTCAGTCGATGAGAACCTGTACCAGGTCACCGGCTTCGATGCGGACCCAAGCCTGCGAGACACGCTGGTGCTCAACGGCGACCAGAATGCCGTGGTCCAATCGATCGACATCTCCGGCGCAGACAGCATCGTGACGATTGCCGAGGATGGCGGACAAACAACCACCATCACCTTGGTCGGGGTCGATGTTCTGGCTAGCGACATTGTTTTTGGCGGCGCCTGAGGTATCGCGCGCGTAAAGAATACGAGGGTGGCGCAAACCACCCTCGCAGCGGATCGCCTGCGTGCTGAATCCTCTGGGACGACAACACGGTGACGGCCCAGACGCGCCAAGGGGTGTCAGAGCGTCTTGTTTTGACGTGAAGCCAAATCCATTTCCACCCAAGTGGAATCGAGTGGTTTTTCGTCGTTGGTAAGCCCGTGCTTCAGCGCATACATCAGCAAGTCGATGCGGTTGATGAGATTAAGCTTTTGATAAATGTTGCTGAGGTGGTTGTGCACGGTGTGCTCGCTGATGCCCAGGCGCCCGGCGATGCTGATGTATTTGGCGGACGGATCCCCCACGATGGCGCGAATCAGTTCTCTCTCGCGCAACGTCAGCCGCGCTTGTTTCGCCTGCTCCAGATTGCACTTCAAATGTATATGTCCGGTCGCGGCGTAGCCGGAAAGCCCACCGGCCCAGGCTCTATCCAGTCCAATGTCGCGGTGGTGGACCGTGATGATGGCCTGGATGATCGATTCTGTCGGGTCTTCCGCCAGCACGATGCCGCGAGCGCCCGCCTCTATTGCCTGGGCAACGGGGACGGCTTCGTACAAGCCCTTGAGCACCAGTAATTTCATTTCAGCGCTGCGGGTGAGTTGCGCGACGACCTCCAACGGGTTCAGCGCATCTGGAAAGAAACTGAAAAAAATGACATTGGGACGCATCTGATCGGCAAGATCCAGCGCGCTGGTATAGGTGGTGGCCTGGCCGCTCACTTCCATCTGAGGCTTCCTGGCATTGATCAGGTCGTGAAGCCCCATGAGCACGAGGGGGCGACAATCGATCAGCATCACGCGTATGGGTTTTCTGTGGGTCGTCATTACTTTGCTGACTCCCTTGAGAATGAACCATGACCTCCATCCATTGGACTTCCTGGATCAGCGGCCCGCTCACTTGGTCCGCGCGATCGAAGGACAGATACGAACGCCGACAGGCCTGAGCGACACTAGCGTCACCGGCTGAAGTTGAGGACGTTTGCAAACCCCGGGCAAGCTATCGAAAAAACTTAAATAGGAACAACAATCAATAGCTTGCGCATGTGGATGTGCTCCATCCAGCCACTGAACTGAGTCTAGGCCAGCCCAGCGCACTACCCGCCCGCCCATTCCATCAGCCGTCACCTCAAACCTCATGCGCATAGCCCCGTAAATCTTCCCACGGGTGCCCTCAACCTCAAGAAATCAAGGTCTTAGGCTCGCTGCGGAAGACCTGCGACCTAAGCCTGAATCCGATCAAAATCGTCAACTAACCGACAAGTGGCGTGAAGCCAGCACAGAATAAACTCTGGCGTCAATTTTTCGGCGAAGCCTGTCTCGCCGAGCCATGCAACTACCGCCAGAATTGCTGGTGGTCAGGCTGAAATTGGCGTTCAGTTTGGGCGGGATCCACAGTCGGTATTGCGGCAGGATCAGGGGGATGTCAGGTTTTGGCTGGCGCTGACGGGGCCCAGCCAGGCATTAACGCTTTCGACACTTTCGGCAGGCGACTTTCCCGCCCAGCGATTGAGCGTGAGGACATTGGTGACGAACTCATATTGCGTCTTGAGCAGATCACGACGAGCCCGGAATTCGTTGCGTACGCTGGCTAGTACATCGACGGCATTGACCATTCCGTAGTTGAGCGCTTTCTCTGCCGCCACCCTGGACAGCTGGGCCGAGCTCAGGGCATTTCGGCTCGCGCTGATCTTTTCTACGCTCGAATTGGCGGTCAGGTAAGCGCTCGTGATCTCTTTGACCACCCGGCGCCGGATCGCTTCCAGTTCCTGCTCGGCGGTAATCTGATCCTGGTAGAGACCACGGACCCGCGCCGAGGTCGAGCCACCGCTGTACAGCGGCACCTGAACGCCAATGCCGGCGACATAACTGTCTGTGCGCGGCGTCAGGGCATTGTTGTAGCCTTCGTTTGTCTCTTGTGCGCTCAGGCTCAGACTCAGGGTCGGATAGTGCCCGCCCTTACCGCTGCGCAACGCAGCGCCCGCCGCTTCGACACCGCTTTCGTTGGCCTTGAGTGCAGGGTTTAGCGCCATACCCTCGCGCACCCAGGTTTCAAGGCTCTGCGCCGAAACCCGTAGTTGCACGTCATCGCGAATCCGGTTGAGCTTCTCCTTGACTGGCCGGCCGACGATCTCCGCCAATGCCTCGCGACTGATACTGGCCTGGTTGCGGGCATCCAGCTCCTGCGCAGCGAGCAAATCGACCCGGGCCTTGAGGTCGAGTTGGTCGGTAATCAATGCCAACTGCTTTTCGTACAACGCATTGACTCGGTCCAGGCTCTTTTGCGTGGTTCGACGTTCCGCCCTCACCAACTCCAGTTCATCCTCGGCCGCCAATGCGGTGAAGTAACGCCGGGCCAACTCCACGGTGGCCTCGGCCTGGGCTTCCAACGCCTCAGATTCGGACTGCCTGGCCAGGCTTTTGAATTTCTGATAGTTCTCCCATGCGACCTTGTTGTAGAGGTACTGACGCAACACCAGGCTGTAGCTTTCGCTATCGTAACTCTGCTGCACCAGGTCGTTTTCCTGGTGAATCCGATTCGTCCCGGCGTTCATCGATACCTGCGGAAACAGCGCCCCCATGGCCTCGCGCTGATGTTCCCGGCCCGCCTGCGCTTGTGCAAAGGAAGCCAATATCCGCGGATCCTCCAGTCGCGCCTCGCGATACAACTGCATGAGGTCGGTGGAAAACGTCGAGGCGCTGACCCCGTTTGGTGTTGCTGCCGGGGTTTGCGCCAGCGCGGCACCCGCTGCAAGCATCAGCAGACCGCCCAGCAGAACTGCCGACGCGCGCACGGTTATTCCTCGATCATCGATTGAGACAGGGCATCGCGAGCCGGCTGCACCAAGTACTGCAACAGCGTGCGCTGCCCGGTGATGATCAACACGTCCGCCGGCATCCCCGGCAGCAACTTGCGCTCACCCAGGGTCTGCGCACCGGCTTCGGTGACCCGGATCCGCGCCAGATAATAGGCAGCCCCGGACTTTTCATTGGTCAGTCGGTCAGCCGATACGCCGCTGACCTCGCCTTCGATCACCGGAGTGGTCGAGCTGTTGAACGCGGCGAAACGGATATCGGCACGCTTGCCGATGGCGATGCGATCAATATCCATCGGGTCCACCTGGGCCTCTATGACCAGTTCGGAAACCGATGGAACAATGTCCAGCAGCGGCGTTGCCGGGCGCACGACGCCACCAATGGTGTGCACGGTCATGCCAATCACCATGCCCGCGTCGGGTGAGCGGATGACGATACGGCTGAGCCGGTCTTCCAGGGCTGAGGTTTTCTCTTGCAGGTCGTACATCCTGGTTTGCACTTCGGCCAGCTGCTTGACGACCTCGGCATTGAAATCCTTGTCGATTTGCAGAATCTGCAGCTGTGTTTCGTTGATCTGCAGACGAGTCCTGTTGATGGTTGAACGGTGATCGGCCACTTCCGACCTGAGCATTCCCAGCTTGCGCTCCTGCTCAATCAGACGTTGTTTGTCAACGAACCCTTGCTTGAGCAGGTCGGTCAATTCACCGATTTCACCGCTGTAGGATTTCTCCAGGTGAACCTTGGCAGCGATCATCGATTCCAGTCCCTTGATTTGTTGATGCAACTGGCCAATGCGCTCCTTCAACACCGAAATCTGGCCCAGCCTCGAGCCCTGCCGGGCATTGAACACCTGGGTCTCGCCTTGGCGCGCTTCCACACCTCGCACACTGGAGGGATCGGCTATCTCCCCAAAGCTGATCGCCGACAGCGCGTCGCGCTCCGCCCGGAGTCTTGCCTCCATGGCTCTGGCCGCGACGAGCTGGCTTCGGGTCATCTCGTATTCGAAGCGCAACTGGGCATCATCGAGAATGATCAGTGGATCATCCCGCTTGACGATGTCACCGTCATGGACCAACACCGCTTTGACGATGCCCCCTTCCAGATGCTGGACCGTTTTGCGGTAAGACTGCACGGTGACCACGCCAGGCGCGTAAGCGGCACCGTCCAGCGGCGCGAGCGCCGCCCAAGTGCCGAACAGGCCGAAGATCACCCCGACAATGCCAAAACCCAGGCGACGGATTTTTCGATCGGATACCGGCAGGTCGGCGAAACTATCAATTTGACGATTGGGCATCGTACGGTCCATCCGCATCGTCCTTGCTGGTAGCGACCGAAGCCATGTTGGCGCCGGCTTGCGCGGTGTGCTTTTGTACCTGCTGCTGCGCGTTGAGTTTGGCCAGCACGTGCTCGCGTGGCCCATAGAGGCTGATAACGCCGTCGGTCATCACCATCAACCGGTCAAGTTGCGACACGATGTTGGTTCGGTGGGTAATCACAAACAGGGTCGCGCCATTCCGCTTGAGCTGCTGGATGGCTGCTGCCAGGGCGCGATCACCGACTTCGTCGAGATTGGAATTGGGCTCGTCGAGAACAATCAGCCGTGGGTTGCCATACAGAGCGCGGGCCAGTCCTATGCGCTGGCGCTGTCCTCCCGACAGCATGACCCCTTCGCTGCCAATGACGGTGTCGTAGCCATCCGGCAACAGCAAAATCATTTCGTGAACGCCAGCAGTCCTGGCGGCCAGAATGACTTTCTCGGAATCGACCTCGGCGAAGCGCGCAATGTTCTCGCTGACGCTGCCTTCGAATAATTCAATGTCCTGGGGCAAGTAACCGATATGGGGCCCAAGCTCATGTTTGTCCCACGCGCTGATGTCGGCCCCATCCAGGCGGACCACCCCATGCTGCGGGACCCATACTCCCATCAGTGCCCTGGCCAGGGTCGACTTGCCCGCGGCACTTGGGCCAATGATTCCCACCATGCAGCCGGCAGGTACGCTGAAGTTGATGTTTTTGATGATCGGGGTTTTCGAACCAGGTGCCGTGACTACCAGGTTTTCCACTTGCACGTGCCCCTGAGGCGCAGGCAAGGACATACGCTCGGGCTGAGCCAGTTGTTTGTCGAGAATGTCGTTGAGACGGGCGTACTGCGAGCGGGCCGCAATAAAACCCTTCCAGCTGCCGATGATCAGGTCGATGGGAGCCAATGCGCGCCCCAGCAGTACAGACCCGGCAAACACCAGGCCTACCCCCAACTGCTGCTCCACGGCCAGGTACGCCCCCAGTCCAAGGACCAGTGATTGCACGAGGATACGGAAGGATTTGGAAATCGTACTGACGATGGCCCCTCTATCGCTCGCCCGGGACTGCAGCAACAGGACGTTCCTTTGCCGACGCCCCCAACGGTCCATCAGGGTTTCAAGCATGCCCATGGACTCGATGACTTCAGCGTTGCGCAGATTTTTCGTGGTGTAGAGCGTCGCGCCAATATGCTCCTTGTTGGCCTGGGCCAGTGCCGGTCCCGTCAGCCGCTCATTGATAAACGCGAGTAACAGCAACAACAGCGCACTGCCCGTCGCGACCCAGCCAAACCAGGGATGAAACAGGAACATCACCGCGATATAGATCGGCAACCAGGGCGCATCGAAAAAGGCGAACAATCCATTACCGGAGAGAAACTGCCTCAAGCCCGTCAAGTCGTTCAGCGACTGGGCCGAAGCATCCATGCCGCCACTGTCCAGTGCCCGTTTGAAACTGGCCTTATAGACCTGGCGACTGAGCAACACATCCAGCCGGGTGCTGACCCGGACCATGATCCGAGAACGAACCCATTCCAGTGAGCCGAGCGTGACCACCAGCAAGGTCATGATCAGCGTCAGCATTGCCAGGGTCGTCAGACTTCTACTGCTCAGCACTCTCCCATACACCTGAAGCATGTAGAAGATAGGAACGAGCATTAGCGCGTTGATGAAAAGGCTGAAAAAACCCACAGAAATGAAGCTGTCTCTACAGGCTTTCAACGCATTTTGCAGGCTGTTTTCAGGTGTGCTTCGCATTGAAACCCCTGCTCGAGAAGCCATCCATTGTGGAGCTTAGATCATGCCGTACCACTACGTACGGCAATCGGCCGGATCGCCTCAGGCAACGAGCATTACCCCTGCAACAACCCGGCGATGAACAACGCGCAAGAGACTGCCGACGTCGAAGCCAGGATGGATTTCAGTGGTTCGCGCCGGAACGAAAAAAGGACCCGAAGGTCCTGATTTCAATGATTTACAGAATTCACTGTAGATCTTTAGCTGGAGCGAGAAACGAGACTCACGTGTATTTCAGGAGCCTCAGGCGTTTCAGCTCCACGGACGATCTCCATTTTCGTCCTTGATGCGGGTCGGCAGGCCCATCACATCCAGCGCCTTGAGGAACGGCTCGGCCGCAAGCTCCTCGACGTTGGCCATGCGCTGCACGTCCCACTCGCCACGGGCGACCAGCAAGGCTGCGGCCACGGGCGGCACGCCTGCGGTATAGGAAATGCCCTGGCTGTCAGTTTCCGCATAAGCGTCTTCATGATCAGCCACGTTGTAGATGAACACTTCGCGCGGCTGGCCATCCTTGGTGCCCTTGACCAGGTCGCCAATGCAGGTTTTGCCGGTGTAGCCAGGCGCCAGCGAGCTCGGATCAGGCAGCACGGCCTTGACCAGTTTCAGCGGCACGACTTCCAGGCCTTCGGCGGTCTTGACCGGTTGCTCGGAGAGCAAGCCAAGGTTCCTGAGTACGGTGAACACATTGATGTAGTGCTCGCCGAAGCTCATCCAGAAACGCACGTTGGGCACGTCGAGGTTCTTCGACAGCGAGTGCACTTCATCGTGGCCGGTCAGGTACAGGTTCTGCTCGCCTACGACCGGCAGGTCGTCGGTGCGTTTGACTTCGAACATCGTGTTGCTGGTCCACTGGCTGTTCTGCCAGCTCCACACTTGTCCGGTGAATTCGCGGAAATTGATTTCCGGGTCGAAATTGGTGGCGAAATACTTGCCATGGGAACCGGCGTTGACGTCGAGAATGTCGATCGAATCAATGCGGTCGAAATACTGTTGTTGCGCCAGTGCTGCATAGGCGTTGACCACACCCGGGTCGAAGCCCACGCCGAGAATGGCGGTAATGTTCTTCTCTTTGCACTCTTCGAGGTGGTTCCACTCGTAGTTGCCATACCAGGGCGGCGTCTCGCAGACTTTGCCTGGTTCTTCGTGAATGGCGGTGTCCAGATAGGCTACGCCGGTATCGATGCAGGCGCGCAGCACCGACATGTTGAGGAACGCGGAACCGACGTTGATGACGATCTGCGATCCGGTTTCGCGGATCAGCGTCTTGGTCGCTTCGACATCCAGGGCGTTCAGCGAGAAGGCCTGGATTTCGGCGGGCACTTTGAGGCTGCCCTTGGCCTTGACGCTGTCGATGATGGCCTGGCACTTGGAGATGTTGCGCGACGCGATAGCAATACGACCGAGTTCATCGTTGTGCTGCGCGCACTTGTGGGCCACCACCTTGGCGACACCTCCTGCACCAATGTTCAATTTTTCTCTCTCTCCTTCTCTGCCAGCTTACGAAAGGCTGGACATGTAGTCGTTGTAATCGAACTCACGAACCACTTCGACTGTACCGTCGAGTTGTTTCACTACGATGGACGGCATTTTCAGGCCGTTGAACCAGTTCTTCTTGACCATGGTGTAACCCGCTGCATCGATGAACGACAGCCGATCCCCAATCGCCAGCGGACGATCAAACTGATATTCACCGAAAATGTCGCCGGCCAGGCAGGATTTGCCGCACACCATGTAGGTGTGCTCACCCTCGCTGGGCGCCAGCTTGGCATTCAGGCGATAGATCAGCAGATCGAGCATATGCGCTTCGATGGAGCTGTCCACAACCGCCAGGTGCTTGCCGTTGTAGAGGGTGTCGAGCACGGTGACTTCCAGCGACGCGCTCTGCGTGATGGCCGCTTCGCCCGGTTCCAGGTAGACCTGAACGCCGTATTTTTGCGAGAAAGCCTTGAGGCGCGCGCAGAACTCGTCCAGTGCGTAGCCTTCACCTGTGAAATGGATACCGCCACCGAGGCTGACCCACTCGACCTTGTGCAGCAAGTCGCCAAAGCGTTCTTCGATGGTGCACAGCATCTGGTCGAACAGGCCGAAATCACCGTTCTCGCAATTGTTGTGGAACATGAAGCCAGAGATCTGCCCGATGACCTGCTCGATCTTCACCGGGTCCCACTCGCCCAGACGGCTGAACGGTCGCGCGGGGTCAGCCAGCAGATAATCCGAGCTGCTCACCTGCGGGTTGACCCGCAGGCCACGCACCTTGCCGGCCGAAGCCTCGGTGTAGCGCTGCAACTGACCGATGGAGTTGAAGATGATCTTGTCGCAGTTTTCGAGCATTTCCTCGATCTCGTCGTCGGCCCAGGCCACGCTGTAGGCGTGGGTTTCGCCAGCGAACTTCTGTCGACCGAGCTTGAGCTCGTAAAGCGACGACGACGTGGTGCCGTCCATGTATTGCTGCATCAGGTCGAACACCGACCAGGTGGCGAAGCACTTGAGTGCCAGCAGGGCCTTGGCCCCGGACTGTTCGCGCACGTAGGCGATCTTCTGCATGTTCGCCAGCAGCTTCTGTTTATCGATGAGGTAGTACGGCGTTTTGATCATTTCGAGGCGCCTCCGGCAAGGCCAGCCAAAAAAGGATGCGCATTGTGCCTTCACTGGCCACATATCGAAAGAGCAGGAAGCGCTCTCCAGGTGAAACGCGGTTCAATTTAAGTCCAAAGCACCCCGCAGGCCAGACCGGGAGTGGCAAGTTTTGAGCACTGACTTACACTCGATACACCCAATGCGAATGAATCAATGTCCAACGGATCGATAGGTTCCATGGCACTCCGGGGATCACGTAATGATCTGGGTGAAGCCAACATGAAAACGGTCACCAACCTTTTCACCTGTCTGCTCGCTGCCAGCGTTTGCGCGGTGACGAGCACCTGCGCCCAGGCGGCATCGTTCGAGACCAGCTTCGACTGCGCCACGGCCAGGGCATCCGTCGAAAAGCTTATCTGTCGTGATCGGCAACTGGCGCAGATGGATATCGAACTGACGCGTCTTTATCGCCTGGCGCTCACGGATCAACGGTCTGTACCGCGGCCAGATAAAATCTTGATCGACCAGGAGTTCTGGATCGACGCCCGTAATCAGTGTGCATCCACGTCTGAGCCCAAGGCGTGCACGATCCGAAGTTATGCCGAGCGCGCGCACCAGCTGCGCCAAGGCTCGGCCATTGTAAGAACCAAGGATCCAGACAGGCTCACCGAAGGCCCCCTGGCTTTTCGGTGTACCGGGTTAACCCCACTGATTGCCGCCACCTTCTTTAATACGCAGCCAGGCGTCGTGTACCTGAAATGGGCGAACACCTCGATCACCCTGAACCAGGTGCCGAGTGATTCGGGAACCCAATACACAGGCAAGGATTCCCAGGGGAGCTACCGCTTCTGGCAAGACGGCAACGGGGTGATTTTCCAGAAACCAGGTTCAGGGGCGATGAGTTGTACGGCTGAACCGGTCAGCTGATTTCTCCGAGACAAGTCCGAAAAATCAAGCGCCGCTATTTCCGTATTTCAGCCGCAACACTTTTGTAGCAGCTGCCGAGCCTGCGAGGCTGCGTTCGGCTGCGCAGCAGTCGTAAATCAGTCATTTGCAGTACGTCAGACATACCGCGTCAGCCGGACTCACGACTGCTGCGCAGCCGAACGCAGCCTCGCAGGCTCGGCAGCTGCTACAAATCGTGTTACGGATCGGTATCAGGTAGAGCGCCGGCCCTCCCTCACGTACTCGGCGATTTATGCCACGGATAGCCTTTCGCGCTGAGTTCAAAGGCGTATTCGAACAAGCGCTTCATGTACTCGCCATCGAATCTGTGATTACGGGAAATATCAAAGTCGGAGCCGATGTACGCCAGATTGAAGTCCGCGCCATCCTGCTGTGCAATTCGGTAAATCCGATCCAGATCGCTGATCCCCTGAGTCTGGATCAACGCGCTGATGGCGCGACCGCCGATGCTCAAGGTGCGACGCTTGGTTCCGGACCATTGCAGCTCCAGTTTGCCGTTGCGAATGACATAGAAATGCCGTTCGTCACGCAAACGCGCCCCGGTCACGCGGTTCAGCGCCATCACAGTGCCAGGTGGATAGAGAAACACCTGAGTCAGGACGCCTCCGTCCACGTGCATTTCCTGAAACTGTTGGCCGTCAACCTCCACATCGACCATGACCGGTGAGACAGCGCCGGGAATACTCATCGACGCGATCATGATGTTGCGAAACAGGTCGAGCGCGCCCGGTGCCTGGCTGGAGGCAATAGCGCCCATGTTCCAGGTGACCGGGCGCCCTGAATCGAGATCGGTGGTGCCGATCATCAGTATTCCGAGGCGATCGCCGCAAGAACCTCGGCGGTAATGTGCTGTGCAATCAGCCGCGACAGTGGCTTGCTGTGCGCCATACCATCGCTGGCAAGACGGGTCAGCATATTGCGCGGGTGGAAAATGTCTTTTGGACCGACTGCATTGCAGATACCCAGAATGACACTGTCGTACTGGGGCCCCAGGTAGGCAAATGGGGCGACCAGGGCGCCAGCGCTGATGCCGGTGACGACTTTGAACACGGGACGAGACCCATGCTGGGTCCACCCCGCAATGATGCCCCCGGCGAATGTGCCGGCATCGCCGCCCCCGGAAACGGCCAACATGCTGGCCAACGGCAGGGTGTCATTGGGCATCCCTGCGCTGGCAAGCGCTTCGGCTTCTCGAAGGTTGGCCTGACTCACATCCCGAATGAACGGCGTCAGGTCCTGGTCCAGCCAGTAGCGGGCATCTGGAATGCCTGGAATAAGCGCTTTTTCGGTTAACGTTGGCGGCACCGCATCACGGCGTTGCAGGCACGCTTGGCGCAACATGTTCAGCGTTGAAGCGCCAGGCATGAGCAGGAATGTTTTCACAACGCCGCCTCCCGCCCCTGCAATCGACAAGGAACGCGCTCAGTGCAACGGCAAGACGCCTTGCCGCTCACGCCCGCTCCATATACCCATGACTACTGTCTCAATCAGGCGCCGGTCTTCTGAACACCAGCAGTTTGCCGGTGGCTCGTTGCACGACCTTATCGTTTTGATTGAGTGTTTCCATGAACAGGGTCACCACACCCCGGTCCGGCTTGGTGCTGGACGGATCGATGGCCTGAACGGTGCATTGCAGGCGCAACAGATCGTCCGGGTAGGTTGGCGTCGGCCAGCTCAATTCGATACCCAGGCCGATGATCCCGTCTGCCAATGGCACGCTTTCCACCAACAACTTCATGGTCAGGGCTGCGGTGTTCCAGCCACTGGCTGCCAGACCACGGAACAGGCTCAGTTCGGCGGCTTCAGGATCGAGGTGAAACGGTTGCGGGTCGAATTCCTGAGCAAAGGCCAGCATCGACGCTCGATGGACACGCAGGCTGTCGCTTTCGAACCTCAAGTCATCTAGATAGAGTTTTTCCCAGGAATGAATGGTCATGATTCAACCCTCTCTAGGCGTAGCTGATGTCGCTGAGGTCGATAGCCACCAACAAGACGTCCTTGTCTGGCTGCCCGTCTGCTCCGCGCCGATAGGCTCGCCGTTTGCCAGGCATGCGCAGCCCGTCTGCTTCAACGTAGTCATGGACATACTGCGCGGCAGGCAGGCCACCACTCACGTCAACGTTGTAGTCATGTCGACGAAGCAGGAAGTCCTCGCCGAAATAGAAATCCTGCACCGCGCAGTGGGTGGTGATGTTCTCGGGAAAGGTCACCTGTAATCGTCGCCAGCGCTGTGTTCCCTCTTGCCAGGGTTCGACTTCCTCGGCCAGGACACCCGGCAAGGTGAACAGGAACGGCATGGTCAGGTAGGACCAGAGCGCGTAACCGTTGAAGTACGCCCGCTGAAGTGGATCCCAAGGGGATGTTTGCCCGTGTCCGCGAAAGGATTCCCGGGGCGCTGGTCGCTCGGCAATCACCTTGCCCTCGGTGGTTTCGATGGCGATGCGGTCCGGCGTGTAGGCGGTCCGTTGATCAGGCCCACCGAATGGCATCACCGAAGCGCGCTGTTCATGCAGCCAAACGGTCATCTGCCGGGGCGTGCTGTCCTGCGTCAGCCCTTTCATGCCCCATAGCGAGCCGCCAGTCACGAGGGTGGCGCGAACTTTACTGAAGTGGCTCCAGCGTTCCAGACCACCATGGGCGATCAGCACCTGGTCCAGCAGTTGATGACACTGTGTCGTCATGGTGGCAGCCCTGCTCGTCAGGGCGAATGGCCTGAATATCTTTCATGCTAGCGCAAGCCCGGGCAGTCATAACGTCGGCGGGACGTCCGGTCTGTTCGGCGGCTGATCCTCTACCCATTGCCAGAACAACTGATAGCCGACCGCAAGCACTACCGGGCCAATGAACAAGCCGAGGATACCGCTCGTGACCATGCCCCCCAAGGCACCGATCAGCACCACCGGCATTGGCACATCGACGCCGCGCCCCAGCAGCAAGGGCTTGAGTACGTTATCCACCAGACCGGCAATGAACACATAGATGGCGAAGATGATGGTCACCGTACTGGCCCCCTCGGTGGCGAACACATAGGCAATCACCGGCAGCGTAATCAAGGTTGCAGGTAATTGCATGATGCCGAGCAGCAGCACCGCCAAGGCCAGCAGACCGGCACCGGGAACCCCCTTGAGCACGAATCCGATGCCCACCAACAGCATCTGGATGAAGGCGATGCCGACCACGCCCAGCGCGACTGCACGAATCGTCGCGGTACACAGTTCGGCGATTTTCGGCCCCTTGCCCGGATCGCTGACGCGGGAAGCGATCTGTATCGCACTGCGCCTGCCGCTCTCGCCGTAGGCCATGAAAATGCCGGCAATGATCAGGGCAAAGATAAAGGTAAGAAAGCCCATGCCGACGCCGGCCAGTTTGGCGAGGAAACCCACACTGAAATGTTTTATCTGCGGCAGGTACTTCGCTGTCAGGTCTGGAAGATCGGTAGAGGCCTGCAGCCATACTGCCGAGATCGACTTGCCCACTAAAGGCCATTCAGCAACTGAATCGGCGGGTGGCGGAATATGGAATTTGCCGTCCCTGATGATGGTCATGGCGTGCTCGACCGAATCGGCAATCGAGGTGACCAACAGATAGATCGGCACCATCAGCACTACGATTGCGACCAGCACAATCAGGGTCGCAATACGGCCGTCTTTCTGCCCCAGCGGCCCCTTGAGCCGCTCTTGCAAGGGATAAAGCGTGATCGCCAGGATCAGCGACCACAGCATGAGGTCGCGAAACGGGCTGAAGATCTCAAAGCAGAACAGCACCAGTACGGCAATCAACCCGGCACGGATCAAAACATCGAGCAGACTGCGAGTAAACGCTTTCTCGGAACTGGATGTGGGCACCATTGCTGCCTCCTTGCAGATCGCTGCAGAGGGATGGGATCGGTAAGCCCAGCATAGACGCCAAATGGAAAGCGTGAGCAATCACCGCAGCTTCAGCGGATCGACCAGTTCAGCGGCGATGGCCATGCCCACCAGGTCCGGCAAGGTATTGGCCTGCATGCGTTTCATTACCCGAGAGCGATACAGGTCGACGGTTTTTGCGCTCACGCCCAGTTGTTCGGCGATCTCGCGGGTGGTGTAACCCTGGACCAGCGGCAGCAAGACATCGCGCTCTCGTGGGGTCAGTGTCAGCAAACGCGCCTGCAAGGCTTCATGGCCCTGATTGCCCGAGCGGTTTGCCGCGCAGTTGCTGAGTGCCTGTTGCACGCTGTCCAGCAGCAATTGCTCGTTGTACGGCTTCTCGATGAAGTCATGGGCGCCCGCCTTGAAGGCGCGAACCACGATCGGTACATCTGCGTGCCCGCTGACGAAAATGATCGGCAGGTTCAGCTCACGTGCGCGCATTTCTTCCTGCACGTTCAAACCGCCCATGCCGGGCATGCGAACATCGAGCAGCACGCAGGCATCAAGACTGGCATCACAGGCATTGAGAAACGCCACGCCGCTGGTAAACGGCAAGGCCTTGAGTCCGACCGATTCCAATAACCAGACCGTTGAGTCGAGCATGCCTTGATCGTCGTCGACGACATACACCACGTGCTCCGTCACACCTGCCATTACGTTATTCCTGTTGTTGTTTTGTTGGGCCGGCCAGCGGCAAGCGGCAGCACATCAGCAGCCCGACAGGTTGGCGTCGGGCCTGCAATTCACCACCGAACCCTTCGATGATGCTGCGGCTCATGGACAAACCAAGCCCCAGGCCATCGGCCTTGCTGGTATAGAACGGGGTAAATATCTGCTCCAGTTCCGGCTCGCTGACACCCGGGCCCTGGTCTTGCACACTGATTTCCACGGTTGCACCAGCGCCCTGCTCCGCAGCCATCACGATCAGCGAAGGCTGCCCCGGATGTCGTTCGCGGTTGGCGTCGATGGCGTTTCGCAGGAGATTAAGCAGGACCTGCTCCAGCAGCACCCGGTCGGCATAAATCGGCGGCAGATTATCCGGCAGGCGGTCCTCGATTGTCACTTGGCAATTGCTCGCCTCCCAGGCACACAAGCGCACGGCCTCGCGGGCGACGTCGGTGAAATTCAGGGCTTGCATCCGGCGTTGTCCCTTGCGCAGAAACGCGCGCAAACGTCTGATCACCTCTGAAGCATGCGTGGCGTGATGGGTAATGCGCTCCAGCCCTTGCGCCACTCGGGCGGCGGCCTGGGGATTGGAGTCCAGCGTCTGCAAATAGCGCTGACTGGCATTGGCGTAATTGACCACCGCCGCCAACGGCTGGTTGATTTCGTGTGCGATGCCCGAGGCCAATTCACCCAGGGTGACCAGCCGCGCGGTGTGCGCCAGTTCGTCCTGATGGCGGCGCTGTTGCACTTCACGCAGTTCACGCTCGGTCATGTCCCGCGCCACCAACGAGTAATAGCGCTCGCGGTGCGCCAGCAGCACCAGCGACACCGGCACCGAAGTGCCGCCCCCCGGTGGCTGCAATCGCGCGTCGGTGCTCCAGACACCGTCGCGTTCGGCGCTGCTCCAGCCATCACGTTGCAGACGTGCCAGGTCGCTGCTGGCGAACAGTTCCGCCAGGGCCGGCATCGGTTGTTGCTCGTCGATCCCGAGGATGCGCCGCGCCGCGGGATTGAGGTAAGTGACTTGCCCCTCGGGGTCGATGAACAACACCGGATCGGTGTTGGCCTCGACCACCTCCGCCAGGCGTCGCTTGTTCTCCTCGGCTTGCACCCGGGCGGTAATGTCCCGGGATACGCTGACCACTTCAACCACCGTCCCGGTGTAGGTTTCACGAATCGCCCGGCTCGCGGTTTCGAACCACAGGTAATGCCCGTCGCGATGACGAATGCGATAGGTCATCGTGTGATAACCGTCCTGCTCCAGGGCATCGCGCGCGCGTTGCACCAGGCTGGCCAGGTCCTGACCATGGAACAAACCCTGGGCCATTTGCCCTCGCAACTCTTCCGGCCAGTAGCCGAGCAATGTCCAGGACGCGGGCGAGGCATCCAGAAAGCGCCCGTCGGGTGTATGCCTGGAAATCAGGTCGGTGGTGTTTTCGATGATCAGCCGGTACAACCGGCGTGCCGTGGCCGCTTCACGCTCGGCCAATACTTGTGCCGTGGCATCGCGGCAACGGGCAAGCACGCGGTTGTCCTGAGGGTCGGGGATAAACGTCCAGATCAGGATCTGCGCGTCCAATTGGGCTTCGACCCCTTCGATGGCGCGCTGCTGGTCCAGGCAGGCACGGACCAGCACCCGGTGATTGACTGGCAGAAAACCCAGCACATCAGTCAGCGGTTTTTCGGCGAGCAGTGCCAACAGCGCGGCATTGAACTCCAGCGGTCGGCCCTGGGCATCGAGCAACAGGCTCGGTTGCGGGTCGTGGCCCAACAGCGGCGAGCCGCGCAGCATGCCGTTGACGCTGCTCAGCAAGGTCGTCAGCAAGTCCTGCACCCAACCCAGCCAATCAAGACTCACGCCTTCGCACACTTCCACCAGCAACAGCCCCGGCTGCCCCGGTTGTAACGCCAGATCAAACACCTGGCCATGGCTGATAGCGGCCCGGCGCAATCGCCCGGCCAACCAGCAATCGAGTTGACGTACTTGCGCCAGATCCAGCCGCCCCGCTTCGGCCAGCCGATCAAACAACCGCTGATCGCTGGCCAGCGAAGGGTCGCCCAGCCCCGGTGGAAAATGCTGGGCGGCGCCCTCGTGGCTGTAAATCCGCGCATTGGCTTGCCAACTCAGATAAACCGCCCGGCGCACCTCGGGGCAAGGCACAACGCATCGGCCCGGGCGGCCAGCGACACGCCCTCGCGCTGCAGGCGCAACCAGCTGTGCAATCGAACGGGGGTCAGGGTCATCACAGGTCCGCTTCGTTGGGGAAGCCAAGGATATACCGGCCTTGGCGGTGTGGCTGTATTGATTTAGATCCGCAAGAATCAAATATAGTACAACTCCTATATGACGTAGGTTGTACTTCCATATAGGTGGCTGAATGTTATATAAAGCAAACCGGACATAAAAGGTGCCCCCAGCGGCGACGCTGCAAGGGTCACCTATAGAGCTAACAATCAGCCACCGAGTACCCGTACATGTCGATCTATGAACAAGGGCTAGGCCCTGCGGCTGTCAATCATATTGCCTTGTCTCCGCTCAGCTTCATCGAGCGCACCGCCAGCGTTTATCCAGACTACCCCGCCGTCATCCATGGCTCTATCCGCCGCACCTGGGCGCAGACCTACACCCGCTGCCGTCGCCTGGCGTCGGCTCTGGCCGGGCGCGGCATCGGCAAGAACGACACCGTAGCGGTGATGCTGCCCAACATTCCCGAGATGCTGGAAGTGCACTTCGGCGTGCCGATGATCGGCGCGGTGCTCAACCCGCTCAACGTGCGCCTGGATGCCGAAGCCATCGCCTTCATGCTGCAACATGGCGAAGCCAAGGTGCTGATTACCGACCGCGAGTTCCATGATGTGATCCACGCGGCGATCGGCATGCTGGATCACCCGCCGCTGGTGATCGATGTCAATGATCCGGAATACGGCGAAGGCCAGGCGGTCAGTGATCTGGACTATGAAGCGCTATTGGCCGAAGGCGACCCTGCTTTCGCCTGGCAGTGGCCCGATGATGAATGGCAAGCCATCTCGCTGAACTACACCTCAGGCACTACTGGCAACCCTAAAGGTGTGGTTTACCACCATCGCGGTGCATACCTGAACTCGCTGGGCAACCAGATGACCTGGGCCATGGGCAACCACCCGGTCTACCTCTGGACCCTGCCGATGTTCCATTGCAATGGTTGGTGCTACCCGTGGATCATCACCGCCATGGCCGGTGTGCATGTGTTCCTGCGCCGCGTCGATCCACAGAAAATCCTCACGCTGATCCGCGAGCATCAGGTCACCCACCTGTGCGCCGCGCCGATCGTGCTCAATGCCTTGGTCAACATGCCGGAATCGGCGAAAGCGGCGATCGATCACCCGGTCAACGCCATGGTCGCCGGTGCCGCACCGCCGGCCAAAGTGATCGGCGCCGTGGAAGAAATGGGCATCAAGGTCACCCACGTCTATGGCCTGACCGAAACCTACGGTCCGGTGACGCTCTGCGCCTGGCATGCCGAGTGGGACGAGTTGCCTCTGGACGAACGGGCGCAAATCAAATCCCGTCAGGGCGTGCGCTACCCGACGCTCGAAGGCGTGATGGTCGGCGACTCGAAGACGCTGGAGCCGACCCCGCGAGACGGTCAGACCATCGGTGAGATCTTCATGCGCGGCAACACCGTGATGAAGGGCTACCTGAAGAACCCGACCGCCACGGCCGAAGCGTTCGAGGGCGGCTGGTTCCACACCGGCGACCTGGCGGTGTGTCATCCCAACGGTTACGTCGAAATCAAGGACCGACTCAAGGACATCATCATTTCCGGCGGCGAGAACATTTCCACCATCGAACTGGAAGGTGTGCTCTATCGCCATCCAGCCGTCATGGAAGCGGCCGTCGTCGCCCGCCCTGATGAGAAGTGGGGCGAAACGCCCTGTGCCTTTATCACATTGAAGGCTGATCACCAGGACGTTCGCGAGGCCGACATCATCAGTTTCTGCCGCGAGCATCTGGCCGGTTTCAAAGTCCCGCGCACGGTGGTTTTCACCCTGTTGCCGAAGACCTCAACCGGCAAGATCCAGAAGTACGTTCTGCGCGACAGGGCTAAAGCGCTCTAACCCGAACCAACGTTGTACCCGTCAAGCGGCAGGTGCCTTTACCTGCCGTTTCGGGCTCGTGCACGCCGAATTCGGCGCTGCCCTGCC
>LNAP01002024.1_pt1 | contig 20735 bp, 11 predicted proteins | sample 602601 | NCBI WGS metagenome assembly LNAP01 (sample SAMN02440304, study PRJNA202911) | soil metagenome | biome: Subtropical and temperate rainforests or woodlands; isolation source: soil samples (1 kg each in a 20% v/v slurry with milli Q water) were... ...
ACGCCTTCGCGGGTGACGCCGCCACCGATGAAAATGGCGTCCGGGCGTTCCAGCCCATCCAGGGCTTGGGGCGCGCTGCCGCGAATCAATTGCAGGCCGGGGACGCCCAAGGCATCGCGGTTGTGTTCGATCAACAACTGCCGCCCTTCATCCGCTTCGATGGCCAGTGCCCGGCAACTCGGATGAGCACGCATCCATTCGATGCTGATCGAACCGCTGCCGGCGCCGACGTCCCACAGCAGTTCACCGGGAACCGGGGCCAGGCGCGCGAGGGTAATGGCGCGCACATCGCGTTTGGTCAGTTGACCGTCATGCTTGAAGGCAGAGTCTGGCAACCCGGCGAGTCGGGACAGGCGCGGCGTGTTCGGTTCGGCGATGCATTCGATGGCGATCAGGTTCAGATCGGCAAGCAGCGGGTCGTTCCAGTCGTTGGCGACGCCCTCGATGCGTCGTTCGGCGTCGCCGCCCAGATGTTCCAGCACGGTGAGGCGACTGGGCCCGAAACCGCGCTCGCGCAGCAATGCCGCGATGGCCGCCGGAGTCTGGCCGTCGTTGCTCAACACCAGCAAGCGCATACCGCTGAACACATGGGCGTTGAGTGCGGCGACGGGGCGGGCGACCACCGACAGTATCACCACATCCTGCAACGGCCAGCCCAGGCGAGCTGCCGCCAGCGACACGGAAGACGGAGCGGGCAGGATCAGCATTTCCGCGCCGGGCAGGTGCCGCGCAAGGCTGGCGCCGACGCCAAAGAACATCGGGTCGCCGCTGGCCAGTACGCAAACCGGCTCGCCACGCAGCGCCAGTAACGGCTCAAGGGTAAACGGACTGGGCCACAACTGGCGTTCCCCGCGAATGCACACCGGCAGCAAGTCCAGTTGGCGCTGGCCGCCGATGATCCGCGAGGCGGCCATCAGGGCGCGCCGGGCATTCTTGCCCAGGCCCTTGAAGCCGTCTTCACCGATTCCCACAACCGTTAGCCAGGGTGTCATGCCGTTCCTTAATCCAGGGTTGATCTTCAAGGGCGGCATGATAACGCGGCTGCCGGTATCTGACGCGGGTCGGTTGTCGGAGAATGTTTAACCGATAGCGGAAACTTAATGTTGTGCAAAAGCGGTTTGCTTAATGCGTGTTTTTGCTAGTTTGGGTTCGGCTTAAATCGGTTCAATGGAAGTTCTGATTTAACGACGAAGAGTTTTATTTTTTAATAATTGCCAAGTTGGAAGAGATATGGATATCAATTCAGATAACATCCGCAGCAATGCAATCGCCGTGAACAATATGTTGTTCACAGGCATCGGGGGCCAGACTGCAGCCGACAACCATTTTGTAAAGAACTGCGTTCTACTCGCGCAGATCAAGGCGGACAAACTTTACAACAGCAGTACCCAGCCGGGTGAGTGGTTCGATCACTTTGCCGGCATTCTCTGGTCATTTGGCTGGAGCCTTGAGGAACAGCCCGTCGTTCTGGTCCAGCGCGAATTTTCCGGAAGCGTGCAGGAGGCATGGCGAAAGTTGGCGGCGCCGTTGCTCACTCGTTCCCAATTGGCACAAGTTGAAGCAGGACTTGCAGCGCTGGAAAACGATGCGGCGATCCTGAAAAAGTTTACGGCCCTGAGTGGCAAGACTTTCAACTCGCATATTTTGCCGATCAGTTACAACGCCAGCGGCGAGTTGGTCGTGGTGCTCAGTCACATCCGGTTTATCAAGATGGTCCTCAATACCACCTATCTGTTTTGGCAGATCCATCAGCCGATGTCGCAACTGGATATTCGCGCCAGAAAACTGGTGATCAAGCGCCGGGCGATGGATGCCCATCGAGCGAGCGTTGAGCAGGCCCTTCGCCAGATCCCTTTCAAGCTCGAAGAGTACGAACTCTGAACAGCGCCAGGCTGCTTAATGTGTAGCCTTGGCGGTTTCCGACCGGCAGGCATTTTCATGCGCTCGGGCAAAGCAGGCATAATGGCGACCTTTCGCCCACCACAGCACTGCCAGCCGGTCACCTCCTTTGAACGAACGCCCGATGTCCACCGCTTTACGCCCCTCGGCCTGCCCGGGGTTGCGGCGTATCGTCCAGGCCCTGGATGGCGGCATCTGTCGGATCAAATTGAACGGCGGCTCGATCAGCGCTGCCCAGGCTGAAGCGGTGGCCAGCGCGGCCGAACGGTTTGCCGGGGGCGTGATCGAGGCGACCAATCGGGCCAACCTGCAGATTCGCGGGATCGGCAGCGAGCAGACGGCACTGATCGACAGCCTGCTCGCCGCCGGATTGGGCCCGCGTACCGCCGCTGGCGACGATGTGCGCAACCTGATGCTCAGCCCGGCCGCCGGGATTGATCGGCATAGGCTGTTCGACACGCGCCCGCTGGCTGAACAGATTCTCGACACCTTGCAAAGCCACGAACGTTTCCATGAGCTCAGTGCCAAGTTTGCCGTGCAACTCGACGGCGGCGAGGCGTTGGCGATGCTCGAACACCCCCATGATCTGTGGTTGTCTGCTGCTGAGCGAGACGGCGAGCGGTTGCTGGCATTCGGTCTGGCGGGTTGCCCCACGGACACGCCCGCAGGTTCAGTGTCACTTGAGCAAGGACACGGGTTGGTCGTTGCAGTGCTGGAGTTGTTTCTCGATTTGGCGCGGCCCGATCAAACACGGATGCGTCATGTGCTGGCCGAAATCCCGGCCGCGGATTTTCTCGCTCGCCTGGCCGAGCGTGTGCCTTTGAACCCGATCACCGATTGGCGGCGTTCTTCGAGCCCGGATGCTCTGCACATCGGCGTTCATCCGCAGGCTGGAACCGAATATGTCTATATCGGTGCCGTACCTCCTTTGGGACGGCTCGATCCCGTCATGCTCAGAGGCGCGGCGCAACTGGGGCGCGAGTTCGGCGACGCGAGCCTGCGTTTCACCCCATGGCAAAGTCTGTTGCTACCCACTGTTGGAAAAGAACGGGCGCCCGAAGTCATTCGGCGCCTGGAGCAACTGGGCCTGCTGTGTGAACCCGATCAGCCCTTGTCACGGTTGATCGCCTGCACCGGCTCCGCTGGCTGCGGCAAAGGCCTGGCCGATACCAAGAGCGACGCCTTGCAATTGGCTGCGCTGTTGCAACGCCACTATCAAACAGTGCATTTGTCCGGTTGCCAGCGTTCCTGCGCCGCCGCCCATGGGGTGCCGGTCACGTTACTGGCCGTCGCACCCGGTCGCTACGATCTCTTTTTTCGCGATGCGGGGCAGTCGGGTTTCGGCGCCCTGCACGCACGCAATCTTACTATTGAAGCGGTCGGCGCCTTGCTCGACGCCCGCCCACGGAGTTCCCTTGATGCTTGATTACATCCGCGACGGTCAGGAGATCTATCGCAACTCCTTCGCGATCATTCGCGCCGAGGCCAACCTCGAGCGCATCCCGGCCGATCTGGAGAAACTCGCGGTGCGGGTGATCCACGCCTGCGGCATGGTCGAGGCCATTGACGGTCTGCAATTTTCCGAAGGTGCGGGTAAGGCCGGGCGTGATGCGCTGGCGGCTGGCGCGCCGATTCTGTGCGACGCGCGGATGGTCAGCGAAGGCGTGACCCGCGCGCGTTTGCCTGCCAACAATCCGGTGATTTGCACCCTGCGCGATGACAGCGTTCCGGAGCTTGCCCGTGAGTTGGGCAATACCCGTTCCGCCGCCGCGCTGGAACTGTGGCGCCCGCACCTGGAAGGCAGCGTGGTGGTGATCGGCAATGCGCCGACCGCGCTGTTTTATCTGCTGGAAATGCTCGACGCCGGTGCCCCGAAACCGGCGCTGATTCTCGGCTTCCCGGTGGGCTTCGTCGGCGCCGCCGAATCCAAGGCGATGCTCGCGGCGGACAGCCGTGGTGTGCCTTTTGTCATCATGCAAGGCCGGCTGGGCGGTAGCGCCATGGCCGCCGCCGCCGTCAACGCCCTCGCCACGGAGATCGAATGATGCAGCAACCTGGACGTTTGATTGGCCTGGGCGTCGGCCCCGGTGATCCGGAACTGATTACCGTCAAAGCCTTGCGCCTGCTGCGCGAATCGCCAGTGGTGGCGTACTTCGTCGCCAAGGGCAAAAAGGGCAACGCCTTCGGCATCATCGAAGCCCATCTGCAGGACGCGCAAACCCTGCTACCGCTGGTTTATCCGGTAACCACCGAAGCGCTGCCGGCGCCGTTGTCGTATGAACAAGTGATCAGCGATTTCTACGATGCGGCTGGCGAACAACTCGCCGCGCATCTGGACGCCGGCCGTGACGTGGCGGTGATTTGCGAAGGCGATCCGTTTTTCTACGGCTCCTACATGTACCTGCACGATCGTCTGGCCGAACGCTATGAAGCCGAAGTCGTGCCGGGCGTCTGCTCGATGCTGGGCGGTGCGTCGGTACTCGGTGCACCGCTGGTGTATCGCAATCAGAGCCTGTCGGTATTGTCGGGGGTGTTGCCCCACGAAGATCTCAAGCGGCGACTGGCCGATGCCGATGCCGCGGTGATCATGAAACTGGGGCGCAATTTTCCCAAGGTCCGTCAGGTGCTCGAAGAACTCGGTCTGGCGGAGCGTGCGCTGTACGTCGAGCGCGCGACCATGGCCAATCAGAAAATCGTGCCGCTGGATCAGGTCGAGCCGATGTCCTCGCCGTATTTCTCGCTGATCATCGTTCCCGGTGAAAGGTGGCAGGGCTGATGACTCATTCCGCTCCGGCGATTGTCATTCTCGGCAATGGCAGCCTCGCGACTGCGCGCAAAATTCAGCAGGTGTATCCGGGCGCATCGATCCATGGATTGGCCGAACGGGTCGATGGCGCGGACCGTGTTTATCACGAGTTCGGCGCGACCCTGCGCGAGCTTTATCAACAGGACACGCCGATCATTGCGCTGTGCGCCGCCGGGATTGTGATCCGCACCCTGGCGCCGTTGCTGCTGGAGAAGGGCGCCGAGCCGCCGGTGCTGGCCGTGGCCGAGGACGGCAGCGCCGTGGTGCCGCTGCTCGGTGGCCTCGGCGGGGTGAATGTCATGGCGCGCGAGATTGCCACCGGCCTCGACGTCGCGGCGGCGATCACCACCAGCGGTGAATTGCGTTTTGGCACCTGCCTGCTCAATCCACCCGACGGCTATGCCTTGGGCGATCTGGAGTTGGGCAAGCGCTTCGTCTCGGACTTGCTGGCCGGCGAACACGTGCGCATCGAAGGCGCTGCGCCCTGGTTGGCGCAAGCACAGTTACCGCAGGATCCCGAGGCTCATTTGTCGATCCATGTCGGCAGCGCCGAACGGACGCCGGCCGCCAATGAGCTGTTGATCTACCCGCGCAGTGTGTTGCTGGCGGTCAGCGCCAGTGTGGCGGATTTGCCCCAGGCGATTCGCGTGGCGCTGCGTCAGGCGCGAGTCGCCGTTCAATCGCTGGCGTGTTTGTTGGCGCCGGTCACGGAGATGGCCAACCCGACGTTGCGCGAAGCGGCGCTTGAGTTGGGTGTGCCGCTGCGTTTTGCGTCGGCTGCCAGCGATGCCAGCGATGCCAGCGAGCTGGCTCGCGAGGCTATTCCCGGCGCGACGATTATCCCGATCGACGCGAACCTGGCGCTGGCAATCGCCGAACAGCCGCTGAACGTTGCGCAGATCGGCCAGTCACGCGGTCGACTGGCGGTGATCGGCCTCGGCCCGGGCGCTGCCGAACTGATGGTGCCTGCGGTGAAGGCCGAACTGGCCAGGGCTACTGACGTGCTCGGCTACGAAACCTATGTGCGCATGGCCGGGCCGTTTCGCCCGGATCAAGTGCTGCACTGCACCGACAACCGCGAAGAGATGCAGCGTGCCCGTCACGCCTTCGAACTGGCGGCCCGGGGGCGGTCGGTGATCGTGGTTTCGTCGGGTGATCCCGGCGTGTTCGCCATGGCCGCCGCCGTGCTGGAAGCCTTGCACGAGTCGACTGACCCGGCCTGGCACAGCGTCGATCTGGAGATTCTTCCGGGGGTTTCCGCTTCGCTGGCGACGGCCGCTCAGGCCGGTGCGCCGTTGGGGCATGACTTCTGCGTGATGTCACTGTCGGACAACCTCAAGCCGTGGTCGATCATCGAAAAGCGTCTTGACCTGGCCGCCGAAGCCGATCTGGCGCTGGCCTTCTACAATCCGATCTCCCGCTCGCGGCCATGGCAGCTGGGCCGTGCGCTGGAGATCGTCGCGCAGCACCGTACCCCTGAAACCCCGGTGGTGCTGGGGCGCGATATCGGTCGGCCCGGCCAAACGCTGCGGACCACTACACTCGGTGCGCTCACGCCGGAGCAAGTGGACATGCGCACCATGGTGCTGATCGGCTCGTCCACCACTTGCGTGTTCCCCCGCGCCGAAGGCGGTGACTGGGTGTACACGCCGCGCTGGTATGGCAACAAACCCCTCTGCTGAATCCTGGCGGCCCGTTCGGGCCGCCTCCATCACCTCAGTCCGTTTTTTTTCCTCGATTGTTTCGGCATTTGTGCGTGTAGGCCTGTTCGGTTGTTTGAGTGGGATTTTGTTACCTGCCACGCAGAATTTTTATTCTGCTTTGTAGGACGTTCTACTTTGATTCCCGGATTTTTCAGGGTGTGACGAATCATTATTTCAGGCGCTTGTTCTGAGGTCCGGCCTATAAAGGGCTTTCCAGTACTCTGGCTTGTGAGTCATGACTAAACGAGTAAAAGTGCATAAGTCTGTAACGTTGGATGTAATGTTTGTTTTGTAATTAATTGAATTCCTTGTTGGTTGAGCAGTATTGAGTGTCGGGTTAGTTTTAACGTGTGCTTTATTGGTGTTGGTCGATTTTAAAGAAGTTGTGTGACGCTTCGGCGATATACCTCTAAATGTATTGATGCTCGATGCCCGTCTTGGAGCGATGGCGCTTTCTTCGCTTTATTTATAACAGGTTAAATGCCCGGGTGCCTGAGTGCCCTTGTGGAATCATCATTGTCTAGAGTCGGTCTCGGCTTTTTATATACGATAAATGGAAGTGTTGTTTATGAGTGAGTCTAAGTTCTCGTTGGCGGATGGCTACGTCAATTTTGTGGATTTGTTAAAAGTGGTGGACCTTGAGCAGGCGTTAGCATCGCACAAGGGCACCGAACAATATGATGCGGTGTTCCGATATTATTTCGGTTGTATCGGTTTGCTGGATTCTCCACAACTGTTGGAGCCGTTAGGTCTGCTCAAGCAAGCGTTGGGGGCGTTGGAGCACGGTAGCCGGCACCGCCGCGCGGCAGAGTCGCAATCGTCTATGGGTTCTGATGCCGCTGGGGCTGCTGATTTGGCGGATATCTACAACAAAGTAGCGGGGTTTGAAACGCGTCTGCACAACAGCCTTGAGCAACTGAAGACACCTGCCACCGAAGTGCCGAAGAATCTGCATTTCGTCTGGCTTGGGGGTGGCGTCGGGGCGATTCAGCGCGACTACATCAATATTTGGAAGCAGGTGATGGTTGCGCAGGGCTATCACCTTTATCTCTGGTATGACAGCGACGCGCTGCTGGCCTATGAAACCAACCAGATCATTGTCGAAGCCGCCAAGGCCGATGCCATGCTCAATGGCGGGCAAACCAGTGCCAACGCGATGGAACTGGGCGACCTCTATGAAGAACGCGCCATTGTTCTGAAGCAGCAGATGTACGCGCACATTACGCAAGCGGTGGAAAACGGTGGCAGCGCCGATGACGCCAGAGTCGATTTACTGGTTCGAGCCTATGGCCAGGATGAGGCGCGCCTGAGCGCCCTTAGGAGCGATAACCAGCTTAGTCTCTCGGCATTGGCCGAGGGTGGTCTGGCGCTGCGCGATCTCGCTATTGATGAGGCGCCGCTGTATCTGCAGGATATCTACGAGCGAGAGATCAGTCTGCGCGGTAATTTTGCGGCAGCCTCTGACGTTGTGCGTGCCGAGGCTTTGTTCGCTGAGGGTGGCAGCTACGCTGATGTCGATAATCTGCCGCCGCTGTTGGAAAAGCTGGGCGAGGTGGATATTCGGGTATTCAAGACAGACGCGCGCCTGGGCGTGCTGCAGTTGATGCTTGACCGCAATCCCCAATGGATGCCCGGCCGTCAGGCTCTGCGCAGCCGCTACACCAACTACTTCGAGCAGATTCCACTGGAACATCGCGAGGCGCTCGAGCGTTTCGCCGACAGCCAACCCAGGCTGAGTGATGTTTTTCGTCCCCCGGTGGAGCGTCTGGTTCTATCGGATGGGCTGCGAGCCGTCGCCGAACAAAGCACTTTGAGTAACGCTTTCCTGATGGCCCATCCTGGCTCAGCGATGCTCAAGACCGTGCTCGAGCGTTTCAGGCTCAATTATGAAATCGTCGACGCCACCGTTCGCCTGGCGGATGAGCAAAATATTGCCCTCACCGATGCTGAAGCCATGAGTGGTCTTGCACTTCAGGCGGCGACTAAGGTTTTTGGTGCTTTGCACGAACTGTCGCCAGAAGAAGAACTGGCAGTGTCTTTTCTGGTTCAGGCTGCCGCCACCTACTATAGCGACGGCATCCGGCCTCAGAGCGAAGTGACGATCTATCTGACCGGACCTGCCGCCCTGCGTGCGGGAATGGCGGATTACGAAAGGACGCATTTTACGCCTCGAACTGCCGAAGAGTGGCGAGTGGAGGTTGCCATTCCGGCCATCGCCACCGTCAACCGGGCTACTGAGGAGGAGCTGGATCACTCCTGGAAAGAGAACGAAAGTGACACCGGGCAATGGCTGATTAACGAGACTAAACGCTGGCAAGAGGGGCAATTCAAAGCCCGTTATACGGGCGACCTGGCCCAGTTGCTCAAATACCGGACCATCGACTTTGAGGAAGGCTGGCCGGTAATCGAGGGCCGCCATGTGCTGTCCACCGAGCTGTTGCAGCATCTGGCCGATGAGCTGGGCGAGCCGTTCATGCGCACGATGAATCGTAGCCATAACGGTGCAGTGACCTTCGACAAGGCTGTACCCCTGAGCTTCGATGACCGCCAATCGATCCTCGCTCAAAGCCCCGATGCGCTGCCGCCTGCATCATTGAGCGATCCGCAGACACAACAGTTGCCTATCGATGAACTCTTGAGCCGACTCGCCAAGGGTAGCCTCGAAGTCGCTCGGTTGAGCCCCTTGCAGCGTCTGCTGCTCGGCGCCTTGACCGGTGCGCAGGCATTGGATAATCGCAGCTTCGACACGGTTCGTCCGCAGCTGGATAACCTGGCCAACAGCTTCAGCGAACTAGGCGCGGCGGGCCGCTACGCGACGATCGAACACGCGCTGTATCAACGCCAGGCTCCCGGGTTTCTGGCCGGGCTTGTGAGCCCTCTCGATCATTCGCCAGCGCTTTCCGAAACCGCCCTGGGGCTGAAGAAAAACGCGCTTGAACAACCTTTGACGCTGCGCCAGTGGGGCAAGCAGGTCGCCCGAATCCAGCAGGTGGCGAAACTCGAATACCGTGACCGGATTGTCGAGCGCATAGGTGTTGTTCTGGACGGTTTTGAAGCGGGCACTGTCAAGCTTGTCCCGCAGGATTTACTGCTTCAGGGCGCTGGTGACAGGGTCGGTGGGCGTTGTTATCCACTGGCCCTGGTGATGGCGGCAGCCTTGTCGGAGGGGAAGGCCGCGGCCAACATTCTGCGCGAGCGATTCTACCTGGGGGTAATCGAGCCACAAGGGAGTGATTCAGCGCTCTTTCTGCACAGCCTGGAGGCGTTGCGGGATGTGCCGCTCAGCGAGGTGGGCAGCGCGCTGGGGCGTTCGGATCTGAGTCAGGTTGTGGACATTCTGCAAGCCAGAACAGCCACCAGTACGCTGATGCTCAACTCCGATAATCACGCCATGCTGGTGGCCAAAACCATTGAGGGCGAACGCAGCACTTATCACTTCTACGATCCGAATTTTGGCGTATTCGAGTTCGAACATCCGACGCCGTTCAGGCAGGCGCTGGAACAGTTCTTCCTCCGGCAGGGGATGGCCAGGCATTACGCGGCCTATGGCGATGCGGCGCGTCCGACCTTCGATCTGATCGAGCTGGAAGGCTCTCGGGTGTCGAGAGTGGCATTGCCTGGCTCAACTCCAGTCTCGGAACTGCTGCAACCCGGCACGTTGGCGGGACAGTCGCAACGTCCTGTCAGGCAGCGTCTGGCCAGTGCCCGCGGACAATCATTGATGAGTAACGCTCGTCTGGGCAGTTGTCTATTGGCGCTGGACAGTCACGGGTGGGGGCAACAGATCGCGCAAGTGACGACCCGCCTTCAGCAGCAGAATCAGCTGGCACCCCACCTTGTACCGTTGTTCGAAACCCTGGAGATCATGCCCGACGGGATGTACCGGATGAGCTTGGTCGACCCTGCAAACCCTGAGCACGTGGTACGAGTCTTCACTGATGACCCTAGACTCTTGCGCATAAAAAACTACCTCTCGGAACGTTTTGCTGCCTTGGCCAATAAATCATCCGTTCCGGGCGATCCTGTCGATCCCACCGATGTTGGTAGTGTCCATACCCTGAACGCCGGCTTCGCCATACAAGCGCTGATGAACGCGTTGAGGGAACAGGAAGGACCCGATCGGTCCCTGACCCTGGCTGTCCGGTTGCATGCCTATGTCAATTACGCGCAGTTGGTGCATGGCAATGTGGTCGATGTGGCGGGTCTGGTAGGCCTGGTTCGACAGGCACTGGTGGAAGAGAAACTGATTGCCCGTACTGTCGCTCCTGTGGTCAAAGCCGCTGTGGGGCCGAGTGTGGGCGAAGCGAGCGGAGGATTGCTGCAGCTGGCGAATGTCGGGTTCGACATCTACCAGTTGACGACTGCGCAGAACGATGTCGAGCGGGCGCAGTTTGGGACGCAACTGGCTTTCGACTCGGCCAGTCTGGTGTTGTCGGTAGGCGCTTATGCCGCCGGCGTCACAACTGCCGGGGCGTTTCTGGGTGGGGCCGCTGTGATACTGGCCGGGTTGGCAGTGGGGTTGACGGCACTGGCTCAGGGTTTTGCCGCCATCGCCGAAGAAGCCAAACAGGTCGGGCTGTTTTTCGATGAAGTTGAACAGGCTTATCGGCAAGCCTATCGATTCGACAGCGCTTTGGCCGCGTGGATACCGCGCTCGTCGTTGATTGTTCAGACGCTGGATCTGAACGCCGGCAAATTGCTGCTCGACAGCCCCAAGCTTTACCCGTTACGCGATCATTTCGGGGTGCCGACCTTTGATGACGATTACGAGCGGGCGATCAATATTCGTCAAGAACTGGGCCTGCCCGGTCGCATAACCTTCACTCCGCCCGCCGGGCAGGCCATCGTGCTGCCTTGCACACCGCAAACCTGTTATGGCTACGAGTACAAGGCACTGCCTTTCGCTACGCTGCGCCATGACCCCGGGTTCGACACGGCTCGACGTCTGGAGAAAAAGAAAGCGGACGGCGGGCGGTTGTTTCTGTTTTCCTTTTATTCGTTTCCCAGTGAATACATCCTTTATCGCCTGTTCCCGGTCTATCGGCCAACAGTGATCAATGTGCTGCTCGATGCCGTCGAACGCTCGCTGGTAGTGCCTGTTCTTCCACCGATCTGGCACGGGAAAGTCACTTATCAGATTCAAGGCGCCGGCAAGCACTGTGCATTGGTGCTCAATCCTGGAGCGAATCTGACACTCGAGTCGCCGAGCCTGCTGCTATCGAGTTGGGTGCTGGAGGCCTCTTGGGCCAGGGAGAGCGATATTCGGCTGGAGCGTTTCGGGGCATTGTTCATCGGTGACGTTCAGGTGGAATTCGCAGGAAAAGGTCATCACGAAATCCTGGTCCGGATCACGGATAACCAAGTGTTTAAGGTTGAGCGCGGCAAACAGACCCTCACCCTTGTCGAGCAGGATGTGCCCCCAGGCATGGATCGACAGACGCTGCAGGAGCATTTGAAGGTTCTGGCGCAAGAGCATCGTCTGGTGATGCCGTATACGCCGGTTCACCACTATCTGATTCCGTTCGAGAAACCGGACGAGCTACGGTACACCACGGCCTGGTACGACGCGAAGGAGGATCGTTTCCTGTATATCCGTAACGAGGAGGTACTGGCCGCCGATGAAGCACTGCTGGGGACAGTGACAAGCGGCTACGCCTATTTCTACGAACCGCAGAGTTACGAAATATGGCAAGTCGACGCGGTAACCGGGCTGCTCAGTCACCGTTATCGGTTGCTGCTCAAAAACACGGCAGCCACCATCACGAGCGTCGAGGCAGATGCGCAGGGGGTGATTCACGTCGTACAGGAAATCGCTCGCGAGAATCAGAGCAGCGATGTACTGGTCTACGTGATCCATGACGGGCAACTGCTGCTGAGTTCGGTTACCCGCGACATGGATCCGGCGCTGGAATCGGTTTTCAGTGCCAGCGACACACTGGCCGACTGGTCGCAGGTACTGGGCAGCCATTACACCTTTACGCCTGTCACTGCCGATCACGCCTTTGTCACTGTCGACTGGCAGCCGGCGCCCTTTGTTTCGGTTTGCTGGAAGTTCGAAGAGAACACACGAGACATGGCCTGGGTTCGTGACAGTGACCACTTGATCATCCGTCCCTCCCCAAGACTTCATCATGGCCGCGGATGGGCCGACTCGATCAGCAACATGACTGATCTGACGCTGCTCACACCGATGGACGAGGGCGATGTATTTGTCATCTACGACAGGCAGAAACAGCTTCTATGCCGCAAGTCGCGCACCGTCGTGGAGGGCAAAGGACAGTGGTCCCATACGTGGGTGCAGCCCGAGAAGCTGGAGGATGTCGTGGCTGTTGAAGGTGGGTACGTGGCGCTGACGTCTGATGGTCTGTTCTTCAACGTGACTGGCCAGGGATACCTTGAGTTGGGAGGCTTGAGTGAACCGTGGTTCAAGGATCGTGTGCATTGGTGGGCCTCATTGGAACCGCTTGCCCGGAAACACGCGGCCGAGTGTATTGCCCTTGTCGGCTTGACCAACTTCAGTGGCGAGGCGAGTTTGTGCGCCTGGTACGTCGGCAATCGGTTGCTGCTGGCTGATCTCGGACATGGAAAGGAAGTGCGCTTACTGAGCGTAACCCCGGATAGCGAGGCGGCCTGGTTGTTCGATGTCTCGAGCGGCGAGATCTATCGTCAGGCATTTATCGATCCGCAGAAACTGGAGCCTGCATTCGGTCAGGGAACGCGATTGCTCTTGGCGGACGCATTACCTGCCGCGCAGCGTGAGTGGGCGCCCTGGCAGTTTGTCGAGCTGACGGTAGAAGTGGCGGGACTGCGTGGCATAACGTTCGACGGCGTGATGGTCGAGCTACGTGATCAGGAACCGGCACGGATTACCGGTGTCACTCGTGAGTGGGTCATTGCTCAGGATGGCCGAATGCACGAGGGCCTCAAACAACTGGTGGACAGCCAGCCTCATACCTCGCTGCTGTCGGTGGAGGAACCCGGTAGCCTGATGTGGTTCGTCGCCGGGACCGAGCGAGTGATTCGGGTGGCAAAGGCTGCGATTCCGGAGTCCTTTGAGCTGCTGGGAACGCAACAACAAACCAACGTGTTGCTTCATGAAGACAAGGACGGACTACTGCTGACCTACCCGGGCTTGGGGCATGCGGGACCACTCAGTTATGTCCAGCGCGATGCCGAGGTATTGGTCGTTGAAGGCCAGATGAAGATCGGCGATGTCCTGCCGCTGATACCGGACGATGTCACGACCCTGATCCTGCGCATGGGGCAAGGAGCGGTGAGTTACCGACTGTCAAAGGCGGCCTGGCTGAGGCTCGAATCGGTCATCCTCGACTGCCGGCATTCGCTGGGCAACGTGGCGCCGATTCCCGGCAAGTTGATCTGGGAGCTGGATAACCCTGAAAAGTTGTTGCTGAGCATCGTCCAGGAACACTTGGTGATCATTGATCCGGACAGCGGGCACAATGTGATCTTTCGTGAGGTGTATGCAACGGATGTCAACTTGCGAGGCGAAGTCTTGCTCGGCTTCGAAGGGCATCGACCTTATACCGTTTCAACATTGGTGCAGAGGTTGGTTGCTCGGCAGGGCACACATGACAGTGCAACGCTCAAAGAGCTGCTGAGCGTGTCGATTGCTGAGTTGGAAACGAGTCCGGTGGCTTAATTACCGGCAGTTGTCTGCGATTACGTCCTGGCCGAAAAAAAGGCTGCAGGTTGATACAACCTGCAGCTTTTTTACCTGTCGGGTCAGGGAACCAGATAGCCCTTCACCCCGGTAAAAATAATCTGTGCCGCCAGCGCACAAACGAACAACCCCATCAATCGGCTGACAATTTGCAGGCCCTGATCGCCAAGAATCCGTTCTATTCGGCTGGACAGATAAAGCACCACGCCGACGGTGAAACTGGCCAGCGCAATGCTGAGGATGGCCGTCAGCTTGTCATCCCAGTGGGGCTGACTCACGCCCATGACCAGCAGAGCTCCGATGGTACCGGGGCCGACCGTCAGGGGGATGGTCAGCGGGACGATGGTCACGTCCTGTTGCACGTTGTCGGTCTGCACCGCCGATTTGCCTTGAGCCATGCCGAGTGCCGAAATGAACAGCACGCTGCCGGCACCGATACGGAACGCGTCTACGGTAATGCCGAAGACACTGAATATGACCCGCCCGAACAGGTATAGCAAAACGCTGGAAACCAGCGTGGCGACCGCCACTTTCCAGGCCAGGCGTCGCTGCTCCTTGCGCGAATAACCGCGGGTCAGGCTGATGAAGCAGGACAACACGAAGAACGGGCTGTAGAGCACCAGCATCTTCAGGTAAACGCTGAACAACACGTGGAGCATGATTTCGGCTCGCAGCGGCAAATGGAGAGAGCGGAGTCTATCAGTCGGTTTAATGTTTGGGGGGATGGTGTGAGGAAACGGGGGTAAATGTAAGTTGTTGAGGTAGAAGTTTGCTAGTTGACGAAATGTTGATATTAACAAGTTACATGTTCTTGTTTGTCGTTTTTTCTTTCTTTGGTTATTGTTGTTTTGCGGGTTCAAGAGGAGCCTGTTTTAATTAATAAGGAATTGGTAATGAATGTTCATAATGTCGAAGATTGCACTGTGGCCGAATGTATTCGTCGTTTGGAGAGTTATGAGCTGGACGGCGCTGAAGTTATGCGCTCTCGCAGTTTTTCGGTACCGATTGTCGATGAACCCGGCAAAGGTTCCATCGTGGGTGAGGGCATCTTGTCCTTTACTGGCAACCTGAATGAGCAAAATCGGGAAGATGTTCAACACGCTTTTCTATTCGCGAGTCTGGTTGCAAACAAAAAGTACCCGTACGAGTATCAGGGCAAGGAATGGTATTACCAGTTCCTGGAAGTCATGACCCATGCAGGCTGGCTGCCGACCAGTAAGTACTACAACGACATGAATATCAGCGGTAACACCGTACGGATGGATCAATTGGTGCTGGAGATCCTCGGCAGTGTGGTTGCCGGGCTTGCCGTGCCTGGCTCGGCCTCTGTCCTGATGCTGAAGGTGGCAGGCGATGCAATCACCGCATTGAAAAAACGTGAAACCGCGTTGACCCTGTATGAGCGCAACATGCTGGAGCACGGTGTGGGTGGTATGGCGGCCGGCACCTGCACCGAAGTCAACGGTGAAGTCACCATGGCATTGGGGACTGTTCGTTTCATCCGCAAGAACACCGCAAAGCAAGTGCTGTTCATGGATTGGGACTCCCGCGAGGTGAAACTGTATCGCGGTGACTCGGTCTTCAGGAAAGTGCCTTATATCGTGGAGCAAACCCGTGACACGATTCGTGCAAAACTTGGTTTGAATGCGCAAACAAAGATCGAAGATTACGACATCTGATCGAATGTTTTAAAAGGGCGGCCGCTTCTCGGTCGTCCTTTTTACATTGAGGGTTTGTTATGGCTCAGCTATACAGCTTGTTGACGGTGGGTAACGCCGTTGTTGCTTTGTCGGATATTGAAAAAATAGCGGTTTATGATGATGTTGTGCATTCAAGTCTGCTGGCGCAATTGGTTGCCAACAAAAAAGTCGAGAGCATGAAAGTTGAAAGCTGGTATGACGCTTATGTTGCGGTGCTGGATGATTTCTGGATCCGTAACTTGAAGTTTCGCCAGGACTTTTCTCTCAACGGGCTAAACGCCTCTTCAGCGCTTGAATGGGCCTCGGCCGCAATGGCAAATAGCGGTAGCGAAGATCATGCTCTTGGCGGGTTTTTGGCGTATGCGGCGCAATTGCCGTGTTGTGTCCCTGCCATCCAGACATGGCCCGAGGAGCGTTGCGAGGAGGAGATGCAAGCACCTCGTTCACCGCTCAAGGTTGTGCGCCTGCTGGCGATTGTGGGACAAAGCCCGACCTCAATCAGCAGCATTTATCTCGAATTCAAGACCCGGCAGGAGTTGGCCCGGAATCCATGGTCGCAGCGTTTTGAGGTCGATGAAGTAGAAGGTCAGGTGTGCGTGCGATACGCACGGGCGAATCTGTCCGAAACCCTTTACGCGTTATCCCGCGAGGCGATTACCCACAAGCTCGGGAATCGATTGGCGGACAACGTGGCGCTGCTGGTCGAGAAGGTCGATACGGGGGAGTGATACATCCTGCCCGGAACGCATCGTCAGAACGTCGAAGCCGTACGATTCTGCTGATCACGTTGGGCAACCCAATGCTCGATCAGGTCGCGCAGTTGTGACAGCTCTACCGGTTTGGCCATGTGCCCGTCCATGCCCGCCTGACGAGCGCGCTCTTTGTGTTCGGCAAGGATGTGTGCGGTCAACGCCACCACGGGGGTGCGAATCCGCTGGTTGCCGACTTCCCAGGCACGCAGTTGCTGAGTGGCGGAGAAACCGTCGAGGATCGGCATTTCACAGTCCATCAGCACCAGGTCGTAGCGCTGGGCTTTCATCGCCACCAAGGCTTCTTCGCCATTGCTGGCGGTGTCCGGTTGCAGGTTGAGTTTGCCCAGCATGCCACGTATGACCTTGGTCGAGATGCTGTTGTCTTCGGCCACCAGAATGCGGAAATCGCTGGGCACCTTGACCGGAAGGGTAGGGCCGGTGGGCAGCTGCTGCGAAACGGAGGGGCCTTTATTGCGCTGGTTCAGCTCGTCCGCCAACGTGGTCTTGAGGGTATAGCCGGCCACCGGTTTGGCGAGAATTCGCTTGATCCCACAGTTGCGCGCGATGATTTTGCTCGGGGCGTTGCTGATGCCGGTGAGCATGATCAGCAGAATGTCATGGTTCAGGCTCGGGTCTTCCTTGATCTTGGCCGCGAGCTGCATGCCGGTCATGCCAGGCATGTTCTGATCCAGCAGGACCACGTCGAAGTAATCGCGCAGATGAGCCTTGGTACGCAGCAGCGCCAAGGCCTCCTTGCCGGACGGCACGGCACTGACATTCAGGCCCCAGGCGCTGCACTGCTGCACCAGCACCTTGCGACAGGTGTCGTTGTCGTCCACGACCAATACGCGTGCGCCTTGCAGCGGGCCGTCCAGGTCCGAGGTCGGATGTTCGAGACGGTCTGGGTCCAGTGGCAGGGTCAGCCATAAAGTGCTGCCTTGGTTGGCGCCGCTCTTGATGCCGAACTCGCCTTGCATCAAACGGATCAGCTGACGGGCGATGACCAGTCCAAGATTGCCCCCCAGGCTGGTGGCAGAGAGGAAGTGTTTGCTGTGCAGTTCTGCATGCATCAACGCGTCGCGTTCTTCCGCCTCCATGGGCTGGCCGCTGTCTTGCACAGCGATGCGCAGCCGCGGTTTGGCGCTGCGTTCATCCAGGGCGACGACGATCAGGATCTCGCCTTCATCGGTTTTCTTCAGGGCGTTTTCCAGCAGGCTCAGCAGGGTCTGGCGCAGGCGCGTGGGATCTCCGCTGATGACGCGTGGTACCTGCGGCTGGATAAAGCTGATCAGCTCGACGTTCTGCTGTTCAGCCTTGGCGCGGAAGATGCTCAGGCAATCTTCGATCAGGGCGTTGAGGTCGAACTGCACGTCGTCCAGTTCGATCTGCCCGGACTCGAGTTTGGAGATGTCGAGAATTTCGTTGATCAGTGTCAGCAGCTCGTTGCCGGCGCTATGGATGGTCTGCACATAGTCGCGTTGCTTGACCGACAGCGGCGTGCCCAGCAGCAATTCGGTCATGCCCAGCACGCCATTCATCGGGGTGCGGATTTCGTGGCTGATCTTCGCCAGAAACTCGGCCTTGGCATTGATTTCGGCGTTGCTGGCGGCCAGGTCGCGACTGACGCTGAAACGGTCTTCGGTGATGCTGCGCTGTCGCTCGCCCAAGGCAATACTCATCAACAGACCACTGATACAGATAAACACCAGCAGAATAATGATCAGGCTTTGTGGCGCGACCAGGGTCAGCCCCTGCAGTGCCGGCAGAATAATCAATGTGCCGAGGTTGAACACCACCATGGCCGCCACGAACAGACGCGCCGGGCGATAACCTTTTTGCCAGTGATGGGCGCTGACGAACAACATGCTCAGACCGGCCAGAGCAACCAGCCCATACGTGATCAGGTTCAGCGGCAGTGTGTTGACGAACAGCAACAGCAGGCCGCACACCATGATGAACAGAATGTTCCCCAGCAGCAGCTTGTTCAACGGGTGAGGGCCGAGCGGGGCGAAGAAACGGTAGGCGAACATCAGGCCGCAAGGCGCGGTCATCAGCAAGGCGAGGTAGGCACCGGGTGTTTGCACGACGGACCAGTTCGGTAACCATGGCCGGGCCAGGTTCAGCAGCAACACCAGGCTGAGCATCAGCAGCCCTTCGCACGCTGCCAGCCAGAGGCTGCTGCGCGAGCGGGTGTAGATGTAACGGGTCAGGTTGTGCAGGATCAGCATCCCGAGGCAGCCGAAGAGCAAGCCATAGATCAGCGTCTGGTACTGAGTGGCTGCGGTCATGACCGCCGATTGCAGCGTGATGTAAGGCCGGAACTGGTGTTCGGAGACCAGCCGCAGGTAGACGTCGAGGGTTTTGTCACTTTGTGGCAGCGGCAACATGAAGTCGCTGCTGGGAAGGGGAGGCTTAACCTGGAGCTGCGCGGTACCGGCATTCAATTGATCGATCAACTGGTCGCCGTCGAGCACATACAGATTGAGGTGCATCAGGTCCGGTGCGAACACTCGCAGCAACTGTTCATGCTTGCCGGGTGCGAGCTTGAAACGCAGCCATAGCGCGCCATCGGGTGCGGCCGCGGTGAGGTGATCAAGTTCAATGGGGCTGAATTGGTTGGTGTAGCGGCTGGAGCGGATGTCGCTCAGCTGCAGGTCGCCCTGTTCGTCGAGCAATACCGCCCAGCCACTGCCTTGCGTGGCCTGGGCCGGGAGCATGCAGAGCAAGGTCAGCAGAGTGACGGCGAAGCCTATGGCAATCCTGAGCCAGCGCACGGCGAAATCCCTTCGTAGGTTAATGCCAAAGTATAACTATGCGCGGTGCCGGAATAGTCAGGCAAGGGCCGCAAGCCCTTGCCTGGCCGGATGGATGGCTTATTCCTGATTCTCGCCACGCTCGCGGGCAATGGCGCGGTAGCCAATGTCCTTACGGTAGAAGCAGCCTTCCCAGTCGATTTTAGCCGCCAGTTTGTAAGCCTGCTGCTGGGCTGCATCGACGCTGGTGCCCATGGCTGTTGCGCACAGCACTCGACCACCGGCGGTCACCACCTGACCGTCCTTGAGCGCAGTACCGGCATGGAAGACTTTGCCTTCCAGTGTCGCGGCTGCATCCAGGCCGTTGATGGCAACGCCTTTGGCGTAGTCACCCGGGTACCCGCCAGCGGCCAATACAATACCGACGCTCGGACGTGGATCCCATTGCGCTTCGACCTTGTCCAGCGCTTGCGCCAGGGCCGCTTCGACCAGCAACACCAGGCTCGACTGCAAACGCAGCATCACCGGTTGGGTCTCAGGATCGCCGAAACGGCAGTTGAACTCGATGACTTTTGGGTTACCAGCCTTGTCGATCATCAGGCCGGCATAGAGGAAGCCGGTGTAGACGTTCCCTTCCTCGGCCATGCCGCGCACGGTCGGCCAGATCACCAGGTCCATGACCCGCTGATGGACTTCGGCCGTGACGACCGGGGCCGGGGAGTAAGCGCCCATGCCGCCGGTGTTCGGGCCGGTATCGCCGTCGCCGACACGTTTGTGGTCCTGGCTGGTGGCCATCGGCAATACGTTCTTGCCGTCGACCATGACGATGAAGCTGGCTTCTTCGCCGTCCAGGAACTCTTCGATCACCACGCGTGAACCGGCGTCGCCAAAGGCGTTGCCGGCGAGCATGTCGCGCACCGCGTCTTCGGCTTCGCCCAGGGTCATGGCCACGATCACGCCTTTACCGGCGGCCAGGCCATCGGCCTTGATCACGATCGGTGCGCCTTTTTCACGCAGGTAAGCCAGGGCTGGCTCGATCTCGGTGAAGTTCTGGTAGTCGGCGGTCGGGATCTTGTGGCGCGCCAGGAAGTCTTTGGTAAAGGCTTTCGAACCTTCCAGCTGAGCAGCGCCAGCGGTCGGGCCGAAGCAATCCAGGCCACGGGAGCGGAACAGATCGACGACGCCGGCGACCAGCGGCACTTCCGGGCCGACGATGGTCAGGGAAACATTCTTCTCGGCAAAGTCAGCCAGCTGCTCAAGAGCCAGCACGTCGATGGCGACGTTCTCGCACTTGGCTTCAATGGCGGTGCCGGCGTTGCCCGGGGCAACGAAAACTTTCTGCACGCGCGGATCCTGAGCCACTTTCCAGGCCAGGGCGTGTTCACGGCCACCGCTGCCAATGATCAAAACATTCATTTCAAAAACCTCGGATGACGCTAAT
>LNAP01002025.1_pt1 | contig 20723 bp, 20 predicted proteins | sample 602601 | NCBI WGS metagenome assembly LNAP01 (sample SAMN02440304, study PRJNA202911) | soil metagenome | biome: Subtropical and temperate rainforests or woodlands; isolation source: soil samples (1 kg each in a 20% v/v slurry with milli Q water) were... ...
GCCGCCCGCGCCAGCGCGGTGGAGCCGCCGGCGCCGGCGACGTTCTCGATGATGATGGTCTGGCCCAATGACGCGGCCATCTGCTCGGCCACCGCGCGCGCGATGACGTCCGAGGTGCCGCCGGCCGCGAACGGCACGATCATGGTGATCGGGCGCTTGGGGAAATCCTGCGCCTGCGCGGTCACCGCGGTGAAGGCGACTACGGCTGCGGCGGCGATGAACTTGACCACGATCGCGTTCACGCCGCGCGCTCCAGCTGCGCGACGAGGCCGGCGAACAGCCCGCGCCCGTCGGTGCAGCCCATGATGTCTTCGACGTGGTTTTCCGGATGCGGCATCATGCCGAGCACGTTGCCTTGTTCGTTGACGATCCCGGCGATCGACCGCGCGGCGCCGTTGATGTTGTGCAGGTCACCGACCTCGCCGGCCGCGCTGCAATAGCGGTACAGCACGCGGCCGTCACCTTCGAGGCGCTGCAGCGTGTCGGTATCGGCGGTGTAGTTGCCCTCGCCGTGCGCGATCGGCACCCGGATCACCTGCCCCGCATTGTAGCCTGACGTGAACGGCGTGTCGGAGCGCTCGACGCGCAGATGCACGTCGTGGCAGATGAACTTCAGCTTGGCGTTGCGCATCAGAATGCCCGGCAGCAGCCCGGACTCGCACAGGATCTGGAAGCCGTTGCAGACGCCGAGCACCAGCCCGCCGCCGGCGGCGAACTTGCGCACCGCGTCCATCACCGGCGCCCGCGCCGCGATGGCGCCGCAGCGCAGATAATCGCCATAGGAGAAGCCGCCGGGAACCACCACGAGGTCTGTGCCTTTGGGCAGCTCGGTCTCGGCATGCCAGACCATGGCCGGCTCATGGCCGGACGCCAGTTTCAGGGCCCGCGCCATGTCGCGCTCGCGGTTGATGCCGGGGAAGACGAGGATGGCGGATTTCATGATGGCGTTGCTTCGCTAAGTTCGAGGCGGCGCTCGATGTGATCGAGGCGATACTCGTGACGGATCAGCGTCGCATGCACGCCGCTGAGCTCCTGGTGAATGCTCAAAAGGCCATGATGGATGGCAGTCATCTGCGACCGCATCGCCATCATATCGGTTTTGTTTTCGTCTGCTTTGCCATCGACCTGCGCAAGCCTCGCCTGCACGGCTTTAAGCACCTCGTAAATCAACTCATTGCTGATTTCAGCCATGATCCGATCTCCGGAAGCCTAGCCCTGCACCTCGATGGCATAATTCTCGATCACGGTATTGGCGAGCAGCTTGTCGGCGGCGGCCTTCAGCGCCGCCTCCGCCTTGGCCTTGTCGCCGCCGGGGATTTCGATGTCGAACACCTTGCCCTGGCGCACGCTGGCGATGCCCTCGACGCCGAGCGACTTCAGTGCGCCCTCGATGGCCTTGCCCTGCGGATCCAGGATGCCGTTCTTCAGTGTGACGGTAACGCGCGCTTTCATCGTCGACTAACCTGTTTGTCCCCGCCTGACGCGGGAGAATACACCGCAACATCTCATCCTTCGAGACGCGGGCTTCGCCCGCTCCTCAGGCTGAGGGCACCTCATGGTGAGGAGCGTCGCGAAGCGACGCTCTCGAACCATGAGGAAAGCTCAGCTCTTGACCAGCACCGGACCGGTGCCCATCGGGCGCTCGTTCTCGGCGAGAATGCCGAGGCGTTTTGCCACTTCGGTATAGGCCTCCAGCACGCCGCCGAGATCCCGGCGGAAACGGTCCTTGTCGAGCTTCTCGTTCGACTTGATGTCCCACAGCCGGCACGAATCGGGCGAGATCTCGTCGGCGACGATGATGCGCATCATGTCGTTTTCGAACAGCCGGCCGCATTCCATCTTGAAGTCGACGAGGCGGATGCCGATGCCGAGAAACAGCCCGGTCAGGAAGTCGTTGACGCGAATCGCCAGCGCCATGATGTCGTCGATTTCCTGCGGTGTCGCCCAGCCGAACGCGGTGATGTGCTCTTCCGAGACCATCGGGTCGTTGAGCTGGTCGTTCTTGTAATAGAACTCGATGATCGAGCGCGGCAACTGGGTGCCTTCCTCGATGCCGAGGCGTTGCGACAGCGATCCCGCGGCCACGTTCCGCACCACCACCTCCAGCGGCACGATCTCGACTTCGCGAATCAATTGCTCGCGCATGTTGAGGCGGCGGATGAAGTGGGTGGGCACCCCGATGTCGTTCAGGTGCTGAAACAGGTATTCCGAGATCCGGTTGTTGAGGACGCCCTTGCCCTCGATGATCTGGTGCTTCTTCGCGTTGAACGCGGTCGCATCGTCCTTGAAGTGCTGAATCAGGGTTCCCGGCTCCGGTCCTTCATAAAGAACCTTGGCCTTGCCTTCATAAATGCGACGTCGACGGCTCATGGGGATGTACCGTGTGTTGTTGAAATCCATGGGATAGGTATGCTCCGCGAATGACAGGTGCGACCCACGACGGAGCTGCCGTGTAGCCAGGTACGGGAGGAAACAGAACGAGAACCGGGCCTTTGGGCAACCTAGCCGATTGACATGACAAGCACAATCGATCCGGTCCCGTTGGGTTAAGTTTTACCCCTTCCCTGCGACCTCCAGACCGTTGTCTTGACGGTCCATGCTCGCTATCTAGGTTCCGAACCGGTGCTCGCAAGCGCGCCGCGATCACCTTCCAGGCATCTTGCCAGGCATCTCGCCCGCCTCACCACCCGGAGCCCCGAATCATGACCACTTTTGACAAGCGCGAAGACGGCTTCGAGCGGAAATTCGCCCTCGACGAGGAGCAGAAGTTCAAGGCCGAGGCGCGCCGCAACAAGCTGCTCGGCCTGTGGGTCGCCGAGAAGCTCGGCCTCGCCGGCGACGAGGCCGCCGCCTATGCCAAGGACGTGGTTGCCGCCGACTTCGAGGAAGCCGGCGACGCCGACGTGGTGCGCAAGGTGCTGACCGACCTCACCGCCAAAGGCGTCGTCCTGACCGAGCCGCAGCTGCGCGTCAAGATGGACGAATTCTTCGCCCAGGCGGTGACCCAGGTGAAGGCCGGCACGTAACGAGCACAGCTTCCATCCTTCGAGATGCGGTCGAAGACGGCCCCCTCTCGAAGTCTGACTCAAAAAGCGATCAATGTTTAGGGCATTGGCGAGCCGTCTGGTAGGAAGCCTCGGATGTGCGACGAGGAGCCATGCGACCTCGGTAGACGCGGATCCTTCGAAGTCCCTGGCGAGGCGGCGGCATCGACCGAACCAGCCGAAGGTGCGTTCGACCACCCAGCGCCGCGGTAGAAGCTGGAAGCCGTTGACGCCGGGTGGTCGCTCCACAATCTCGATGTCCATGGTCCGGAACCAGAGAGCGCACTGAGGAGCTGATTGCCGCGATAATGCGTTCGGCAAAGACGTGGCCCAGCTTAGGGAAGCGACATCGCATCAGCTTCAGCAGCGGTACCGCACCATGACAATCCTGCACGTTGGCAGGATGAACGTGGACTGCGAGCAGGAGGCCGTTGGTATCGGTGACAATGGGCCGCTTGCGCCCATGGACGCGTTTGCCGGCGTCGAAGCCGCGCGGGCCACCGGCCTGGGTCGTCGGCGCGCTTTGACTGTCGATGACCGCCGCCGTGGGCTTCGGCTTGCGGAAACTCCTTCGGCAAAGCCCGCCACTGGCAACCCGTGAAAGAATGAACAAAATCGCTTCAACAACGTTGCGCAGACGAACCTTTCGCGGCCGGCGCCGCGGAGGCAAGTGGCGCTCGATCAGCGTCGATTCCGCATCGGTCATATCGCTTGCGTAGCGCAGCCCGCGGCGTTGATACTGAACGTGAGTGATTTCCGTCCCATGGCATCGTGACCTTCCTCGAATCTTTGCAAATCCGACGGAATCACAACTGGCCGGAATCGCTCGCCGTTTTTCGGTCATGCTCTCAGGTGCTCGCCGCCTTCGACGAGCCTCGAAGGATGCATGTTCAGCGCGCGCGGCCCATCCTTCGAGAGGCGCGCAAAAGCGCGCTCCGCAGGATGACGGAGAGTTTGTGGCAGCTTCGACGGTTGAGAGTTTTCAATGCACTTCATTTCCCTCGACAACGACACTGATTTCGACGGCTGGCGCGCGGCTGCGCGGATACTGATCCTCAACGGCGTCAAGCCGGCCGATGTGACGTGGTCGGTGCGCAGCGACGAACCCGAACTGTTCGCGCCACATGAAGCTCCGCTCGAGGCGCCCGAAGGCACTTTCAGCGTGCCCGCCACCTTCGTCGAACTGGCGAAATCCGCCATCCTCAACCGCGATCCCGAACGCTTTGCTTTGCTCTACCGCGTGCTGTGGAGGCTGCGCGCAAATCACGACCTGCTGCAGGTGGCGACCGATCCTGACGTCGCCAGACTGCGGGCCCTGGCAAAGGCCGTCGACCGCGACCAGCACAAGATGAAGGCCTTCGTGCGCTTCCGCGAGATCGGCCGCGAGCCGAAGTCGCGCTATGTGGCCTGGTTCGAGCCGGCGCATCACATCGTCGAAGCCACCGCGCCGTTCTTCGCGCGGCGCTTCGCCGACATGGCATGGTCGATCCTGACGCCGGACGTCTGCGCGCACTGGGACGGCCATGCCATTTCGATCACGCTGGGCGTCCCGAGGACCGACGCCCCCAGCGAAGACCGGCTCGAGGAGACATGGCTGACCTACTACGCCAGTATCTTCAATCCGGCGCGGCTGAAGACCAAGGCGATGCAGTCCGAGATGCCGAAGAAATACTGGAAGAACCTGCCCGAGGCGGCGCTGATCAAGCCGCTGATCGCGCAGGCCGACCGGCTGAGCGGCGCGATGATCGCGGCGGAGGCCACCGATCCGAAAAAACTGCAGCGTCGGGAGGCGCCCATGACAAAGAGAACTGCCCATGGCGACAGCCTGGAGGCTTTGCGCGAGGAAGCGCGGAAATGTCGCGCATGCCCTCTGTGGAAGGACGCCACGCAGACCGTGTTCGGCGAAGGCCCGCAGAATGCCTCGGTAATGATGGTCGGCGAGCAGCCCGGCGACAAGGAAGACTTGGCCGGCAAGCCGTTCGTCGGCCCGGCCGGGCAGATGCTCGACCGCGCGCTGAAGGAAGCCGGGATTGATCGCGGCAAGGTCTATGTCACCAATGCCGTGAAACATTTCAAGTTCGTGCCACGCGGCAAGATGCGCCTGCACCAGAAGCCGAACACCGCGGAGATCAAGGCGTGCCGACCATGGTACGAGCGCGAAAAGGCTGCGGTGAAACCGGAACTGGTGGTAGCGATGGGGGCCACCGCAGCGCAGAGCGTGCTCGGCAAGATCACCACCATCGGCAAGACCCGCGGCCGGATCATCGAACTCGACGATACCACGCGTGTGCTGGTGACGGTCCATCCATCCTATCTGCTGCGGCTGCCTGATGCAGAAGCCAAGGAGCGGGAATATGCGCGCTTCGTGGAGGATCTGCGTATCGCGGCAGCGCATCTCAGGAAAGCGAAAGCGGCGTGACTTACCATACACACCTGTCATCGCCCGCTTTCGCGGGCGATGACAACTATGTTTGAGGTCGGCTTAAGCCGCAGCGGCGGTATTGACCGAAGCCTCGGCCAGCGTGGTCAGCGCGACGTCGGTCTTCTTCTCCTGCTGCAGGGTCTGGTCGAGCAGACGCATCGCGTCCTTCATGCCGAGCTGCATGGCCCACTGCTTCAGCGTGCCGTAACGGGAGATCTCGTAGTGCTCGACAGCCTGGGCCGCGGCGAGCAGGCCGGCGTCGAGCGCCTCGGTGCCCTTGTACTCGTCCATGATCTCCTTGCCCTCATCGAGGATGCCCATGATGGCATCGCAGGTCTTGCCGCGTGCCGGCTTGCCGAGCAGTTCGAAGATCTGCTCGAGGCGCTCGATCTGGCCTTCGGTTTCGTCATGGTGCTTTTCGAAGGCGGCGGTCAGCTTGTCGGACGTGGCGGCCTTCGCCATCTTCGGCAGCGCCTTGAGGATCTGCTTCTCGGCGAAATAGATATCCTTCAACGTATCGAGGAAGAGATCGTTGAGGTCCTTGTTCTTCTCGGCCATGACGTTACTCCGTTGGGTAGCGGGTTGCTCCGCCTCTCCAACCGCAAGTCATGTTTTTGGTTCCTGCAGGTTGTGGCGCCGCGACGAAAAAAGTGTAGTTGGACACTACTATGTGCGGCACCGCACCAAGCGGCTCAGGCGGCCAGCGTCGTCTCAACCAGCTTCACCCAGTACGAGGTGCCGAACACGATGGCCTCGTCGTTGAAGTTGTAGGCGGGATGATGCAGGCCTGCGCTGGGGCCGTTGCCGAGGAAGATGAAGGCGCCCGGCCGGGCTTCCAGCATATAGGCAAAATCCTCGGCGCCCATGATCGGGATCATGTCGGCGTTGACGTTGGCCGCGCCCGCCACCTCGCTGGCGACCTGCACCGCCATGTCTGTTTCCGCGGGATGGTTGACCACCACTGGATAGCCGCGGTCATAATGCAGCACGATCTTGGCGCCGGTCTGTAGCGCGACGCCGGCGACCACCTCCTTCATCCGCTTTTCCATCAGGTCGCGGACCTGCGCCTTCAGGGTGCGGACGGTGCCCGTCAACGTCGCGGTGCCGGGGATGACATTGTGGGCATGGCCGGCATGGAACTCGCACATCGACAGCACCGCGGATTCCAGCGGGTTGACGCTGCGCGACACGATCGACTGCAGCGCAACGACCAGTTGGGAGCCGACCAGCACCGGATCGATGGTGTTGTGCGGATAGGCCGCGTGGCCGCCGACGCCCTCGATCTCGATGGTGATGACGTCCATCGCCGCCATGATGGGGCCCGGCCGCAGCGCGAACGAGCCGACCGGAATGTTCGGGCCGTTGTGCATACCGTAGACCTGATCGATCTTGAAGCGGTCCATCAGCCCGTCGCGGATCATGGCGGCGGCGCCCGCGCCGCCCTCCTCGGCCGGCTGGAAGATCACCACCGCATCGCCGGCAAAGTTGCGGGTCTCGGCGAGATACCGCGCCGCGCCCAGCAGCATCGCGGTATGGCCGTCATGGCCGCAGGCGTGCATCTTGCCCGGCGTCTTCGAGGCATAATCGAGGCCGGTCTCTTCCTCGATCGGCAGCGCATCCATGTCGGCGCGCAGCCCGATCACCTTGACGTCGCCGCTACCCGCAGCCCGGCGGCCCTTGATCACGCCGACCACGCCGGTGCGGCCGATGCCGGTCACCACCTCGTCGCACCCGAACGCCTTGAGCCGCTCGGCGACGAAGGCCGAGGTCCGGTGGACGTCATACAGCAGTTCGGGATGGGCATGCAGGTCGTGGCGCCACGCCATGATTTCCGGCTGCAGATCGGCGAGGCGATTGATGATGGGCATGATTGCGTTCTCGAAGGACATTTGCGGGATTACGTCGTCTCTCTAGCACGTTACGTGCCATCCGCCCAACCGCGCGCGCATGGCCGGGACGCTGTACAGCGGGCCGCTACACCGCTATGGGCTTGCGACCCGGCGATCAGACCGTGGGCGAATGCGGCAGGGAATGATGACGACACGGCTTGAAGGGGATTTCGACTATATCGTCGTCGGCGCCGGCACTGCCGGCTGCATCGTCGCCAACCGGCTGTCAGCCGATCCCGGCAAGCGGGTGCTGTTGCTGGAAGCCGGCGGCCGTGACAACTGGATCTGGTTTCACATTCCGGTCGGCTATCTGTTCGCCATCGGCAATCCGCGCTCCGACTGGATGTTCCGTACCGAGCCGGAAGCCGGCCTCAACGGCCGTTCACTCGCCTACCCGCGCGGAAAAGTCATCGGCGGCTCTTCGGCCATCAACGCCATGATCTCGATGCGCGGCCAGGCCGCCGATTACGACCACTGGCGCCAGCTCGGCCTCAGCGGCTGGGGCTGGGACGACGTGCTGCCGGCGTTCAAGAGGCTGGAGGATCACTTCCTCGGCGAAAGCGAGCATCACGGCAGCGGCGGCGGCTGGCGCATCGAGGCGCCGCGGCTGTCGTGGAAAGTGCTCGATGCGGTCGCCGATGCCGCCGCCGAGATGGGCATCCGCAGGACCGCGGATTTCAACACCGGCGACAATGAAGGCATCGGCTATTTCCACGTCAACCAGAAGCGCGGCCGGCGCTGGTCTTCAGCGCGCGGATTCCTGAAGCCGGTGCTGCACCGCCCGAACCTGCGCCTCGAAACCTCGGTCATGGCCGATCGCCTGATCCTCGAGAACGGCCGCGCCGTCGGCGTGCGCTTCACCCAGGGCGGCGTGACAAAAGAGGTCCGCACCCGCGGCGAAGTCATCCTGTGCGCCGGCGCGGTGGGCTCGCCGCATCTGCTGCAGCGCTCCGGCATCGGTCCCGCGGACTGGCTGGCGGCCGCTGGCGTCGACACCGTGCTGGACCGGCCCGGTGTCGGCCGTAATCTGCAGGACCATCTGCAGCAGCGCGCCATCTACAAGGTCTCCGGCGTGCGCACCCTGAACGAGACCTATTACTCGCTGATGCGGCGCGGGCTGATGGGGCTCGATTACGCGTTCCGCCGCCGCGGGCCGCTGACCATGGCGCCGTCGCAGCTTGGCATCTTCACCCGCTCCGATCCTCACCGCGCGCGCGCCAACATCCAGTTTCATGTGCAGCCGCTGTCGCTCGACAAGTTCGGCGATCCGCTGCATCGCTTTCCGGCCATCACGGTGAGCGCCTGCAACCTGCAGCCGACCTCGCGCGGCACCATCAAACTGCGCTCGGGCAAGCCCGACGAGGCGCCGGCGATCGCGCCGCATTATCTGTCCACCGACGAGGACCGAGAGGTCGCCGCCGACGCCATCCGCACCACACGACGGCTGATGCAGCAGAAGGCACTGCAGCCCTATCATCCGGAAGAATATCTGCCCGGCCCGTCCGTCGGCGACGATGCAGCATCGCTGGCCAAGGCTGCGGGCGACATCGGCACCACCATCTTCCACCCGGTCGGCACCGCGAAGATGGGCGCAGCCACCGATCCCTTGGCCGTGGTCGACGAGCGGCTGCGCTTTCACGGCATTGCCGGGCTGCGCGTGGTCGACGCCTCGGTGATGCCGACCATCACCTCGGGCAACACCAACACCCCGACCGCGATGATCGCGGAAAAAGGCGCCGCCATGATCGTCGCGGATTCGCGATGACCGACGCGCGCCTCAGCCGGCATCGGCTGTGGGTCGATGGCGACGGCGCGCGCATCGCCGCGCTGCGCTGGGGCGATGCCACCGACAGGCCCGCGGCGTTGCTGCTGCATGGCACCAGCTTCGTTGCGGAGACATGGGACGAGATCGCCCACGGCCTTGCCGACCGCTATACGGTCTACGCCCTCGACCGCCGCGGCCACGGCGCCAGCGACAAGCCCGGCCGCTACCACTTCGTGGATTTTGCCCGCGACGTCTGCGCGACGATCGAGGCGCTCGACCTGTCAGGCATCTACGGCATCGGACACAGCGCCGGTGCCACCGATCTGCTGCTCGCCGCGAAGCTGTTGCCGGAGCGCTTCTCTCGCCTGTTCGTGATGGAGCCGACCATCATGGATCCGGCGGCCTATCCCGGCGACGACGCGCGGCTGAGCGACCAGAGCGCGGCCTCGGTGCAAGGGGTGCTGCGCCGCCAGTCCGAATTTGCCAGTGCCGAAGCCGCCTATCAGCGCTATCGCGCTGCGCCTGCCTTCGCCCAATGGACCGACGTCGCGCTGCGCGCCTATATCGCGCATGGCTTTCAGCCGCTGCCGGACGGCCGGGTGCAACTGCTCTGCCGGCCGGAAATCGAAGCCGCGATGCTGTTGCCGATCTTCGAGGCGATGGAGCAAGTCTATCGCGGCGACCACAGCGGCAACCCGTTCGGCTGGCTCGGCGAGATCGGCTGCCCGGTGCGCATCGCCACCGCCGAGACCTCATGGTCGGTCTACAAGGAGATGGCCTCGCGCGCCACCCGGTTGATGCCGGCCGCCAGCCGGATGATGTTCGGCGGCGTCGGTCACTGCGTCGCCCAGGAGGCGCCGGCGCTGGTGCTGCAAGCGCTGCACGCATTCGCGGCAGAGACCGCATGACGCCGCTCACGCAATCGTCATCGGCGCGCCGGCGTTTCCGCGCGTCATGCGCCCCTGCCCGGGAATAAACCGCCGGCCCGGCCGATCCAGTCCCCGTGACCCAATCAAGGGTGATGGAGATTTGCGATGAGCGCCTTCGATCACGACCATGACGATCCCCGCTTGAGCCGCCGCAAGGTGCTGGAGTGCATGACCTGGGCCGGTACCGGCGTGCTGTGGACCATAACCGGCGGCGTGCCGCGCTCGCTCGGGCTGGTCGGCTCGGCACAGGCCGCCGAGCCTGCCGGCCTGACCTTCCTGCAGATCAGCGACAGCCATATCGGCTTCGACAAGCCGGCCAATCCCAATGCCATCGGCACCCTCGAGGAGGCCATCGGCAAGATCAGGGCGCTGCCGGTCAAGCCCTCCTTCATGATCCACACCGGCGACATCACCCATCTGTCGAAATCCTCCGAGTTCGACGATGCCGACCGCATCATCTCGCAGGCGAAGCTCGACGTGCATTATGTGCCGGGCGAACACGACTTCATCGACGAGGAGGTCAAGCTGTACAAGGAGCGCTACGGCCGCGGCACCAGGGGCGCCGGCTGGTACTCCTTCGACGCCAACGGCGTGCACTTCATCGGCCTCGTCAACGTGGTCGATCTCAAGGCCGGCGGGCTCGGCAATCTCGGCGCCGAGCAACTGGCCTGGCTGGAGGACGACCTGCGCGGCAAGTCGACATCGACGCCGATCGTGGTGTTCGCCCACATTCCGCTATGGGCGGTCTATCCGACCTGGGGCTGGGGCACCGAGGACGGCGCACGCGCGCTCGACTATCTCAAGGGCTTCGGCTCGGTGACCGTGCTCAATGGCCATATCCATCAGGTGATGCAGAAGGTCGAGGGCAACGTCACCTTCCATACCGCGCGGTCCACAGCCTTTCCGCAGGGCACGCCAGGTGTCGCGCCCTCGCCCGGTCCAATGAAGGTTGCGGACGACAGACTGCGCGGCCTGCTCGGCATCGCCAGCGTGATTTTCAAGCCCGGCGACCAACGCCTCGCCATCATCGACACCCCGCTGCAGGGCTGAGGATAAAGCACATGACGTTTCTGCCCCTGCGCAATCTCGTGGTCCGCGGCGCCGTGGCCGCGGTGCTGGCGTCCCAGATCGGCGCGGCCCGCTGCGAAGCCGTCCAGGTCACCATCGACAACTTCACCTTTGCGCCGGCGGCGCTGACGGTGAAAGTCGGCACCACCGTGACCTGGAAAAACCAGGACGACATCCCGCATACCGTGGTCTCGGCCGGCAAGTTCAAGTCGAAGGCGCTGGATACCGATGACAGCTTCTCGTTCACCTTCACCAGCACGGGCGACTACACGTATTTTTGCTCGCTGCATCCGCACATGACCGGGACCGTCAAGGTTGAGTAGCGATCGAAACCAAGGCATCACCATGCAACCCGGGCGCTGGTTGTCCAGCGGCCGGGCGTCGGCGACCACGGACAGGACAATGCCGCTGAATCCGTCAGCCAGTGATCCGGAACGGACGCGGCGGTTTCGCGACGCTGCGCTGCCGCATCTCGACGACGTCTACACGCTGGCACGCTACCTGATGCGCGACGCCGATGCGTCTGAAGACGCCGTGCAGGAATGCTATCTGCGCGCGCTGAAACACTTTGACAGTTTTCGCGGACCGGCGATGAGGCCCTGGCTGCTGGCGATCTTGCGCAACGTCTGCCGCGCCGAATTCGCCCGCCGCGCCGATGCGTCGGCCGCAGTCGACGATGTGCCCGATGAGCACGCCGATGCCGCGCCGCTGTGGCACGAGGCGCAGGACACGCCGGAAACCCAGCTGTTGCGGCGTTGGGACGCGGCCACCGTCCGCCGCCTTGTCGCAGCGCTTGCCGAACCGTTCCGCGAAACCCTTGTGCTCCGCGAAATTCACAACCTGTCCTATCGCGAGATCGCCGACGTGGTCCGCGCGCCGCTGGGCACCGTGATGTCACGCCTCGCCCGCGCCCGCGCCTTGCTGCGGGCCGCATGGATCGCCGAAGAGGAGCCACCGAAATGACCTGCGACGAGGCGGAGATCCTCATTCATGCGCTGGTCGACGGCGAACTCGACGCCGTCCATGCGCGCGAAATGGAGACGCATATTGCCGGCTGCCCGCATTGCACGGCAGAGCTGCGGGTCATCAGCGACATGAAGAACGTATTGTCGTCCAGCCAGTTGCGCTACGCGGCGCCTTCGCGGCTGCGGCAGCGCATCGAGGCGGCCCTGCCGCAGCCGCGCATCACCGACAGGCGCGCGGTGCTGAAGGGGTTTGCCATGGGCTCGGCAGCGTCGGCCCTCGCTGCGACCGGCCTCGTCGCCATTGTCCTGCGCGACAACGGCGAGCAGCGCATTGCCTCCGATGTGGTCTCGGCGCATCTGCGCTCGCTGCAGGCCGGGCATCTCACCGACGTGCTGTCGAGCGACCAGCACACGGTCAGACCGTGGTTCAACGGCCGGCTCGACGTGGCGCCGCCGGTGATCGATCTGACGGCGCAGGGCTTCACCCTGATCGGCGGCCGGCTCGACACCATCGACGGCCGCGCCGTCGGCGCCATCGTCTATCGCCGGCGCACCCACGTGATCAATCTGTTCGTGGCGCAGGCTACCAGCGCGGAGCCGCATGCGGCGCGGATCGAAACCGTGCAGGGCTTCAACATCAGGCGCTGGAGCGACCGTGGTCTGAACTACTGGGCGGTCAGCGATCTCGGCATCGAGGAGCTATCGGACTTCGGCCAGAAGTTCGAAAGCGCGATGCACGCGGCGTGACCGGTCAGGCAGACTGACGGATCAGGCGGACTTGCGCACGGCGTTGTCGACCAGCGTCTTGCCGAGCGACCAGATCGCCCCGGGCACGCGATGGCTGTCGGCGATCACCGTCTCGAACGAGGTCTCGATCCACTTGCAGTCGGATTCGGTGATGGTCAGCGGCGGCAGCAGCTTGATGGTGTGGCTGCCGTGACCGGAAACCTGGGTGAGAATCTTCTGTTCCTTGAACAGCGGCACCGTGATGAGCTGGCAGAACAGGCCCTTGTTGGCGGATTCCAGGATGTTCCAGGAGGCCCTCAGGCGCAGCGATTTCGGCGGGCCGAACTCGACGCCGATCATCAGGCCCTTGCCGCGCACTTCCTTCAGCAGTTCGAAGCCCGGAATCATGTTCTGCAGCGCAAGGCGCAACTCGGCGCCGCGCTTGGCCGAATTTTCCACCAGCTTCTCGTGCTTCATCACTTCGAGGGTGGCGATGCCGGCGGCCATCGCCAGATCGTTCTTGGCGAAGGTTGAACCGTGCACCACGGCACGGTCCATGCGGTTGAAGATCTTGTCGAAGATGCTCTTGCGGGTGAGCAGTGCGCCGATCGGCACATGACCGCCGGACAGCGCCTTGGCGAGCAGCACCATGTCAGGCTCGACATTCCAGTGCTCGATCGCCAGGAACTTGCCGGTGCGGCCCAGACCGGTCTGGATCTCGTCGGCGATGAACAGCGTGCCGTATTTGCGGCACAGTGCGGCGGCGCCCGGCAGGAATTCGTCGGTGGGCATGTTGACGCCCTTGCCCTGGATCGGCTCGACGATGAAGGCCGCGACCTGCCTGGCGGAGAGCGCCTTCTCCAGCGCCTCGAGGTCATTAAACGGAACCGAGCTGCAACCCGGCAGCAGCGAGCCGAAGCCGCCGCGGAAGTTCGAATCGTCGGTCAGCGACAGCGCGCCATAGGACAGGCCGTGATAGGCGTGGTCGCAGTACAGGATCTCGTTGCGTCCGGTGGCGTTGCGGGCGAATTTCATCGCCGCTTCGACGGTCTCGGCGCCGGAATTCGCGAAAAACACCTTATCCAGATAGGGCGTGTGCTCCAGCAGGCGCTCGGCAAGAATGCCCGCCAGGGTGGAGAGATCGAGTTGCACCAGATTCGGCATGTCGGCGTCGAGCACACTCTTCAACGCCTCCCGCAACACGGGATGGTTGCGACCAATCGCAAAAACGCCAAAACCGCTCAGTAGATCGAGGTAGCGGGCGCCATCGCGATCGAACAGATATTGCCCGGTTCCGCGCTGGAAGCCAACGTCGTAACCGATGGTCTTGAGCACTCGTACGAGCTGTTCGTTCAGGTGGCGCGCATGCATCGTGCTGCGCTGCGCCTGCCGGTCAACAAACATCTCGGAAACGTCTAGATTGGGATATAGCATGAGATACTTACGTCGGTTGGGGATCGTTTCGTCAACTGAAAACCTTGAATGCGGCGATTTGACTTCAGCAAAAACCGCGACTTATGCATAGGCCTTAACCATGTTGCAGCGCTTCAACTTTACCATGCGACACTCGATTTATTGCGGAATTCTTTTTTCGGCAGGACTTGTTTCGGCCGGGCTGACGCCGGCCCACGCCACCGACCCGACGGGAGACTGGCAGGTCGAAGACGGTGTAGCTAACATCCGTGTGGCCGAGTGCAATGGCAGCATGTGGGGCGCTGTGTCCTGGGAAAAGCGCCCCGGCGGCATCGACAAGAACAATCCGGACGCATCGAAAAGAAACCGGCCGACACTCGGGATGGTCACCCTGCTCGACATGAAGAAGAACCCGAAGGCCGATGAGTGGAACGGCAAGGTCTATGACGCCAAGGACTCGGGCAAACTCTACAGCGCGAGCATTCGACCGAAAGGCCCGAACGAGCTGGAGATCGAGGGTTGTCTGGTTTGGCCGCTGTGCGGCAGCCAGACCTGGCCCCGTGTCGGCCCGCCGATTCCGTCCAGCCCCTCCAACGCCGCCGCCAAGAGCGCCGCGGCTCCGGCGCCAGCCAAGCCCGGCATTCTGGCGCGGATCACCGGCACGGCGCCGAAGGCTGCGGCTCCGGCCGCTCCCGGCGCGGGTCAGGGTGCGGCTCCGACTGCCCCCCCGAAGACGGCGCCGGCTACCACTGCCGCCGCACCCAAGGCCCCGGGTCAGAAGACCGCGGCCACGACGGCTGCGGCCGGGCAGCCCGCCGACATCGGCGATATCTGCCTGCTTCCGGAGATCGCCCGCCCCGCGCACTGATTGGCAGGGCAGCGCGAAACTGCCCTCGCCGACCGGGCCTATTCGCCCGGTTCGCGGGGTTTGCCCATGAGCGCCGGCTGGAACAGCAGCACCGCCGCCAGCGTCACCACGAATGACAGCGCGAGCAGCTTGCCCATGCTCGCGGTACCCGGATGGCTCGACAGCCACAGGCTGCCGAAGGCCGTGGCTGTGGTCAGCGCGCTGAAGAAGATCGCCCGGGTCAGCGCCGACTGCAGCAGGTTGGTGTGGCCGGCGCGCCACGCTGTCACATAGTAGATCTTGAACGCCACGCCGACGCCGAGCAGCAGCGGCAGTGCGATGATGTTGGCGAAGTTCAGCGGCAGCCCGATCAGCACGCAGATTTCCAGCGTGACGGCGCCGGCGACCAGCAGCGGCACCAGCGTCAGCAGCACGTCGGTGACGCGGCGCAGCGCCAGCCACAGCAGCAGCGAGATCGACAGCAGCGCCCAGATCCCCGCATGGATGAAGGCTTTGACGATGGTATCGCCCGATTTCAGGATCGAGATCGGACCGCCCACCGCCAGCGGCTCCGACGCCAGCACGGCCGCGGCGAACTTGCGCAGCGTGTCGTTGTCGTTCGGATCGCCGCGCGGCAACGCCTGGACGCGGATCTGGCCGTCCTTGGTTTTCCAGGCATCGACGAGATCGGGCGGCAAGGTCTGCAGGCTGACCGGTGCGGCCTGCATCAGACCGCGCAACTGCGCCAGCGCGATCTGCAACGGCGCCACGAAGGTCGCCTGCACCTTGTCACGCAATGCCGGCGTGGCGTCGGCAACCCCGGTCAGCGCATCGGCGAGACGCTTGGCCGCGACGGCGCCCGGCCCGGACTGACTGCCGGCGACCTTGCGCAGGCTGTCGGCAGATTCTTTCAGGGCCGTGACATTCTCGGCATCCGTGGGCGGCGCATCGACCGAATCCGGATTGAGCGCGGGTTCGAGAATCTTGGCACCCGCCTTGATCAGCGCGAGCTTGGCCGGCTGGTCCTCAGGCACGAAGCTGTCCAGCGACATGGTACGGCTGACTTCCGGCACCTTGCTCAGGCGTTCCTCGACCTGCCGGGCAGCGGCTTCATTGGGCGCCATGATGTTGACGGCATTGGCACCGGTGTTGGGGTCCTTGCGCAGGTCCAGGAAGGTGGCGATCGATTCGACCTTCGGATTGCGCAGGTTGATGGGGTTGAAGTCGAACTGCAGGAAGTACAGCAGCGGCAACCCGGCGATGGCGACCAGCAGCGTGCCGCCGATGATCCAGTAGCGCTGCTTCTCGAGGAAATGATCGACCGGCGCCAGAAACGCGTAGCCGAGCGGTTCCTTTTCGCCGGCCGGATTGAGCAGATCGAGCAACGCCGGAAGGACGGTGATGCTGGTGAGGAAGGCGATCATCATGCCGGCGCCGGCGATCTTGCCGAGCTCGGAAACGCCCTTGTAGTCGGTCGGCAGGAACGACAGGAAGCCCGCGGCCGTGGCCATCGCAGCCAGCGACAGCGGGATCGCGCAGTATTCCGCGGCCTTGATCAGCGAAGCCTGCAGGTCGCCACTCTTGTAGCGTTCCGAGCGATAGCGAACGCTGAACTGGATGCCGAAATCGACACCGAGGCCGACGAACAGGACCGCGAAGGCGATCGACAGCAGGTTCATCGAGCCGACCATCATCAGGCCGACGGCCGTGGTCATCAACAGGCCGGAGATCAGCGTGACGAACACCGCGAAGATGATCTTCACCGAATGCAGCGCCATCCACAGGATCAGCAGCACGATCAGGATGGTGCCGACGCCGTTGACGACCGCGCCGTCCTGCACCGTCGCGAATTCCTCGTTGGCGATCGGCACCGGACCGGTCAGCCGGACCCGCGCGCCGTACTCGCCGGCGATGTTGAGATCGACCGCGGCCTGGCGAATCGCGTCGGTGGCCGCCTTGCCGGGCTCCAGCGCCTGGAAATCCATGATCGGCTTGATTTCGATGAAACCTCGCTTGTCCGCGTCGGTCAGCGGTTCCGGACTTACCAGCTCGCGCCAAGAGAAGCTCGTGGGAGTGCCCTTCAGCACCGTTTCGACGGTCTGCGCGATCGATGAAAACGTCTTCGCGGTATTGTCCAGCGGCAGCTGGCCGCGCCGGACGCCGACCAGGCCGGTTTCCAGCGCACCGGTCAGGCCGCGCAGGCTCGGATCGCCGGCCAGGATTTCGATCAGCGGCGCGGCCGACTGGAACTGGCCGGTCATTTGCGCGACCTCGGCCGTCGGCAGGAACAACAGCCCGTTCTTCTCGAAGAAGTCCCCCGCGCCGAGCCGGCGAACCGAGTCGAAGTTGCTGGTATTGCTCTGTAATTTCTTTTCCATCGCGGCCGTCGCGGCATTCGCGAACTCCGGCGTCGGCGCCTCCACCACGGCCAGAATCAACCGCTCCTGATCGAACGCCTTGTCGAAAGCGATGTCACGCTTGCGCCAGTCGAGGTCCGGCGAGATCAGCGTGTTGATGTCGGTGTTGATGCTGAAATGCTTGGCCGTGTAGAAGCCCGCGCCAATCGCCAGGAGGAGGGAAATGACGACCGTAGGCATCGCAAAGCGCGTGCAGGCTCGAACGACGGAGACGACAAAACTTGTCAGCACACTTTTTCTTTCTTTTCAGGGGAGGCTTGCAAGGAAGGCGGATGACCTTGCGGGGCGCGCGGCTCATTCTTTGGGGTTGAACAGACTTTATTCAATCGACCAGGGAAATGGCATAAAATATGCCCTTACGGGCCGATATAGTTAGGCGTCAAGGCTGCAAAGTGGCGCAGCCGTCATTCTCGGACAGATTTGCCCATTTTGCAGAATGCAGTAATTTTACCACCTACCATCGCCATGGAAACCACGTTGCCACATCTTGATTGCATGGTGCGGGATTTTTGTCACACAAATTGGCCGCTGGCCGTCACGCAGCGATCGACTGCGCCCGGCCGGAATTGGACGAAACCAGTCATGAGCGTGGTGAATCGTGCTGAGTAAGAACCCTCTGCAAGTGCTTCTGGCGCAGCCCCGCGGCTTTTGCGCCGGCGTGGTGCGCGCCATCGAGATCGTCGAGCGGGCGCTCGAGAAATACGGCCCACCGGTCTATGTCCGGCACGAGATCGTGCACAACAAGTACGTGGTCGAAAGCCTGAAGGCCAAGGGCGCGATTTTTGTCGAGGACCTGTCCGAGGTGCCGCCCCGGGCGATGACGGTGTTCAGCGCCCACGGCGTAGCCAGGAGCGTCGAGGAAGAAGCCGAAAGCCGCGGCCTGCCTGTCTTGAACGCCACCTGCCCGCTGGTCACCAAAGTCCATAACCAGGGCAAGCGCTACGTGTCGAAGGGCCGGACGCTGGTGCTGATCGGCCATGACGGGCACCCCGAAGTGGTCGGCACCATGGGTCAGGTTCCCGGACCGGTGCATCTGGTGCAAAGCGTCGACGATGTGGCATCCCTGCAACTTCCGGTCGATACGCCGGTCGCCTACATCACCCAGACCACGCTCAGCGTCGACGACACCAAGGACATCATTGTGGCGCTGGAACAGAGGTTTACCGACATCCAAGGCCCGGACATCCGGGATATCTGCTATGCGACACAAAACCGCCAATCTGCGGTAAGAGACCTCAGCAAGCTCGTCGACGTGATCCTGGTGGTTGGCGCCACCAACAGTTCCAATTCGAACAGGCTGCGGGAGATCGGAACCGAGGTCGGCGTAGCGAGCTATCTGATCGCCGACGGCAGCGAGCTCAACCCGGACTGGTTGAAAGACGCCCGCACGGTGGGCATCACGGCTGGCGCTTCGGCGCCAGAAGTGCTTGTAGATGATGTTATTGAGGCTTTAAGGCGCATCGGGCCGGTGGCCGTGTCGGTGTTGCCGGGACGCGAAGAGAATATTGAATTCCGGCTGCCGGCCGAACTGACCGCGGTTTGATTGAATCCACGACGCCGAGAAAGAAAACTGTAATGGCAATTCCGTTCTTCAAAGAGATCAAAATCGGCAGCTATCTGGTGAAGCAGAAACTGCTGGGCCGGAAACGCTATCCGCTGGTGCTGATGCTCGAGCCGCTGTTCCGCTGCAACCTGGCCTGCGTCGGCTGCGGCAAGATCGACTATCCCGATGCCATCCTCAACCGCCGCATGTCGGCGCAGGAGTGCTGGGATGCCGCCGACGAATGCGGCGCGCCGATGGTCGCGATTCCCGGCGGCGAACCGCTGATCCACAAGGAGATCGGCGAGATCGTGCGCGGCCTGGTGGAGCGCAAGAAGTTCGTCTCGCTGTGCACCAACGCGCTGCTGCTGGAAAAGAAGCTCGACCTGTTCACGCCGTCGCCCTACCTGTTCTTCTCGGTGCATCTCGACGGCCTCAAGGATCACCACGACAAGGCGGTGTCGCAGAAGGGCGTGTTCGACCGCGCCGTCTCCGCAATCAAGGCCGCCAAGGCCAAGGGCTTTGCCGTCAACGTCAACGCCACCATCTTCGACGGCCACTCCGCCGAGGACATCGCCAAGTTCCTCGACTACACCGTGGAGCTCGGGGTCGGCGTCTCGATGTCGCCCGGCTACGCCTATGAGCGCGCGCCGGACCAGGAGCACTTCCTGAACCGCACCAAGACCAAGAAGCTATTCCGCGACGTCTTTGCTCTCGGCAAGGGCAAGAAGTGGAACATCATGCATTCCGGCCTGTTCCTGGACTTCCTCGCCGGCAACCAGGAATACGAATGCAAGCCGTGGGGCATGCCCGCGCGCAACATCTTCGGCTGGCAGAAGCCGTGCTATCTGCTCGGCGAAGGCTACACCAAGACCTTCAAGGAATTGATGGACACCACCGACTGGGACACCTACGGCACCGGCAAGTACGAAAAGTGCGCGGACTGCATGGCCCATTGCGGTTACGAGCCGACGGCCGCGGACAATGCCATCAGCAACCCGCTCAAGGCATTGTGGGTCGCGCTGCGCGGCGTCAAGACGTCAGGCCCGATGGCGCCGGAGATCAACCTCGATCACCAGCGCCCGGCGCAGTACATCTTCTCCGCCGAAGTGCAGAAGCGGCTCTCCGACATCCGCAAGGACGAGGCGGACGCCGCCGCACAGAAGGCGCAGCAGAAGGCCACCACCGCGGCGTAAGCAGCCGGCACGGCCTTTGATATCAGTGTTGCAGAACGCGGCCGCGAGGCCGCGTTTTTTGTGGCGGCGCCGCTCTTTCGCATCCCTCCCCCCAAGCGCAGCGCGGTCGGGTGGGGGCAGAGCACACATGCTATAGCACGTGGGGCACCCCCACCCCGGCCTCCACTTCGAACGATGCTGCGCATCGTTCTTCGCTCGGCCGACCCTCCCCACGTCGCTTCGCTCCGGGGGAGGGATGCTATGCGCGCCTTCGCGCAATTTCCGATTCGAATGTCAAACAGCCAAGTGCTCTCGTTCTCGCGGCGCATGATGCGTCCGAGGTGTGAGCAGTTCTCCCCTCCAGACATGAGGGGAGCGGCGCGCCGGCAGGCGCGGTTGTGGTGGTTGGGACGCGAGCCGCATCGCTGCGGATCGCGGCGCCTGCGGGCGCGCCACCGCGGGGTTTCTGGCAAGGGGACCGTTCTTCCGGGGACTCGGCGCGGTCGGGCCTCGGCCCGCCCTC
>LNAP01002026.1_pt1 | contig 20720 bp, 16 predicted proteins | sample 602601 | NCBI WGS metagenome assembly LNAP01 (sample SAMN02440304, study PRJNA202911) | soil metagenome | biome: Subtropical and temperate rainforests or woodlands; isolation source: soil samples (1 kg each in a 20% v/v slurry with milli Q water) were... ...
GCTTTAATCGCTTCAACATCACCTGTATCTGCCACGATTGTGGTCATAGTTTTTAATTGCTCTAATAAAGTAGCCATTACATGCCTCCTAAAAATTATTTGAATACAACTGTCTTACACAAAATCAAGTCCAATATTATATCTTAAAAATTATATGGTGTCCTCAAATGTAGGCTCTGGTTTGACTCTTCTATCATAAGTAACCGGGAGATTATTTTTTCTGCGTTCAAGTGGCAGCGTAATTAAAAACTCCGCACCCTGTATATTTATAGTTCCCGGCATATTTACATTGCCGACAGAGGCTGTACCACGATGTTTCCTGATAGTAATCCCGACAAAATATAACCCGAGACCACAGCCACTTTGATCCTGCTGCTCACTCTCAGCACGACTAAAGCGCTTGAACAGTTTTTGAATTTTATCTTCAGGAATACCTGGCCCTTGATCAATCACCTTCAAACACATGGTTACATCATCTTTATCTATAATGACTTTAATCACTGCGCCTTGCGGGGAGTAACTCACCGCATTCAGCAGAACATTAGACACAGCCCTGAACAAGAGCCCGAAATCCCCTCTTACCCAGACATTGTCTTCAGGAAGATGCATTTCCAGAGTAATATTTTTAGTGGCTAATAGCTCATAAATATCATCGACTACTTGCTGCGTTAAACTCACCATATCCAGCACATGAAATTTATTCACGTCAGACATTTCTGCGCGTGATGCCTGCAAAAAACCTTCTGCCATCGTATGTGCGCGCTCCAGCAACTGCCTCATGCGTACCGAATATTTATTCGGTTCAAACTTATCCAGAAGCAACATTGCCGCGCCTAATGGCGAACGAATATCATGTGAAATAAACACCAGCGTGTCAGTTCTGGATTTATGCATATCACGTAAATGTTTGGCTGTTAGCGCTAATTTTCGGATACGAGCCTGCTGAGGATCTTCGACGCTATGAGGTGATTCTGCCACCTGCTCCATTCCCAATCTGGCAAGTTCATCCTGTAAATTCTGCAATGCCTGATCTAACGCTGCCTGCGTAGCATTGACTTTACTGCTACTCCATAAAGGGTACGCAAGCAATATTGCCAATATTGCACCCGTTGGCGGTATCCATACTTTATAAAAATATGCCACAGAAAATAGCAGAGAAACAACAGCGATGATGTAGGCACAAATGCTAAGAAAACTGCGGAAGGGTGAAAATTTCGAAAACCAGAAGAATGGCAGCACCGCCAAAATGAAAGTTAGCAAACACGTCAGCCAGGTTGGTGCGTGTTCTACTGATTTATTATCTACGATTACAGAAAATATATGTGCGTTAAAGTCGACGCTTATAACTAGCAAGCAGGCAAACAGCCCAAGAGCCGTCATTATTAAAATACGGTCTTTAAATTGCATGCGGTTTATTTAATCACCATGTTGATAACGCGAAATGCAAATTAATCAAGCGATCAAAGGCAATTTTGGATTAATTACTACGCTCAAGTCGGTAGCCTTGTTGATAAATGGAAGTCAGCTTCCATCCATGCTCAGGCGTCAGTTTTAATTTTGTTCGTAAATGGCTTACATGTACATCTACCTTACGCGTTTCTATATCTGGAGATGCACCCCATACTACTTGCATTAAATGTGACCTTGATAGCAGTACGCCTTCATTTTTCATAAAATACAATGCCAAATCAAATTCCTTATCCGTTAGCTTAAAGTCCTCACCGCCCATACTAGCCAAACGTAACTTGGTGTCAAACTTTAGCGAACCAAATTCAAGGCATGGATCATTATTCGGCTGCGAGTTGGCACGTCTTAATAAAGCATTGACTCGCGCTAGTAGTATTGCACGGCTTGCCGGCTTAACTACATAGTCATCCGCACCAGCATCTATCACACGTACAATATCCTGCTCTTCAGAATGGCCGGTAAGAAATATAAGCGGCGGCAGCTTGTTGGCGCGCAACTTGAGACTGACCATGACATCAGGACCTTCCATATCAGGCAGCCCCCAATCAAATATACAAAGATCATAGTGCTCGTGTGGATACTTGCGAACAAAATCAAGTCCGGTCTTAAAGTGGTCTACTTTAAAACTGGCCTCCTCCAACCACTCAATCACAATCTCGGCATAGGCTAAATCATCATCTAACAAAGCTATTTTCATTTTTATAATTTTAACTTTCGCATTAGTTCTTATTTTAAAGCCGCACTTGCAAAACTCATGTGTCCAATTTAATTCACGTCATCATTAAAACTAACGTTTAAACAATGTCCGTATGTAATATCACACTGTCATGAAATTATAAGTTTTAGCTCACAACCACCCTGTTTTTTAGTTTTTCCCCAAAACTGAAAACCAATTAGGTTGAGCACCCAGATCCCAAATTACAAACCGAAACCTTAATTGCAACAAGTTAAATTCATTGTAATGTACAAAGTAAGCAAAAACAATCACAGCCAGCTCCATGCGACCTATCAACCACATAAAAGAAACTGATATGTGATGATTTCAGCATTATTCATCAGCCCGAGAGCACTACTTCTATGCAATATCAACTCTGCATGCAATGATGACTCTAGCAGAATCAGGTCTAGCATCAGCGGTGTTCGTGGACTAGTTGCAGATATATCAGCATTTTTTGAATGCTAGAGACTGAAGATAACCAGATTGTAATTTTAGCTATGACCAGCGGCCAAACAGCCCTCGTATCTACGCAGGATGCGCAACTGATGGAAACCATTAAGTGAAATTTTCTGGGACTGGCATTGTTAGTGGATTGTGTATCGCACTATATCAACACAGCCGCGTTACACTTGAGGTCTATTCGAAAGAGTTGAAGCAAGTAAGAGCAGGCCAAAAGTATACTTTTGATACAATTATTACAACAGATGGTGACGCATACCGCCCAATAATTCGAATAAAAATAGACAGTGGCTGCGAGGATATGTCGTTGATATTTTGTGCATGCAATTCCTGCAAGAAAAACATGTTAAAGCATCCATTAATTACAACACCGACCAGAATCCAGTCACTTATTTAAACAATGGTTCGCGCTATGGCCTATCTAATAGCAGCTACCAGCACCTTAGCCCTTCTTAATCGGCAAAAGGATTCGTGCTTTTCACTACATAAGACTTTTTTTCTGCTTTAATGGGCAAAGCATCAGGTTGTAATGGTGCCTCATGGGTGGTTTGTACAGGAGCCGTGCTAGCTTCATTACTGGACTGATAAAAGAATAATGCTGCCAGAAAAGCAAAGTAAATCTGATTAGCTGGAATATGCAGATTAAAATCTACGAAGGTATGTAAAATCATCGCAAACATACCAATACCTGCGCCAACCTGCATAAAATTGAATGTTCTCCATTCGCCGCGCTTGATGACTTTGGTCCACCTGCTGATGTAGAGCACGAGAAAAAGCAGAATAAGAATAGCGGCAATGATACCGCCCTCCATGATCCACTCCAGATAATCGTTATGCGCACGATTAACGAATGTGCCGTTAAAACCAGACTCCTGAAATCTGGGGAATATCTGACTGAAAGTACCTATACCGCTTCCCACAGGAAAGAACTCTCCTATGGCGGTAATTGTAGTATTGAAAATCTCCCAGCGTGCATCCTGCAAAGGGTCCTGATGAATAAACCTGTTCAACACCGGCGCCATACCAACTTCGATAGCCAGCATGATCGAAATCGCAGTAAAAGTACCAAGTAAACCATAAACATTTCTGCCACCTAAGCGCGCAGAAAAAGCAATCGTACTCAGCAATATGACCACCATGGCAAGAACATTACCTGTTCTGGATTGTGTGAATATCAACCCTAACAAGATAGCAATTGAAATACTGGCATAAACAACGGCTTGATTGAGATAGGTTGTCGCCAGCAATGCCAACCTCTGCCTTAGATTACGTGTATGCCGCCGCGCAGTATGTGAATGACCAATAGATGACGTGAGCATTGCTAGTGAAAGTGGTAGCGCCATTTCCAAAAAACCAGCCAAATGATCGCGATTCGGATAGGTACCTAATCCAGATGAAGGAGTGTCTGAAAATCGCAGCAGGCTATCAGGACCTGTACCATACTGCATCAAACCAAGTACGGCCTGAAACACAGCCATCCCCAAAAACACCATCACTGCCGTTTTAAGTTGCTCTTTAGGCACACTGAGTGTAAATAGAAAAACCATGATAGGCGGCAATATAGCCAACCAGGAATATTCCGTCAGGGACGGAACAATGGAAGCAACTCGCGCACTATCATTAAAATTAGAATTTACATCAATGAGCGCCTGCGCATAATTTGCATGTCCGGGCAGCGCTTGCCAAAGCGAGAAAGGCAACGGGACAAGGTGAACTAGAGGCAGTATCAAAATGCCCGCCAGTAAACCCAATTGTAACTTGGGGAGATCTCTGAGCTTGTGAGGGCTGGCTATTAAATAACCAGCTATCGCCAGAGCTAGAAACTCAAGTATCAAGAGCGGAATTGGTCTATTTCCGGCTTGAATAAGCGGGGCAAATACCAACACACAAACTAGAAGGTAAAACCCCCGCACTTTAATATTACTTACTAACAGTATTACTCAGCACTAATGTTGTTATTGTTATTGTCGTTGTTTGATTGTGTAGCAACAACAGTTCCCAAGGCACCCACGAAACCAATAATAACAGGGTTAATGATTACATTATTAGCTGGAATAACTAAACTTGTATCACCGAGAGCAGCAACATAGGTGCGCTCTTTGCCGATATTTGCTGCGCACTGTTCTGCTGTGCCTACAGTATGCATGGTATTTTGCTTAAGTTGTTTAACACAACCATTCTGGTATACCAGAGATACATTCGATGACTTAGCAGTCACAATTTTTGCACCAGGTTTAAGCTCTGTACCTGAAACGGCTTTCACAAAGCGAGATCCGTTATTCACCATAACATCACCCTGTACTTGCGTCAGCTTAACAGGCGTCGCTACTGTAGCAGCCACAACAACCTGTGATACAAAAACAGCAGATGCCGCTAAAATAGTTACCGCGCGTTTAGACATTTTCATATTTTTTCTCTTCTTATTAAAGTAAATTTCTTTACAGGTTCTAGGTTACAACACTAGCAGCTATCAGTCAACCTTCACGATTTCCAAATCATCAAACCAAGCTGAGCCACTAAAGGCTGTGTCCTCATAATTACTTCCGGCATTAAGCAGCAGGCGCAGCGTCTGCACTTCACATTTTTCCGGCGGAACAACGAATTCAGCTTCGAATTTATTCCAACTATCCGAACCAATAAAATGCGCCGTGCTGACCAACTGCGCCCTTCCATCCACGTCAGCGCAAGTAATATCCCATCTTAAACCTTTGCCCGCCTCAAGGCTTTCTAGCCTTGACTTGCCTACTAAACGGTATTTACCAGCATCTAACATTAAAAATTGACGAACCAAGTCGCGCGATGTAAGCCTTTGCTGAAAAGCGACGTGCAGCGCCTTCTTCCCACTGTGCCCGTAACTAGGTTCGGCCGCCAACATGAATCCTTTGCTCAAATTTGGCTGCCAGCCGAATCCAGCACCATCCAGCACCTGTTCGAATCCACCGTCGTAGACATTACCAAGTGCCGCCAGCTGACCTGCCTGTAAACCGTTTAACCATACAAAATAGGCATCAGTATAGTCGCCCACTTCAAGCAAATGATCGATGTAAGCACCACGCTGATCATGATTAACTTTGTCGTTACGTGCAAGATAGATTGCCTTCAGGGTATCTTCCTGCGTTGTATTTTTCAGTGCATACATAAAGAAGCCATCCCACCAATAGGGAGCTCTGGCAAGCGCATCCGCGGCGGCCAAGCGGCTCTGTGGAGCATTAACAATCTGCAGTATGACTGGGAATAATGTTTTAGACAGTGCACTATTCGACTCAATTGCAGTCCCCCAATGCGACAGTGCTTGAACGGGCAAGCCTTGGCGTAACCAGAAAGCACCTAAGGGCAACTGCACGTCAGCATCTCGCGGTGCCAGAAAATGCGCCATCTTCGCTGCACTTTTGGCCAAAGCTAGATTACCTTCTAATTCCAGCAATCCTGCCAGCATCAAAAATCCATTTCCACTGGCAGGATTGTAAAACACGGCGTCCTCGGTAATAGCACGCGCTCTTTTCGTATCAGAACTTGCGATGACTGCCGCCTGTGATAATAAAACCTGCGGCGTATTCGGCCCCCACGCCAAAGCGGCTGGGCTACCTTCAGCTGCTAAATGCTGTGCCATATTAACGACAATAATGCGCCAAGCTAGCAATATTGCCACAACACCAAAAATTAACCATTTTTTCTGATTTATCAGTTTCATTTTCCTGCCACTCTGAAACCACGTTGAACTTCAATACAATTAACGAGTATAGCGGCCATATTTATTTTTTCGCATTCTGGTAAAAGAATCCTGAGATCATGACTCGACCACCGGTTTTTACCGCCTCGATCTGTAATGTACCAAAGCTGCTATTAACTTGCGTTTCACCTGCACGCAAGGTACTGGCACGATAGTCTGCAAACGCGACGGCAAAAGTCCCCTGTCTCTTCCATTGCAGGTCTTTAAGCACAATGGAACGTGAGGTTGTTTTTGCAAATAAATCTGCATAAGCACTATACAAGCCAGACTTACCGCCACCTTCATCAGAGCGCACCTGCTCATCAAATGCCTGTATAAATGCATTGATATCGCCATTGGCATAGTTAATCATAAAACTAGCAATGAGGTCATGCAATTCTCGATCTGTAGGTATATCCACAGGCTTGGGCGTTACAGTCTTTGGCTGCACGGGTATTTCGCTTGCCTCCACCAATTTGACACTATCGGTCACTGACACATTCGCTTTTTTATTAATATGCGATTCAGCAGAGCTTTGAATTTCATTGGACAGCGCTGGAGCCGCTATAACAGCAGTCTGAATTACTTGTGTTTTATTCACAAGTTTGGTTTCAATAGGTTTGGTATTTACCTGTTTGGTATCTGCAGATTTAGTGTCGAGTTTAATATTAACCGCCGTAGCCTTCTTATCGCCAACAGCAGCTGCCGGCGTGACTTTTACTAAGGGGGTTTTCAGCGATAGTGCATTTTCTGCTTTGAAAGATTTCGCCACCATAGGCAGCGGCTCTGCTGTGACTGCTTGCGTATCCTCCACCTGAGTCACAACTTCAACAGTGCCTGCGTCGGCAACCACATCTAACAAAGGCTCGACTTCAGCCACGGGCATCTGCGTGACCGATGTATAACTCAGGGCAGGCATCGTCGACACTGGCTTTTCTACCACATTCTGAACGCCTGATTGCGTACGCATCTTTTGCGGAAACGACAAATAAATAATCAATCCGGCCAGCAATGCCATTCCTAACAAGACCTTGGCCGGGGTGAGTCGCGATGCCCAGCGCAACGAATCACCGCCGTTATTTTGAGCACTTACCGGCCTTGAAAATCTACGCGGAATAATGCCAGTCTGACCACGATAACTTGCCGTTGCAGGCTCCGACAGGTTACCGCCGCCATCACCTACCTTATGTTTTAGTGACGCATAAGCCTGATTGATTCTTGCTGAATAAGCTTCTGCTGTGGCATTGCCAACCTGACCACGGTCCGGATGAAAAATACGAATCAACAAACGATAATGTTCTTTAACTGCATCGGCATTGGCCCAAGGGTTAAGCCCCAGCACTCCGAACGGATTGGTGTCTCCACCAAAACAGATACGCTCTACAAAAGCGACACAGCTTACACGCAACTCTTCTGCACTGGCACCGGTAACGCCAGTTGCCCAAGCCATTAGCTCAGCATCACCATTGGCAAGACGCAGCAACAGCAAAATATCGTCTGTATGCCCGGCATCAGGAATGTCAACCAACTCCTTGCGGTGCAGGGCGAGCACAAGCCACAACAGCTTAATGCTTGCTGCACGATTAATGTCGTGATTAGGCAACATATCAGCTAGTCAGTTGATTACCGGCGGCTTGTGGCTTAACCCCGTAACCTTCACCGTAGTAATACTCATATCCATAGCCATGTGCCTGGCCGTTCATTTTAGTGAGCAGGCACCCCAGCGGCTTAGCCCTTACGCTGAGCAAACGTTTGATACTAGCCTGTGCAGCGGCACGTCTGGTTTTACCTGCTTCTACAACCAGCAGCATTCCCTCGACCAGATTCGCCACGACTAATGCATCGGCCAAGCCCAATATCGGCGGACTATCAATAATAATATGATCAAAGCGTTCTGCAGCGAGCTCCAGCAGCATCTGCATTTTCTTACTGGATAGCAGTTCAGCCGGGTTAGGTGGCAATGGCCCGGTAGTGATCGCAAACAGATTGTTCACAGTGGTATTAAGCGTCACTTCGAACGGCTGCAATTTACCTGCCAGACAATTGGTTAAACCCTGTGTATTATCAGCACCCAATACACGATGCAGCGATGGATTACGCAAGTCGGCATCTATCAGCAGCACGCGATGTCCGGACTGCGCAAACTGAATCGCAATACTGAGGGCACTGGTACTTTTGCCCTCACCCATATTGGTACTGGTAACACCCATCAGCTTTGGTGCGCCATGGGCAGTCGCAAACTGTAGCGCAGTGCGTACAGACCGATAAGCTTCTGCGAGCGCTGAGCGCCCCTCATCTACCATCAGCTGCACTACATTCATGTTATTGTTCAATTCGGCAGATTCCGGAATCAAACCTAACACCGGTATGCCCAGCAAACGCTCTACATCAGAAGCCTGCTTGAATGTATCATCCAGATACTCAAAGAACAGAGCAAGACCAATACCGCCTACCAGCCCAAGAATAATCGCAATTGCAAGATTAAGCTTAAGCACTGGCTTAAACATGGTAGTCGGCACTTGTGCTTTGTCTACCACAGAAATATTGTTGGTACCCACGCCACCGGCAACACTGACTTCTTTAAGTCTTTGTAGCAATCCATCATATAACTGACGGTTGGTATCCGCTTCTCGCTTAATGATGTTGTACTGAATGCTGCGCGTCTGCAAATCCAGCATTTCACTCTTACTGCTTGCCAGCATTTCCTGAAGCAGGTTTTCCTGAACCTTGGCCGCTTCATACGTTGCAATAACCGCATTACGCGCATTCTCGGTTTCTGTTGCAACCTGCGTTTTCACTTCAGCGATCTGTGCAGCCAACTCCAGCATTTTGGGATAACCGGGTTTGAACTGCTTAAGGTTATTCTGATACTCAGCTTCCAGCTTGGCTTTATTTTCTTTCAGCTGTTGAATCAGATCGTTTTCCAGTCCTTGCGGCAACTGTCCGGATTTACTGGCCTGAATCTGACGATAAGAAGATTCTGCCTTGATACGTTCTTGCTGCGCCTTAGATAGTGCGGCATTAAATTCCTGCAGATTTTGTGCACTGGTGGTGCCGCCCTCTTTATCTGTACTGAAAATCTCCTTATCACGGGCGAACTCAACCTGCGCACGCTCTGTCTCTTCCAGCTTTGACTTCACCTGCTTGATACGCTGCTCCAGAAAATTCTTGGCATAAGAGTTCGCGTCAAAACGGCGTTCCAGATTAACTGCAATAAAATTTTCAGCCACCGCATTGGTAACGCCTGCTGCCAATACCGGATCCGGGCTATCAAAGTTCAATTTCACCAAACGTGAGTTACGAACTGGCTCAATCGTCAGACCGTTCATCACCACTGCCACCAATTCACGTTTTACCTTTTCCTCATCCTTCAATAGCGCGGCCTCTTGATCGACCAAGGCCATTTTATCGCTAGCGTCAGCATCATCCTTGGCAGATGGCGATACTTTTTCTGCACCATACTCACGCTCCAACGCCGGGCGTATCTTTTCTACCACGCGCTCGGCAAGAGTGCGGCTTTTCAACAACTCATACTGTGTCTGGTAAAAATCACGGTCTCCTGCGGTCTCGGTTTGTGCCGCATCTTTAAACTCTACAACCTTAGCTGCCTCGCGCTCAATCTGCAGCACACTGGTTGCGCGATATATTGGAGTCATGAGCATGGTTGCCGTCGCTACAGCTACCAGCACAATCACAAAGAAGCCAATAACCGTCCATTTGCGCTTAACAATAATGCGCCAGTACTCGCGCAGATCCAGCACATCGTCATCATCCTCTTCAGCTACAGGCGCTGGCGCTGGCTGCAACACATGCGTGCTAAGCATACGATGCACCGTCTGCTCAATAAGTGCTCGATGCTCTGATTCAGGATTACTAGGAATTGGGGAATTATCTGAGGATGCCATAGTTTAAATATCTATATCAAATCTGCATTAAATGAGAGAAGCGCGCTTAGCGAGCTCCCCAAGGGTTACCAAAGCCGATGAAACCGCGTAATGTTCTGGTGACATTATCAACCAGCGATTTGCCAGCTGAACGATCAACTACCACTACATCGCCGGCATGCAGCACCGGATCAGGGGTCTTTCCTTCACGAATCTTTTCCAGGTCGTATTCCAGTGCAGCATTTTTATTATTTTTCTGACTACTAAAAACCTTAATCGATGATGGATCTGCCAAATCATGCAGGCCACCTGCCTGCGAAATCACCTGCATCAGTGTTGTGTTACCGCTCAGATAAAACATACCGGCCTTGAGCACAGCACCTTCTACTGTTATCGGCTCTGCTTCTTCCACCACAACCACATCGCCACCTTTCAGGATCGGGTTTGGTGCATTGTTTTTGCGAATAGCCAGCAAATCGTAAACAAAGGTTTCCGACTTATTGCCAGGCAACTGGCGAATTACTTTAACAGCTCTCTCGTCTGCTTTAGCATCCAGACCGCCACCCATAGAAATGGCCTGCAACAGCGTAGCCTGCCCCTGAAAATCGTAGAGGCCGGCTTTTTTCACTACGCCCTGCACCGTTACACGCTGGCTGGTAAATTCCTTGATAAAAACACTTACTTGGGGGTTCTGCAGATAATCTGCCTCCAGTTTTGCAGCAATCAGCTGTTCTGCTTCGTAGGCACTGAGCCCTGCTACGTGCACTACACCAATCAGTGGCATTGAGATGTTGCCGCGCGCATCTACGCGCGCCGAGCGTGACAGGTTTGCATCTTGTAGCACCTTGATCTCCAGCAGATCAAGTATACCGATCTGATACTCGTTGCTTTCAAGCACTTCATTTGCAACATTCACTTTAGGCGCAGTGGCGGTAGCAGTTGCCGGAACGGTCACTCCAGCAGGGCTGGGGTTCTCTGCATAGGCTACAGTGGATAATGTAATCAATCCTGCCAAGACCAAACTGGTACTGGTTATATTTATTTTTTGCATCTTGTCATTCCTCTTAAAAACACGCCATGATGGCCATTTCGCATCACGCGATAAGCCCAACAAGGCATCTATACACCTAGTGAGAAAATCCCACCCAGCGTTTTATACTGTTTAATATACTGTTCGGCTGCTGATTCTTCACAGCACTTAACGCTATAATTGGCGCCACATGCGCCGGATCTGCATTCGCCAGCACGGCTGTTGGTCGCTCAGTTACCATGCGTCGCGCCTCCTCTAGTCCTACCCATTTTGCCGCCGCGGCAACACCTTCTGCTAACAACGGTGGGCGTCGCTCCACACCATGTGAGTCAGTCGCCAATATATGTACCAAGCCCTCATCTAGCATACGTTCACCCCAGTAACGGGCACCGCTACCAAAGCGACCGGTCAAACTTCCGGCAGTCAGCTGCATCCAGGCACCCTGTTTGGCTAAACGGCCAAACACAGCATAATCCTGCTCAATCCAGCTTAAACGCTCAGGGTGCGTAATGATAGGCACATAACCTGCTGCCATGACACGAAACACAAATTCCTCGAAATTCGGCGGGGCAACATGATGTGGCGGCTCCAGCAAAAAATATCTGCCGGTATTGAAAGTCGGGACTGCGCCGGATGCCAACTTCTGCAAAAGGTCAGGCACAACATGCGTATCTGACGCGTAAGTGAGCGCAAGCGGAATTCCTGCCTGAGCTAAAGCCAATCGGAGCGACTCGGTAGCAGCACGAATGCCATCTGCTGTATTTTCGTACATTCCTGGATAAATATGCGGAGTACAAGCTACCGTCTGGATACCGTCGTCAGCTGCGATACGAGCCATAGCGAGGGAAACCTCAACACTGGTCGACCCATCATCAATAGCTGGAAGAATATGACAATGCAGATCTATCAAGATAAAGTCCAAATGTAATCGGCAGCATTATCCAACAAATACATTAATCGCACCTCATGACCTACTAACCAAGCGACGACGCTCGATTATGTGACAGACATGACGCCAGCCTGAACCTAGCAAATAGAAATACAAACCTAAAGTTACTACAAAGCCATAAAACATAACCCATTCCGGCACGCCGATATACCAGGCTCCGACCCCGACAGCGCCCATGGCAAACGACACAAATCCTTTAATTGCAACAACCTGACCAACAGAATAACCAACGCTCGACAGCATATGATGCAAATGCAGATGATCGGCGACAAAAGGACTTTTACCCTGACGGATCCTGCTGACCATAACGCGACACATATCCAGCAGCGGCATAGCAATGACCCATACTGCTGTAATCGGAGTCACAGGGCTATCCAACTTACCTGAAAGCTCTACTGCAAACCACGTCATTAACAACCCCAGAGATAAGCTGCCTGCATTGCCCATAAAAATACTGGCTTGCCTGCGCCACGGATGACGCATATTAAAAGCCAGAAAACCAAGCACCACACCCATGAGGACTAATGAAATCTCGAACAGAAACAGCATATTTGTCAGATAGGCAAGCACAGCAAACCAGCTGCTGGAAATCAACACCAAAAAACCTGCCAGACCATCGGCACCATCAGACATATTGACTGCGTTAATTACACCCAGTACACAGATCAGGGTAAACGCCATAGTTAAAGGACCTGTGTGAATATTGCCAAAACCGAATAGGTCACCTAGGTTCTGCACCTCAGTGCCGCCAAACCAGATCACTATAAGTGCAGCCAGAATCTGTGTCGCAAACAAACTCTTGGAAGATAAGTGATACAAATCATCAATCAAACCCACAACACAAGTTATAGCTACAGCCAACATCATAAAGCTGACTGATTCTGGAACTGGCCCGAGTATGTGTATTGACGTTTTAAATGCCACCACCATGGCAATGCCACCGATGACTAATACCGGCCTATTGTGATTCTTACGTCGATCCGGTACATCATAAATTCCAAATTTACGGCCAAGTGGGCGTAATGCGACCACGAGTAACAGCGCCAAAGAAAATGCCATTAAGAAATGCATTAAAGACCTCACCAAAGGTTGACACCTATTTTTATTTTTTCTACACAATAACCATCAATGCATTTATAGCAAAAATTTTTTTGTCTAGATCTTCAGTGATTATACAACCCACCATCAATAAATAATAATCAAAATTGAAAGCTACGAAAATAGTAATCACACAACGCTCACTCCCATGCCGGCCTTCCTTCTGATTGTGGGAGAGGCTGTACATGCAGCTTGTGCGACTAGCACAGCCGGGAGCAGCTGAATCAGCGCTGTCGCTGCCCTTGATCAGGCCGTCCCTGACTGCGATCTTTATAGGTACGATTTGCCGGCATGCCCGGCAAATCAGCACTTCCGCGCTGCGGCCTTCCTTGCTGCGGCATCGGCTCTACTCGCAATGAGCGCTGATTAGCTTCTGCCGGCACCCGCTGTGAGCGTTCTTGTGGAAGGACCTGCACCGGGGCCGGTGCTGGGAAACTATTTTCACGGCCGACGCGAGAAGGCTCTGTTCTTTGCGTTGGCATCACACGTGATGGCTCACGCGTTACCGGATCTACCTGCGGCATCTGCTGCTGGCGCTCGCTCGGGATATTAATCTGTGCTGGTACTGTAGGCGCACGCCATCTTGACGACTCGTTGATTTCTCTTGGTTCTATGCGATTCTGCCTTGGTTCAGCACTACCGCCAACACCCGACTCACGTACGGATGTAGAAGGTGCTGCAGGTGCCGGCTGGCGCTTCCAATCCTCATAACCTGACGGCAAAGGCGGACGAGCACGCTCTGATCCAAATTGCGTACCAGGTTCAGGCCGACGTAAAACAGTGATAGCAGACTTTGGTGATGGCACATAGCGATCTTCAGTTGCAGCAGGAGCGACATCAGAAGTTCTGGTTTCTGACTGCCATGGTAATTTAGACTCCTGAGGTCGCTTGGTAGCCACTACTGGCCTTGAAGTAATCTGCTCCGGCGGACGTAAAACTCTTGGCGCATCGGCAACCAGATTCTGTGCATTAGGCTTTACCGGCAACACGCCGCGGATATGTTTCAGCTCCCGTGATTGTGCGGGCAACCGCCTTGATGTGTCTCGCACATGGTGCCGGCCAAAACTCTCGGCTGGCGCTGCGACAATGGCATTATGAATACGGCTGTTACTGTAGTTAATATTATTGATATTAATCACCGTTTTCTGATGTACTCGCACATTATTTACAATGCGCGGCCCACCCCAGCCACCCCACCAGGGGCTGCCAACAAACCCACGATGCCCCCACCAAGGAACACAAGGCTCACCCCAACTGAGGGCAACCCAGCCAAATCCAGGACTACCGAACGACACGCCAAAGAAAGCTACTAGTGCAGGTGCATACACTGGCCGCACCGTTAACACTGGGCCAGGAACCCAGGCCCAATAGCCGGAATAGTTCACCCAGCGCCCATAGTGAAAAGGTACCCAACCCCATGGGGCATCATCAATCCAAGTCCACTGATAATAGGGATCCCATACCCAGCGGCCTGTACTATAAGGAGCCCAATCTGGAGGCATGGCATCAGGCATCCATATAGGTCCGTATTCGCTGGTAACACGCCAGTTACCGTAATAATCAAGATCACGCGTGCCTGCAACACCACGCGTAATGTAACGATCGCTATACGCATCCATAAGATCATTGCTGCGATCATCATTCCAGCGATCCCATGCATTTGGCTCTGGGGCCACATAGGTTTCTGCTCGGCCAGTTGCACTCACAACGATTTCTTCGGAAGGCAGAATGATCAATGCCTGCCCTTTGGACTGTGTCATCGTCCCAGCACCACCACGACGGGTAATGAAATGCACATCACCATTCACATCCACACGATAATAGCCGGTACGATCTATGGTAAACACGGCGTTAGGGGTATCTATTTCAATGTTATATCCTGATATCGGCATAGTGCGGATATCGAGCGAGACCCGACCACTAGTCACTTTTATCTGTATAAATTCCGGCGTCTGATTCACCAGTGTCATTTCCGTTTTTTCATCCGCGCGGATAAATATATTGCCCTCTCCCTGCAATTCAAGTGCCGCACTGGGGCTGGTATAAAGTGCATCGCCACTGATGATTGGTGTATTGATGCGCGCTTCCACCCAATCCTCGGCACCAGCGCGCCAAAAAGAGACGTTGCCACTGGTATAGCTTAGTCGCGAAGGATTAACCGCTGGGTGCTGATCGTCAGTTAATGCAAATGCATTTTGGCTAGATATCCCAAAAAACAGGCAGATGGCAAACATTGTTCTGAGTCGGGATAGCATTAACATGCCTGACACCTTTTCAAATGAAGATAAAATATAGCTGACTCTCCACAAAACGCGCAGATGGTCACAACTAAATAAACGCTCTGAATAAAGTTATAGTTGACAGCAATCATGGCACGACACGCAGACCGAAGCCTTGAACCGCAACTCTTAGCTATTCCAGTAGATAATCGTCTTAATCTATTGCACAAATTAAACCATAATCATAAATTTGTGTGACAATAATCCGAGAGTCCAGAATATATTATTGAATACGCATGTACAGTTGATTCACTGACGTCAGCCATTATCTTTTTTCGAGATTAAAGCACCGCATGAAACATCCTTTTTTTGAAAACCTGGGCGAACATTACCCACTTCAGCTTGAAGAAAACTTCGATCGCATTCTAAGCAAGATAGAAAAGCTATGGGACAAGCCAGAGATTGACGACTATTTCAGCGAGCTTATTATTGACAGGCGCGGCGGACGCAAGGGGTTCTCAGCAGAGGTAATGCGAGACATTATGTTCTTGCGCGAATATCGCGAATCCGAGCGGCTTCGTCATGCGGAGCGCGAGGTTGAAGCCATGCGTGAGTTGGAGCTTCGTGGCATAAATCTCGATAAAAAAAGCTTTATAGACGCAATCAATCAAGGAAATATCGAACTGGTAGACTTGTTTGTCCGTGCTAACTTCAATATTCATAGCGAAGATGATCAAGGCACACCCGCTGTTATCATTGCCTTAAAGAAAGGCTATACCATCATCGGGCGCTTACTGATCAATGCCGGCGCTGACATCAATGCCAGAGATCGCATAGGTATGACACCCCTGCTGTTAACCTGCGGCAAGTTCAGCAGTGGCAACAAAGAACTCGCCGAACTGCTTATCAATAAAGGCGCCAACATTAACGCGCGTGATCTGGTTGGCTTCACGCCGCTGATATTATCTGTAACCGGCGGCGTATCAGGCATCGCAGAGTTACTGATTGCAAAAGGAGCCGATCTGCTCGCGGCTACCAAAACCGGGAAAAATGCACTATCTATCGCGGAAATGACTGGCAACACAAAAGTTGCAGAGTTGATACGCCGAAAAATGCTTGAACAGCTAAAATAGTACAGTATCCATAGCTAGAGATCACCGCTTAACTATACAACAGGTAAAGAATCAGGGCGGGACCGTATCGAGTATGAGGCAGGCTTAATAAATCTCAGGTATTCGCATAAACCATATTAAGAACTAGGGATGTTTAGCTATCCACGCCATCAATCGATGAAAATTCCCCACCTCCATCGCATTTGTTAATGGATAATCTACACCACCAAAAACGGTAGAGATTAGAATCTTGGCGTTATCAGCCAACGTTAAAGGCTGCATCTCTGCCTCTGTAGAACCGCGGTGAATCAATCTAAGATCAATGATGACAACATCGCCTGGATTAACAGCTACATGCGAAATACTATCCAGATCCTTTGGAATGACACACTGGTCATTATCAAGTGATGTTTTACGGGCATGAGATCCGGGAACCGTAGCCAGCGTTTTACCCTCCTGCAGGTAAAGTAGCGCTTTATACACGCCACCTCCGCGTGGCCCCCAACACACTTCTTCGTTTAAATAAGAACTAAATTTCCCTCTTAATAGATCACAGTGCCATTCTTGAGATCTATTAATAGTGATATCGCTCAACCCTATTGTCACACTATTCATACCACCCAATGCATCACTGATAAAACCACAAATATCCGGATTGGTTGCCAGCATGCAATGCAGTATCTCAAGTTTAGGCTGTCGATGAAAACCTGCCAGATGTCGTGAAGAAACTGTCGGCCTGGTATTCTTCAACAAATTTATATTGTCCAGAACCGTTTTTCTGGCAAACGCAATTTGCTCATGATTAAATACATTCGGCAATACAACGAAACCGTCTTGTTTTAAATTGGCTAATTTACTCATATTCAAAACAACCCCAGCACTTGATGTAACATCACTTGAACCCGATCACTGGCTTAATCATTTGCAGCAGCGCATCAAAAGCGCCTTTTTCAGCCCAGACTTGCCGCTGATTCCACATTTCAGCATAATTATTTGCACCTTTGACGCCATAGTCCGCTATCTGCCCACCATCTTTTTTATTCCTGAATGCGATTAAATCACCACCGGGCAGCATCTTGTATATGTTTCTGTTTTCAGCGCGATTAGGCGTTAATTCTCTGGAATCCCCAAACACAATATCTTTATAATTATTAACCTCGGCCAAAGCCCTGCCAAAAAGATATGGGCCACTTATATCGAGGCATGAGTCACCGTAAAAATTTACAGCGGCATGATTTACTATCATATTGATAGCATATTTAAGCTCTTTCCTGCCCGGCTCGGAATATATGACCGCATTGCTAACCGCCCACGATGGATGGCCTGCAATATCCCGGAACACCACCATTCCAGTATTTTCATCAGGCTGAATCGGGCTGATGTGCAAGTGTGACAAATCAGAATAAAGACCACCGTAAATGTATAACAAACAGTACCTTGCCAAATCCGCTTTAAAAGCATAAGGCTTCAGCTTATGATAGGTTTCAACAACATCTGCATCAAAATTATCTGACAAAAACTTTCTTAAATCTGAATCCTGATAGAGATAATAATCAGCATCCGGATAATTACTTTTAAAGGATTCAACGTTCATTTTGAATCCTGATGACCAATCCTCTGTGCGGACTGGCTCATCTGTAATCGCTATCTGAAATAATTTCTGGATTTTTCTCATCATTATGAATGCTACAAGCCTCTTTAATATATCGAGCATATCACTTAACCTGCTTTAGGCTTCAGTAATTACAACATCAAACTCACCCGATATAGAACCAATGCCACTGATTCTAATAATCTTTTGTTTTTCATTATAGTTTTCACTTTTTTGTTATTTTATTAACTACACTCTCAATCTCTTATCATTAAAGTTCTGAGTAAGCTTTAGCTTAACTATATGCTTCAAAATATCATAAAAACTATTTGTCATTGACATGACTGCGTTAAAAGAACAATCATCTCAAATAATCAATATGTTATCTAGAAATCTCTGCAAAAAAAGAGTCATTTAATAATAATTCATTAAAATATATTTAAGTTTAGTAAGATAGCTATTAGATAGATTAATACAGCTAATATTCGAAACGCTAACCTTGAGTAATTAATAATGAAATCTGCTCGAAAACCTCTTATCGGACTTGCATTGGGCGGCGGTGCTGCACGTGGCTGGTCTCATATCGGCGTGATCCGAGTGTTAGAACAGGCTGGTATTAAACCTGACATTATTTGCGGTACATCAATCGGTGCGTTAGTTGGGGCAGTATATGCAGCTGGGGAGCTGGATCGCTTTGAACAGTGGGTACTGAGGCTGAAAATAAGTGAGGTGGTCTCCTATATGGATGTGAGCCTTAGCAGTGGCTTACTCAAGGGCGAGCGTCTCATGGAGTTTTTTCGCAGGGACTATGCTGATCGTGCAATTGAAGATTTATCCATCCCTTTTGCAGCGGTAGCTACATCACTGAAAACAGGTGCAGAAGTCTGGTTGCGTGAGGGATCTATACTTGAAGCTGTTCGTGCTTCGATTGCTTTGCCTGGTCTTTTTGAACCATCCCTGAAAGATGGCGTTATATTAGTAGATGGTGGATTGGTCAATCCGGTGCCAGTGTCGCTTGCGCGCGCAATGGGCGCTGATTTTGTTATCGCAGTTGATTTGACCGCTGGCGTCTTGGGTCAGAAATTTGATTCTGATGATCATAAAGATAAGTCGGACTATAAAAATGTTGAGTGGATAACAAGGCTTCAAGATGGTCTGGATGCCTTGGTTCCTGCATTTGCACAAAAGGAAACTAGCTTACCTTCTATGCTTGATGTTATAACTTCAAGCATTAATATCATGCAGATTCGTATTACGCGAAGCCGAATGGCTGGAGACCCACCGGAAATTATCGTAGCGCCACACCTGGCACACATTAACCTCCTTGACTTCCATCGGGCGAAAGAGGCAATTCAAGAAGGGGCACAAGCGATGACTGCCATGCTGCCTAACTTGATAGATCGTTATAGTTCTATTTAAATTGCTATATATTTTAGAACCGCCTATCCAACAGGCATAAAGTATACGCAGAGGTACTATGTCTTCATCATTTAATCGTTGGCTGGAACCTAAAATACTCGCAGGCATTGTGCTAGCTTCACTCACATTCTGGGTGTTTATGGAAATTGCTGAAAATGTGCTTGAAGGCGATGCCAGATATTACGACATTGCAATATTATTAGCCCTTCATGGTTCTGATCCTACTAATCCAGTTTGGTTTAATGAATTTGTTCGTGATATTAGCGGGCTGGGAGGAGTTGGGGTACTCGGCTTTCTTATACTCGCTAGTAGTATATTTCTTGCATTATCTAACAAGAAAAAAACCGCACTTTTTGTTACTTTCGCAACGTTATCCGGGGTAGCGCTTTCCAGCTTGTTAAAACTAGGTTTTGATCGCCCTCGCCCCGACCTTATTCCGCATCTAACACATGCATACAGTGCAAGCTTTCCAAGTGGTCATGCGATGGTGTCAGCTGTCGTTTATATGACACTTGGCACGCTTCTGGCCCGTGAAGTATCGGGATTGTGGTCCAAAATTTTTGTAATGTCCGTAGCAATTATATTGACAGGATTAGTTGGCCTTAGTCGACTATATCTTGGCGTGCATTGGCCAAGCGATGTTGTTGCTGGCTGGGCTGCTGGTGCAACGTGGGCATTGGCATGGTGGGTGATGGCAAGGATTATCAATCCGGAAAATGGGTATCACTCATGACAAGTAAATCTTTTTTAGGTCGAGGTGTCCACGAGCAATTGCTAAGCCAGCGTTAAAAATATTGCAAAGCTTTAGCGTTGCAATATTTTATAAAGCTCAAACCAAACCACACTAGCCAATCCCGCAGCCACACAATATAAAAATTGTAATGGCGCAATCGGTGCGAAATGAAATACTTCGTGAAGCATGGGCAAGCTTAGCGCCAGCAACAAAAACGCCATTGCGCCCACGATCACCCACCATAAAGCAGGGTTATATTGACTGGCCGTTTTAAGTACGCTGTGACGCCATGAACGATTGACCAGAATCAGGCCTAGATTACCAATGACCAAA